>Ga0137392_10001197_pt1 | contig 14710 bp, 10 predicted proteins | sample 15con2h34AmetaG_FD_101394 | JGI IMG/M metagenome (GOLD analysis project Ga0137392, IMG submission 101394) | Vadose zone soil microbial communities from Angelo Coast Range Reserve, California, USA - 15con2h3.4A metaG | ecosystem: Environmental > Terrestrial > Soil > Vadose zone > Saprolite... | reverse complement strand
GACGGTGTTGTGTAAGGACGGCACTTCGATGAGGAGAGCAGAGGGATGCTGCGACAATCACGGCGGACCCGCCGGCCCGATGTCGCCGTACGCTACTTCGCCGACCTCCGGCAAATCCGGCCAAGGCACCGGCGGCTCCGGATCCGCGGGTGTCGCTCCCACGAGCTCCGCGGGCGTTGCTCCCGCGAATCCCGCGGGCGTCGCCTCCACGAATCCCGCTGGGCTGCCCACGGACACCGCTCCTCAAGCAAATGAATCCAAGGCCACGGCGCAGTGCAAGGATGGAACGCTCCTGTACGCCCCGCAGTCGGAGGGCGTCTGCTCGGATCACGGTGGCCTGCATCAATGGCTCACCGGCACGTCGCGCTAAGGCAGGGACTGGTTACCCCGATGCCGCAACATCGGACCGTCGTGCTGGCGTAGAAGAAGCTCGACTCCGCGGAAGTCAAGGCTACAATCCACCGGTCAATCGCCATGTGGTTTGCGCCGCGAATCAAGAAAATGAAGTATCCGAACGACGCGGATGGTGACGCCCTTCGTCGGGTCGCCGAGCGGTCTGACATGTCGAAACCGATGGACCTCGACTTTGCTGTCGATATCCCCACGCAAGCCAGTGGAGAAAATGTGGCGCGTCTGGCTGCCGAGAGAGGCTACAAGGCGGCTGTCGAGCTCCACGAGCCGAGTCAGCGTTGGACTTGCTACTGCACCAAGCGAATGGTGCCCACCTACGACGCAATCATTGAGGCGCAGAAGGAGCTCGACAAGTTAAGCGCCGCTTTTGGTGGGCACTCTGATGGGTGGGGAACTCTCGGAAACGGATAACTTTGCCGCAAGAACCCTCAGTACTGGTACCGCAGTCCGATCGTCGCCCGGCGCGATGTCTCCCGGGCCGACACCGTCCCGAAAAGATCGTTGTCCGCGGTGTTGAATGTATTCGGCGTTGAAAGGTTCAACACGTTCGTTATCGCCGCGCTTAAGATCAAGTGCTGGCGAATGAGCGAATAGAAATCGTAGCCGACGGTGATGCCCAGGTTGAAGAAATCCGGCGTTCTGAACTCGGTCCAGCTCGCGGAATTGTTCAGTGGAACACCAGGCTCGGTGCCGATCGGAGACCGATATCGGGTGGGCAGCCCGGCGTTCGGGGTAAATGTCTTGGTTAGAGCTTGACCCGAAGCCCAGTTGAACAAAACACCCACGATCACCCCTTCCCAACGGTAGGAGGTGGTTGTCTTGACGAAGTGCCGCCGGTCGACGCCTGGGGCAAAACCCGAGAAGTACTGCGCCTGCCGCGGGTTGGAATAGGGGTTGGGACTGATGTTGTCTTCGTAGGCGGGACCGTAGGTATAGGCCAGCGTGTAGGAACCCTGGAAATCGAGGTTCTGGCTGGGCCTGGAGGCCAACGACAAGCTGAGCCCCGAATACTTCGAGTATGCGTCACTCGGGTAGGTCGCGACCGTGATCGGGAATGGTTTGGTCGGATCCACATAGCCGATCACCCGATTGCCTGACGGGTCCCAGATCCGATTGGTCTCGATCGCGCTGAGGATGTTCGAAACCTTCTTGTATGTGTATTCGATCTCGACCACCGAATTGCTGAAGATTTCACGGCTGAGCCGAACCAGAAACTCGTCGCTGTGCGGTGGAGTGTGGTGCACCGTATCTAAGAACGAGCTGCCCGCTCCACTGCTCTGGACAGGATTGCCGAAACTCCCTCCAGGCGGCATCGTTGTGGGGCTGTTGTTTGGTCGCCAGGTTTCGGCAACCGTCGTTTGTTTGTTCATCGTGTCGGCGGTGGTCAAGGTGGTGGCGTAGACGGGTTGCGTAGCCCGCCCGTAAGAGACCTGGAAGATCGTCTTCTGATCGCCGGTCAAGTCGGTGATCACCGCGAACCTGGGGCCAAAGCCATAAGTCAGGACTCTCTCCCCGTAGGGCAGCGGAACATTCGGATCATCCCGCTTCAAGCGGTCCTCGTAGCGATCCCAGCGCAAGCCGGGAAGAATCGTCAGCCACCGAAGCGGCTTCCAGCGGTCCTGGACATAGACGCCGAAATTGTAGTTGTAGGTCGCGGTTTCGAAACCGTTCGTTGTCGTCTTTTGAAAGCAATAGGCGCCGGTCCGTAAAGCTGGATCCGGTTGGATATAAGGATCGTCATCGCAGAGCCCCTGGTTCAAAGGAGCTGCAGTCTGATTCGGATTGGGGGCATCGATGTACGAGACGCCCCTCCCGGTCGGAGTCGATCGTTGGGTGAAGTGGCTGTAGAGACCCTGGAAGCCCGACTCGAATTCGTGACTTCCGAGCCACTTGGGCCGCCAGGTGACCGAGGCGTCGAGCTGGAACTTTGGCCTGCCGTCGACGCTGTACGAGGAGGCGTTCCCGCCGGCCCCCGGGATGCAGCAATTGCCCCAAACGGAGTTGTCAGTCCGATTCTGGTGCCGCGGTCGGTCGAAGTCGTAGATTCCGTACTTGGGGTCCAATCCGTTGACCTGGCCTTGTGGACCCGCGGTGATTCCCGATCGCTGGAAACCGGCGAGGACCTTGGTGTCGAGAACCTGGGAGATGAAGTAGTCCCACTCCGCCATGACGTGCCATCCGCCCTGGTTCTGGGTGAAGGCGGCCAATGGCTCGGCGATGTTCGACTGGGAGCCGCTGTTATTGACGAAGTCGAACTTTGTCGGATCGCCAAAGACCGAAGCGATGATCCGGTGAGATGCCGAAGGGGCCCAATTGAGCTTCAGACGCGGCTGGTACAGCGTGGAGACTCTCGTCGGCCCCTGCATATTCAGAGGTGGACCCGGCGGCTGAAGCGCTTGCGAGACCGCGTAGCGGAATGACACTGAGTACCAGAGCTTGTGTTTGATGATGGGACCGTCGACGACGAAGCTGACATCGTAGTCTTTCGATGGCGGCTTCGGATCAATTGCAAACGGCCGCACCCCATCGAAGGACTGCCTTCCCGGAGTATTAAAATCGGTGAGAAAGTCGGGTCGGTAAAAGCCCGAAACGTTGAAGTGCAATTCGTCGGAACCGGATCGGGTTATAATATTCGTGACGGCGCCGATGGCATTGTACTTCGCCTCCATGCCTCCGGTGATCACCTGGATCGAATCGGCGGCGTCGAACTGCCAGTTTCCCCGGAAGGTGTTGGTGACCGGGTCGGTGATGTCCATTCCATCGATCATGAACTTATTCTGCCGCTGCGTGCTGCCTTTGACGTTCGCGTTTCCAGTGCCGATCACGCCCGGCGCCTGCTGCATGGTGTTCTGGTACTGACGGGTCAGCGGTAGGTAGTCGAATTTTGACACCGAGAATACTGACTCGGCCATCGGCGAGTCCGGCTTGGTCAGGTGCCGCTCTTCGACCACCTCGGTCGTTTGTGTCTCGGCGAGCTCGGCGGACCAGGAGATGTTGAGCGGGGTGGTCGCGCTCGGTTCGACCGCGACGCGACGCTTGATCGGTTTGACTCCCTGGTAGCTTACCTCGACGTCGTAGACACCGGTCGGAAGATTGGCGATTTCATACTGGCCATCTTCGTCCGTCTGGGTTTGCCGGGGCGGTCCGATCAGCGCGGGGCCGGTGAGCGTAATCATCGCCCCGGGAACGGGCGCCGCGGTTTGCGACTCGGTGACTCGTCCTTCGATCCTTCCTACCTCCTGGCCGACCGCATGGGCGAGGTTGGGAAGAGCGAAAAGGCCGGCGACAGCGAGAATTGTTGCATGCCTCTGGGTCTGGTTTTTCATGGGCAGTCTCTTTCGTTACTGCGCCTGGAGGCAAAAGACGTAGGGAGGAACGACGTCGCTCGGGGCAATGGCATCCACGGCCACAGGCAGCGGGTCGCTGAGAGCACCCGTGATCAGCGCTGCGCTTCTAGGCACTCCGTCGCTTCGGATGCCCGTTCCGGTTTCGTAGCGCTGGACCCTGCAGATCGGTGAATATCTCGGGTCGCTCCGGGGGTAATCCAAGATGTCATATCCCGCCCCCGGCACGCCATTTCTGGCTGGACCCGTTCCTCCGTCGGCGAGCACCGGCAACACCCGGGTGGGGACGTAAAGGTTCTGCGTTGAAAATTGCGTCCCGGTCGCATTCACGGGGATGTACCCACCGTCGATGTAAGCGACGAGAAACCTCTGAAACCATCCCCAGCGTTGGATTCCGACGCCTCCTCCGCTGGTGCTCTCGCCCACGTGATAGACACCGGAGCCTGGATCGATCAGTGCCCACGCCAGGTAACGCCCGTCAGCGATGGGACCGCCGTTCGAATCCTTCGCGATATTCACATCGCGGCGGGTGAGGAGCGTCCTTTCGCTCTTGATGTCTTGACAGGGCTCTCCCGAAGACACGACTGCAACCTCCTGTACGACGGGAACGTAGGTCCAGGCGGGAAGCGATCCCGCGCCGAAAGTCGCATCGGGCAAGGCGGTGAAAATCTCGCCCTGCTCGTCGTAGTGGACGTCGTCCCGGCGCGAATCGTATTGGTATCCCGCGGGCGCTCGACATTGTTGCTGGGCAGGAAAGGGGCTGGTCGTGCCGGGATCGAAGACGTAAGCATTGGGATAGGGCGGACGGATGGACAGCGCGCGCATCTGGTTGGCAAGGGTGATGCCCGGGTATCCCGCCCGGACGACTTGCGTTGGCGCGAAGGGGAACAGAAAGTACTCGACCTGCGCTCCCTGCGCGTAGGCGAGCGCCGCGCTGAATCCGGTGCCCGAGCCGGCGACGCTTCGATTGGCGCCGGCGCCACGGTAGGGTGGAGCAAAGTTCACCGGATCGACCGAACCCGCGTTGAACTCGCCGTTCAGTTTGTAGTCTTTGTATGGATCGCAGCCCGCCACTGCGAACACAACTGTCCCGCAAAGCCAGAAGCGTCTCATGGCAATCCCCTCCCCCGTTGAAGGCTAAGACGCGAAGGCTAAACAAATCTACCGCGCCGTCAACAAGAATCTTTTGGATTTCGTTCGCCGGTCAGATCCGGCCAGGCGTTTGCTACTGCTACAAATCAGGCCATCCAATAGGCGCGCGGGCGCTATCGCTCTTTGACCTGCGAAATCTCCTCGGCTTTATCGCTCCGCTGAAGCCGGATCAGCTCGCCAACGGTGACCAGCTCGAAGCCCCGTGCCCGAAGCCCCGAGATGATCGCCGGGAGCGCCTCGGCGGTGTGGAAGCGACGGTGATTGATGTGCATCACGACGATCGAGCCAGGCTGTGCTTTCTGTAGCACCCAGTGTATCAGCCGATCCTTCGTGGCGTGAACATCTGGGTCGCCCGAGGCGAGATCGTACTCCACCGTGGTGAGGCCGAGCTCGGCGGCAATTCGAACCAACCGCTCGTTGTACTCGCCGTAAGGCGGGCGGAAGAATTTCGGCGTCTTGCCGGTGAGCCGGTGAATCTCCGCCTGGGTGCGCTGCAGCTCGCGTCGGATGCGGACCCCATCGACGATCGCCGCCATGTGCGGATGCGTATAGGAGTGGTTGCCGAGCTCGAACAACGGATTGGCGGCGAGCTCCTTCACATGGGCCGCCTCCTCGACCGCCCAGCGGCCGCCGAGAAAGATCGTGGCGGGAGTATGGGTGGCGATCAGCGTCCGGGTCACCAGCTCGTCGTACTGACTGACATCTCGGGTCGAGCAAGCGTCGAAGGTCAATGCGATCCGCTTCTCGTTGCGCGGCCCGTGAGTCACCACCTCCGGCGGAACGGACAGAAGCGGCGGAGGGGGCAAACGCGTCGCGGCGGCCAGATCCTGTTCCGCTTTCATTTCCGCGGCGGGTGAAGTGTGACCTGTCGGCCCGGGCTTCGGCTCGCTTTCCCTTGGCAACCGGGTGCAAGCGCTCAAGGCAATCGCCAGCGACGCCGCGCCACGGACGAGAGCGCGGATCCATCCATCGACCTTGAAGCTCATTGCCGGCTTGCCTCGTTCGGGTCGGCCGGTGTCGGCCGGCCCTCAGGCGAAACTGTATCACTGAGGCCGAAAAGAGCGGGGTCAACCGTGTAATCAATGGTGACCGGGGAATGGTCGGAGAAGATCGCCTCGCGATCGATCGCCGCATGGTGGGCCTGGCGCGCGATGGATGGCGTCGCAATCTGATAGTCCAGACGCCAGCCGAGATTCCGCTTTCGCGCCCCGCGGAAATTCGACCACCAGGTGTACTGGCCTACCGCCGGGCCGACCAGATTGCGAAATACGTCCACGAAGCCGGCCGCGAGCAGCCGGTCCATCCATTCGCGCTCCTCGGGGAAATAGCCGCTGGTGTCTTCGTTGCCAGCCGGATTGTACAAGTCAATCGGCTGGTGGGCGATATTGAAGTCTCCACAGACGATCAGCTCCCGACCACCCGATTTCAATGCGTTCAGGTATTCGAGGAAGGCATCCAGGAATCGCATCTTCTGCCGCTGGCGCTCGCCTCCCATGATCCCGGAGGGAACATAGACAGACAGGACGCTGAAGGCGGCGAAATCGACGCGCAGCACGCGACCCTCGCCTTGGAAATCAGGATGGTCGATTCCCCGGACGGTCCGCTCCACCGGTCGCCGGGTGAGCAAGCCTACGCCGCTGTACCCTTTTCGCTCGGCGCAGTGCCAGAAGGCCCGATATCCCTCCAGCGCCAAAAGCTCGGGCGGGAGTTGGTCCTCGGCGGCGCGAACTTCCTGAAGGCAGACGATCTCCGCATCGCAGTCAGCGAGCCACTTCACCAGGCCCTTGCCTGCGGCCGAGCGGATGCCATTGACGTTGAGAGTGATCAGGCGCATGGGGAATTTCCAGCCCCAGATATCTAACGAGCAGGGTCGCCTACCGCTTCTTCCGTCGCGAAGGCTGCACCCGCGGGGGCTCGTCGGGCTGCTTCTCGTAGTGCGGCGGCCACGGGGCGTCTCCGTGCCCTTCCCCCTCCTGTCTGCTCGACAGCTCGAGCAGCGATTCGAGGCTGAAGGCTTGCGCATCGATCCCCTGGGCAGGATCTCCGATCTTCGTGAATCGAGCCGGGACGGTGGCGACGGTGAAATCGGCGGGGTCCAGATCCGGCACTTCATCCCATCCCACCGGGGTGGACACGCGAGCGTCGGGCACCGGCCGGACCGAATAGGCCGAGGCGATGGTGCGATCCTTCGCGTTTTGATTGTAATCAATGAAGACACCGTGCCGTTCTTCCTTCCACCACTTGCTCGTCGCCAGCGCGGGGATGCGCCGTTCGACCTCCCGGGCGAGCGCGAGCGCCGCCCGGCGCACCTCGCCGAAACTCCAGCGGCGATCGATTCTCACGTAGATGTGCATCCCGCGCGAGCCGGAGGTTTTCGGATAGGCGGTCAAACCGTGCTCCAAAAGCACCTCGCGGATGACGAGGGCGACCTGCCTGACCGAGGCCCAGCTCGCCTCGGGCGTCGGATCCAGATCGACGCGCAGCTCGTCCGGGTGGTGCAGGTCATCGCGCCGGACCGGGTGCGGGTTCAGATCGATGCAACCTAAGTTGACCACCCAGGCCAGCCCGGCGGCGTCGTTGACCACGATTTCATCGGCCGTTCGCCCGGAGGGAAAGGAGATCCGCGAGGTCTGGACCCAATCGGGCCGAGGCGCTGGAGCGCGCTTCTGGAAGAAGAAATCGCCGCCAACGCCGTTGGGGTAGCGCTTGAGCGCCATCGGACGGGCGGCGATCCCGCGCAACGCTCCGTCCGCCACCGACAGGTAGTAATCGACCAGCCCGAGTTTGGTGATTCCCCGCTCGGGAAAAAACAGCTTGCTCGGGTTCGAAATCGCGACCTCCCGGCCGGCGATCGTCCGGACGATTCGATCTTCGGGCATCGCCGCCAAGCATAAGGCGTTTGGGCAACTGGCGCGAAGTTGCGACGGTCGCGAATCGTTGTTCAGCTTTGGAGTGCAGTGCAGTAGAACCAAGGCCATGCCCACGATCGCTCTGATTTGTGCGCTGGCCCTCGCGGCCGAGCCGCCGGCGGCGGAAACGGCGAAGCCCACGCCCCCCATGGAATTGACGGTCGACGAAAGCTTCGATCCGCCGATTCCGGCGCCGGCGTATTCGAAGGGTCAAGGACCCCTGATCCTCGTCGACCAGCGGCACCGCAATGTCGTATCGCTCACCTCTTATTTCGGACCGGTCGGTCGCTACCTGGCCAGGGACGGCTACACGGTGCGCCCGCTCTCCGAGCCCTTCAGCGCGACCAGCCTGAAAGACGCGAGAATTGTCGTCGTCATCAATGCGCAATCGCCGGAGGGTTCGCCGGAAGGCACCTCGGCTTTCGGCGAGAGCGAAATCCGCTCGCTCGATGAGTGGGTGCGCCACGGAGGCGGGTTCTTGTTCATCGCGGATCGCGCGCCCTTCGGCGGTCCGGCCTCCGCGCTGGGCAAGGCGCTCGGCGTCACCTTCGACAACAATACGATCTTGCGCCACGGACCCGATGGAAAACCAGACGGCGTTCTGACGCTCGAGGTGAAGACTTCCGGTAAGCCGACCCATCCCCTCTTCAACGAGGTCTCCCAGCTCGTCTATGTCGTCGGGGAATCGCTCCGGGGACCGGCGCCCATCCTTACCGCTCCGAAGAATACATACAGCGCTCCGACGATGAATGCTCCGGACGGGCCGGATGCCTCGGGCAAACCTCTGGCGCTGGCATTCTCGCGCGGCTCGGGGCGGGTCGTGGTCGTCGGCGATGCGGGAATCTTCTCCGCCTTCGGCAGCGTGAACGGTCCGACGCATCGCGGCATCAGCGAAGCAGACAACGCCCGTTTCCTGCGAAACGTCGTTCGCTGGCTCGTCCGCTAGCGGCTGCGATCTCCCGGTCCAACGCATCGCGGCATCGGCGAAGTCTGAGAACGCTTGTTTCGTGCGGCGTCGCTCGCTGGCTCGCCCGTCAGCTTGGCGACGAATTCGGGGCACTGTCTGCCGCCGAGCATTGCTCACCGCCGGTGTTTGAAAACCGCTAGGCCATTCCTCCTGGAAGGGCTATGCGCTTGAGCCTCAACCTTGGGGGGTCACATGCACTCTTCGATCTCAAGCGCGATCGTTCTGGCTTTGTTCGTCTCCGGATCCTCATTCGCCGGCGCCCCGTCGATCCAAATCGTTCCACTCTCATCGGGCGCCGGGGTGGTGACCGGGGGCAATGTCTACATCGCGATCCTTTTGCCCGACTCCATTCCGCCGGACCAGGTGGAGGTGCGGCTCAACGGTTCGCTAATCACCGACAGGTTCCGCATCGATCCGATCACCGGCCAGTTCCGGGGCCTCGTTTCCGGCCTCAATCCCGGCGAAAACCATCTCGGCGTTCGATCGCCGGACGCGCGGGCGCGGATCTTTTTGTTCAACCATCCGATCACCGGGCCCCTGCTCGCCGGTCCTCAAGAAGAGCCATTCGGCTGCGAGACTAACTCCTTCATGATTCCGGTGATCGCCTCCACCCTGGGACCGCCGCTGGACGACGCATGCTCGATCGTCACCCGGATCGACTACATCTATAAAGCCAACGATGGAACGTTCAAGCCGCTGACGGACTTCACCGCCTATCCCTCCGACATGGTGAGGACGGTCACGCTGACTGGAGCCGACGTCCCCTACATCGTGCGCATGGAGCACGGCACCGTCAATCGAGCGATCTACGAGACGGCGATCCTGCACGACCCGATGGGTGAGCCCGCGCCCGATATTTTTACCCATCCCGCGGGCTGGAACGGCAGGCTCATCTATACTTTCGGGGGAGGATGCGTCGGCGGTTGGTTTCGCCAGGGCGCTAGTACCGGAGGCGTCATCGACGACGTGATGCTCCGCCAGGGATATGCCGTGGCATCCGCCTCGCTCAACGTCTTCGGGAACAACTGCAACGACCTGCTCGCCGCCGAAACGATGGCCATGGTCAAGGAGCACTTCATCAAGACCTATGGCGAGCTGCGCTACACGATTGGCTTTGGCTGCTCCGGCGGCTCTTATCAACAGCATCAAATCGCCGACAACTACCCCGGTCTGCTCGACGGGATCATTCCGGGCTGCAGCTTCCCCGAGGTTGGTTTCGCCACGATACATTTCATCACCGATGCCCGGTTGCTGAACCACTACTTCAACGTCATCGCTCCCGGGATGTTCATGCCGGAGCAACAGCGGCGGGTGACCGGATTTCTCCAACTGGACACGATGCCGAACGTCTCGGTCGGCGCGGGCCGCATTTCGCCCTTCGAATTCTGTCCCCCGGATTCCGTGCTTCCGCCGGCGATGCGCTACCATCCAATCACCAATCCCGGAGGGGTCCGGTGCGACGTTTATGACCACACGGTCAACACCTATGGCCGCGATCCCATCACCCACTTCGCTCGCCGGCCGCTGGACAACAACGGCATTCAATACGGTTTGGGCGCCCTCAACGACGGGGTGATCAGCGTGGATCAATTCCTCGATCTCAATCAGAGGATTGGCGGATATGACAAAGATGCGAATTACATTCCCCAGCGAACCACCGCGGATCTGGCTGCGGTGGCAGCGGCTTATCAAACTGGCAGACTGACCTACGCGGGCAATGGCCTCGGCAAGGTACCGATCATCGACTATCGCTCATACAACGACGATAACCCCGGCGGCGATATCCACGTCCGCTACCACTCGTTCACCATGCGCGAGCGCCTGAGGAAAGCCAACGGCACCGCCGACAACCAGGTGATGCTGATTGAAAAGAGCCCCTTCGGGCTTTACGACACCCGCAGCCCGGTGCTCAGCGGCGCGATCAATCAAATGGATCGCTGGCTGGACAACCTCTCGGGCGACACCTCGAGCGACCCGCCGATCGTCAAGATCGTCCGGGCGAAACCGGCCGACCTCCAGGAAGGCTGCTGGACCCGCGATCCAACGCCGGTGCAAATTGTCGAACACCAGACCAGGGGAGCCGGCCAATGTGAGACGCTCTACCCCTCCGCCCCGGCTCCGCGGGAAGTGGCGGGTGAGCCGCTGGTGGGCGACATCATCAAGTGCCAACTCAAGGCGGTCGATCCGTCGGACTATCGGGTGACCTTCTCTGGGCCGCAGTGGTCGAGGTTGGAAAGCATCTTCAAGAGCGGCGTCTGTGATTACACCCTGCCCGGCGAAGCGCAGCAGCCGCCGCTCGATACCTGGCTGATCTTCAATTAAGGGGCGCGAAACGGGCGGGGCGATCCAGGTCGCCCCACCCACAGCGGTCTGGTCTTACCTGAAAGACCACTGTCGGCGATCGTGTGCCACCGAGGGGCAATATCGGTGGCATTTCCCGCACGCTGCTGGCGGGTTTTTTTATTTGAGTCATCGTGCTCCAATCGCAGAGTTGGGAACCGGCATTCCAGAGCAACCCGCACCGATGATCCTGGTGGTGGATGACGATGGCCTCAACCAGGCGATCGCGCGAGACTACTTGGAAACCGCGGGATATCGCGCACACTGCGTTGACGATGGTGAGCAGGCGCTGGCGTTCCTCAAGAGCAGCCCGGTGGATCTGGTGCTGCTCGACATCACGATGCCCCGGATGGACGGATTCGAGACCCTCAGCGCCATCCGCCGGCTGAAGCTTGGACCCGATGTTCCGGTCGTCTTTTTCACCGCGATGGACGATATGGAGACGCACCGCCGGGCAATGGAAGCCGGGGTCGATGACTTCCTCACCAAGCCGATCAAGCAGACCGAGATGTTGATCCGGGTCCGCTCGCTGATTCGCCTCAGAGAGCTGCGGCATCGCGACCGATCCAACGCTGACGTGATCCTGGCTCAGCGCGATGAGCTGAAGCGCTCGGAGCTGCGACGGCGGGAGCTGATCAAGCTGGTGGTCCACGATTTGAAGAGCCCCCTTTCCAGCGTGATCTCCAACCTCGAATACATCCGTCGCACGCAACAAATTGTTGGTGACGGTGCCGAGGCAGTGCACGACGGGCTCGACTGTGCGAATGCGATGTTCGACATGATCCTGAACATCCTCGACATCAACAAAAGCGAGGATGGCAAGCTCGTTCCAAAGCTCCAGACCACCAACCTGCCCGTGCTGATCCAGGGCCTGCAGCGCGCGCTTCGGCGGCGTCTGAACGCGCGAAAGCAGAGCATCGAGTTGCGCGATCACGGCAAGAACGGCGACCTGATCGCCGATCCCGAGCTGGTTCGCCGTTTGTTGGAAAACCTCCTCGACAACGGAATCCGGCATTCCCCTGACGGCGAAGCGATCAACGTGGACATCGTCCACACGAACGACGGCTTTCTGGAGGTTCGCGTTCGCGATCTCGGCCCGGGCGTACCTCTTCAGTGGCGCGAGAAGATCTTCGACCAGTACCTCCAGCTTGAGTCCGGCGAGCGCTTCGACGACCGTACCTCGCTCGGCCTTGGCCTCGCATTCTGCCGACTCGCTACCCAGGTTCATGGCGGCCAGATTTGGGTCGAGGACAACCAGCCACGCGGAAGCTCGTTCTGCATTCGCTTGCCGGTAGCCGGCCCCCCGGGCGCAGTGCCCGTCGAGCCCCCGCGCTGAAGCCGGGGACGCAGTACGCGTCGAGCCCTGTGCTGAACACCATCGGGAACTCTTGAGGCTTCCATTCGTGCCACTTTCCAGGTGGACTGCCTGCGACCGATGGAGCTCGACGAAGCCACCGTGCAGCGCGCTCGGCGGGGCGACCGCGCCGCGCAGGATGCCTTCCTGCGCCGGTATGCCGGACCTCTTCACGCGCTCCTGAGGCGCTCTTGCGTCCCGAATACGGAAGACGCAGTCCAGGAGCTGCTGGCCAAACTGTTGGTGGTTCTGCCGCGCTTCGATCCCGCTGGCACCGCGATGCTGACCACCTGGGTGTTCACCGTCGCTCATCGCTGGCTGCTCGATCAGCGCAAACGCAGACACTTGAGTCTGGTGCCGCTCGATGAAGCGGCGGAAGTCGCCGATCCGCTGCCGGGCGCAGACCGGCTGCTCGAGAGGAAGGAAATGATCGCGGCACTGGAGGAGGCGATCACCCGACTTCCAGACGAGCGGAGGCGGACCTTCCTGCTGGTGCAGATCCACGACCAACCCATAGCCGCGGTCGCGCAGATCGAGGGTGTTCCGGTGGGAACGATCAAGTCCCGCTTGCACCGCGCCCGGGCGCAGCTTCTCGCCCTGCTCGGGCCGACCGTCTGGAAAGTAAAAGGAGAAGGACATGCTTCGCCTCGACGAGCTTGAAACGCTTTCTCGCCTGGCCGCCGGGGAGCTGCCGGCAGGTAAGGCGGAGCAAGTAAAGGGTGAGCTTCAGCGCCGACCTGAGCTGGCAGCCGCCTTCGAGCAGCTGCTTTCTCTGGACCAGGCATTGAAAGAGCTTCCGCCCACGCTGAGCTCATCCGAGCTCGAGGCTTTGGTGGCGCGAGTGCCTCGACCTCGGCGGCCCTTCGTTCGGCCACCGGTCGCGGTCACTTCCGGCGTCGCGGCCGCGGTATTGATTGCTGCAATCGGCACTTTCCTCGTCACCCGGAATGGCCAGCCTCAACCACGCCTGGTTGCACTGATGGGCACGGTGACGCTCGACGGCCGCGCCCTGGCGCCCCCGTCGCAAGCTCTTCCGCTCCAGCCCGGGGCAGTGGTTCGCTGCGGCGTCGAGTCGGCCTCGATCATCGAAAATGGCCAAGCAAGGATGTTGCTCGCGCGGGACTCCGAGTTGGTGGTGTCCGGCGACGCCACTCCGGACTTCGCGCTCCAGAGCGGAACGCTGGCAGCGACAGGTCCAGAGATACGCCTGAGCGCGGGGGATGCCCACTTCGAATTGACGGGACGGGGCGTGCTCTCCTGGGAACCCGAAGCCGACCTCCTTCGTGTGACTGACGGTATGGACACGAAACAGCCAAGACGGTTGGGGTTCAAGTGGCTCAGGTTGCCGATCGCTGCCACCGCGGTCGCTGCCGGCGGAGTCACGCTTCTGGTTCTCGAGGGCCGCGCTAAGGTAACGACCGATTCCAATGCACGCATCGAGGTAACCGCTGGGCAGAAATGGAGCTCGAGCGACGCGCGCGCGACGCCGATCCCCTCGGGCGCGGCGCTGACCGCAAGCGCCGATACGCTCAAGTCCAATCCAAAGCAAAACCCAGCGCCGTCTGTCTCGCCTCCGGGCAGTACCAGCCCCGAAGCGCTGACGCGCGATCAGCTCGTGGCCGAGGTGAAGAAGTTGCGTTCCGAGAACACCGCTCTGGCGCGCCGGAACGACGAGATTCAAAAGCGCCTCGAAGACAGCGACCCCAAGGCTCAGGCAAGAAAGGAAAACTACTATCGAGCCGATCCCGACGAGCTGCGCGCTCTGGCCGAGCGCGGCGAAATGCGGCTGCATCCACCAGCCCTTGGCCATACCTTGGACTTGGACAATCCCGGTGTCGCCAACGATGTCGGGCTGCGACCAGACGAAGTGGCCAAGATCCGTGACATTTACGAACGCGCGGAGAGACGGCTCCACGACGGCCTCGCTTCTCTCTATGTCGGAATGGGAGCAGACGCCAACGTCGCCAACTCACTTGAGACGACGGCGCTCATTCAAGAGATACAGAGCAAGACGCTGCTCCGCGACAGGAATTTAGCCGTTCTCACTACAACCCGCGAGCGCGGTGGGCTCGAACGACCGACCAGTCCGGACGCGGGCTCTGCACTGTTGCGCGCGTATCGGCTCTTCTACCGCGAAGAAGACCGCGTCCTTGAAGAGCTCGATGCTCTTCTTGGCCCGGACCGGGCTGAACAATTCATGAATCATCCGAACACTTCTCATTCGACCATGTCG
>Ga0137392_10001191_pt1 | contig 14741 bp, 10 predicted proteins | sample 15con2h34AmetaG_FD_101394 | JGI IMG/M metagenome (GOLD analysis project Ga0137392, IMG submission 101394) | Vadose zone soil microbial communities from Angelo Coast Range Reserve, California, USA - 15con2h3.4A metaG | ecosystem: Environmental > Terrestrial > Soil > Vadose zone > Saprolite... | reverse complement strand
GTTGCTACAAATGTATGCACATTGATAAATATATGTTAATATTATGTGAAAACAGTCAAGTTATGAAAATAGGGCCTTTAAACACTAGACAAGAAGATATGTTATCATGCATACTATAAGTGTGCGTTTTTATGGGTATTACTAACAAGTAATGCACATTGTAAACACATTGCGTATTGATCTGTTACAACGCCCTACGTTAATTCAGTAATTTTAAGTCGCTCAAAGATGCAGCGTAAGAAGGAGAGGGGAACTATGCTCGGGGCTCAAGAACAACGAAGTGAAGTGGCAAGGTTGTTATCGCAGATTAGTGCAGAATACGAGGCCGCTCAACGTGGTCTCACGGGTCTGGCCTACGGAACCTCACAACACGATTTTATCACTGCCCGTATGGAAAATATGGGACAGCTTCATGGCGAATTGCAGTTATTGGTAGGTGATATAGCTATAGCAATGATTGCGGAGCAATTGAACAGCGCACATTAAAGCGTCAAGTGGATGTGAATGAAGTATCAGCCATGCAAATAGGCAACAATATGAGCATCTTGCGAAGCAAGATGCTCATATTGTTGCCTATTTGCATGGCTGAGTACATTGCTCAGGACTGTAGGGCCGCCTGCATATCCATATAGCGGATATTGGTCGGAGGACGCCCGTTCCAAACACCCGATACCACAAACTCGGTCTCCTCACTAAGAAATGTTTCCTGATCCAGAACATTGTACATTTCATGTAAGAAACATTGTAGCCAATTTGTTACGTCATCACCCTTAAGCAAAGGTGCTCCTTCACAGACAAACCATTCTGCGATGCCTTGAAGGTAGAAACGAAACTCTTTGGGAAGTGGATACTTGCGTATAATGCGGTAGCTTCTCTCCTGCACATCCTCGAAACCGGCAGAACGAAGATAGCCCGCCAGCTTCGAACCAACCCAGCTATCCTCAAAAGCGTAGCCCTGCTCCACGCGCTGCCGCTCCCAGCGTTCACGCGCCTGGAATACTCGCGCTTGCAATGCCATATCGATATTGTGAAAGCGCATTGTACCAAAGTCGATGTCTTTGATAACGAGACGGCCTCCCGGAGTCAAATAGCGTCCCAACGTTGCAAATGTGTTACCTGGCTCTGGAAGATACTGGCTCACATTCGCGCTAAAAATCACGTCAGCAGTGCCAGGAGCTATAGGTAACTGCTCTAATGAAGCACACTTATATTGTACCTGCCTGCGATACCACTCGCCATGGCTTCGTTGTTGGGCTGTGACCAATGCCTCCACCGAAATATCTACGCCGATGATCCTGCCGCGTACACCAATTGCTTGAGCCAGCAGGGGTGTCCATAGACCAGGGCCACAACCCGCATCAACAACAAGACTCCCAGCTTTGAGTTGGAGATCGCGAATCATCTGCCCACGTTCAACTGCCTTGCTGCGATGGTGCGTCTCCAACCATTCTATGGCATTGAGTGGTAGGCCACACTCATTCACATGCACCAGATTATTTGCTGCCATTACACTTGCTCCCCCTCATTAAAATACATGAATATGAAAAATGTTCTTAATGACGAAGAAAGTATAACATGCAAAAACAATAAAAGCAATACATTGTAGTACTTTCGTATTAACATTGTATAAAAAGGTATTTATACCAGTTACATACTTATGTGTACCAGTCCTGTATAACATTGGGGAAGAAGTGAGGCAAGCGCAGCATGGCTGAGGCAAGCGCAGCATGGCTGAGGCAAGCACAGCCACTACTATACACGAAGTGCTCTGCGTCGCATATAGTAGTGGCTGCGCTCGCGCTAGCCACCTCAGCCATGGTGGATGATTGGTCAGTTCGGCAAACCATCCCAGCGTGGATACAACTGATGCTCAATACCAAACAGGTCCAACGCCTTACCAAGAGAGTGGTCGACAAGATCGAGCATGGTTTTCGGCTTCTGATAAAAGCCTGGCACCGGTGGAAGAATGATGCCTCCTGCCTCGGTAACGCTGGTCATTAAACGCAGGTGTCCCAGGTGCAGAGGCGTTTCGCGCACCAACAAGACCAGCCTTCTGCGCTCTTTCAAGCAAACATCCGCGGCCCGCGTTAACAAATTATCATTATAGGAGTGCGCGATTGAGGAAAGGGTTTTCATAGAGCAGGGAGCAACGATCATCCCTCCCGTAAGGAAGGTCCCACTGGCAATCGAGGCTCCAACATTGCGCGGGTCATGCACGGTGTGTGCCCATTGCAGCACTTCCTCCACCCGGTACTTCGTCTCATACTGGATGGTGGTTTTGGCTCCTTCACTCATAACGAGGTGTATTTCAATATTGGGCATGGCATGCAGCACTTCTAACAAACGCACGCCATAGATAGCTCCAGTAGAGCCTGAGATACCAATAATAAGTCGCATAAATTGCTCTTGTGCTGACTCCTTCCACAAAATGGCTTCACTGCCTTATTCTGAGTATTTAACTTGCCCAGAATAGCGTAAACTCTTATATGTTACTATACGATAAAAGTGATCATCGTTGTACCTTCAATTGGAGTTTTGGGACCAACCGCCTTCAATCAAACTCCAGTATGTAGTAAAAACGAAAAATGGGGGCACTTGGAATATTGCGCAACCTCTACAAGCTGAAAACTATGTTATAATCAGGTAAAATAAACGATAAGGCATGGTTCAAATGAACTTGACAGTTTACGCTCGGGTTATACTGAAACTGTCAAGTAAAGTTGGCCTATTGAACCTTCCTTACGTTTGGAAACGGCAGGAGAAGACGATGGCTGCGAATCCGCAACGCTATGATCTGCACGGCATCTATATGACGGAAGAGGCATTTGAGCGGTTGATTAGCGTTGAAAGCCCTTACCGCTATGAACTCATTGATGGTGTCGTTTATGATATGACTGGCTCAACCCCGGAGCACAGTGTTATTGCTTCTAACGTCGAGATCCTGGTGCGCGAGCAACTCGGCAGGAGCGGTCCATGTCGCACCCATCGGGATCAATATGTTGCAATCCCAGGGAAGCCCCCTGTCGTTCCGGACGTTGTGCTGACGTGTGATCGAGCGGATTGGGACAAAGACAAACGGCTTAAACCCTTCATGATTCAATCACCACTTATCGTCGTTGAAGTGCTTTCACCCAGTACCGAAAGATATGATCGGACAGAGAAATTTGCTCGTTATATGCGCTGTCCTACGATTGAGGTATATATCCTGGTGAGCCAGGATGAGCAACATATTGAGGTGTACCGGCGTTCAATGGGCTGGAAGCAGGAACGCTTTTCCGCGGGCCAGACGGTCAAGCTTGAGCAACTCGATCTGGAACTGCCAGTTGAGTCGATCTATGAAGGCGTGCTTTAGTACTCGTCTTCCAATATTACGATAACTAGCTGCTTGCTGCTGTTTTCTGTGGTAACCACATGAGAGCGATTTTATGGGAAAGCATATCTTTTAAACAGGACTTTTCAGCTAATCTTTCAAAAATGCGCTTGACTCTACTTTTCTCTTCTGGTACAATAAATGAAAAGATGCAGATGAAGCATGCATTTTATGTTGATACCTGATATATTCAGGAGTTTTTGAACAAATTGAGTTGGTACATGATCATCAGAGTTAACCGTCACACCCATCATACCCACCATCATGCTCATCCAGGCTCCGCTCAAGGAGTGACCTGAGATACTGGGTTTTGTACGGTGTGACATCTTTGAGCGTGGAAAACAGACGATCCACGCTTTTTTCATTGCTTCAAAAGAGTTGGTATCAGCATAAAGAGGAAAGAGAAAATGGCAAAGAAAGTATCAGCATCTGTTCCGCGAGGTATGCGAGACATATTGCCAGAACAGATGATTCGCCGACAGTATGTCATAGATGTTATTCGTAATGTCTTCGAGGAATTTGGTTTTGAACCGCTTCAGACACCAGCGATTGAGATGTCCGAGACACTGATGGGCAAGTACGGTCCAGATGCAGAGCGGCTGATTTATTCTGCAACCTACGGTGAGGGAAAAGATAAGCTCGCGCTGCGCTATGATCTATCGGTTCCCCTTTGCCGCGTGGTGGCCATGTATCCCGAACTGCCCAAACCCTTTAAGCGCTATCAAATTGCTCCCGTCTGGCGTGCAGAGCGCCCACAGAAAGGACGCTATCGCGAATTCTACCAGTGTGATGTGGATACCGTAGGCAGTACGAGTATGTTGGCCGATGCCGAAACACTCAATGTCATCTACGAGGTTCTCACAAGGTTAGGGTTCAAGAAATTCGTTATCAATATCAATGACCGCAAGATACTCACCGGCATCGGGCAGTTTGCGGGAGTGTCAGATGAATTGCTGGGGGGTCTCTACCGTTCTATTGATAAACTGGATAAGATTGGTCTGGGAGGAGTCAGAGATGAGCTGAGGAGAAACGAAATTCCAGAAGAGGTCATCGATAGGCTGCTGGCTCTGCTGCAGATCGAAGGAGAAAATCAAGCGGTACTCGTCTCATTACGCGACAAGTTGGGAAGCTACCCCAGCGCCCTGGAAGGTATTAGCGAACTCGAAGAGGTTGTTCGTTATCTACAAGCCCTTGGTATCTCTGAACAGTATTACAAAGTCAAATTCGCCATGGTGAGAGGTTTGGAATACTACACCGGCCCCATTTACGAGACAGCCATAGAAGAACCGAAGATGCCGAGCATTACCGGGGGTGGCCGCTTCGATGAGTTAGTTGGCATGTTCTTGGATAGAAGTTATCCTGCTACCGGCACGACGATTGGCATCGAGCGTATTATCGACGCGATGGAGGAACTGGGCATGTTCCCACCAGAGGTTGGTAAGACGGTGGCGCAAGTGCTGGTAACGCTTTTCGATAAGACCTTAGTGGACGCCTCGCTTCAGATGGCTAATACATTGCGCAAAGCCGGGTTGAAGACGGAGATGTACTTTGAGCCAACTTCCCTGGGCGATCAAATTCGCTACGCGGGAAAAAAGGACATTCCATGTGTAGTCATTCTCGGCCCGGACGAAGTCGCGGCCAAGCAGGTGACAGTGCGAAATTTACGCCTGAAAGTACAGCAGACCGTCAAGAGGACTGAGGTTGCTGAACTGATTAAGCAGTGGCTAGATCCTTCGCTTTGCTCAGGATGACAGCATAGTCACTTTTGACGTGAATCAAAAGTGACTATGCTGTCATCCTGAGCAAAGCGAAGGATCTCCGGGCACGCTTCTTTGATTGGCATTATTTCAGATACCAATCTGTTGTGGTAATTCCTTCCGGATAATGCACCGTTTTCTGCACCACACCGCCGGGATTGGCGAAATTGGTGAGCGGCATTCCTTGCTCGGCCAGCAGCATACTGTCGTGCCAGATGGGAGCGGCACCATCCACACCGGTGACATTGACCATTGGCGAATTGTCGTTGTTGCCGGCCCACAGGCCCATCACATAATCGGTCGTATATCCTATTGTCCAGTTATCTTTGAAATCGCTGGATGTGCCTGTCTTGGCGGCAGCCGGACGAACCACCCCGCGATCTCCCGCAAAACACTGTTGACGGGTGTTCGAGAAGAGTTGCAACTCGTTACAATCGTAAAACTCGAAGAGCCGCGATGCATTGTCTCTGAGCACATTCGTCATCAGAAAAGCGACCTGCTTACTGATGACGCGCTTACCCACCGGCACAAAATGATAGATCAGCCGTCCCTGCGTATCCATGACGGTGTCAATGGCATGGGGCGGAATACGTACACCACCATTGGCAAAGACGCCGTAAGCGGAGGTCTGGTCGAGCAGGTGGATACCAAGGGTACCCAGTACCATGGTGTAGTTGGGCGTTCCCACATAGCTGGTTATGCCCATGGCTTGAGCGGTATGCAGGGAATCATCAACGCCTACCCTCATCAGCAGCTTGACGGCAGGCACATTGAATGAGTTTTGCAGGGCGTAGCGGAACGAAACCAGCCCGTGAAAGCGCAGGTCGTAGTTACTCGGAGTGTACGCGGGCAGCCCACAGCACATTTGCACGGTCAGAGGTGTGTCGAAGACAGGCATACCAGGACTGATGCCCTTTTCAAAGGCTGTAGCATAAATGTAGGGTTTGAACGATGAACCCGGCTGGCGGTAGCCCTGTGTGGCCACATCGAACTGCCCATAGCGAGGATTGTTGGGATCGATGTTGCCAATCAGCGTGCGTATATCCCCATTGTGGAAATCGATCAGCACCACAGCCGCGTCGGACATATGATGTGCCACGGCCAGTTCAGCGATGTGCTTCTGAGCAATTTTTAAAATTTGATTTTGCAGGGGCAGGTCAAGCGTGGTTGAGACAATCAATCCAGACCGTGAGAGATCGGCTTGTTTCACATGCAGCGCGTTGGCCAGTTCTTGTACGGCATAGCTGGTAAAGTGGGGTGCCAGGTCATTATGAATGACCCCACGATGCAGGAAGTCTGGCTGCTGCACCTCAGCGACGGCGGCCCGTTCCTGTACAGGCGTGATATATCCCTGCAAGCGCATCTGTTGGAGAACATCCTGTACGCGCTGCAGGGCAGCGTGTGGATGCAGGTATGGATCGCGCAAGCTGGGATTGCTGGGGATACCCGCGAGCATCGCCGCCTGGGCAATGTCCAGTTGCGCAGCAGCGGTCGCGGTTGGCGTATCCTGCAAGTTATAGTACATAAACGCGGCAGCCTCGGCTCCATAGGCCTGCTCGCCATAGTAGGTGGTATTCAGGTACATGGAGAGTATCTGCTCTTTGGTAAAGTGCCGCGTCACCTCCGGTGCCAGGATGATCTCCTGCAGTTTACGCACGGCTGTATCCTGGTTGCCGACGATGGCATTTTTGATCAACTGCTGTGTAATGGTGCTGCCGCCGGAAACAATGTATCCATGACTGAGGTTTGCCAGGGCCGCACGGACAATGCCGGTGATATCAAAACCTGGATTCGTCCAGAAGTATTGATCTTCGATGGCAACTTCGGCATGAATAAGGTTGGGGGAGACGCTGCTCAAGGGCACGGTCGTCTGCAATCCCTGGTCAACCATCTGGTCAATCAGGGTGCCGTGCTTATCGTACATCTTCAAGCTATCTTTGGGCAGGATGTCGGCCAGCGTGGTGACTTGCTGTTGATAGCGCATCTGCGTGGCCTCAACGGCTGCCGTAAGAGCCACCAGCAGGGTGGCAAGCACAATGATGACGATCAGTGAGCCAAAGGCCATAGGGAGCATCGTCCACTGTGTGCCAATGCGGTCAATGGCTGCGTATTGTTGATTGGAACGCCGCAGATTTCTGCGCTTGAGGTGTCGCCGCATGCGCCATCCAGGGAGATGATGCTTGAGATGAGCAACGGGATAATACGCGCCTCGCACATTTCTCGCTGGGCGCTCATCGAGTTTCTGCGCCGCGGCGGCGCGGCTATGGACAGGCAATTTTGCCGGTACTGTCGAACGTAATTGATGTTGATTGTTCTGCATACATATCCCCTCTGTTTGTTTCCACTTCAACCCCATTAGTAGGGGCGCAATTCATTGCGCCCTCGTAAGTTACGAGTAATATATTGTCATATATACTATACGGCTCACAAAAATGAGTAGATCAAGTATTACAAATATACTTTTATAAGTACCTATACGCTCCTGTATATATATAGAAGATATTGACGTTTGGGCTGACTATGTGGTGCCAGACTTAGCAGCAAAACAGTAGAAAAACGTCATTCCTGCTGTCTTATAAAACTGTCCTTAGACTTTATACGGTCAGGATGGAGTAAAAGTAACGAACCTGGAGGGGTCGCAACACCCTGCCCTTCTACTGTTATTGTAGCAATAATCCACCTGAAATACAAATGAGCTTATAAATTTCCAGAAAAAAATGGGCCATATGCCGAGGTGCAATTGCACCTCGGCATATGGCCCATTTTTTTCTGGAAATTTATCTTTACCACCAGCCATCGGCTGGAGTGTTATCGGGGGGTGGGTTAAAGGCGAAGCTGTAGCTATTGGCACAGTAGGGATGTACTGTCGCTGGCTCACCGCCTCCACCTGGGTTGGGAGTAGGGGTAACTGGAGTAATGGTAGGTGTACCAGTTGCCTCTGGTGTAGGCGTAAGTTGTGCGAACGTTGGCACGGTACCGGGGATGAACCAGTCGGTTGTTTTCACACCGTCGGGATAGGTCACGGTCGCCTTTTGCAGTCCACCAGGGTTGGTAAAGTCACGGACGGGATGTCCCTGCTCGGCCAGCAGCATCGAGTCATGCCAGATGGGGGCAGCTCCCTGGACTCCTGTCACCTGATACATAGGTGTATTGTTATCGTTACCAGCCCACACGCCCATCACATAGTCTGTGGTGTAGCCTACGGTCCAGTTATCGCGGAAATTCTGTGTCGTCCCCGTCTTGGCGGCGGCCGGTCGCACATAGCCGCGATTGCCATAGTAGCAATCATTCTGCGAGTTCGAGTAGAGTTGCAGCACATTGCAGTCATAGAACTCAGGGATGCGCGAGGTATTGTCACTCAGTACATTGGTCATCATATAGGCTAGCTGCGGGCTGATGACGCGCTTGCCAGGATCAAGCTGGTGCTGATAGAGAACTTTGCCGGTGATGCCTGAAACCACTTTGCTGACGGCATAGTAGGGAACATGCACACCGCCATTGGCAAAAGTTCCCATGGCCGAGGTGTGATCGATCAGGCGCACACCCAGTCCTCCGAGAACGAGCGAATACCCAGGTGTACCTTGATAGGTGGTGATGCCCATATCTTTGGCGGTCTGCATTGCCGCGTCGATGCCCACATGTTTGAGCACTCGTACAGCCGGGACATTGAGAGAGTTTTGCAGGGCGCAGCGCAGCGTCATATGTCCATGAAATTGCAGGTCATAGTTCGAAGGTGAATAGGTTGGTGGGTCTCCACCGGGATTGTCGATGGTGGTGGGTGCATCATCGATAGCCTGAGCCGGCGAAGCTCCCTGCTCGAAGGCGGTCACATAGACGTAGGGTTTGAACGATGAGCCTGGCTGGCGGTAGCCCTGCGTGGCCACATCGAACTGCCCATTGATGGCGGTATTGTTGTAGTCGATACTCCCAAGCAGGGAGATAATCGCTCCGCTATGGAAGTCGATCAGCACCTCCGCGGCATTAGTCAGGTTGTGAGCATCGCGCAACTCTGCGATGTGCTGCTGGGCGATCTTCTGCATCTTGTCTTGCAGGTTGATATCGAGTGTGGTGGAGACAATCATGCCGGAGCGCGATAACTGGCTGCGATCTTTGAGATGGAACAACTGCACAAGCTGATCCAGCACAAAATTGGCAAAGTGCGGAGCGCGATTAGTCAGGCTGGGTGCCGTCTTAAAGAAATGCGGATCCTGCGCCTCTTTGATGGCGTCGAGCGCGTCTACTTTCGTGATGTATTGCTGGCTAACCATCAGCTCAAGTACAGTCTGGAAGCGATCAAAGCTCGCCCTGGGGTGTTCTAATGGATCATAAGCTGAGGGGTTACTGGGAATGCCTGCCAGCATGGCGGCCTGTGCCAGGTCCAGTTGTGAGGCAGCGCGTTTCCCCGCTTTATCTTCCAGGCCAAAGTAGATGCTGGCGGCTGCGTCAATGCCATACGCCTGGTGGCCATAGTAGATGCTATTGAGGTACATTTCCAGGATGTCGCGCTTAGTATAGAGGCTATTGATCTGCGGCGTCAACACGATCTCTTCGAGCTTTCGTATTAAAGTGGTCTGGTTACCGACAATCAAATTCTTAATCAATTGCTGGGTAATGGTGCTGCCACCTTCTACGACCTGCCCATTTTGGAGATCATCGATGGCGGCCCGCAGGATACGCAGGATATCTACGCCCTGGTTGGTCCAGAAGTTTTTGTCCTCTGTGGCGATGGTTGCCTGTTGTAGGATAGTTGCCACATCGTCAAGTGTGACCGTGGTGTGGATGCCCTGGTCGGTCATTTGCATCAGCAGCACACCCTTGCTATCAAACATTTTGAGGTTATCCAGGGGCAAGAGGTCGCGCAGCGTCACAACCTGGTGCTCATATTTTTTCTGTGTCTGAGTATAGAAACGATAGGCAGCCACAGAACCCGCCGTACCCAACGAGAGAAAGATGATGAGCAGAGAGAAGATAACACTACCGATGGTTGTCCAGAGGCGGCGACGCGCGCGGTATTCGTCGGCACGAGCTACCCGCATGTGCTTACGCGAGAGATGGCGCAATACTTTCTTCCGCTTGCGTATCTTTTCGGCGGCTGGTCGTAACGGTCGATATGTCTTTTGTGGCAATAGTGAGCCAACATTACCAAGGGTGCCTGAAATGATACTCACACCCCGTGTAGCGACTCCACCGCCCCCCAGGGTACCCGCAAGGGGTATCTCTACGGGAATGGGTGTATTGCGTAAAGGCTGCGTGCTTTCAGCATATATTTCCGCGGGGAATGTCTCGACCTCTGCTGGTAAAATGGCAGCCTCTTCTATGAGCGTAACCGGATCGTCGGGTAAAGGTGCTGTCGCGCCATCCCAGGGCGAGTGATCCTCGCTCTCATCCTGAGAAGGGGTGTCGTCCCGTAGGGGCGGGAGTGGGGTTGAGGGTGGGGGGGACGCTTGCGTCGCCCTCGTCCTCTCTTCCTCATCGAAACTCTCATCCACCCCAGGGCGACGCAAGCGTCCCCTCCCTTCTTCCTCCCTTCTCCCATCCACCCAGCCCCCGCCCCTACGGGACGAAGTACCTTCCTCAATAGGTGGTTGAGTTTCTTCATCGGGTGCGGTCTTTGCTAGATCGTCGGAAGTTGGCCGCCTGGTGGTAATGCGAGCGTTACGCATCCTTCTACGTGCCAGGTAATGCAGTACTCTTTGCTGGCGTGCTGTGAGTTTAATATCTTTTGGAGTTAACGGGTCCTCTAGCGGGCTACTGCTGGCGGCCACAAGGTCCTCCACCTCCGCCAACTCAACTTCCGCCCCAGCGCGACCCTCTGCTACCTCTTCCTGCTGTTCCTCAATTTCTGTGGGTTCAGCTTGTGTGCTTTCCAGAAAGTTTGCAGTGTCGTCTGTGGATATGGCGGACGCAGCAAGCTGCGTCTCTCCATCCGAAGGAGATGGTTCATCCATTAGAATAGGGGTAGGAGGTAATTTACCGGTAATCTCATTTTCGTCATCGTTATGAGTATTAGAGATATGGGGATCTGCTGGCATTGCGATTTCCCTCTAGTTTTCGTCTTTTTCAACATATGGGCACAATCCATTGCGCACCATCGCATCACCCATAGGGTGGGAGACCCAAATATTCTCTACCCGTCAGTCTAACTGTAATGTAAGACGTTTCATATGGTTAATTGTTCCGGTGAGGTTTGAGCAATAGCCATCACACCGTTACTGGCGGTTGGGCAGCTTCTATTAACGCTGGTAGAATCTCATTGGTCAGGGCTTGTATCTGGCGCAGGCTTTCGGCCCAGGGTACGTCCTGGTGATCGCGAGTACCCCGTACTTCCGCGAGCTGTAGCACGCTTTCGTCGACGATGTTACGGAAGTAGAGGAAGGCCCGTACTGCATCGGCGACCGGGACGTGCGAGGTGCAGGTGATAGAACCATATTCGGTGCCAAGCTCGATGGCATCCCGTCGCAGCTCATCTGACAGGCTAGTCTCGGTCAGTGCATGCAGCAGCAGTTCCAGGACGCGCCTTCCCAGAATTCTGTAGGCCTCACGCGCTGCCTCATTGAAGTGTTGATACCACGGCAAGGCATTCAGCGTGCCATCGGTAAAGGCGAAGCGCACGCGACCGAGGACGCTTTGGACAAGCAATTGGGCGGCGGGATGGGGTTTGCGTTCAGCTTCCTGGCGGAGACGTGCCTCGATATCCGCACGTCGGAAACGGCGGTGTCCACCATTTGTGCGGCGAGACGGCAACTCGTTGCGATCAGCCCAGAGCCGTACCGTTGCCGGGTGCATACCCAACATATCGGCCACCTGCCGCAAGCTCAGCCAATCTTCTCCTGTTTGAAATGACGACATAGCAGTGCATCTCTCTTCCGCGCAATCGGGTCATCAATCAGTTGTCACAGGACAAAAATATAGGTAGACTACGAATAATTTCCTATAGTATGGCAGATATTTCCTTTAGATTCTATGAGATTCCTGACAGACAGTCAAGTGTTCATGCCAGACAGTAAATCATCGATTGACAAAGTCTGTTCTGCCCTCTATCATTGTAGACATAAGAGCATCACAACAGTTTTCAAAACTGGGCGAAAGGAGGGCCAGCAATGATAGAGCTCAATGGCGAAAACTATCTTAATGGACACGAAGCCTGTCACCTGCTTGGCGTAAAGGCTTCAACACTCTATACCTATGTCAGTCGCGGAGTACTGAGAAGCTATAAGCAAGGCATAAAACGACAAAGCCTCTACAAACAGGCCGAGCTTGAGGCATTGCTACAACTGCGCCCAAGCACTGACCCTTCACCCATTAATGACTCAGAGCATGGAGATGATAGGCACAACATTCCCCATGCCGCGGATTGGGTACCTAATGTATGAAAACTGGAGTAAGGAACATCGCGTATGGCAGAGCGTTTGGGGCAACAGTTTGGCAACTATCGCCTGGTGCGCCTTCTAGGGCGCGGTGGCTCTGCTGAGGTCTATCTCGGCCAGCACCTGCGGCTTAATATGCAGGCTGCCATCAAAATCTTATCTACTCAACTGCGAGAAAACGAGATAGAGAGCTTTCAGCGCGAAGCGGAGACCATTGCATCATTAACGCACCCGCATATTGTGCGCATCCTTGATTTTGACGTAAAGGAAGGTGTCCCCTTTATCGTCATGGACTACGCCCCCAATGGTTCCCTGCGTCAACTGCACCCCAAAGGTGTGCCTGTCTCTCTTCCCTCTATCGTTTCCTATATACAGCAGGTTGCTGATGCTCTCCAATATGCCCACGATCAAAAGCTCATTCACCGGGATGTGAAGCCGGAGAATATGCTGCTGGGGCGGCGTAACGAGGTCTTGCTCGGCGATTTTGGCATAGCAACCGTGGCTCACCGGACGACCACCCTCAATATACAGGAAGCGGCTGGAACTGCCATCTATATGGCTCCTGAGCAGTTCCAGGGCATGCCGCGTCCCGCCAGCGATGAATATGCCCTGGGTATCGTTGTCTATGAGTGGCTCTACGGAACCCCTCCTTTTACCAGCAATGATTTTATCCAGCTTGGCTATCAGCATACCTTTGTTCTGCCTCCTTCCTTACACAATAGCAATCCTTCCATACCGCCCGCCGTCGAGCAAGTGGTGCTGACAGCTCTGGAAAAAGACCCGCACAGGCGTTTCGCCACGGTGAGTGCCTTCGCCAGAGCACTAGAACAGGCCAGCCAACCATCTCCATCTTCCGGGCTCCTCACGCCGCCAGGCCAGCCACTTCCGCCTATTAACGTCAATCCCTGGTCAAGCCAGCCATCACCTCTAGCGGATGAAGCAACGGTTCTTCCGCCTGCACAGGGCCAGCCATCGCTTTCACCGCCAGCCGAGGTTCTCACGCCGCCGACCCGCGCGCCGCTGGTGTACGCTCCATCCGCGTCAACCAACACCCCTGACGTGGCACTGCCTCTTTCAATGAACGGATTTGTGCAGCCTGTACTGCCTGGCGAGTCTCAGATAGCTGATCGCAGAGTTTCACGCCGCGCAATCGTAGTTGGATTGGCGGCTGGACTTACCGGCCTGGCCGCTGCGGGTGGCGGTATAAGCTGGTGGGCACTCTCTCACAGCCAGCCCACATCTCCAGCCCCAGTCCATTCGCCAAAGCCTACTCCTACTCCTGCCCCTACTTACCACCAGGGAGACACCCTCTTCATCTATCACGGTCACTCCGACCTGGTATTGGATGTGACATGGTCGCCCGATGACAAGCGCATCGCCTCCGGCAGCGTTGACAGGACAGCACAGGTATGGAGTTCCTTCACAGGAGGCAATGTTCTCAAGTATAGTGGCCATTCCAGTGAAGTGCGAGTTGTTCCCTGGTCGCCCGATGGCACACGCATCGCCTCTGGCAGCGATGATACGACGGTACAGGTCTGGGATACCGTCACAGGGAAGCGTTTCTTCACTTATAGTGGCCATTCCAACAAAGTGTTGGACGTGGCATGGTCGCCAGACGGCAAGCGCATCGCCTCCGGCGGCTGGGATCACACGGTGCAGGTCTGGGATGCTGCCACTGGCAGTCAACTCCTCACCTATCGCGGCCATACTAATATAGTCAATAGTGTGGCATGGTCGCCCGATGGCAAGCGTATCGCCTCTGGCAGTGATGACAACACTGTGCAGGTGTGGGATGCCACCACAGGCAATCGCATCCTTACCTATCGCGGCCATGCCAACAGTGGCCGAGACGTGGCATGGTCGCCCAATGGCACGCACATCGCTTCGGGGAGCTTCGATAAAACGGTACAGGTCTGGGATGCCACCACAGGCAATCGTGCCGTCATTTATCATGGTCATTCCGGCTTTGTGTATGCTGTGGCATGGTCTCCTGGGGGACTCCAGATTGCCTCTGCGTCCTACGATAAAACTGTACAGCTATGGGTTGCCGCTAGCGGCAGCCACATCTACACCTATCGCGGTCACTCCGATATAGTAGAAGCTGTAGCATGGTCGCCCAACGGCAAGTATATTGCCTCTGGCGGCGTTGATACAACGGTAAGAGTGTGGGCGACAGGGTAAAGCCTCATGCATGAGTCATCCCGAATTTGGTACTGTTGGCGAACGTGAGATTCTGCCCCACCTCAG
>Ga0137392_10001179_pt1 | contig 14801 bp, 18 predicted proteins | sample 15con2h34AmetaG_FD_101394 | JGI IMG/M metagenome (GOLD analysis project Ga0137392, IMG submission 101394) | Vadose zone soil microbial communities from Angelo Coast Range Reserve, California, USA - 15con2h3.4A metaG | ecosystem: Environmental > Terrestrial > Soil > Vadose zone > Saprolite... | reverse complement strand
GGCCTCACATTGCGCGCGCTCGGCGAATACGACGCCGCGCACAAGGCTCTGACGATGGTTGTCGCGAGCGAGGGTGAGCGCGATAACCAAACGAACGCACTGATCGAGCTGATGTACCTCGCCTCGGCGCGCGGAGACCGCGTGGGATTCGAGCGGTGGCGCGAGCGCGTTGTCGGGTCGGAAGCACAGACGCAGCCGAACATCCGTGTGGATTTCTACATGAAGTCCGGCATCGGCCTGGCTCGTTTCGGCAACTTCGGCCGCGCCGCCGATATGCTCAGTGCGGCGCGCGCCTTGGCGGCCGAACACGGCCTTCATGAGTTCGAGTTCCGGGTCGAGCGGATACAAGCGGGGCTCCCGGCGTGCGAACACGCCTTGGATGCGTGCTCAACGCAAGACCAGGAGCCCCAGTACGACTTCGAGCCGGTGCGCGAGGTTGCCGCCTCGCTCGCTCAACTCGTAGGGTGAGCCGTCAGGTGCAGGTGTTGTTGTTCGAGTGATCGCACGGCGCGGTGTCCGGCCGCGGGCCCGTCGTATCGGCGCAGGCGGCGGCGGTCAGAGCGAACGTCACGAGCAATAGGGGCAAGAGCGATCGAATCCGGCGGGACATAAAGCCTCCTTCACGTTGGGTGCACTGCAGGGACAACCCAACATGAGGAGCGGCGCATCGGAGTTTTAGGGCACTTTTGAGGCAACTTAGGGCAGTTTTGGGACATTTATGCTCGTACTAGCCGCGCTCCCCGATTTTCAGCTCCATCGCCTGCGCCGCGCCGCGGAAGGGCGGTTCGAGTTCGTCCGCGCCCGCGGTTGGGAAGAGGCGCTGGATCTGATCCGCACGCGCCCCGTTGAGCTGGCCGTCGTGGACCCGCTGCTGTCGGGCGAAGCGCGGCGCCAGGAAATCGAGCGGCTGCGTGTGCTGTTCCCGTCCCTGCCCATTTTCGTCTATACGACCCTGATGCCCCAGACCGCGGGCGTGCTGCTGGCGCTGGGCCGGCACGGCATCCAGCACGTCGTATTCGCGCACCACGACGATCATCCCGCATTGCTGCGACGCGTCCTGGCTGACGAAGCCGCGCGCACCACTTCACAGCGCCTGGTCGCGGAAATCGCCGCCGGCCTCACGCCTCTTCCGGCCAATCTCCGGGCGGTGATCGAAGAGGCGTTGCGCTCACCCACCGAGGTGCAGCGCGTGCGCCAGGTGGCCGAGCGCGCGCGGGTGGATCGCCGCACGTTCTACCGCTGGATCACCCGCGCAGGCCTGCCCAGTCCGCGCCATTTCCTGGCCGCAGCACGCGTGTTGTACGCGCACCGCCTGCTGCAGGACCCCGGCTTCACCATCGAAGACGTCGTGGCGCGCATGAGCTACGGACAGGCGAAGATCCTGCAGCAGCACGCGCGGGCCTACCTCGGGCTGACGGCGGGGGAGATGCGGTTGTCACTCACGCCCGAGGAAGCGTTGCAGCAGGTGTCGCAGCGCTTCCGTCACCCCGCGGCGGGCGTCCACCGGGCAGCGTCATGACGGAAACGCCGCTCGAGCGGCCCGTCACCGTCCTCGTGGTCGACGACGAGGCGCCGCTGCGCCGCATCCTGGAGCGGTTGCTGGTGCGCGCTGGCTACCGCGTGATCAGCGCCGGCGACGGCGAGACGGCTTACCAGATGCTCGCGTCCGAGCAGGCCGACGCGATCTTGCTCGACATCAACTTGCCTGCCATGTCCGGCCTGGCGTTGTATCTCGCGATCATCAACCGCTGGCCGGTGTTGGACGGTCGGATCGCCCTGATGTCGGGCGATGCGGACACCGAGGACGTGGCAGCCTGGATCGAGCATCACCACTGCATCGTGCTGCGCAAGCCGTTCGACGTGACAGACGTGACCCGCTGGGTCGCGGACGTGATCCGTTTCCGCGACCGTCGTACGAGCAACGGTTGATTGCATGACCAGCGCCGCCCACCAGGATTCTTTGCAGGTTCTGCGCGAATACCGGAATCTGGCGCCCTGGAATCTCCGCGATCTGGCCGGGCTCGTCGGCGCCGTACTCGACGCCTCCGCGGTGACGCCGATCAACGCCGCCGCCCGCGCCCAGCCCAGCCAGCGCACCGTGCGATTCTACGTCACGCGCGGCCTGGTGAGCCCGCCCGAGGGTCGCGGCACCGCCGCCACCTACTCCTACCGCCACTTCCTGCAGCTGTTGTGGATCAAGCTGCGTCAGATGGAAGGCGGCACGCTCGCGGCGATCACCAAGGAAATGCAGGATCAGACGGGCGACGTGCTGGAGCGCCGCTGCGCCAGCGCGCTCGGCCCGTCGTTGCCCGGCCCCGACCGGCTGCCCTTGGGCGGCCGCGGCAGTCTGCCGCGGGGCCGCTCCGGCCGTGCGCTCAACGCCTGGCTGGCGCGCGACGCCGCGCCCGACGCGCCGCCCGCCGCCACCTGGCGCCGCATTCCCGTGGCGCGCGGCGTTGAGCTGAACGTCGACACCGGCCACCCGCTCGTCCGGCTGGGCACCGACGAAGCGGCCCTGGCGGAGGCGGTGCGCCAGGCGATCGCGAAACTCGCGCCTCCCGCCCCCGCGTAACGCCGCATGTCGTAGCCCGATTCCACCCTCCAACCGTGGAGTGGCGATGTTTTGGCTTCCGCTGATCGTCCTCATCGTCGTCGTGCTGTGGGGCATCTCGGCCTACAACAGCCTCGTTTCGCTCAAGAACCAGACGTTCAACGCGTTCAAACAGATCGACGTCCAGCTCAAGCGGCGCCACGATCTGATCCCCAATCTGGTGAATGCCGTGAAGGGCGCGATGGACTTCGAGAAAGGCACGCTCGAAGCCGTCATCCAGGCGCGCAACCAGGCGGTGCAGGTCAACGCGCAGGGCGTTGCCGGCGTGAAGCAGATCAGCCAAGCCGAGAATCAACTCTCCACCGCGCTGTCCCGCCTGCTGGTCACCGTCGAGCGCTACCCCGACCTCAAGGCCACGGGCAACATCGGCCAACTACAGGAAGAGCTGACCTCGACCGAGAACCGTATCGCGTTCGCGCGCCAGCTCTACAACGACACCGCGACGTCGTACAACACCAAGCAACAGCAATTCCCCACCAACATGGTCGCGGGGGTCGCCAAGGCGCAGCCGGCCGAGCTGTGGGAGATCACCGATCAGGCGGAACGGGCCGTGCCGCAGGTCGATCTCTCGATGAAGCCGCCCGCCGCGTGACGGACACCGACACCCTCAACCTCTTCGAGCAGCAGGAGATCAACCGCCGGCGCACCGTGCTGTTGATCATCGGCTTCGTGCTGTTCTTCGCTTGGCTGGGATTCGGGGGCGACTGGATCTACTCGCTCTCGACGGCGAACCAGCCGCCCGCGCGACAGCACACGGTGTGGTGGTTCGGCATGGTGTTGACCGCCCTCGGCGCCTGGATCGCCTGGTACGGGTACCGCACCGGCGCGAGCAAGGTGCTGTGGGCCACGGGCGCCCGTGAGGTCGTCGATCCGCAGACCGATGCCGAGCGCCAGCTCGTGAACGTGGTCGAGGAGATGGCGATCGCCGCCGGCGTACCGCGCCCGCGCATCTGGATCGTCCCCGATCCCGATCCCAACGCGTTCGCGACGGGGACCGATCCGCAGCACGCGCACGTGGCGGTGACACAGGGCTTGCTCGACGCGCTGAATCGCGACCAGCTGCAAGCCGTAGTGGCCCACGAGCTGGGCCACGTGAAGAACCTCGATGTGCGGCTGATGACCACTCTGGCGGCGCTCGTGGGCATGGTGGCGCTGATGAGCAACGGCATGGGGCGCATGATGCGCGGCGGCGGCCGGGTGTCGAGCGGCGGCGGCAAGGGGAAGGGTGGCGGCGCGGCGGTGGTGGTGCTGCTCGTCCTGTGGCTGCTGTCCTGGCTGCTGGCGGGTGTCATCGCGCGGCTGCTGGCCCTCGCCGTGAGCCGCAGGCGGGAGTATCTCGCCGACGCGATGAGCGCCCAGTTCACGCGCAACCCGATGGCGCTGGCCAGCGCGCTCGAGAAGATCGAGGCGGCCGATGCGCCCACCACGTCGATCAAGAGCGGCGCAGCCCACCTGTGTATCGCGGATCCGCTGGGCCGCCACCTCACCAATCACGAGGGGTGGCTCGCCGATACGCTCGCCACGCATCCGCCCATGGCCAAGCGCATCGCGATCCTGAAGGGCATGGGGTATGCGCAGCTGAAGCACGAAGGGGGCACAATTCCGTGAGCGGATGGCTGCGCCGCTGGGCGCTCCGCACCCTCCACGAATACAAGACGCGCCTCTCCCGTTATCAGCTGCAGCAGCGTCGCCACGCGAAGACGGCCCTGCTCGAAGATCCGGTCATTCTCACGGCGATCGCCGAGCACGCCGCCGCGAATCACCTCGCCGCTCCCGTCGTGCGCCGGCGCGCCCGCGCCTACATCGACGAGATCGTCCCCTACTTCAACGTCCTCTCGTACTACAAGCTCGGCTACAACGTCGCCAAGATCCTCGTCAACCTGCTGTTCAAGGTGACGGTCGACTATCAAGACGAGCCGGCGTTGGCCCGCATCCCCAAGCGCGACGTCGTCGTTTACCTCATGAATCACCGCTCCAACGCCGATTACGTCGTGGTGGCCTACGTCCTGGCGCACGGCGTGCACGTCAGCTACGCCGTGGGCGAGTGGGCGCGCGCCTGGCCGCTCGAGTACGTATTCAAGTCGTTCGGCGCCTACTTCGTCCGCCGCCGCTTCCGCGAGCCGTTGTACCACGCGGTGCTCGCGCGCTACGTCCACCTGATCACGAAGAACGGCGTCACCCAGGGCATCTTCCCCGAAGGCGGCTTGACCCGCGACGGCCGGCTGCAGCGGCCCAAGCTCGGCCTGCTCGATTACATCTGCTGCACCGTGGCCGATCCCGACTTCGGCAAGGACATCTGGTTCGTGCCGGTGGCGCTGAATTACGACCGCGTGCTCGAAGACCGCTCGTTGATCCGTGAATTGGTGGACGAGTACCACCGCCCCGGCCGCTTCACCCAGCTCATGAGCGTCGCCGCCTACGTCAGCGCCAATGTGGGACGTCTCATCACGGGCCGGCTGCGCCGCTACGGCCGCGCCGCCGTGAATTTCGGCACGCCGCTGTCGCTCAAGGCGTGGCTCGCCACGGCCCCCGCCGGCGTGCTGAGCTGGCCCCGGGAGCGCCGCCTGCCCGAGCTGGACCGCCTGGCGCGCGAGATGATGGAGCGCATCGGCGCGATCATCCCGGTCACGCCCGTGCCGCTCGCGGCGGCGGCTTTGCTGTCCTTCGAGCGGTCCGTGATTCCGTATGACGCGCTGCTCGAGCGTATGGATGAGCTGCGCGACCGCCTCCACGGCGTCAACGCCAAGGTGGTGCGCGGCGACGCCCGCATCGCCGAGGTGTGGGACCGCGCGTGGCGTATGCTGCGGCTGCGGCGCCTCGTGGTGCGCCACGGCGCGAGTCTCGTGGTGCTGCCGCGCGGCCGCCCGTTGCTCGAGTACTACGCGAATTCGATCGCCCACCTGCTGCCGATCCGCGCGCCGCGGCTGCCCTTCCATAAGGAGCATGATCGCGAGACGGACTTGCCGAAGCTGAAGCCGTGGGAGCGCAGGGCGGGGGGTGGTTCCTGACGGTGCGAGACGGCGCTACGGCGCGCGACAAACCGTACCACTCCCCACACCCCACCTCCCTATATTCGCCCCATGCCCCGCCCCGTCGACCTCACCACTCTCCACACCGGCGAGCGGCTGCAGGATCCGCTGCTCGTGATCGACGCCGACCAGCGGACCTTCGAGGGCGGCGTGTACACGGTGCTGACGCTCGGCAACGCCACCGGGGCGATCGCCACGGAGCCGTTCTGGCCGGAGCGCGTGGCAGAGGTCGAGGGCATTCGCAAGGGACACATCCTCCAGGTGATCGGCGAGGTGGCCGAGTATCGCGGCCGGCGGCAGCTGCGGGTCACGTCGCTGCGGCTGCTGCCGGCTGGCAGCGTCGATGCGGCAGGCCTGTTGCCGTCGGTGGGGGACGTGGCGCCGTATTGGGAAAAGCTCGACGCCTGGCGCCGCGAGATCGCCAAACCCCGGCTCGCCGCCGTGCTTGCCTTGTTGTACGACGAGGAGGACTTCCGCCGCCGTTACGAGCGCTGCCCGGCGAGCATCGCGGGCCACCATGCCGCCTTAGGCGGTCTGCTCAAGCATACGACGGAGGTCGCGGTGATCGCCCGCGCCATCACGCGCGTCGCCGGCGCCGACCAGGACCTCGTGCTCGCCGGCGTGCTGCTGCACGACATCGGCAAGCTCGACGCGTATCGCTGGGACGGGGGGTTCGCCTACACCGACGCCGGCCACCTCGTGGGCCACGTGGTGCTCGGCGCGCTGGCGCTCGAGCGGCGCCTGAACGAATGCGCCACGCCGCCGTGCACCGACGGCGAGCGCGCCCTGCTACAGCATCTCATCCTCGCGCACCACGGACGCCTCGAATACGGCAGCCCGGTAACGCCGATGACACTCGAGGCCGAAGTCCTCCACTGGGCCGACAACGCCAGCGCCAAGACGGCGAGCATGGCCGATGCGCTGCGTGACGCGGACGCGTTCGGGGAGGAGTTGGTTTCGCAACGGCGCTTCTGGCAGCTCGACCAGCGGCGCGCGTTTCGCGGCTCGTCAGACTGGGGCCAGAAGACCTAGAGCAGGCGCCGCGTTAAGCGAACAGGTCACTCAGCGGGCGGAATTCGTACCCGCGGGCGCGCGCGTCGGCGATGATTCCCGGGAGAGCAGCCGCCGTCTGCGTGCGGTCTCCTTCCGGGTCGTAACCATCGCCGTCGTGGAGCAGGATGATGGCGCCGGGCCGGAGGCTCCGCGCGACGCGGCGGCGGATCACGTCGGCGCCCGGCCGCGCCGAATCCCACACTCCGAACGACCACCCGAACACGCTATAGCCGAGCCGCCGCACTTCGCGGCCCACAAACGGATTGCGGTAGCCGTGCGGCGCGCGAAACATGCGTGGCGCCCGCCCGGTGATCTCTGCAATGGTCTCGTGCGCCTGCTGCAGCTCAGCCCGCACGCGCGCCGGACCGCGCCGGTGCAGTTTCACATGCGAAAAGGTATGGTTCCCGATTTCGTGGCCGCGGGCGGCGACCACGCGAGCGACGTCGGGAAACCGCCGCACGTGCGCGCCCACCTGGAAGAAGGTCGCCGGTACGCCGCTGGCGGCGAGGGTCTCGAGAACGGGCGGCGTGGCCCGCGGGTTGGGACCGTCGTCGAAGGTCAGGTAGCAGACCAAGCCGTCGCGGCGCCCGCGGCCGATCGCCGGTCCGAACACGGGGCTGTTGGGATCGTACGCGCCCCAGAGCAGCGTACCAAGCGTGAGCGCGCCGGCGCCGGCCGGCCAGATCAAGGGAATCACGGCGAGGAGACCCGGCGACGGGGCGAAAGGTCAAACGGGGTGAAATGACGAAGCCCCCGGGACGTCTTACGACGCCCGGGGGCCCCGACACATCGGTTACCCGGAGCCGGGGACTTTCGTCCACCGTTCTTCTTCCCGCCACCGCCGGTTGACTGTTGCGTCGCTCGGTAGGGCGAACGGGAGCTCCGGCTTCCATCCCCAAGCAGCCTGGCCGGGCCACAAGGTTCACCAATGCGAGTGCTACGGGTCAGATCGGGTCGCGGACCGACCTTCCGCACTGCACGCCGAGGCACCACGTCGGCGTGGATGGGGCACGCGACTGGCCCCACCTGTCCGAACCGGAGAGACTCTCCCGGATCGCTGGACGCCTGAGCCCTTGATTGCGTCGGCGCCCTCCCCGGAATTTCCGTCCGAACTCGTCATGAAGGCGTGGAAGGAACGCGAGTCCCAACCCTTCCCCTCACGACGCGTGCAGAGCAATATAGGGGCAGCGAAAAACCGCGCAAGTGCCGATGTTTCTTCGGGTTAGCACACTTCGATGTGCATGGAATGTGGATGCTAACCCGCAGCCGCAACGCTCGTTCCGGGGTACTTCCACACAATGTGGAGTTGTGAATCCACAGCGTGCACCTTCCCACACGGCCGGTTAGAACTTGTATCCGAGCTCGGCGCGCAGGCGGTCCGTCGCGTTGACCGCCCGGTGCACGCTCGCGTCGAGCGTGACGGTGCGCGATGGCCCCCAGACGCGCAGACTGTCGACACGCGCGTACCAAACGCCGGGCGCGAACTCGCGCTGGCAGCGCGTCAAGTCGCCTTGCAGCTGTGGGAGCAGGCGTTGCAAGTCCGCCGCATGCGGTTGGGTGCGTGGGGGCAGCGTGGTGGAGGCGAGAGCGCGCTGCGCCGCTCCTACGGCGGCGAGCGCGCCGGTGCAGGTCTCCTGTACGCGGCGGGCGCGGGCAATCACGAGGTCGGGCGAGGCCGCGGCCAGATCGCGCCGGAACGCAGCGCCGGAGCCCTGAACGGCAAACAACGAATCCCGCAGCCTCACGAGCGGGACGCCGAGCTGCCGGTTGAGCGCGCTGTCGGGCGCCTGCGCGACCCACGACGGGGTGCCGGGCGGCGAGGCCGCCCAGAGCGCCAGGAGAATCGCGATCACGTCAGGTGTCGCTGCCGACTTCGCAGTAGCGATACGGCTCGCCCGGTTGGGCGGGCAGGAAGAGGAAACCGGCCCCGGCGGTGGCGAACCACGCCGCCAAGAGCTGCGTCGTCCCAGGCGCGAACGGCTCGCTGAACAGCGCCTGCATCCAGCGGTGGATGTGGCGCACCTCGGGCGCACGCCGTCCGAACAGCGACAGCACCGTGCCCTGCCCTTGCGTGGCTCGCAGGAAGTGTGCGATGGCGTGCACGCGGTGCGCAAAGATGTAGGCGCGCACGCCGGGCTCGTCGTACAGCAGAGTGCCCTCGTAGGGATCGGCCGGCGGGGCGGCCATGCGGGGGCCGAAGTAGACGTAGACGCGCTCGTCGCCGTTCTTGCGCTCGACCACGGCCGCTGCGGCGTCGGTCCCGAGGCGAGCCGCGTGGATCAGGTCGTCCTCGGCCAGAATACCGACCGCTTCGGTCCAGCCGATGACCGACAGGCCCTGGTCCAACGGGCAGCCGGCGAGGTCGTCGAAGGCCACGATGCGCGGCGCTTCGCCCGCCTGCTGGAAGAAGTGGGCCCAGGCACCGGCGCGGTCTTCGAACTGCTGCGCCCGACGCGAGGTTGCGGGAACGGTCATAATGGGATAATAACCCAGAGTCTCATTACCAGATAGAGGAATTCGACATGCGGCGTTTCAGTCTTGTGCTGTGTTTCGTGGCCACCACGCTGGGCGCACAGCAACCGGACACCGTTCGGAAAGACTCCAGTCGAACGGATTCCTCACCACCCACCCCGGCACAGGCGCGCTACCTCGACGGCCTGCGCACGGTCGGCCGCGGCATCGCCCAACTCAAGGACGGCATCGACCGCGTGGTCCGCGCCTACGGTGTAAAGGACAGCGTGAAGCTGGCGCAGGCCGGGCGCCGCCTGGGCGGCCTGTGTGCCACCGCGCACGCGTTCATGGGCCCGGGCCGCACGCGGATGACCGCCACCGCCTACGACGATTCCGTGCGAGCGCACGCGCGGAAACTCTCGCTGCAGATCGATTCGGTGATTGGTTATATGCCGACGTGCCAGCACACCGCCTTCCGCACGCCCGCCAAAACCGCTGCGGATGTGTTGGGCTTGATCCGCTCCTACGAGGGGGCCCTGCGCACCTTTCGCACGGACATCGGCCTGAACCACGCGCCGGCATTGCCTTCCCAGTAGTGTCGCCATGCTGTCGGCTTAATGTCGGCAAGCCTGGGATCGATCCGCAAGCACTGTTCGTCGCGCGCTTTATCGCTATTGACAGTCCCACCACCCAGTCCTACTTTCGCGACGGTTCAAGCAATCCCTGACACCGATTATCGGTTTGTCTGCGCTCCGCGAGGACCATTCGTCTCGCGGTTTTTGTTTGAACCCGTCCCAGGCCGCGGTGGCTGGGCCGCCATGTCCCCGGGGCAGCGCCCCATAAGTCCGAGGATGAAAAGAGTATGGCTAAGGGTAAGGTGAAGTGGTTCAACGACGCGAAGGGCTTCGGCTTTATCGCGCAGGAGTCGGGTCCGGATGTGTTCGTCCACTTCACGGCGATCCAGGCCGAGGGGTTCCGGAGCCTCTCGGAAGGTGACACGGTCGAGTTCGACGTGGCGCAGGGTCCGAAGGGGTTGCAGGCGCAGAACGTTCGCAAGGTCTGAACGACTCGGATCGCACCTGGACGCGGGCCCGGGCAACTCCCGGGCCCGCGTCGTTTTCGTATATTGGGCGCATGCGGCTTTCCTGTCTGGCCCTCGCGGCCCTCGTCCCCGCAGCGCTCGCCGCGCAGACGCCCGCGCGTGATACCGCGCGCGCCGCGACCTTCGCCTACCGGGGCTTCGCCCCCGGCATGACCTACCGCGACTTTGCCGTGCGGGCGCAGGCGCTGGCCCGCGCCGACACCCTGCACTGCGATACGTCGCGCCGCACCGCGCAGATCATGGACTGCGGGCTCCGAATCCGCGACCCGGCCGACAGCGCCCGATTCTATCTCAGCGCCAACATCATCGACTATCAGACCTCGATCATCGACTTCACCGACAGCGGCGGCACGGCCATCGTGGCGCGGGCCCAGAAGGACCTCGAGCGTCGCTTCGGTCCGGTGCAGCGGCGCGCGGTAGGGATGTGGGAGTGGCGTCAGGGGCGACGCAAAGCACGGCTCAACTGGCGCGGCCGGGCGAACTGGAGGATCGTTTCCATCACGCTGATCGACGGCGACGTGTTGGACCGCGTCGCGAAGTACGTCCCCCGCAAAGCGAAAAAGTAGTCCCGTCCTCAGGCCGCGCCGATCAAGCGGTCGGCGAGCCGGGCGATCCCCTCGGCGCCGGCGATCAGGCCGAGCCACCGCGGCGGGATGCCCGCCTCGCCGTCCCGCGCCCCGATGAGCGCGCCGGCCACGGCCGCATTGGTGTCGGTGTCGCCACCCGCCCGGGCCAAGTAGAGCAGCGCCTCCTCGAGCGAACGCGCGTGCACGGCGAACCAGAACGCGATCTCCACACAGTGAATCACGTAGCCGTACTCGCCCGCCACGGCGATCGGCAGCGCCGCTTGCGCCTCGCGCGCCGCCCGGTGAATCGCATCGATCAGCGCCCGGGGCGCGCGGTCCTTCAACACGTGGATGACTTCGTCCACGAAGTAGGCGTTGCCGTGGAGCAGCTCGCGGGCCGCGAGGTTCACTGCCACGGCGCCCCAGGTACAGCGCTCATCCGCGTGGGTGATCGCGGCCTGTTGGGACGACACCCGGATCAGGCGGTCCACGTTGTCGTGGAAGCGCAGGGCGACGGGCACGCAGCGCATCACGCTGCCGTTGCCGGCGGCGTCGGCGGGCCCCTCCTGCCGGGCGCGCTGCCCCGCTTCGAACGGCTCGACACCGCGCTCGATCAAGCGCAACGCGCGCCGCGTCTGCACGCCGATGCCCCGACCGTCCACCTTCATCCACCGCACCCAGCGCTGGGCCACGTCCGTGGCGTCGAAATCGCCGCGCTCGACCAGCGACTCGCCGAGCAGCAGGGTCATCGCCGCGTCGTCGTCGTAGGGGGAGCCCTTGGGGGGCGGGGGCGGGTCCACCGCACCGGTGGGGAACGCGGCCTGAATCGCTTCCGGCGTGCCGTAGGTCTCGGTGGGCACGCCGAGCTGATTGCCGGCAACGAGCCCCAGCAACGCCGCGCGAGCGCGCGTCACGACGCCAGGGTCGGGATGGGGTGCGGGCATCGGCCGAAAGCTAGCGCCCGGGGTGCAGCGAGCAACGGCGCCCGACCCGCGCCGGGCGCGCGTTAAGTTCCACCATGCTCCTGCTGAAACTCGCGGTCACGCTTGCACTCGCCTACGGGTTGCTGGTGGTGCTGGCGTGGGTGTTCCAGGAGCGGCTGGCCTTTCCCGCCCGGCGCGCGCGGGTGCCGGATCCACGGGCGGTGGGGCTCGATCGCGGCGAGCGCCTCGAGCTGTTGCTGGACGGCCGCACGCGCCTCGCCGGGTGGTTCGTGCCGCCCGCGGCGCCGCCGGCCGGCGGCCGGGCGCCGGGCCTGCTCTGGTTCTACGGCAACGGCGAGACCATCGCGACGATCGCGCCGATACTGCGGGAGCTGGCGCCGCCGCACGCGGCGCTGCTGGTGCTCGATTACCCCGGCTACGGCGAGAGCGCCGGGCGTGCCACTGAGGCGGGGATGTACGCCACGGCGGAGGCGGCCCACCGGACGCTGGCGGCGCGCCCGGACGTGGACGCGGCGCGGCTGTACGTGTACGGGCGCTCGATCGGCAGCGCCGCGGCCGTGCGCCTTGCCGGCCGCCACCCGGTGGCGGGCTTGGTGCTCGACTCGCCGTTCACCAATGCCTGGGACATGAGTCGCGCGCATTACGGGATCCTGCCGCGATTCATCCTGCGGCTGTCACTCGACAATCTGCGCGGCATCCGGGACGTGCACTGCCCCGTGCTGCTGTTTCACGGCACCGCGGATCGTTTGGCGCCCACGGAAATGGGGCGCCGCATCGCCGCTGCCGCGCCGGGCGGCGTGGAACTGGTATTGATCGAGGGAGCCGGGCACAACGAGACGTACGCCCTGGGCGGCCGCGACTACCGCGACCGGCTGTGGCGATTCATCAAATGACGGTGACGGGCTGCAGCATGTCGCGAGCCGCCTCGAAGCGGCGCTCCGCGGCGTCCAGAGCGCGGCACACATCCGCCGTTGCGGCGTCGGCGAACTTGGCGCTGGCCGCCACGCGCCCGGTCAGTTTCCGCACCGCCACGAGCGCCCGCGTCACCTCGCAGCAGTCCGGATCCGGTGCGGTGTGACCCGTCACCAGCAGACCCTCGAACAACGGTAGCGCGCCGGGATCGCTCAAGACATGCAGCGACTCGAGGATTTTCGGACCCAGAAAGCGGCGTCGCAGCTGATCGCCGCGAATTCGCTCGAACAACGCGACCAGGACCGGAGCGCGGCCGGGATAGAAGCGGGCTGCTTCCACGGCGGCCGCCACGAACGCATGGTGCGCGCTCGGCGTCGTGAGGTAGGCTTCGAACAACGGCCAGGCGTCCTTGGGGTGACGCTCGGCCAGCGCGAGGAAGGCAAAATAACGGCGCGCCAAGGGCGCGCCGCGATCGGCGATGACGGTGCGCAACCCCGCCACACCCCAGCGCGCGCCGACCAACGCGGCGGCCGCGGCGTGCTGCCAGCGTTCCATTTCGGGGACGCGAAACGTGAGGATGTGCACGTCGAGCATTGCCTGCGCACGCTCGAGCAACGCCAGGAGGCAACGGTCGAGCTCGGCAAGCGGTCGTTCCAGCGGCTCGGCGGCGGGCCGGCGCGCCACCGCCAGCGCGTCCCACGCCAGACGCTCGACCACGCACGCGGTCCACTCGGCCTCGAACGCGGCGGCATCGCGTGTCACCAGCAACGCCTCGAGTGCGGCGGTGAAGCGGCAGAGACGCTCGATCGCAGTCACGCCCGTAAACCTACGCCGCGGCGCGAGCGCTGCCACCCGGACCGTTGCCACATCCGCGGAGAAACCGCTGCGGAAAACGCGTGGCAACTCTGTGGGCAAGTGGCGCTCGGCATTGCGCTTCCATTCTTTCGGGCTTAACCTTGCCCGCGCGCCCACCCACGCAAACGTTTTGGAGGTCCGCACTGCGCCCGTTCGCGCTCGCCGCTGCCGTGCTCGGGCTGGCAGCCTGTTCTCACCAGACGGGACCGATCGTCATCGGTCTGGCAGGGCCGTTTTCGCAGCCCCGCGGACTCGCCATGCGCCAGGCGGCGGACCTGGCCGTGAACGAGATCAACGCGGGAGGCGGCGTCGGGGGTCGGCGCCTGTCGCTGCGGACCATGGACGACAGCGGCAGCGAGGACGTCGCCGTCCGCGTGGCTACGACCCTGCGCGACGACCCCGATGTGGTCGCGGTGATCGGCCATCTGACGTCCGGCACGACGCTCGTGGGGATCCGCGTCTATGGCGCCGGCACCAGCCCCGTCGCGATGATCTCGCCTTCCGCTTCCAGCCCCGACCTCTCCGGGATCAACCCGTGGTTCTTCCGGATCTGTCCGAGCGATCTGAGCCACGGCCCTGACCTGGCGCGCTTCGCCCGGCGCCACTTCAACGCGGCCCGCGCGGCCGTCATCTACGTAAACAACGATTACGGCCGCGGCGTCCGGAAGAGCTTTTCCGCCGAGTTCGCCCGTCTGGGCGGGCAGGTCGTCGAGGAGGATCCGTACGTACCGGGCACGCCGTCGCTCGAGCCGTACCTGTCGCGCATCCGGCAACAAGGCGGCGTGGACGTGTTGATGCTGGCGAGCGAGCGGCCCGGCGCCGAGCTGGCGTTGCGCGAGATGGCGGCGCTGGGCGTGCGCTGGCCCACGATGGGCGGCGACGCGCTCACGGGCATCGAGGCGATCGGGCCGCTCGCCGAGGGCCTGCACATTTCGTCGGCCTATCTGCCGGACCGTCCGGGCGAGCGCAACGCACAGTTCGTCGCCGCTTACGGGCGCGCCTATCCCGGACAGCGGCCCGACCACCGCGGCGCCGGCGCGTACGACATCGTCTACCTCCTGGCGCGCGCCCTCACGGCGGGGGGACCCGATCGCCGCGCGCTGCGGGACTATCTCGCGCAGGTCGGTCGCGCCCGGGCCGCGTTCGAGGGCGTCACCGGGACCATTTCCTTCGACGACCGCGGCGACGTGGCGGGCAAGTCGGTGGTGGTGGGCGTGGTGCGCGGCGGCCGCTTGGTGTCGGAGGCGACCCAGTGATCCGCTGGGTCACCGAGACGCT
>Ga0137392_10001178_pt1 | contig 14802 bp, 17 predicted proteins | sample 15con2h34AmetaG_FD_101394 | JGI IMG/M metagenome (GOLD analysis project Ga0137392, IMG submission 101394) | Vadose zone soil microbial communities from Angelo Coast Range Reserve, California, USA - 15con2h3.4A metaG | ecosystem: Environmental > Terrestrial > Soil > Vadose zone > Saprolite... | reverse complement strand
CCTGCTCACGGTGGCCGAAACCCAGCTCGAAGTTCGAGCGGGCGTCGAACCCGCGCATGGACCGTTCCTCGTGCGCGTGCTCGATGCGATTGTTTACCCCGACCTGCCGGAGTGGCTCGTCGTTGGCGTTGCAGTGGTTTGTCTGCGTGGCGATCCGCCGAGCGAGCGGTATGTGGTGATCCGTGCTTGTTGGTGAGAATTTCTCCCTGAGCGACTGCTCCGAATTGTGCGTCTTGCTCCGGTGCTTACTGCAAATCGAGCCGGCTTCAATCAGATGGGCACCCCAGCGGATGGGGTCGTTCCATGCGAGGTAGGCGCGCGACTCCATTACCAGGGTGCCAGCGGTGAGAATCCTTGTGCTGCAGGACTCCAACCGGAATCCAGTTATGTCGATGGTCTGGCGGCAGCAGCCTGCTCAAAAACCTTGACTGCTTTACCCACTTCCGCAACTCCGAAGATCACGAACGTTGCATTGGTTCCGGGCTCGGTTCCGCTGTAGCAGTAGTTGATGTTGATTCCGGCTTCGCCGAGCCGCGACGCGGCGCGCGCTAGTTCTCCAGCACGATTGGAAAGTTTGATCTGCGCGACTTCAGCCTCGGTGTAATCAACGCGCTGACCGTCCAGAGTCGTCTTGGCGGCGGCCGGGTTGTCCAATACGAGACGGACGGCGCCCTTGCCCTTCTCGAGAGGCAACTGTTGAAATGCAAGAATGTTGACATTTTGATCGGCGAGAGCCTGGCAAACCTTTCCAAGCGTTCCAGGTCGGTCTTCCAAGCGAATTGTGAACTCCCTGTTGACTGGCATGACGTGAACCTCACTTTCGATTTGCTCGGGGATGAGCCGGGGAGTCCTGCGAGGCGGAACAACCAAGAATCCTACGCCGGTGTGCGGTTGATCACAAGGTTTCGCGTTGCATCACTTTCAGCGGGACATCCGTCCGCAACACATAGGAACACCAAAAGCAACGAAGTGAAGGTAATCCAGCGAGATGACGTCGCGCAGTTTTTCAATGACCGTTTCTTGCGCGCTGTCGCAGTCAGCGATCGCCTTAGTCGCCTACAACAATGATTTGTAACTCTGTGCGGCGGAGCTTCGCTCCGTTCCCGGCGCGATACTCACGGGTTTATTTCCAGTTGTCAGCAAACTGCTTCCCAATGCAGATCTATGCGAGTTTTCCCGGGCCGAGATCAACCCGCGAAACACCTCTCCCGACGTCCGGTTTGATGTGTGCCATAAGGAGTCTGGTACCTGCCTCGACCGATAGATGGTCGCCGGAATCTATCTTCCAACCGGCAATGACTGGTCGATGACAAATTTGGAAAAGTTAAGAACCTCGGTGCTTGAGGCAAAGGGCAACCGGCCAGTAATGGCAAGTTTGGCGATGCCGTGGACCATGGTCCAGGCGAGCAGCGCCATTTGATGCGAATCTCCGGATGGCAATCGGCCCGCGTCCTGAGAGCCCTTGACGAAACCCAGGAGGGTGCCAAAGGCTTGTTCCGCCGCCGCTGCCGAATCAGGATGCCTGCGCTTCGATATCGGCGCGTCAAACATGACTGTGAAGTGTTCGGGTCTACGCAAGGCAAACGTCACGTAACCCAACCCGGCACGCTTGAGCCGATCGAGAGCGTCTGGTCGCTGCCCGGCCGCCTCAACCATTGCTTGCGTTAATTCTCGAAAACCCTGGGCTGCGACGGCCGCCATCAGATCGTCGCGATCCCGGAAATGCCGATAGGGCGCGTTATGCGAGACGCCGGCGCGCCGTGCCACTTCCCGCAAGGTGAAGGCAGTCGGCCCGACCTCGGCGATCAATCGAATCGCGGCCTCCAGCAATGCTTCCCTCAAGTTTCCGTGGTGATAAGGCTTTGGGCGGCGCATCTTCCTCCTTCCCATTATATCGAGAGTGTTGACATCGGCAACATCAAGGTAGGCGGGCCCCGGAAACGTGGCTCTGAACCGTGTCTCCAAAAATAAGATGTAATCATGTTGACGCGAGCAACATCGCAAGTGTAGCATGTTGGCAGTGCCTACATTGACGGGTCGCGGGGCGTGAGTAACCGACCGGCCAAGGCACATTTTGAGAGAGGAGAACGTAATGAACGCGAAGTCTTTGGTTCTGAGTTTAGCTGTTCTGCTTTTCCCGATTCATTCCTGGGCCCAGAACGCCGCTGGCACAACACAGTCTTTCAGCGGCAATGCCCAATCATTGGGCGCAGAGGATAAGTTTCGTTACTACATCACCGAGACCTATCTGAATCCGAGCGTCTTCACGGCCCCGGCATTTCGTGCAGGCATTCGCATGGCGAATCCTCCGGGCAAAGGTGCCACGCAGTATCCCCCGGAGTGGCGACAGGGCGCTGAGGCTTTCGGGCGAAACTACGGCGATGCCTTCGCACAGCGTGTAACGTTCGAGACGGCACGCTTTGCGACCGGAGTTGTGACTCACGAAGACCCTCGCTATACCCCATCCTCCAGCCACAACGTACTGGCGAGAAGTCTTCACGCGCTGACCTTCACCTTCGTCGACCGATCCGATTCCGGGCATGCCATGCCGGCCATATCCAACTTCGTGGGTGCGACAGCCGCGGGCTTCATCGGTAACGCCTACCTTCCGTCCGGTTTCAACAACGCTACGCATGCAGGTCAACGGGCGACCCTCCAGTTCGGGTTCACGGCGGCGGGAAACCTCTTCCGCGAGTTCGCGCCGCAAATGCCCAGACCCGTGCGCACGGTGTTCCAGCTGATTGCCAGGTGACGAAATGTTTTGCGTCTTACGGAGGCGAAGGTGACTGTGCTCGTCAGATTAAGCAGCTTGCTGGTCTTGCCCTTCTGGGGCCTGATAATTCTCCTGCCGCGGCGTCGCTGGACCGCGCGCATCATGCGTTCACCATTTGTGAGTGCTGCGCCCGCGCTTCTTTATGTTGCGCTGGTGCTCCCGCGACTGGGGACGATCTGGCCGGCAATCGCGAGACCGACGCTCACTGGGATTGCGACGCTGCTCGGTTCGCCCGAGGGGGCCACGATCGCCTGGGTTCACTTCCTGGCGTTTGACCTGTTCATTGGCCGGTGGATTTATCTCGATAGCCAGGAGCGGCGGTTGAGCGCGCTGCTGATGGCGCCGGTGCTGTTTCTCACGCTCATGCTCGGCCCGTTGGGATTCCTTCTCTACCTTGTAATTCGCGCGGTTGCGACTTCGCGCGAAGCTGGCCGAGGCAGCGCTCAGCTTTCCGTCGCAAGATTGAACAGCAGCGAGCCCTCGATCAACGGGACGCAACTTGGACTACGAACGGGAAATCCAAGCAAGACGCTTCTGCAGCGCGCCTGGAGCAGCAACCGGCCATTGACGATCCTCGGCGTGGCAATGACTCTCGTTTTTCTCGCAGCTCTTGCGGGAGTCCTGCTCGATTATCGCATCATCACAGGTGCACCGGCTTGGCTCAAACCGGCCAAGTTCGCCATCTCCGTCAGCGTGTACTGCTTCACTTTTGTTTGGCTGCTCGGGTTTGTCGAGAGCCGCCCGCGCCTCGCGCGTTTCGCGGCCAACGTAACGGTCGTCAGTTTCATCGTCGAGATGACGGTGATTCTCACACAGGCGGCGCGTGGCACAACCAGCCATTTCAATTTGACGAACCCACTGAATTCTTTCCTGTGGCTCACGATGGGAGCGTTCATCGTCGTCGTGTGGATGATGAATTTCTTGCTGGCGCTCGTGCTCATCTTCGAGCGGATTCCTGACCGCACCTTCGCATGGTCGTTGAGACTCGGGCTGCTCATTTCACTCGTTGGTATGGGCGCCGCGTTCTTCATGGTTCGGCCCACGCCGGACCAGATGACAGCCATGAGCGCAGGTCATGGTCCACGCATCATCGGTGCACACAGTGTCGGCGTCGCTGACGGCGGTCCTGGGCTGCCTGTCGTAGGTTGGAGTACGGTCGGCGGTGACTTGCGCGTAGCACATTTCGTGGGGATACACGCGATGCAGGTGCTGCCGTTCTTCGGCTGGCTCATCGCGCGACGCAGGAACTTGTTCGCGCACTTCACGGAAGTCCACGGGTTGGCGCTAATTTTCACGGTTGGAATCGCTTATCTAGGATTGGTGCTGCTGCTGGTGTGGCAAGCACTGCATGGACAATCGGTGATTCATCCCGACGCATACCTACTTACCGGGGGCCTTGTTCTGATCGCGCTCACAGCGCTTTCCGCTTTCATCATCGCGACACACGCGAGACGTACGGGCAGCGGAGCAGCCGCCTGCAATTCAGCGCCGGCTTCCAGCAACGCGCTCAGAACATGAAAGATTTAAACCCAGCAAAGGAGGCAACAGTGACGAAGTCAATTACGCAGATCGGCCGGACCGCCATCGCACTGGTGATGTTCGGTTCTTTCCTTTCGACAGCGTTCGAACCAGTCGTGGCGCAGATGCGAGGGACATCCACGCTAACCATTCGCGTCACCGGCGCCAGAAACACCAAGGGCAAAATCGGTGTCACTCTCTTTCAGGACGCACAGGGTTTTCCCGATGACACGTCGAAGGCCGTCCAGCAGCAAAGTGTCGAGATCGATCCGAACACCAAGAGCGCCCAAATAAGCTTCAAGGACCTGCCACAGGGCACCTTCGCTGTCTCGGTCCTTCACGACGAAAACGGCAACGGGAAGATGGACAAGAACTTCGTGGGGATGCCCAAGGAAGGTTACGGAGCCTCGAATAACCCCAGGAAGAAAAAGCGCGCGCCCACGTTCGACGAAGCGAAGTTCTCGTTAAACGACAGGGAACAGACCATCGAAATCACGCTGATCTACTAACAGGCGGGAGCGGGCGGGTCCCCTGGACAGCTATATATATAAGGATACGGGAGGTAAAAAACATGAGTCAGGAAAAAGTAGCTCTGGTTACAGGAGTTTCATCGGGAATCGGTCGAGCCATCGCCGGTCTGCTTTCCCGCCATGGTTTCCGAGTCTTCGGAACCGAAAGGGGAAATGCCGGGGCCACGAGAGCTCTGGAGAATGTCGAGCGGGTTCACGTCGACGTTCGCGAAGAGGAGTCGATCCATTCTTGCCTGCGTACAGTTCTTGATCGCGCCGGGCGGATCGATGTTCTGGTCAACAACGCAGGCTACACGATGATTGGCTCTCTCGAAGAAACGACGATCGATGAAGCGAAAGGGCTTTTTGAAACCAATTTTTTCGGTGTTCTGCGAATGACCCAAGCCGTGCTCCCCTTCATGCGAGGTCAGCGATCGGGACGCATCATCAACATTGGATCGGTAGTGGGGTTTGTTCCCGCGCCGTACCAGGGAATCTACTGCGCCAGCAAGCACGCCCTCGAAGGTTACTCCGAATCCCTGGACCATGAAGTGCGCCAGCTTGGAATTCGCGTATCCGTCATCGAACCTGGTTTCACACGCACCAACATTGCGCAAAACAGCCATGTCATCGCCCATCCGCTAGAAGCTTACACGGACGGCCGCACACGCGTTCTCAACGCGACTCCAGAAAACATAGCGAAGGGCGGCACGCCTGCGGGAGTCGCCGAGGTGGTGCTGAAAGCTCTGACCCGCCAGTCGCCGCGCTCACGATATCCGGTAGGACGAGAGGCCAAGTTCGTCAGCCGGCTGCGCAAATTTGCTCCTTCAAGTCTCTTCGACAAGGGCCTTCGAAAACAGTTTCGACTGGATGCCGCCTGAACACGGGACAGCAGATTTTTTTGACACAAACTAAGTAACCGCCCGAGCAACAAACGGCGCTAAAGTGCCACAAAGCTGCAAAGACAAAGATCGTCAAACCCTCGACAGGTCGTTAAGGACAGCCCGTATAGGTTTCTCCTTCCAGAAACGATTCCAGTTGTCGAGCGAAGTGAACGTGCGGCTGTGCATCCGATCGATGTACAGCGTGCCCGACAGATGATCAATCTCATGCTGGAGGATTCGGGCGTACCACCCGGCGGCCTCAACCGACTGATGCTCTCCGTGTTCATCCAGATATTTCGCTCGGACGGTGCGGGCACGCGGAACGACCGCGGAAAAACCGGCCAGGCTCAGATAGCCTTCGTAGAAATCAACTGTGTCATCCATCGAGAGAGTGATTTCCGGATTGATGATCACGTGGAAGAGCACAGGCCGCCGCTCCTTCTCCGCAACCTCTTGCGGCGGCAACCCTTTCCACAAATCCTCCCGGTCTTCAATTACTGCAAGCTGCAGCGGTAGTCCGACTTGGGGAGCGGCCAGGCCAACGCCTGGAGCGTCCTGCATTGTTTCTTTCATGTCCTGAATCAGTCTTTGGATCTCGTCGCCCATCATCTCTTCGCGCGTCAACGAACGCGCCGTTTGCCGCAAAACCGGTTCTCCTGCCTGCACGATCTTCAGCCGCAAACTAGTCCTCTTTCAGTCCCCACCAAGTATGTGTGCGTGGAGAGTTCGTGGAAATAAGCCGTCAAGCAATAGCATAGCCCGACAGCGACCGTGCACGACAAGACGAATACGCCGCATGCGTTGCGTCCCATTTTTTCTATGTAAAAACTAGCGCTGTACCTGTGCCACATCTGACCGCATCTCATCCTGCACGCATGAACAAGCCAGCCAGCGAAGATCGCGTTTCTTTTTTTCTTGTCGACGTGTTCTCGGATCAACCACTGGAAGGAAATCCCGTGGCTGTAGTCCCAGATGCGGCACGACTGGAAGAAAGCACGATGCAGCGCATCGCTCGCGAATTCAATCAATCCGAAACGACCTTCCTGTTGCCACCGACGAGAACGGGCGCCGACTGGCAGCTTCGTTCTTTTACGCCCGCCGGAGGAGAAGCCCTTGGTGCGGGACACAATACTTTGGGAGCGTGGTGGTGGCTGGCCGACTCCGGCAAAGTGGCTCTCGAACCCTCCGGCGGCCGGTTCACCCAAGAGATCGGAGACAGTCTGCTGCCGGTCGATGTAATCTGCGAGGCGGGCAGACTCATCTCGATCGGGATGACACAAGCGGCTCCCGAGTTTGGCAAAAGATTAGGCGACTTTACCGAACTGGCGGCCGCGCTCGGTCTGGCTCCAACCGATTTCGACGCGAAAGGTCTGCCCATCCAGGTCGTCTCAACGGGCGCACCGCACCTGCTCATACCGCTTCGCAACCGCGACGCTGTGGACCGGGCGCGCCCCGATTTCGCTCGACTCCGCCCAATCCTGCATTCGCTCGATGGGGAAGGCTGCTACCTCTTCAGCCTTGATCCAGTTCTATCGAGTTCGGCGGCTTACGCCCGCTTCTTCAATCCAATTCTTGGCATCACGGAAGACGCTGCCACAGGAACTGCAGCCGGGCCGCTCGCATCTCAGCTGGTTGCGCACCAGATCGTCGAAGGCGGGACGACGCTTGTAATCGAGCAGGGCCACGCGATGGGACGCCCAAGTCGAATTCGTGTCTCGGTTTCGGGAAAAACGGTACAGGTTTCCGGGAGATGCTTCATTTCCGGCAGAGGAGAGCTTTACATAAAATAATCGCGAGCCGGTTCACGCGAGCACCAAATTCCCTGCCTAAACCCCTCGGACCTATCGCAATGGACGGAAGAACTCCCGCAGATCCTTCGCAAGCAGTTCGGGCTGCTCCATCGCAGCAAAGTGTCCGCCCTTGGGCATCTCCGTCCAGCGCACGATATTCAAACCGCGCTCCGCCAACGTCCGCGGCGGCATGGCAATCTCCTTGGGAAAGACGGCCACAGCTACTGGAGGCTCGACACGGTTGCTTCGCGAGAGGCTCAGCGGCCGTTGGCGCGACTCGTAGTACAGGCGTGCGGACGAAGCCGCCGTTTCCGTCACCCAATACATCATGACGTTGGTCAAGAGCTCGTCACGGGTAAAGATGCTTTCGACATCGCCGGCACAATCGCTCCAGGTCCGAAATTTTTCGATGATCCAAGCCGCCAGTCCAACGGGAGAATCATTCAATCCGTAACCCAAGGTTTGCGGCTTGGTTGCTTGTTCATGGCTGTAGCCCCCTTCAGCATCCCACCACGCGCGGAGTTGTCCGAGATAACTACTCGCAATTTCATCCTCCGGCTGTATGTTCAGCGTGCCCCCGAGCAGAAAACGTCCCGCGATGTAGTTCAAATGAATCCCAATCATGTGCTCAGCGTGATCGAGTCCCAGCGCAATCGAAATCGCCGACCCCCAGTCGCCGCCCTGCGCGCCGAAGCGCTCATATCCGAGTTCCTGCATCAGCCGCACCCAGAGGGCCGCAATTTTCTTCGGATCCATGCCTCGCTCGCCTGGACGGTCGGAGAACCCGTAGCCTGGCAATGACGGCACAATCACATCAAACGCATCCTCTTCCCTGCCACCATGTGCCGTCGGATCGGTCAGCAGCGGAATGAGCTTCAGCATCTCAACAAAACTTCCCGGCCACCCATGCGTCACCACGAGCGGCAGCGGCGCCGGCCCTTTCCCTCGCACATGTACGAATTGAATATGGAAGCCGTCAACTGAGATGCGAAACTGCGCCAGCTGATTCAGCCGCGCCTCTTCGCGACGCCAGTCATAGCCATGACGCCAATACTCAGCCAGCGAACGCAGGTAAGCAAGATTCGAGCCGAACTCCCAGCCGGCATCGTCAAGCTCATCCGGCCAGCGCGTGGTATCGAGACGATGCGCTAAATCGGCAAGTACAGCATCCGGGACCTGAATCGCAAATGTTTCCCTAGCCATTCCGTCAAGCCCTCCGCAAAAGAACGGCTTCCGAAGAGATGTCTGACCAGGCATCATAGTCACATCATGGATTCTAAGCCGAGCGCGACGCCTTCCACTGGAGGGCTGGTAATTTCACGTTCGCCCCTCGCTTGATTCCCGCGCATGAACTTCCGCGCGCTCTTTCCCCTGCGCGTTGTGCTCCGCGAACAAACGCAAGTGTTCGTTCCTCACTTTGACTTCGGCCCACACACCTTCATCCAGCATGGAACACCTTCTCTTCCACAGTTCTCTGCGCCGTCTGCCCTTCCTGGCTAAACCCTGCGCCTGCTCTGTCCGCTTCTTCCGTCAAGGCTCTCCGCTGCGCTCCGATGAACGCCAACAACGCGGCCTTGACGGCGCGGACGGACAGTCGCCTTCCCTCGCCATGAAGGGCATTTGCTTTTTATGCACCGCTCCGCGTTGCCGGGAAAGCAAAACTCAAACCCCTTCGAAGGAAATCCCATGAACGCAAAGATAGCAATGAACGCGAGGAACAAGGAACGAACCATCGAAGTTGCTGGCTTGACGGTGCAATCGTGAGCACGAACGGCCTTATTGCACGCTCCACCGGCGAAGGAACATTCGAGGGCGTCTATCACCACTGGGACAGCTACCCGAACCAGGGGCTGGGCCAGTTTCTCATTCACATATTAACAGGGCATTTCGACAACGATCTCGCACGGATGCTGCGCGTTTTGATCGACGAGCATCCCGCGGGATGGAGCACGATCGTGAACAAAGACTTCGCACTCAAGCCGGGTTACACGGCCGAAACCCTGAGACATCCTTCCTTTTCCGGTATGGGCGACGAGGAATATCATGCGGCAATGGAACAATTCCGCGCGCTTCCTGACTATCGGCGTCCGCAGTGCTACTGCCACGGGAAAAGGCATGAGGAAGCGCACGTCCTCACCGAAAGGTCCGACGTCTGCGCTTCCTGGGCCTACGTGTTCGACGAGCAGGAACGAGTCCTGCATGTGTGCAACCGCGAGAAGCACAGGGACACCAAGGAATATTTTTGGAACGATGTCGCCCGCATCGAACTCGACAACGTGAACGAGGTCAATTGGACACACATCGAGTGTGGCGAAGACTTCGAGCGCTGCGGACACTATGCGTGGAAGCACTTTCCCCAGTTGGAGGGCAGAAGCAATTTGGGCATGCAGACGTTTCTGGGCCGACGACCTTTTCAAATGCACGATGCCATCGGATTCATCGTGAATGGTCAACGCGTCAAGAACACGGGCAGCGGCGGCGACGCCGATTTCCTGCGGCGCAGCTACAATCTGCCTGCACTTCCACCAAACACTTGGGTCGCGACGGTCGTATACGCGAATGGACGCAGAGCGCACCTGCCTGTAGCATTGCGTACAACGGAAGGTGAAAAGCCCTACCCCGGCGTGAAGTGGATATTTCCGCCAACGCTGGTCAACCCGAACGAAACAATAGTGGGATGAATCTAAACAGGATCAAACGGACCCGCTCATAGAAAATCTCCGCGATCTCACCTGGCCGTCCGGAAACAACTCCCTGAGCCGCGAATCCACATATGGGTTATCTGGAAGGCGTCAAGTTGGCATACGTATCCCAAAGGTGCTTAGCTGCGTAGAGATAGATATGGATAGTCTACGCGACATGGAAACCCATGGTCCCTTCGAGGCCCGCTATCTGGCGTTCCTTGAAACGATTACTCAGCTCCGGCCGCGCCTGCACCGCTACTGCGCGCGCATGACCGGATCGGTGATGGACGGCGAGGATGTTGTTCAAGACGCTTTATTCGAGGCCTACCGCAAGCTGGACCAGTACGACGACAGCCGTCCTCTTGCGCCCTGGCTTTTTCGTATTGCGCACAACCGGTGCATCGATTTCCTGCGGCGATGTGGAGTTCGAGTTGAAGCTGAAACTGCCGCTATGACTCCAGAGTACGTAATGCCCGCCAACCCGCCTGTCCTTGGTGTGGGTCGAGCGGTTGAACAGCTGGTGATGAATCTGCCTCCCAAGGAACGCGCATGCGTGCTGCTCAAGGATGTTTTTGATTACACGCTCGAAGAAATCGCGGAACTCGTCAGCTCCACCGTGGGCGGCGTCAAGGCCGCGCTCAACCGGGGGCGATCGAAATTGGCTGCCTCGCCTGAGCCAGAGAGATCACATCGCGAAATGAATCCAGAGTTGTCGCGGCTTCTACACCTCTACGTCGACCGGTTCAACAAGCGTGATTGGGAAGGACTCCGCGAACTCGTTAGCGCGGATGCTCAACTTCGTGTGGCGGATCGTTTTGCCGGTTCCATCGATGAATCGCCTTATTTCGGAAACTATGAACGGCAGAGAGTGCCGTGGCGGCTGTCAGTGGCAGAAGTGGACGGAGAGTTGGCAGTCGTAGTGTTTCGCCAACACAAGGACGAGTGGAAGCCTGATTCCGTCGCTCGGCTGGAAGTCATCGATCAGCACATCGTGCGCATCGTGGATTTCGCGCATTGTCCGTGGGTTCTCCCGGCGGCGACCTCTCTCGTCGTGGAGGGCGGCTCCTAAGGAATGCTGCAAGCGACGCGTATCCTGAATCGCTCCGCGGTCGTAATAGAGAGTGGGAAGGCAATTCCAGGAGGAAAGAAAATGCACACGAAAAACGCTATTAAGTTTGCGCTGACCGTTTCGAATGGAGCAGTGCTGAGCGTGATCGACGAGATGAGTGGCGCTGCAACGACGTTTCCGACAGCGAACGGCGGGTGCCACCCGCTCTGGGTCTTGGGTCACCTCACGCTGATTGAGGGCTCGATACCGGCGATACTTTTCGGAGACAAGAATGCCGCGGCAGAGTGGCAACGGTACTTTGGTGAGAGCTCGGAACCCGTCGCCGATGCCACCGCGTATCCACCTTTCGCCGAGGTTCGAGAGAAGTATCGCCAATTGCGCGAGCAAAACCTGAAGCTTCTGGAGTCGCTGAGCGAGGCGGATCTCGACAAGCCGACGAAGGCCCCTCCCAAGGGACGAGAGCAAGAGTTCGCCACTTACGGACAGAGCTTCCTCGTGCTGGCCCTGCACCAGACGATGCATCGCGGCAACGTGACCGACGCGCGGCGTGCGGCTGGGCGCGCACGGCTCGCGGCGCAGGCCGCAACCTAATCCTCCGCTAATCCGGACCAGGGGCGGGCCTTGCGCGCAAACTCAGCTCGTCTTTTCCGAATTTCTGCTCGTGACTACCTGAGTGCTTATCTTCGCTCCGTTGAGAGCCCGTAGTAAGTTAGAAAAACATTCAAATAAAGGAGACGAATTCAAAATGAGAAAAATTATGGCGCTGGCGCTGCTTATTCAAAGTATACAAGCAGCCTCGCTGTCCGCGCAGAGCTCCAAGTACTCTCCGCTCAGCGAGTACATGATGACACCCGAAGCCGAGATCGCATTGGCGCGAAGTGCAGCGCCCGAAAATGTTTCAGCGCATGCCACGGTTAAGGTACTTACGGCCGCCGGATACAAAGTCGCTACCCAGGGCGACAACGGCTTCGTGTGCATCGTCATGCGCGGCTGGGGAGCCCCGACGTTTACGCCTGCACCCTTCCGAGCCCTCGTGTACTACGCAAAGCTCCGCGCGCCAATCTGCTTCAATCCCGCCGCGAGCCGGACCGTTTTGCCGTTGCAGGAGCTGCGCGCCAAGCTTGGAATGGAAGGTAAGACACCGGACCAAATTGCCGAAGGAGTTCAGGCGGCGTACGCCAAAGGTGAACTGCCGAAAATGGAAACGGTGGCATTCGCGTACATGTTCTCTGCGGACCAGGATCTGGGGCCTGGAGTTGGCCCGTGGCATCCTCACATGATGTTGTACACTCCGTATTACGAGAACTCGATGCTGGGCGGTAACCAGGTCGGTGGCGCGCTTCCCTTCGTTGGAGACGATGCTGGAACCCCGTTCGCCGTGACTGTAATCCCAGTGGCCCATGAGTTGGCGGTCAAAACCCAAGACAAATAAGCGATCGACGAACCTCGCAGTTCATTTCAGTGGTGGTGGTGATCCTCATGGTGGTCCGTGTGCCAAGGGCCGACCGCGGTTCCGATGATGATGGTGTCTTCTTCGGCGGCCATGGTGTGCTTTACGTTGGCCGGAACGAACAGGAAGCTGCCAACGGGATAAGACTTGAGGTGCTCGAGGTCGAGCGTTTCGCCAAAGCTGACCATCAGTACACCTTGAACGACCGCGACCCTGGCGTCGCTGGCATGCGAGTGAAAGTCATGGAACCCCGCAGGAACGAAAGCAGCATACGTGAATGCTTCGCCGGGCACGTCGCTTCGCCCTTCGAGCACCGACCACTTCGTCCCATCAGAATCGATTTTTTGCCACACAATTGTTTTCGCGTCCCATGCCTGAGGCGCCTTGCCTGATTCAGTAGCTGCAGCCGTTAGTAGGACCAAATTCATCGTCAACGCGATTAGCCAATACATTGTTTGTCTCCATTCCGGTTTGGATTGGTTGGAACCATGTTCAGTGTTTTGGAACTCTTGCAATGTAACCGTCGCTGGGAAATCGTTTCTATCCGGAATTTGGCGCCAAACTCAGGACACTTGACGGAGGCAAGCCTGATGTTTTCGGGCATTACTTCTTACTCGTGCGCCTTGGAATCTAGCGGCGCGAGGTGTGCAGCGTTTACTGTCGCTGGAAATGCGAATTCGACGATCGATTGCCATGAACGTTGGTATTTTCGAAGTAGAGAAGTGGTACGGTGCGCTAGCTTACGGCACCAGACCACATATCTTGAAATGTTCGGACGGTCACTTTTGCGTCAGCTTAGCCAAAGTGAAAAGGTCATTTGTGCCTTTGAGGACCCGCTATGCTGGTTCCATGGACCATGTCTGCGCAGAGATAATGAGAACGACGGCTTGCGTCCAAACCTTCGCTTGGATGCCCTTTCTCAGTGCGCCAGTAATTGTGGTCACATCATGGTCCGAGTTACCGTGATACATGGCGTGAGGAAGAGTGCTTTCTCCCGCAGTTCCTTCGATCTTCCGGTGCCAGTTGTTTTCCTCCATATAGGCATGCAAATTCTCGTAATCCTGGCCGCTGGGAGTTCCACGCAGCTCAATGCGAATAAATAGGTGTGCCAATTCAGGTCGCCATTCTGCGAGTAAGACGTCTCATCATAACACCCTAGGACATTGCTCTACTGGCCACTAGCCGCGCCGCCGACAAATTGCTGCCAATTCGCCATGGCGAACTCCACCACCTGAGTGAGTGTCTTTCGCGACGTCCCATCTTTTGATTGCAGCGCAATTCCGTATAGAACAGTTGAGTAGTAAGCAGCTAAGACATCGACTGGCGCCGCTCTCGGAACGTCGCCGTCATGCTGGCCCTGCTTCAGACGCTCCAAAAAGGATTGCGACACCTGGCGGCGTATCGATAACAGATGGGATTGAATCGCCTTATTCTCCGTGGCACAGTTGATAGCTCCCAGGATGACTAAACAGCCGCCCGGCGCTCCTGGCGCAGTGTAAGCATCGACCGCAGCCTGAAGCAGGCTATGGATCGCATCGCGAGCGCTCGATTTCACCGCGAGCGCCTGCGCAGTGCTAAGCCCTACTGTTCGACGGTAAAGGCCCACCGCTTCGTGGAACAATTGTTCCTTGTTTCCAAATGCTGCATAGAGGCTCGCCTGCGTGATTTCCAGCCCAACTCGAAGATCCGCCATTGAGGTGGCGTCGTAACCAAGCGACCAGAAAATTTTCATTGCTTTCTCCAGTGCCTGCTCTCGATCAAACTCACGCGGCCTACCACGGCCTCGTTTAGGAACCCCCACGCTATTTATAGACCGAGTGGTCTTTATATTTGCATTTTTGTGCGTCATCATGTATTTATTTATGGACCAGTTGGTCTCTAAATACAAGAGGCTGGCCTGTCTTTAAGAAGCTTCAAAGGAGCCCAAATGAGCGGCAACAGTAGCAGTGCCGATTCGATGTTCTTTCCCATCACTTTCAAAACCCGAGAGATTGAAACAAATGGCGTGACCATCCACGTGCGAGTGGGCGGTCAAGGCCCAGCGGTTGTGCTCCTCCACGGTTTTGGCACCACCGGCGACATGTGGGCACCGCTTGCGTCTGCGCTCGTTGCGGAGCATACCCTT
>Ga0137392_10001174_pt1 | contig 14818 bp, 10 predicted proteins | sample 15con2h34AmetaG_FD_101394 | JGI IMG/M metagenome (GOLD analysis project Ga0137392, IMG submission 101394) | Vadose zone soil microbial communities from Angelo Coast Range Reserve, California, USA - 15con2h3.4A metaG | ecosystem: Environmental > Terrestrial > Soil > Vadose zone > Saprolite... | reverse complement strand
CTCTTCGTGCAAGGGGATATTGCCGGAACGTCGGCGCGCCTGCAGCCCGCGGAAATCACCGTGCACTGGGGGGAGGTGTCGCTTGCGGATCTCTTCCGGCTTCTGCGCGGTCAGGATTACGGCGTACGAGGCGCGTTTTCGCTGGATGGAACGGCAAAGAGCGGAGCCTCTCCATCGAATGCCCCAGACGGTCACGGTTTGGACGCCGAGGCGAAAGCCGCTGCTGAGCTGACCGCGAGGCAATGGACTTTCGCGTTGCGCGCACGAGCAGAACAGATCCATCGCTGGGACCTGGCCGAGCGCAGAGATAATCCACAGTTAGGAGTGAAAATAACAGGCCATTGGGACGTGGCCGCCGGAAGCGTCGGGGCTGAAGAGGTGTCCATCGAGGCGCCGCTTTCAAATGTGCGCGGCACGGCAAGTTTTGCAAGCCGCCCCGATCCAGGCTTCGAGCTGCGGTTGGATTCGGCCGGGATCCAAGCGGCGGACCTGCTGGCGTGGTACCGCGCATTCAATCCGGAGGTGGCAGAGGGAATTTCCGTTCGGCAATTTTTCACCGGCGCCATGACGCTTAGGGGCTGGCCATTGCAACTGGAGGAAGCGGCGTTTTCGAGCAAGGGAGGAAGCATCACGGTTCCTGGACTGAACGAACCTCTGCGGATTGGTGCAGTCCGCGGCGGGAGCGTGAACGCGAAACTTGAAGTCGAGGCCGTGCGGATTTCATTTCCAGGGGATCGTGGCCTGCAATCGGCCCCCGCAAAGGCAACCGTAGCGGCGTCCAGACAGCGCGCCGCCGGGGACATACAGAACTCTTTGGATCTCGGATTCACCCACGATTTTGAGAGCCGCGCGGGCGCGGTGAGTCTGGATGGACGCGTGGAACAGGTGGAGGACGTGTTGAAGGTGGCGGCAGCCTTCGGCCGGCCACGAAATCATGGCTGGGAGCTGACCGGGGCAGCAAGCGCGGCCTTGCGCTGGAGCTGGAACGGTGCGCCTCTGCGTGGAAGATGGGATGGCCAACTTGACGTTTCGAAAGCGAGACTCCAGGCCGCGGGATTGAATCGGCCGCTCAGTTTTGACGCGGCGAAGCTCATCTGGATGGACGGAAAACGCACCGCGGAGATCGCGAAGGCTGAGGGTTTCGGCGCCACATGGTCGGGGAGTATTGCCGAGGAGCGCGCGCCGGGAGATCTGGGCGAGGCGAAATGGAAATTCCTTCTGCACGCCGATCAATTGGACGCGACGGAACTCGACCGCTGGGTCGGACCTCGAGCACGGCCGGGCTGGCTTCAGCGCTTGCTGCCCTCGCTGCTAGGGGGAGCATCTCCCGGTCCGGCTGCAAGCGAGCTCGTTCGGCGCGTGAACGCGGAAGGCAAATTGAGCATCGACGAATTTACGGTGGAGAAATTGAAGCTGGAACAAGTGCGCGCACAAGGATCACTTCATGATCTGCAGCTTGATGTGCGCGAAGCGGAGGCGGAGTGGGCAGGCGGAAAGCTGCAGGCGGAGTTGCATGCGACATTCGCGCCACACCCGAAATACGACGTGACCGCGAAGCTTGACAAGGTGAAGCTTTTGGAGATTCCGGCCGCGGAACGCTTGGCAGGATTAGCGTCCGGCACATTGCATCTCGCGACGGAAGGGGTGGGCCGCGAGGAATTGCTGCAGAAACTGGCAGGCGGCGGCGAGGTGCGCTTGAAGAACGTGGAATTTCGCGGCTGGGATGTGAACGCCAGCGTGGCCGATGGCGCGCCGCACACGGGAGTGTCGCGCTGGGAATCGGGAAAAGGTTCGTTTACCATGCGCAATCGCAATGTTCTGCTCGAGGCGCTGACGCTGGAGTCCGGGCGCGAGCAGACTTCCGTGCAAGGAACGGTGAGCTTCGGCCGCGAAGCGGACTTGACGATTCGAAACGCCAGCGCCGGGAAACGTGAAGAGCGGAAAATCGGGGCCAGACCACGCGGCGAATCCAGCGGCTCACCGCATGTGCTGAAAATCTCCGGTCCCTTGGACGGGCCACGCGTGTCGGTGGAAAGGGCGGCCATGCCCCAGCCGGCCGATTGACTTTCCCGGGACACAAATTTCGCAACTGACAATGACGAAGGCCGGAGGCCGTTGATGAGACGCCACGCAATGCTGTTGATTTTTGCGGCGCTGATTTGTGCGCCGCAGGCAAATGCCCAGAAGCCCGTCGCGCTGGAAGAAGTGATGCGCGCGCCGTTTCCGGAAAACCTGACGGCGGCAAAGACCGGCAATCGCGTGGCGTGGACTCTCAATCAGGAAGGCCGGCGAAACATCTGGGTGGCGGAAGGGCCGGCGTTTGCGGCGCGGCAGCTCACGCAATACAACGAGGACGATGGGCAAGCGCTCGGCGATTTGAGTTTTTCCACGGATGGAAACGCGATCGTCTATGTGCGCGGCGAGGGAAAGAATACTGCGGGGCAGTTCCCGAATCCGGCAAGCAATCCCGCCGGGACGGAGCAGGCGGTGTGGTTGATCGCGTGGACCGGCGGCGAAGCGAGACGCGTGGATGCAGGTAACTCAGCGGCGATCTCCTCGCGCGGGATCCTCGCGTACGTGAAGGACGGCCAGGTTTGGCTCGCGCCTGTCGACGGCGCAGAGAAGCCGCAACAGCTTGCCGTGCGCGGGCAGAATTTCGATCCGCAGTGGTCGCCCGATGGCGGCCGGCTGGCGTTCGTCTCCGGGCGAGGCGACCACGCATTCATCGGCGTGTATGAGGTCGCGACAAAATCGGTTCGTTTTCTTTCACCCTCCGTCGATAGAGATTCCGATCCGCAGTGGTCGCCCGATGGAAAACAGATCGCCTTTGTGCGGCGACCCGCTGAGGAGCGCGACGCGCCGGACGGTTTCTTCATCGCGCCGGACAGGCCTCATCTATGGACCATTCGAATCGCCGACCCTGCCGCGCCGGCTTCTCGCGAAGTCTGGCGCAGCGGCAGCGACATCGCCGACTCCTTTCCTTACATGGCGCGGGACACCGGCGGTGGCGTCATTCGCTGGGCCGCGGACAACCGGTTGGTGATCGCGAGCGAAAAAGACGGCTGGCAGCATCTCTACACGCTTTCCGTGGCGGGAGGTACGCCGCAGTTGCTCACGCCGGGGAATTGCGAGGTCGAGCAATGGTCCTTTTCACCGGACAAGAAAACGGTAGTGTTCAATTCGAATTGCCAGGACATTGACCGGCGGCACTTGTGGCGCGTGAATGCCGCGGGCGGACAGCCCGAGCGGCTGACGAGAGGCGAAGGCGTTGAATGGAGCGCAGAAATTCTCAGTGATGGACAGAAGTTTGTCTTTCTTGGATCGGATGCCAAGCATCCCGCCCGGCCTTTCCTGGCTGACTTTGCGCCGGACTCGCGCACCACTCCGCTGGCGGCAGAGACGTTCCCAAAAGATTTTCCCGCCGATCGCCTGGTCGCGCCGCAGCAAGCTGTCTTCAAATCCGCCGATGGGCTGGAAATTCACGCGCAAGTCTTTGTGCCCGCGGGATTGAAGCCGGGCGATAAGCGCCCCGCGGTCATTTTTTTGCATGGCGGCTCGATGCGCCAGATGCTTCTCGGCTGGCACTATATGTACTACTATACTCATGCGTATTCCATGAATCAGTACCTGGCGAGCCGGGGGTACGTCGTTCTTGCGCTCAATTATCGCAGCGGGGTCGGCTACGGGCGTGCCTTCCGCGAAGCGCCCGGGCGCGCCGGACGCGGCGCAGCCGAATATCAAGATGTGGTTGCGGCAGGCCTCTATTTGCGCAGCCGCGCCGACGTGGATTCCCGCCGCATCGGACTTTGGGGCGGAAGCTACGGAGGTTATCTCACGGCGCTCGGGCTCGGCCGCAATTCTGATCTCTTTGCGGCTGGCGTCGATCTGCACGGCGTGCATGACTGGCCGACCGATAATTGGAATGGCAAAAATATTTCGCCCGAATTGAATCGCCTGGCGCATGAATCTTCCCCCGTCGCTTCAGTGAATACCTGGCGCTCGCCCGTTTTGTTCATCCACGGTGATGATGACCGCAACGTCTATTTTTCCCAGACCGTCGACCTCGTGGCGCGTCTTCGCGAGCGCGGCGTGGAGATCGAACAGCTCGTTTTTCCTGATGAAGTACACGACTTCCTCCTGCACCGCGACTGGCTCGCGGCCTATCACGCGGCGGGCGATTTCTTCGACAAGCATTTCAAGACCCCGGAGAAATAACGTCTTGCGGCTAATGCAGCCATATCCGCGCGCGCTCCTGTCCTTCATCCTCGCCATTTGTTTGCCGGCGAGGGCTGGGAGCCGCAACGATCGCGCCAATCTCTTTCCTCAATTGCAGGCCGGCGCAACGATCTTCTACGAAGTCAGCTACGCCAGCGACAGAAAAGTAAAGACGGAAAGCGCGGTTGCCGCTCCCATGGCCCCAAATGGAGCAAGGGTCAATGCTCACGGGCTGCTGCGCGTCGAGGTCCTTGATGTCGCCGCCCCTGACGGCCGGCCGCTGATGCACTTACGCACTCAATTCGAAACATTGAATTCAGACACGCACCTCCGGATGCCGAATGAAAAACCCGGTCAAAGCCAGGTCGTGCTCCTCGACCCGCAAGGGAAGTTTGTGGAATTCACGCTTCTCCCCGATGGCCGCATCGACACCGTGAAAGGTCTCGACGCTCTTTTTCCAGAACAGCAGCAGTTATGGTCGGAGTGGGTGGCGAGATTCGCTGCCACGGCTGTTTTTCCCAAGGGCGGACCAAAACGCGGGGACAAATGGGAGACGGAAGAGCCGGAGACTTCTCCGGCGCCGATCGCTGGTCTCGTGTGGGTTCACCGGGCAACCTATGTGCGCGATGAGCCATGCCGCACGATGATGTTGACCGTCGCCGGCGACATCGTCCAGTCAAACCAGCCCGCGGAGACCTGCGCGGTAATCTTGACCACCGCAACGCTCAAGCAGAAATCTTCGCCGAAGGATGCCACCCCGGAAGAATACAAGCTGCATGATCTGCGCACGATGGGGACTGCGCGGGGAACGAATGAAATTATTTCCTACGTTTCGCTGAAGTCCGGTTTGATGGTGCGCGCCACTGAAGAAGCCAGGCAATCCATGGACCTGATCGTGGCGAAGGCGGACAGCTCCAACCGCGTGCACTACAACGTGGATGCGGAAAGCCATGGGTCGGTGTTCCTGGTGTCGGAAACTCCGCTTCAGCCTCCGCAGCCATCCAAATAATCCTCCGGTGAATTCACCTCACACTCAGAAGGCTCGGCGGTTTTTCGCGGGCAAGAATGCCTCTCTCGCCGTTTGGATTTGCGCGGAGGAGTATAATGGAGGTTTCGGCGGAGCCCGGGAAAGCTCCAGGAGAACCCTTCCGTGAATTTCAAACTGCGCAGCAACTATCAGCCACGCGGGGACCAGCCCGCCGCGATTGAGCAGCTTTCCCGCGGCGTCGACGGCGGCGAAAAACACCAGGTCCTTCTTGGCGTCACCGGCTCCGGAAAAACTTTCACGATGGCTAAGCTGATCGAAGGGGCGGGCCGTCCGGCCCTGGTGCTGGCGCACAACAAGACGCTCGCGGCGCAACTCTATCACGAGTTCAAAGGATTCTTCCCGGAAAACGCGGTCGAATATTTCGTGAGCTACTACGATTTTTACCAGCCGGAAGCCTACGTTCCGTCGGCCGACATTTACATCGATAAAGAAGCGACCATCAACGATGAATTGGACAAATTGCGCATGAGCGCGACCCGCTCGCTCTTTGAGCGCCGCGATGTGATCATCGTGGCCTCAGTTTCCTGCATTTACGGCCTGGGCTCTCCCGAAGCCTACTACGGCATGCTCGTTATGCTGGAAAAAGGGCAGCAGACTTCCCGCGAGGCCTTGCTCCGGCGCCTGGTGGATATTCAGTTTGAACGCGGGGAGGATTTGCGCCGCGGAACGTTTCGCGTCCGCGGAGACATGATCGAGATTTACCCGACCTACGAAGACTACGCTTACCGTATCGAAATGTGGGGCAACCAGATCGATTCCCTGCGCCAGATCGATCCTCTCACGGGAGAAGTGCGCGCCGGGCAGGAAGATTTGGCGCGCGTTCCGATCTATCCTAAGACGCACTACGTGATGCCCCAGGAGCAAAGAGACCGCGCGATCATCGGCATTCAGGAAGAGTTGTGGTGGTGGAAAAAAGAGCTGGAGAAGCAGGGAAAGTTCGTCGAAGCTCAGCGCGTGGTGCAGCGGACGATGTTCGACATCGAGATGATGCGGACCATCGGCTACTGTCACGGCGTTGAGAATTATTCACGCCACTTGAGCGGGCGGTTGCCGGGAGAGGCGCCGCCGACGCTGCTCGACTACGTGCCGAACGACTACCTCTTGTTCATCGACGAATCGCACCAGACTGTCGGGCAAGTGCGCGGGATGTTCAATGGCGACCGCGCCCGGAAACAGACGCTCGTGGATTATGGATTCCGTCTGCCCTCGGCGCTGGATAACCGGCCGCTCACCTTTGAGGAATTCGAGAACCGCATGAATCTTGTGATTTACGTTTCAGCTACACCCGGCCCGTACGAATTGACCAAAGCCGGCGGCGTGGTCGTGGAGCAGGTCATCCGCCCCACCGGGCTGGTCGATCCGCAAGTCGAGATTCGGCCCGTGAAAGGCCAGGTGGACGATCTTCTGGAAGAAATCCGTCTCCGGGCGGAGAAGTGTGAGCGCGTGCTCGTCACCACGTTGACCAAGCGCATGGCCGAGGATCTGGCTGAGTATTTCACGGAAGTCGGCGTCCGGTGCCGCTACCTGCACTCGGAAGTGGAGACCTTGGATCGCATCAAGATTCTCCGCGACTTGCGCCGCGGCGAATTCGATGTCCTCATTGGGATCAATTTGTTGCGTGAAGGATTGGATCTTCCGGAAGTTTCGCTCGTCGCCATTCTGGACGCCGACAAAGAGGGTTATCTTAGAAGCGCGACGTCACTGATCCAGTCGATGGGGCGCTGCGCCCGGCATGTCGAGGGCCGCGCGATTTTGTACGCCGACCGCCGCACGGGCTCGATGAATCAAGCCATCGAAGAAACCAACCGCCGCCGCGCCAAGCAGATGGCCTACAACACCGAAAACAACATCACGCCGATGTCCATTATCAAATCCGTGGATATGGACCTCGCGCGCATCGTCGAGGCCGATTACGTCTCCATCCCCGCGGATGATATCGAGCTTGACGCTGCCGCTGCGAACATCAAGAACGGGGAGCAATTGGCGCAAGTCTTGCAACAGCTCGAGACGCAGATGCGCGAGGCGGCGAAAAAATTCGACTTCGAGCGCGCCGCGCAGTTGCGCGACCGCATCCGTTCCCTGAAACAAAAAGATTTGGCCGGGTTGTTTTCCGTCGAGCAAGCACCCGCGGTTGAACCGGCTAGCTAGACCAATCCCCGTTTCAATTCTTTCAGCGGGTAAAACGTGCCCCTCCAGATGATCCCGCCCTGCCAGAGGGTGACGACCGTGGACCGCAGGATCATGTAGGAAAAGAGCAAGGCCCCCAGCGGGTGCGTCAGGGCGTAAAACGGCGAGACGCGCATGACGATTGCAACGCCCGCGTGAAAAAATAGTGCGATGAGTACCGCAACCGCGGAGAGCAGCCGAATCCAGCCGTGCCCGAGGAAGATTCCAACGAACGGTGCGATATTCAGCAGGAGCAGGCCGGCAATCGCGAAAATCACCAGCGGTAAGTTGAAGCCGACTCCGGCAAAGAAGTTTTTTGTAACGCCCCTGATGATATTGCCGAACCCCGCGTGCCAGCGTACGACGATGGCGTCCTGCGCGACTCCTAACCCCGAACGGAACCCCGACTGCTTCACGATTTTTCCCAGCTTCATGTCGTCCACGACTTCCATCGCCAGGCGGCGATGCGTGCCGCTGGCTTCGTAGGCGCTGCGCTTGATAAGTTGGAAACCGCCGATGCCCGCATACATCCGCGAATGGGGATTGGTCACACGGTACGGATCCGTTGCGAAGTGGAACGCGACGCCGAAGTATGTGATCAGGACTTTTTCCCAGAAGCCGACCATTTCCAGATCCCCAAAGAGCGTCAGGTGGTCGATGTGGCGCTGTTTCGCGAGGTTAACCGCGCGGCGGAGGACATCGGGTTTGAATCTCACGTCGGCGTCAGTGAACAGGAGCCACTCGCCGTTGGAGCACTCGTAGGCTTTCTGCAGCGCGTGCGGTTTGCCGAGCCAGCCGCTTGGAAGCTCCGTGATGTGCAAAACGCGGAGACGAGGATGCGCCGCGGCTGCTTCATCCAGGATGCGGCCGGTGGCATCCTGAGAGCGGTCGTTAACGGCGATGATCTCGATCCTCGGATAGTCAAGCGCGACCGTAGTGGCTAGTGCCGCAGGGAGCTTTTCTTCTTCATCCCGCGCTGCGAAAAGGAGTGAGACGCTTGGACAGTCGGAATCGTCTGCAGGCGCAAAGTCTTTTATCCAGGGAAGTCTCAGCGCGCCGTACGCGACGCGAAGCCCGTAGAAAATCCAAAACGACGCGATCAGGGAAAATAGCACGAGCCCGAAAGTGTGCATCGCGATTGGTGTCCGGTGCCGGCCTCAGGTTATGCTAGCACGAGATGCGAGGAAGCCTGGCTATCATCGGCGCGGGCCGCGTAGGACGCGCGCTGGGCCGCCGGCTGCGTGAGTTGGGATGGAAGATTGCTGCGGTGGTGACCCGGAGCGAGCCCACTGCGCGCAAGGCTACGCGCTACATTGGCGGCGGGCATGCCCACGCCGTGATTTCACGGAGGGTGCTGGCCGCTCACGTGACTCTGATCACCGTGCCCGACGCGGCGGTTGAGAAAGTGGCCCGGGAGCTGGCGCGCATCGGCGCGGAAGAATTGCGCGGGAAGATCGTGCTGCACACCAGCGGAGCGCTGGGTTCTAATGTTCTTGAGGCCGTGAGGGAGTGCGGGGCAGCGGTGGGATCGATGCACCCGCTGCAAACATTCAGCGGGGTGGGAGTCCCGCCGCTTGAGGGAAGAGTTTTCGCAATCGAAGGCGATGCAGGAGCAATGCGCATGGCAAGACAAATCGTACGAGCTTTGGGCGGAACACCCGTGCACCTGGAGAGCCCAAAAAAACCGCTGTACCACGCCGCCGGAGCGCTGGCCGCAGGGCACATGCTTGCATTGATGGAAGCGGCTACGCAGATGATGATGGAGACGGGAATGAACCGGCGTGAGGCGGTGCGCGCGCTTCTCCCCCTGACGCGGCAGGTTCTGGAAAATTTTGAGCGCCTGGGCCCGCGCGCGGCCTGGACCGGCCCGCTGTCGCGCAGGGATTTCGGCGTGGTGGCCTCGCACGCCGCGGCGCTCAGGGAATTGCCAGATGAATTTCTGGAGGCGTACCAAATTCTGAACCGTCTTTCGGCGCGGGTCTTATCCAAGGATTCCCATGAACTACTCACGGAACTGGAGAAATTGGCCGTGAAAGAGAAGGCCGCGGCGCATTCCTCGGGGGGACAATCGTGAACCGGCTGCAAATTCCAATCGAGAGTACAACCCTGCCCAACGGGTTGAGAGTGGTGATCGCTCCCGATACCGCGGCTCCGGTCGTCACTCTGGGTGTGTATTACAAGATTGGATTCCGGCTCGAGCCGCGCGGGCGAAGCGGCTTCGCGCACCTCTTCGAGCACATGATGTTCCAGGGCTCAGCCAACGCCCCGAAAATGCAGCACATCAAGCTGATCAATTCCAGCGGCGGGACGCTGAACGGTTCAACCCACTACGACGTCACGAATTATTACGAGGCTGTCCCATCGAACGCACTGGCGCGCGTGCTCTGGCTGGAAGCGGACCGCATGCGCGCGCTGAAAGTGGATGACGAGAATCTCCGAAATCAGCGCGACGTCGTGAAGGAAGAGGTGCGCGTAAATGTTTTGAACCAGCCCTACGGCGGGTTTCCCTGGCTGGACTTGCCGCCGGTGGCCTTCCGCAACTGGGCAAATTCCCACAACTTCTATGGGGATTTCGCCGACCTGGACGCCGCGAGCCTCGCGGACGTCCAGACTTTCTTCAAGACTTACTATGTGCCGAACAATGCCGTGTTGTTGATTCTGGGTGATGTAAAACCCGGCGAGGGTTGCACTCTTGCCCGGGAACTTTTCAGCGATATCCCCTCCGGACCTTCGCCGCTCTTCGCCGACCCCACCGAACCGAAACAAACCGAGGAGCGCCGTGGGGAAGTCGAAGAAAAATTCGGAACCCTGCCGGCCATGGCCGTTGGCTATGTGGCGCCCAAGCGCAGGACCGCCGACTGGTGTGCCATGGCGCTGCTCGATCAAGCGCTGCACGGCGGTCGCGCGGGAAAGTTGTACCGGGAACTTGTGCTCGAAAAACAATTGGCCGTCGAACTTGACGGTGGAATCGAGGATGTTTTCGGCTACAACGGTCCGACCCAGATGGTGACGCGAATCCTCCACAAGCCGGAGTTCTCCGGCGAAGCCACGCTTGCGGAATTCAACAAGGTGATTCGCGAAATTCAAGAGAAGGGAATCAGCGAGGATGAATTGCGGCAGTTGAAGGTGAAATGGCAGTCCGATTATTACTCGTTGCTCGAGGGCGGACACGGAGGCATGCCGCGCTACGGGCTGATGCACTTGTTGGCGTGCTTCACTTTGTTCGATGGCGAGCCGCAACTCGTGAACTCCATCCTCGATGGATTTCTTGCCGTGAAGCGCGAAGAGATTCAAGCGGCGGCAAAAAAGTATTTGCGGAATGAGAACCGCGCCATCGTATTCCGGAAGCCGGTTACTGCCGGCGCCAAGGAAGCCGCGTAATGGCCACGCGCGCAGCGGAGGTAAACACTATTGTTCCGGCTTTGTCCGCGGAGCGCCCGGTAACCTGGCCCAAGCGAACTCGGGCGAAGCTTTCGAATGGGCTGGAAGTAATTCTCGCGGAGTCACACACGATTCCGAAGTTTCACGGCGAGTTGTTTTTCCGCTCCGGGAATGCCGCCGCTATCGATCGCGGCCCTGGGCTTGCGGAAATGACTGCGGCCGTCCTGCGCACGGGAACCGCCAAACGCGCGAGCCGTCAGATCGAAGAGGACTTGAGGCGCATCGGCGCGGATCTCGCATCAAGTGCGGGAGCCGACAACAGCGCGATTTCGTTTGCGGGACTTTCGGAATTGGCCGAGCCGCTCCTAGGCCTGGTAAACGAACTGGCTCGCGATGCGGTTTTTCCGGAAGCGGAGTTCGAGCGCGAACGGCGGCAAAAGCTCGAGGAAGTAAAACTGGAGAGGACGCAACCCGGCTTTTTGGCGAGCGAGAGACTGCGCAAGGTCTTGTTTGGAGCGCACCCGTACGCTCAAGTCTCGCCGAGCGAAGAGCAGGTGGCATCATTCGAACGCGGCGATCTGCTGGAAGTGTATCGGGACTTCTATACGCCGGAAAATGCTTTGCTCTTGCTGGTCGGAGATTTTCATCCTGACTCAATGCTCAAAGCGGTAGAAAACATTTTCGGGATGTGGACGGGGAAAATGCCGGAGAGAAAATCCGCGGCCGCGCCAGCGCAACCCCGCGGGAGACGCGTGCACCTGGTGCATGTTCCGGGCGCGGTGCAGACGCAAATTCTGGCGGGATGCCACGCCATCACGCGAAAGCACCCGGACTGGGTGAAGCTTGGGCTGACCAACAGTTTGTATGGCGGCGCATTTAATTCGCGGCTGGTGATGAATATTCGCGAGGACAAAGGGTACACCTACAGCCCCCGCAGCAGCGTGAATGCTTTCAGGCAGCATGGCTATTTTTCCATTTCGGCGGCGGTGCGGAATGACGTCGTGGCGGCGTCGCTGACGGAGATTTTCTATGAACTAGACAAGCTGCGCTCGCTTGCTATTCCCGAATCTGAATTAGCGGACGCGCAGAATTATTTGAGCGGAGTATTTTCGCTGGGGCTGGCGACGCAGAATGGATTGCTGTCACAACTCGCGGTGGTCGCGCTGAACGAACTGCCCGAAGATTACCTCGAGACGTATCGCGCAAAAGTGCGGGCGCTCAGGCCCGAAGATGTCGTGGATACGGCACGAAAGTATTTTGATTCTGCGAACATGCAGATCGTCGCCGTCGGTGACCGCAGCCAGATCGAATCGCAAGCCGCGCTCTTCGGCGGCGTCGAGACCTACGACGCACAGGGAAGGAAACTCAGCTAGCCGCCGGGGAAGCCGCACGGTTATTGCTTTGTGTACGTATTGGTAGCATTATATAACGCCTGTGCCGCGGCGATTTGCCAGCCTCCGAATTGCACTCGCAGCGCTTCTCTGCTGCCTTTCTCTCGGTGTGGCCGTCTCGGCAACAACGAAGAAACCGCCGCCGCAGCCGGTAAACATCAACACCGCAACGTCCGCGGAGCTGCAACAGGTGCCGGGAATCGGCCCGGCAACCGCCGAAAAAATTCTCAAGATGCGGAAGTCATACGGCGCGTTCAAGAGTGTCGATGACCTGCTGGCGATTCGCGGTATCGGCAAGAAGAGGCTCGATAAGATGCGCAAGTACCTCACGGTCGGAAAATCCAAAACCCCCAGGACAAACCAGCCGGCGACGAAGCCCACACCCGCCGCACAGAAACCGCCGGAAAAACCATAAGAGGGATTCCTCGCTGCGCTCGGAATGACGGGGCTGTGGGTGTTGGCGCGGGAGTAAGACAGCGCGATGGCGCAGAGTTCCTCGTTCCGTTTCGCTCCGTTCGGAACGACGATCAGCCGGAGATTGTCTTCTCATAGGACTTGGTGCGTGGCCTTGGGAGTTTCAATGCGGAGGGGGACCTGGTCGGCGATGCGGATGCCGTAGCCTTCCAGTGCGACGACTTTTTTCGGGTGATTGGTGAGAACGCGAATGTCCTTGAGGCCGAGGTCGATCAGGATTTGCGCGCCGATGCCGCTTTCGTGCTGGACCATGCGCTGGCGGGCGGGCTCGCGGTCGAGCTGGCCCCGCGAATGAAAATGGATTTGCGGAAGGGCGCCGGGTTCCTCGGGGGTTTCGACGCTGAAGCCGCGGCCGGTGTGATGAAGATAGAGAAAGACGCCGCGGTCTTCCTTGGCGATGGCAGACAGAGAGCGGGAGACGAGTTCGGAGCAATCGCAAGAGGTTGAGCCGAAGACATCGCCGGTGAGGCAGTGCGAGTGCACGCGAACTAGAGCGGGCGCGGGACCTTCGAGGTTGCCGCGCACGAGAGCGATGTGCTGGTCGTGGTCGACGTCGCTGGCATAGGCGATCATGCGGAAATCGCCGAAGCGAGTGGGCAGCGTAGCTTCAGCGACGCGGCGGACGTAGCGCTCATTCTGCATGCGGTAGCGGATGAGGTCGGCGACCGTCAGCATCTTCAGATTGTGCCGCTTGCAGAATTCCAAAAGCTGCGGCACGCGGGACATGGTGCCGTCTTCATTCATGACTTCGCAGATGACGCCGGAGGCGTTCAGGCCGGCGATGCGGGCGAGATCGACACTCGCTTCGGTTTGGCCAGCGCGAACAAGAACGCCGCCGGTGCGCGCGCGCAGCGGAAACATGTGGCCGGGGCGGGCAAGGTCCTGCGGCTTGGTCTTGGGATCGATAGCCGTGAGGATGGTGATGGCGCGATCGGAAGCGCTGATGCCGGTGGTGACGCCGAGGCGCGCGTCGATGGCTTCGCAGAACGCCGTGCCGTGAACGGAAGTGTTGATGGGCGACATCAGCGGGAGATGAAGCTCGTCGCAGCGCTGCTCCGTGAGCGCCAGGCAGATGAGGCCGCGGCCGAATTTGGCCATGAAGTTGATGGCGTCGGGCGTAATTTTTTCGGCGGCCATGGTGAGGTCGCCCTCGTTCTCGCGGTCCTCGTCATCGACAAGGACGATCATGTGGCCCTGGCGGATTTCTTCCACGGCTTCTTCGACGGTGGCGAATTGGGATTTGGCGTCTCTCATATCATTGAAAATATAGCACCATTGGAGGAAGTGGTGAGTGGCGAGTGGCTAATGGCGAGTGAGGGACTTCGGAAGCGAAGGCCTCCCCCCTCCGTCGTGATGAAAACAGTGCGGAAACGGCAGAAAACAAAAGGCTTGGCTGCACGCCGTTGCGCAAAACAGTGCGGAAGTGTGTGAAAAGGAAGCAGATAGTTGCGGGCGGCCCCTCGAAGCTCCCCGACAGGGCCTGGGGCAGGCGGGAAAGAGGTTTGGCTTGCAGGGATGTACCCCCTCCCCCCATGTTTTTCGTAAGAGCGGATTCTAAAGGACTTACGGGACGAACTGTCCGTAAGAGCGGATTCTAAAGGAGTTAGCGGATTTCGAGGCCTTCGGCTCGCTGAGGCAGGAACGAGAGGGGGTACACCCCCCATGTTTTCGCAAGAGTGGCAGGGAAAGGATTTACGGGAGGGGGTGTCTGTAAGAGTGGCAAACAAAGGGCTTACAGACGCGGTTTTTCTGCAAAAGCGCTGATTTCTCGTAAGAGTGGCAGGGAAAGGACTTAGGGGGAGAAAAGCGAAATTGGAAACACGAAACTCGAAATTGGGCAGAGGGGAGCAAGCAGGGGAGGGCGGAAAAAGGCGAGGCGGATCGTGCTTTGTTGCGGTAACCATGACGGATATTACCGCAGGAGTATATAGTTTGTCAAGAGTTTTTACGAAGTGATTGAAAAGGAGAGGCTTAATGGAAAGCGGGATCAGCGCAGGAGAAAAAGTCCGCACCCTTGAAAACCCACAAGGATGCGGCGCCCCCGTCTTGCCCGGGGACTAAGGGCCTGCCACCCGCCCGAGATAAGGTCAAAACCCGCACCCTCAAAACCCGAGAGTGCGGCACCCGAAACTCACTACTCTTT
>Ga0137392_10001163_pt1 | contig 14878 bp, 10 predicted proteins | sample 15con2h34AmetaG_FD_101394 | JGI IMG/M metagenome (GOLD analysis project Ga0137392, IMG submission 101394) | Vadose zone soil microbial communities from Angelo Coast Range Reserve, California, USA - 15con2h3.4A metaG | ecosystem: Environmental > Terrestrial > Soil > Vadose zone > Saprolite... | reverse complement strand
ATGTCCACCGGTATCGAGCCCGTCACCGCCTTCCAGGCCCGGCAGGCTTCGATAAAGGTCATGACCTGGCCTTTATCGTCGCAAGCGCCGCGCGCCACGATCACCTTGCGTCCATCCGGGAGTGTGTCGATGCGTGGCTCGAACGGCGGCGTCTGCCACAAATCGATCGGGTCGACCGGCTGGACGTCGTAGTGACCGTAAAAGATAACGCGCTTACGCCGACGACTTTCGGAAGGCGCAGTTTTGGCGAACACCACCGGATGCCCATCGGTCGGATGGACCTCGGCAGCGATATCGAGCGTCGAGAGATCGGCGGCGAGGCTGAATGCCGCCGTGCGGCATTCGTCCGCGTAGGCTGGGTCGGTAGAAATCGATTTGATGGACAAGAACTTGAAAAGTCGATTGAGACTGTTGTCGCGCTCGGCATCGATGCGCGCAAGTACCTTATCGAGATCGGTCATGGTTGCCTTCCACCAATTGTCGGACTCTCCGGCGCTGCATCGACCATTCCGGACCGCCCGTCTCTGCGAGAACCAGGTCCTTCAGGTCGAAGTTCACGTTCAGGTCGAAGTTCACGTCGAGTTGATCAGTACGACGTGTACCGAACACAGCGCATTTTGAACATACCGCACTTTATAATGCACTCACCGATGGCGCACGAGCCCACCGGCGCTAACAGCGGCGCGCCGCAGCGTTCTATCAGCGCCAGCGTTGTCGATTTGCAACACGTCGCCGCCAAATTTTTGCTCGGCCTTGTCTAGGCAGATGTAGTGCGCAATATGTTTTTGTCTTGCTGGCGGAGCAAGATACACACACGAGGAGGCCATGGACGAGCTCGTCGACCAAGTCGCCGGTAATGTGGGTATTGACCGGCCAGTGGCGGAACGAGCCGTGGGAATCATCCTCGATTTCCTGGCGCAGGAAGGTCCGGCCGACACGGTGCAGGCCCTGCTCGGACGTTTGCCTGGCGCGGCCGAGGCCGTTGCCTCCGCGCGTGCTGAAGGTGGAGGCGGGCTGTTCGCCGGCGCGGGCGGAATCATGGGCGTCGGCAGCCGGCTGATGTCGGCTGGGCTGGACATGGGCGAGATACAGGGCGTCACGCGCGAACTTATCGCTTATGCCCGCGACAAGGCAGGCGATCGCGATGTCAACGCGATCGTCGAAGCCATTCCCGGTCTCAGCCAATTTATTTGAAATATGCCAGCCGGGTTTGGGGGTCATCGAAACATGCCGTTCTCAATCTCTGAACTTGACGGCCTTGGGCCGGGCTTTGCGATCAAAATGAGGAAAGCTGGAATTCGCACGACGGAAAAGCTGCTTGAGACCGCCAAGAGTCTCAAGGGCCGGCAAATGCTGGCGGAGAAAACGGAGATCGATCAGAAACAACTTCTCTGCGTCGCCAATCTCATCGATCGCATGCGCATCAAAGGCGTAGGACCGGAATATGCCGAGCTGTTGGAAGCCGCCGGTGTCAAAACCGTTAGGGAACTCCGGTATCGTAATCCGGTTCGGCTTGCTGAGGCGATGGCGAAGGCGAACCTGGAGCGAAAGTTCGTTCGCGTGCTACCCTCCCAGCACACAGTGGAGCGCTGGATTGATCAGGCTAAGAAGCTGCCCGTGAAGATTTCCTATTAGTACGACTTAAGTCAGAAGGTATTTGTAACTTAGTAGGATTACGGCGCCTTCCGGTTAGATTGAAGGCCCATTTTGGCGAAACCGGAGTTGAAAATGCGGGCGCGGTTTCGCTTGACACCGGACGCGCAACCGCAAACATCGGAGCCATGAACGCTGCTTTGCCTCACCTCTCCGACGCATCCGGGACTGCGTCGACCACGAATGCAAGCGTCCTCGCCAGGCTCTTGGCGCTGCAACGCCCGCTGGTCATGGGGATATTGAACGTCACCCCCGATTCGTTCTCGGACGGCGGCGCCTTTCTTGCCCCCGATGCTGCTGTCGCGCATGCCGAGCAAATGATAACGGAGGGCGCCGACATTATCGATATTGGCGGGGAATCCAGTCGCCCGTATGGCAATCGCGTCGCGGTTTCGGCCGAAGACGAATTGCGACGCCTCGAATTCGTATTGCCGGCGGCAGTGCGCCTGGCGCGGCCGGTTTCGATCGACACCATGAAGGCGACGGTCGCGGCCTGGGCGCTCGACCACGGCGCCGCTATCGTCAACGATGTCTGGGGCTTGCAACGCGACCCCGAGATGGCGGACGTCGTCGCACGCCATCGTGCGCCGGTCATCGTCATGCACAATCGCGACGTCGCAGACGCGGGCATCGACATCATGGCCGACATTGCGGCGTTCTTCGAGCGCTCGCTCGCCATCGCCGCCCGTGCCGGCATCGCGCGCGACCTCATCGTGCTCGATCCCGGCATCGGTTTCGGCAAGACGGCCGAACAGAGCATGACAGCGATCGCCAGGCTCGACCGGCTGAAGACATTCGGCCTGCCGCTTCTGGTTGGCGCCTCGCGCAAGCGTCTCATCAATGCGGTTGTTCCGGCGCCGGCAGACCAGCGGCTCGGCGGATCGCTCGCGGCCCATATCCTCGCAGCCGAGCGCGGCGCCACGATCATCCGTGCCCACGATGTGGCCGCAACCGTGCAGGCGCTGCGGGTCATGGCGGCAATCGAGGCGAACGCATGATCGGCATCACCTTGGCACGGACGGGTGTTGCAATCCGACGCACGCGCAAGTGTTGAGGCGCTATGGCGGAGGCGCTGCTCGGGCTCGGCGGCAATTTGGGGGATGTGCGAACGACGCTCGGACGCGCTGTCACGGCATTGTGCGATGGCCGCGAGGTTAAGCTTGTCGCTCGTTCCTCGGACTATCGCACACCGCCATGGGGCGTGGCCGACCAGCCGCCTTTCATCAATCTCGCGATCGTGGTCGAAACCGCGCTGACGCCGCGCGCCCTCCTTGATCGTGCGCTCCGCGTCGAGGCGTTGTTTGGTCGCGACCGCACCAAGGAACGGCGCTGGGGCCCTCGCATTCTCGATATCGATATCATCGCGTTTGATGCCCTTGAAATCGAGGAGTCCGGCCTGACCTTGCCGCATCCGCATCTGTTTGAACGCGCCTTTGTGCTGGCGCCGCTCGCCGAGATTGCGCCGCATCGCAAGATCAAGGGCACCACTGTCGCGGAAGCATTTGCCCGCCTTGATCCCTCTGGCATCGAGAAGCTGCCGTCGCGAAACGTCTAGAACGGCTTGCGGCCCTGCACGCCCGGGTGGCACGGGAGTGGAATCGGGAGCGCAATGGCAATCCGCCGAACCAGTTCGGGCCGCGCTCCGGTACTCATTTTGCATTGCGATTGGCGATCTTGACGGTCTGGGCATCGATTGAAACCTTGAAGCGCGACAGGAAACTCAATCCCAAGAGCCCATCCACGCCTTGGCCGTAGCTACCTTGGCCCCCGCTCTGAACGACGACGTCGACATCCTTGGCCTGCAGCGAGCGCAACTGAATCGTTGCAGCGTGACCACGCTTGCCCTCGGTGACGCCGTTTGCAGTGTACAATTTGACTTTGCTTTCCTGATCGATTTGCACTTTCGCCTTTTCCGCAAACGCGCTGTACATTGACACCCATTTTGCGCCGGTATCCATAATGAAGGTGCCGCGCACACCGTTGATGACGACCAGCAATTTCAGCACGTTGTTGTTCGGTGGGCGTCTGAAAAGCTCTTCGCTGCGGCTATTGGCGGCTTCGCACTTGCCCTTCGCATTGTAGTCGGCGATGATGGCTTGCATTCGACTGGAATCGTTGCGCGTGGGATTCAAGGCGACCCAGGCTTCGATAATCGATCCTGCATCGCAGAATTGGCCGAGCTTTTCATAGTTGCGTGCCACCGCGAGATAGCTGTCGCTTGATATGGCCGCCTTGTTCCCGAACAGTTCGATGGCCGCGAGATAATCATCAATGGCCTTCCGGCTCGAGCCGCCGCGGTCATAGGCCGTGGCCCGCAGGTAAAAATTCCCGTCATCGTACGGATTGAGATTGACCAATTCCGTTGCCGCTGTCGCCGCACCGGCGTAGTCGGACAGCGCTAACAGCATATTCGCGGCCATCTTCAGGGAGGGTGCATAACCACCGCAGGCTTTCGAAAAACTCAGCTGAGCATTTGCGGCTTCCCGCTTGCGGCCGATTTTGTCCAATGCCAATCCAAGCGCCACGATTGCCTGTTGATCGCAGGGTTCGCGGTTGAGGTCGTCGAGCGGCTTCTTGACCGGGCCTGCGGCTGCGATATCCATCGGCAGCGCGATCGACAATCGGCTCATGGCCGCGCTAATGGCTCCGACATCGACCGGGGTGTTGGCCCCGCCGTCTGCGGCAGTTACGGCTTGTGATGCCTGGGGCGGACTCGCAGCCAGGCGGGCCTTACTGACTTGATCCGATGGGTCGATCGATTGAGCGCGCCGGAAATCTGAATTTGCATTCGCAGTCAGTCCCAACGCCTCGTAGGCCAGGCCGCGGTTGACGTAGGCCTCGACATAGACCGGATCGAGCTTGATCGCGTCTGTATATTCCGAGATCGCGCGATTGTGGTCACTCCTTGCCGCATAGATCCTTCCGCGAAGGTTATAGGCCTGAAAATATTTCGGATTGATCTCGATCGCCCGATCGAAATCAGCAATAGCTAGATCGAGATTACCCTGGTTGCGATAGGTGTTGCCGCGGTTACCGTACGCCACGAACATTTTCGGACTAAGCCTGATCGCCTCGCTGAAATCTGCAATAGCGGCCTCATATTCACTCTTCGCGCTGTAGGCGTTGCCTCGGCTGTTGTACCCCAAGCCGGATTTCGGATTGAGCCGGATTGCCTCGTTGCCGTCCGCTAGGGCCGCGTCGTAGTCGCGTTTTGAAGCGTAGACGAAGCCGCGGGTCGAACGGGCAACATCGTCGTTCGGATTGAGTCTAATCGCCTCACTGCAGTCGGCAATCGCAGCGTCGTAGTTTTTCTTCGAATAGTACGCGCTGCACCGCCTCTGATAAGCATAGACAGAGGCGGAATCGCGCGCAATCGCCTCGGTCAAATCTGCAATCGAGCGATCATAGTCGCCCTTGGCTTGATACAGGACGCCACGATGCGCATAGGCGCCGGCCAACCTCGGATTGCGCCCGACCGCCTCGTCGTAGTCAGCGAGCGCGCGGTCGTAATCATTCTTTTGGGCATAAGCAAAGCCGCGGTTGTCGTAGGCGATCGCGTAGTTCGAATTGCGTCTGATGGCCTCGCTATAGTCGGAAATTGCGAGATCATAATCACTCTTTCTAAAGTAAGCGTTGCCTCGATTGTTGTATGCCAATGCGTAGTTCGGATTGCGCTTTACCGCCTCGGTGTAGTCGACGATCGCGCGATCAAAATCGTTCTTTCGGAAGTATGCGAACCCGCGATTGTTGTACGCGAGCGCATAGTTCGGATCTAGTTTGATTGCTTGACTGAAATCGGCGATTGCGCGGTCGTAATCGTTCTTATTGCTATAGGTGTTGCCGCGATCCTTATAGACCTCGATCGAGGTTGGATTGAGCTTGATCGCCTCGCTGTAATCGGCGATCGCTTGATCGTAATCCTTCTTTTCGGCGGAAGCGAGACCGCGCCGGCTATAGGCGAGCGCAAAGTACGGAGGCACGACGTTCGCGTCGATCTTCACAGCCTCACTGAAATCAGCGATCGCGCGGTCAAATGCACCCTTGTCGTAGTATGCCGCGCCACGGTTGCCGTAGGCATGTGCCCGATTGGGCGCGCTCTCGGCATCGTCTGCAATAACCCGCGAACAACTGGCTATTTTCTGATCAGGATTGTCCGCGTCGGCGCAGTCCTCTCGGTCGCTCGCAGCGAAGACCACCACGCACGTGAACAAGAGAATCACGGGGACGACCACGGCAATGCCGCTCCGCACCCGCCGCCCGGTCACGATGAAGTTTCGCTGCCGGGCCACCGGCTTTGTTCCCGCCGGGACGTCATGGACCATCTGCGCCAATGCGCCCGGGTGACGTCTTCCAACATCAAATGCCGACATGAGAGGCGCTCACATTCGGTTCTGGTCATATTTTTAGCAATTGCGTCATGTTCAGCAAAATCGTGCATCGACCAGGGGTAAAGGGCCGACGCCGCTGAAGACGAAAAATCATACCATCGGTTTGAATTGTCGACAATAATGCGACGCCTGAGATGCGTGCTTGCAGCCGTGAGCCGGTTTCACTTGCCCGCCCGTCCTGCCCTTGATGCCGGGTCGCCTCAATTCCACCTAACGTTCGATTGGCCTAGGCGTGCGAATGTGCAAACTTGGCTGCCATGAGCGACGATACCATCAGGGCAACTGATCTGACATTCCCGGAGTTTCCGAAAGCGAGCCGGGAGCAATGGCTTGCGCTCGTATCGAGCGCGATCAAAGGCGCACCCTTCGAAAAGCGGCTGGTGTCGAAAAGCTACGACGGCATCGCCATTGCGCCGCTCTATGAGCGCGGTAGCGGCGCGCGCGCGGTATTCGGCCACGCTGCAGGGGCGCCGTGGCGGATCGTCCAACGTGTGGAGCTCCCGGATCCGGCTCGTGCCAACGCCCAGGCGCTGCACGATCTTGAGAACGGTGCGACCGGGCTCGCCCTGGTGTTCGCCGGCGCGATCGGGGCGTATGGTTTTGGGCTTGAGGGCAACGCTTCGCCTGCTCGGCTGCTTGAGGGAATAGCCCTCGAAGCCGGTGTTGCGATCGACTTGCAGCCCGGGGTGAATGCGGCCCATATCGCGCGGCAATTGACGGATGTGGTCCACCGGAATGGCGTCTCTGCGGCCGCCACCCGCATCAGCTTCGGATTTGACCCGCTGGGCCATATCGCCGCAGATCCGCAAAGCGCCCCATCGTGGCGCGATGAGGGCGCAGGATTCGCGGCCAGCATCAATGATCTTGCGCTGCAAGGCCACAAAGGCCCATTCGCCGCCGCGGATGGGCGCATCGTCCATAATGCGGGCGGCTCCGAAGCGCAGGAGCTCGGCTACGTGCTGGCAACGGCACTCGCCTATCTGCGAGCATTGGAGGCGAGCGGCATCGCGCCAGGCGACGCGCGGCGGATGATCTATTTTCGCCTTGCGGCCGATGCCGATCAATTCCTCACCACTGCGAAATTTCGTGCACTGCGCAAATTATGGGCACGTGTCGAGGAATCCTGTGGGCTCACCCCGGCGCCTGTATTCATCGCAGCGGAAACCGCGTGGCGCATGATGACGCGGCGCGATCCGTTCGTGAACATGCTGCGCGCCACGGTGGCGGTGGTCGCGGCCGGCCTCGGCGGCGCCGACAGCATCGCGGTGGTGCCATACACCGCCGCGATCGGGTTGCCGGACCACTTTGCACGACGCATCGCCCGCAATACGCAGCTCATTCTGTTGGAGGAATCGAACCTCGCCAAGGTCGCGGACCCGGCCGCAGGGGCAGGGGGGCCGGAGAGCTTGACGCACGAACTCTGCGTGGCGGCCTGGTCGCTGTTTCAGGAGATCGAGCAAGCAGGTGGCGCTGCGGCGGCGCTGGAGCGAGGCTTGATCCAGGCCATGGTTGCGGCAGTTCGGGCCGAACGCGAAAGGGCGATTGCGCGGCGCAAGGACGCGCTGACCGGGACGAGCGAGTTTCCCGATATTGCGGAGATGCCCGTGGAGGTGTCGGCGGCGTCTCCACTCGTTCCTTCTCCCTCTCCCCGCAAGCGGGGAGAGGGAGAAGGCGGGCGACGAACGCCATTGCCCTGCCTTCGCCTCGCCGAGCCCTTCGAAGCGCTGCGCGATGCTTCCGACCGTGTGCTCGATAGAACCGGTGCACGGCCGAAAATCTTCCTCGCCAACCTCGGACGCCTTGCCGACTTCACGGCGCGCGCGACCTACGTGAAGAACTTCTTCGAGACCGGCGGCATCGCGGCCGTAACTAACGACGGCTTTGCGAGCCACGAGGAGATGCTCTCCTCGTTCAATGCGTCCGGCGCCAGCCTCGCGTGCCTGTGTTCATCGGACGCGGTCTACGGCACGGAGGCAGCCGCCGTCGCCAGCGCACTCCGCGAGGCCGGCGCCAAACACGTATACATGGCTGGCCGCCCGGGAGAATTGGAACCGATGCTCAGAGCTGCCGGCGTCGGCACATTCATCCATGTGGGCTGCGACCTGCTGGCGACGCTGACGGCGGCGTATGCAATCTTAAACCTCGAACGCTCGGAATGAGATTTGCATGGTCGGTCGCAGCCTTTAATAGCTGGTGAGCGATAGCCAAATATCAGATCATCAGCGATCGAGCCGTGCCATGACCCAGATTCCCGATTTCGGCACCATCGCATTCACGGACCCGGCCGGCCCGGCCGCCGATGCAACCGGCGAGACGTGGCTCACCCCTGAAGGCATCCCGGTAAAGCCGGTCTACGGACCCGACGACCTCGCCGGGCTCGACTTCCTCGACGGCTACCCGGGCATCGCGCCCTTTCTGCGCGGCCCCTATCCCACCATGTACGTGACGCAGCCCTGGACGCTGCGCCAATATGCAGGGTTCTCCACGGCGGAGGACTCCAACGCCTTCTATCGGCGCAATCTCGCCGCCGGCCAGAAGGGCCTGTCGGTCGCCTTCGATCTCGCCACCCATCGCGGCTACGACAGCGACCATCCCCGCGTCCGCGGCGACGTCGGCATGGCGGGCGTTGCAATCGATTCGATCTACGACATGCGCACGCTGTTCTCGGGCATCCCGCTCGAGCGCATGTCGGTGTCCATGACCATGAACGGCGCCGTGCTGCCGGTGCTGGCGCTCTACATCGTCGCCGCCGAGGAGCAGGGCGTGCCGCCCGAGAAGCTCGCCGGCACGATCCAGAACGACATCCTCAAGGAGTTCATGGTCCGTAACACCTACATCTACCCGCCCCCACCTTCGCTGCGGATCATTTCCGACATCTTCGCCTTCACGTCGGAGCGGATGCCGAAGTTCAACTCGATTTCGATCTCCGGCTATCACATGCAGGAGGCGGGGGCGACCCAGGATCTCGAACTCGCCTACACGCTCGCCGACGGCGTCGAATATGTGCGGGCCGGCCTCGGCGCCGGCCTCGCCATCGACCGCTTCGCGCCGCGGCTCTCCTTCTTCTTTGCGATCGGCATGAACTACTTCATGGAGATCGCCAAGCTGCGCGCTGCCCGGCTCTTGTGGGCGAAGCTGATGAAGCCGTTCAACCCGGCCGATCCGCGCTCGCTGTCGCTGCGCACCCATTGCCAGACTTCCGGCTGGTCGCTGACGGCGCAAGACGTATTCAACAACGTGGTGCGCACCGCTATCGAGGCTATGGCAGCGACTCAGGGACATACGCAGTCGCTGCATACCAACGCGTTCGACGAGGCGCTGGCGCTGCCGACCGATTTCTCGGCCCGCATCGCCCGCAACACGCAGCTTTTCCTCCAGCATGAGACCGGCACGACCCGCATCATCGATCCGTGGGGCGGCTCGTTCTATGTGGAGCGGCTCACTGCGGAGCTCATTCGCAAGGCATGGGATCACATTCGCGAGGTTGAAGAGCTGGGCGGTATGGCGAAGGCAATCGAGGCCAGCATCCCAAAGCTGCGCATCGAGGAGGCCGCCGCCAAGACCCAGGCGCGCATCGATTCCGGTCACCAGTCGGTGATCGGGGTCAACAAGTACCGGCCGGAGAACGAAGCGACGATCGACGTTCTCAAGGTTGACAACTCCGCGGTGAGGCAGTTGCAGCTCGACAAGCTCACGCGGCTGCGCGCCGAGCGCGACGCCATCGCCGTCGAAGCAGCGCTCGCAGCGTTGACGCGCGCCGCCGCCGACGGGGCCGGCAAGCGCACCAACGCCAACCTGCTGGCGCTCGCCGTCGACGCCGCCCGCGCCAAGGCGACTGTCGGGGAGATCTCGCTGGCGCTTGAGAAGGTGTATGGCCGCCATCGCGCCGAGATCAAGGCAATCTCCGGCGTCTACAGGCAGGAGGTCGGCGCCATGAGCGCCGCCGTCGAGCGCATGCTGCGCTGCGTTGCGAAATTCGAGGCCGACGAGGGTCGCCGCCCGCGCATCCTGGTCGCCAAGATCGGCCAGGACGGCCATGACCGCGGCCAGAAGGTGATCGCATCCGCCTTCGCGGACTTAGGCTTCGACGTCGACATAGGCCCTTTGTTCGCGACCCCCGCCGAGGCCGCACGCCAGGCGGTCGAGAACGATGTGCATATCGTCGGCGTGTCGTCGCTCGCCGCCGGCCATTTGACGCTGGTGCCGGAACTCAAGGCGGCGCTGGTGAAGGAAGGGCGCGGCGACATCATGATCGTGGTCGGCGGGGTGGTGCCGCCGCAGGATTACGACACCCTCAGGGCCGCGGGCGCCGAGGCGATCTTTCCGCCTGGCACCGTGATCGCGGAGGCCGCAGACACGCTTTTGGCCGCGCTCAACCGGCGGCTGGGGCATGCGCAGGAGGCCGCGGAGTAACGCATTCTGGTTCGATGTGCTAAAATGCGTCGATGATCCGCGACGTATACAAACGTATCCCGTGGCGCTTGGCAGCAATCCTCGCCGGTTTCGCGATCTGCGTTGCTGTTCCGGCCCCCGCCCAGACCTTTCCCGAGCGCACCGTCAAGCTCATCGTGCCGGTGCCGCCCGGCGGCTCGACCGACGCGGTGGCGCGCCTGGTGACGCTGCGCATGCAGGCGATCCTTGGCCAGCCGGTCATCATCGAGAACCAGCCCGGCGCCGGAGGCCTCATCGCGGCACGGGCAGTCGCGGCCGCCAATCCCGACGGCTACACGCTCCTGATCGGCGGCATCGGCACGCTATCGATCGGACCATCGGTCAAGACGCCCGACTTCAACGCGGCGGCAGTCTTCGCCCCCATCGACACCGTATCGACCGAGACCATGGTGCTGGTGGTCAACCCCAAGGTGCCCGCGAACACGCTCGACGGCTTCGTGCGCTACGCCAAGGCGAGCGGCGGCAAGCTCAATTACGGCTCGGCGCCCGGTATCACACCGCATTTCGTCTCGGAGCTTTTCAAGCTCAAGACCGGCGCCGACATCGTGCACATTCCTTACAAGGGCGCCGGGCCGGTGGTCACCGATCTCCTCGCCGGCCAGATCGACATGGCGTTCAATACCAAGTCGGTGTTGCTGCAGCTTGTCAAACAGGACCGGCTGCGGGCGCTTGCGGTGACGAGCGCGGCGCGCTGGCCGGAGCTGCCCGAGGTGCCGACGCTCACGGAGGCCGGCATTTTTCCCTACGCCATTGAAGTGTGGTGGGGAATCGTCGGGCCGGCCGGCCTGCCGCGCGCCGTGGTGGCGCGACTCAATGGCGCGATCAACGAGGCGCTGCGATCGACGGAATTGCGGGCGAACTTCACGAACCTCGGCATCGAGCCGCGCATCAGCACGCCGCAGGAATTCGCCGCACTATTGGCGGAGGATGCGCCGCACTGGCTCGATATCATCCGCATGACCGGGATTAGGCTGGAGTGACTCGTAGGATGGGTTGAGCGCAAGCGAAACCCATCAGAGGTCACACGCACAGATAGGCCATGATGGGTTTCGCTGTCGCTCAACCCATCCTACAAATCTGCATGTCCCGGCGCGGAGCTACGGCTTTTCCGGTGCCGTCAGCGGCTTGCCAATCTCGTTGACGACCACGACCAAAACCTTGGCGGGTTCGGTATTGCTCGCGTTGCCGGACACCGCATGGAGCTGGCCGGGCGCCTCATAGAAGGTCTGGCCCTTCGTCAAGACGGTCTCGGGTCCGCTATCGACCTTGATCTTGTAGGCGCCCTCCAGCACGTAGCCGAAATTATGCGCGCCCGGATGACGATGCGCGGGCGAACCGCCGCCCGGGGGGATGTCGAGCGTAATCATCATCACCTCGCGGCCGGGCACATCGGCGAGCGTCTGTTTCATGAGCTGGCTCACCTTGGTGGCCGGCGCCTGCTGCTGCGCCGCGACGGTGCCGAGGTGGAAGGCGACCACGAGCGCGACAAAGCCGAGAAGCGCGAAAGCAGGTCGGATGATTCTATGTGTAGACACAGACATGTGGTCCTCCTTTTTGTAAAAGTAGAATGGGTTGAGCGCAGAAACCCATCGGCCGTCCCTGGCAGAATGATGGGATTCGCAACAGCTCAACCCATCCTACCCATCCCGATCTTGCAAGCACCCTCCAGCACGCAGCCGAAATTAAAGGCGCTCGAATGACGATGCGAGGAGTCGTTAATCCGACGCTGAAATGGAACGCCGAAGGGCACGGATCGCGTGTCACGGCTTGGGCTTGGTTTCGCCCAGCACGATCGCGCGCACGGCCGGATCCAGCCGTAGCCGGCCGTCCTTCGGCAATTCGTAAGGGATCTGTTGCCAATCGATCGGTTCCCGGGCGAGCAGCGCCCAGTACTCGGCGCGCGCATTGAAGGGACGGATCACCTCCCACAAATCTTTCGGATCGAACAGAATCTCGTCCTTTTCAACCCCGCGGCCGAAGGGGGGGAAATGAGCGATTCGGTCCGGGGCATAGCGCAGGACGCCGGCATCCTGCGCCGCGCAGACCGAGCGAAGCATTGCGAGCGTGCTGTCGAAGGCGATGAACGAGCGGTGCGAAAGCGGCCCGAGGTTGGCAACAAGAGGCACTGCCCCGCCCTGCGCCAAGTCGAAAAACAGATCGTAGGATACGCCGTGGGTGGTGAGGAAGCCGCGGATTTTCCGCCCCGCATCGGGAAACTTTTCAAGCCGGGCGATCTCGTTGGCGGCTACCAGCATCGCACTATCCGGCCAGAAGGCGTCGAGAAACACAGTCGTTTCCCAGAACGACAACCTCGCCGATGCGGCGATGCCGTCGAAATGGTCGTACAGCGCCGCAAAATCCGCGGGGATCGGCAAGCCAAAGCCGGCCAGGGTCGCCATGCCGCCGCGCCCTTTGCGTGACCGCTTGATCAGCTTGAAGACCCGCCGTCCGGAAGCCTTCTGGAACGCAGCGATGCGGGCGATGCAGTCGTCGATTTCCTCAAGCATTGCAGACGCAGCGTCGCTCATCGGCGCGGTCTCTCACAAGACGTAACACAGCACATTGTCGCCGGTCCGGAAAAGCTGCACGATGGCCGCCGCCGTAATGAATCCTCCCTGGATCCAGTTTTCCCGCAACGGAACGCGACCGACATACGCCCCCGGCTTCGGGGCGTATGTCACCGCAAACGGATATTCTTCCCAGCTTCCGCGCAACCACGGTCGGCCCGGTATGATGATGGGGCCGGCGGTCCCACGCCCCTGCCGCGCTTGCGTCCGGCGCGTCTTCGCGCCGGCCGGGTCCCACGTGAGGCTGTAGCCAAACATTTCGATCCCGATCGAGTCGACCTGCGCGACCGTCGGCATCACTTCGGAGGGGATTAGGATGTATTTGGACCTGGCCTGGGCCGCCGCGATGCCGGCCGGCGTCGCGAGGAAGCGCAGCCGCGCCTCGGTGAAGCCCATCCGAAACACTTCCAGATCGGTCCCGTCGTAGATGCCGTTTTCCAGCTTGTTCCAATCGATCTCCGTTGAATTATAGGCCTCGTAGCCGGCATATATGGCCGAGCCGATCGTGATCGCCCAGCCCACATAGGGGATGAATTTCGTCAGCCGCGGCGTGAGCAGACTCGCGGCCACGCGTGTGGCGACGAAACTCGCGCTGGCCCGCATTGCGATCCGTCTTTCGAGGGACGTCACAAGACCGGGGGACAAGACCGTACCGGGTAGCCTCAAGATGCCTTCGGTCATAAAGTCCCTGCCGCAAGAGGGTATGCAGCGTCATAACGCATGATTTCAGAGGGCTGTCGAAGCCGCTCCGGCATTGCGGCGTCGACGTCTCCATCACACGGCAAGCTATATTAGCACTCTCATCCATGAACGCGGCATGACCGAGGCGGTGTCGCTACACGATTACCCCAGACTCAACTCCTTGAAGAAATCATTGCCCTTGTCGTCGATCACGATGAAGGCTGGGAAATTCTCCACCTCGATGCGCCAGATCGCCTCCATGCCGAGCTCCGGATATTCGACCGCCTCGACCTTCTTGATGCAGTGCTCGGCGAGATTGGCGGCAGCGCCCCCGATCGAGGCGAGATAGAAGCCGCCGTGCTTCTTGCAGGCGTCACGCACCTGCGGCGAACGGTTGCCCTTGGCGACCGAGACCATGGAGCCGCCGGCGGCCTGGAAATCATCGACGAAGCTGTCCATCCGCCCCGCGGTCGTCGGGCCAAACGCGCCGGACGCATAGCCTTCGGGCGTTTTTGCGGGGCCGGCGTAATAGACCGGATGATCCTTGAAATAGTCGGGCAGCCCCTGCCCTTTTTCGAGCCGCTCGCGCAGCTTGGCGTGGGCGAGATCGCGCGCCACGATCATCGGGCCGGTGAGCGCCAGTCTCGTCTTGATCGGATAGCGGGCGAGCGTCGCCAGAATGTCCTTCATCGGCCGGTTAAGGTTGATCTCGACGACCTCGCCGCCGAGCTTCGCACCATCGACTTCCGGCAGATACTGCGCCGGATTGTGCTCCAGCTCCTCGAGGAAAATGCCGTCCCGCGTGATCTTGCCCATCGCCTGGCGGTCCGCCGAGCATGACACGCCGAGCCCGATCGGCAGCGAGGCGCCGTGGCGCGGCAGGCGAATGACGCGCACGTCGTGGCAGAAATACTTGCCGCCGAACTGTGCCCCGACGCCGAGCGACTGCGTCATCTGCAGCACTTGCCTCTCCATGTCGAGGTCGCGGAAGGCGTGGCCGTCCTCCGAGCCCTGGGTCGGCAGGTTGTCGTAATATTTGGTGGAGCCAAGCTTGACGGTCTTCATCGTGAGTTCCGCCGAGGTGCCGCCGATCACGATGGCGAGGTGATAGGGCGGGCAGGCGGCGGTGCCGAGGGT
>Ga0137392_10001159_pt1 | contig 14903 bp, 9 predicted proteins | sample 15con2h34AmetaG_FD_101394 | JGI IMG/M metagenome (GOLD analysis project Ga0137392, IMG submission 101394) | Vadose zone soil microbial communities from Angelo Coast Range Reserve, California, USA - 15con2h3.4A metaG | ecosystem: Environmental > Terrestrial > Soil > Vadose zone > Saprolite... | reverse complement strand
GGAGAAGTGCTCTGTCCACCCGTCGAACCGCGCCCCGTCCGCCCATGCCGCCTTGATCACCTTCGCGACCCGGCGGTCGCCGCGCGACAGCAGGCCCTCGATGATGGCCGGCTTGCCGTCGTGATAGCGGTAGCCCACCGCCTTGCCATAGGCGGGATCGGAGCGCAGCGCGCCGCCCAGCTTGCGCAGCCGGTCATCCACGGTCTGGCGGTCGCACTGGGCCGCCCACTGGAACGGCGTGTGCGGCTTGGGCACGAAGGCGCCGATGGACACCGTGCACCGGATGTCACGCCGCCCGGACGCCTGCCGCCCAGCCTTGATCACTTCGCGGGCCAGCCTGGCCACGGCGAGCACGTCCTCGTCGGTCTCGGTGGGCAGGCCGCACATGAAATACAGCTTCACCTGCCGCCAGCCGCTGGCGTAGGCGGTGGTGACGGTCCGGATCAGGTCCTCCTCGGTGACCATCTTGTTGATCACCTTGCGGATCCGCTCCGACCCGCCCTCCGGGGCGAAGGTCAGCCCGGACCGCCGCCCGTTCCTGCTCAGTTCGTCGGCGAGCGTCACGTTGAACGCATCCACCCTCGTCGAGGGCAGGGACAGCCCGACGTTCGTGCCCTCGTACCGGTCGGCCAGGCCGGTGGCGATCTCGTTGATCTCACTGTGGTCGGCGCTGGACAGTGAGAGCAGGCCGACCTCGTCGAGCCCGCTCGCGGCCAGCCCACGCTCGACCATGTCGCCGATCGTGGTGATGCTGCGCTCGCGGACCGGCCGGGTGATCATCCCGGCCTGGCAGAACCGGCAGCCCCTGGTGCAGCCGCGGAAGATCTCCACGCTGAACCGCTCGTGCACCGACTCCGCCACCGGCACGATGGGCTTGCTCGGGTACTGCCAGGCGTCCAGATCCATAACGGTGTGCTTGGCAATGCTGTACGGGGCGTCCGGGCGGTTCGGCGCGACCCGCTGGATCCGGCCGTCCGGCAGGTAGTCCACGTCGTAGAAGCGCGGGACGTAGACACCTCCCTCGGCCGCCAGCGCCGCCAGCAGGCCGTCCCGGCCTTCCGGGCGCCCGGCCCGCTTCCACTCCCTGATCAGCGCCGAGATCGCCAGCGCCGCCTGCTCGCCGTCGCCGAGCACGGCGCCGTCGAGGAACTCGGCGATGGGCTCGGGGTTGAACGCGGCGTGCCCGCCCGCCAGCACGATCGGGTCGCCCGCGGCCCGGTCCGCGGCCGCCAGCGGTATCCCGGCCAGGTCGAGCGCGGTGAGCAGGTTCGTGTAGCCCAGTTCCGTCGCGAAGCTCACGCCGAGCACGTCGAACGCCCGTACCGGCCGGTGCGCATCGACCGTGAACTGGGGAATCCGGTGCTCCCGCATCAGCGCTTCGAGATCTGGCCAGACGCTGTAGGTGCGCTCCGCGAGCACGCCATCGGATTCGTTCAGGATCTCGTAGAGGATCTGGATGCCCTGGTTGGCCAGGCCGATCTCATAGGCATCGGGATACATGAGCGCCCAGCGGACCTCCGCGGCGTCCCAGTCGCTGACGACCGAGTTCAGTTCGCCGCCCACATACTGGATCGGCTTGCGCACCAGGGGGAGCAGCGGCTCCAGCCGGGAGTACACCGATTCCACGGGCATTCCCACAGCCTACCGGCCCGCCATTGACCGGGCCGCCGGCGTCAGCCGAACGATTGTCACGGCCGCGCGCTGCCCGGCAACGAGCCCGGTGCGGAATCGGTGTCGTCAGGACGACCCCGGTGCGGAATCGGTGTCGTTGCGGTCGGGGAAGCGGGCGGGCGAGGAGGCGGCGGGGCGGTACGTCGGCGGGCGCTGGTCAGTCGAAAGACGCCGGGTCAGTCGAAAACTGAATGGCGGCGGTGGATGGCCTGGAGCATGCCGATGGCGATCATGTCGGCGAACATGGCGGAGCCGCCGTAGGACACGAACGGCAGCGGCAGCCCGGTGACCGGCGTGATCCCGATCGTCATCCCGATGTTGACGAAGGCCTGGACGGCGAACCAGATCGCGATGCCGGAGGCCACCAGCAGGCCGAACTGGTCGTCGGCGCGGACCGCGATGCGCAGCGAGCGGACCAGCAGCACGGCGATCAGGCCGACGATCGTGATCGTGCCGACGAAGCCCAGTTCCTCTCCGGCCACCGCGAATATGAAGTCGGTGTGCTGCTCGGGCACGAAGTTGCCGGCGACCAGCGAGCCATGGAACAGTCCCTGGCCGAACATTCCGCCGGAGCCGATCGCGATCTTCGCCTGCGCGGCGCTGTACCCGGTTCCCGTCGGGTCGGCCGACGGGTTGACGAACGCGGTGAGGCGCTGCACCTGGTAGGGCTTGAGCAGGTGCATGCTCCACGTCACCAGGCCGACCAGGCCGATGACGGCGCCGAGCCCGGCCAGCCAGCGCAGCCGGATCCCGGACAGCGCGATCACGCCGGCCAGCATCACCGCCATCAGGATCGAGACTCCGAGGTCGGGCTCGGCGATCACGAGGGCCAGCGGCAGCGCCCCGCAGGCCAGCGCCGCCACCAGATCCCGCGGGCGCGGGCGGCGGTCCCCGTCGCGGAGTTCGGACAGGATCACGGCCGTCATCAGGATCAGGGTGACCTTGGCGAACTCCGACGGCTCCGTCTGGAAGCCGCCGGGCAGCGCGATCCAGGAATGCGCCCCGTTGACGGTGCTACCCACCGGGCTGAGCACCACCAGCAGCCCGAGGCTGGTCATGGCGTACGCGACCGGCGCGTAGGTGCGCAGCGTCCGGTAGTCGAGCGTGCTCACGGCCGCCATCAGGATCAGGCCGATCATGATGTTGAGCAGTTGCTTCTTCAGGTACGTCTGGGGATCGGCGCCCGCCTGCCCCAGCCCGTGCTCGGTGGCTGACCAGACCAGCAGCACGCCGACCAGGCTGAGCCCGAGCACCGCGGCCGTCAGCAGCCAGTCGAAGCGGCGCAGCAGGGACTGTCTGGCCACGGCGCGCTGCCAGAGGGTCGTGGGGCGCATCAGGCCGCCGGGACGCAGGCCGCCGGGACGCAGGCCGCCGGGACGTAGGCCGCCGTAGCCCGGCCTGGACTGGCGCACCGGCTCGAGCCTGCCGTAAGCCCGGCCGTAAACAGAGCCGCCCCGGCCTAGCCCCGGGCCTCGCCAGGAACTCATGAGGATCCCCCGTATCCAGCCGGAGCGGTGATCACGCCTGCGGCGGAGACGCCCGGCAGCGCGGCGGGCGCCCGGCCGCCCGGGAAGGCCGCCTTGTGGCCCTCCAGGCCGTAGATGCCGTCCCAGATCTGCCGCGCGGCGGGCGCGGACACGTCGGCGCCCTCACCCGACTTGGGGACCATGACCACCACCACGTACTTCGGGTCGTAGGCCGGGGCGAACGAGGCGAACACCGACGTGGCCTGGCCGCCGACGACTTCGGCGGTACCGGTCTTGGCCGCGATGGGCAGCTTGCCCAGCGGGAATCCGGCGAACGCGCCCGCCGCCGTGCCCTGGGTCACCACGGCGACCAGCGAGTCCTTGATGTAGGCCAGAGCGGACCGGGACACCGGCAGGTGACCTGTGACCGGCGGCTTGATCTTGGCGACCACCCGGCCGGCCGGCGACAGGAGCGCGGAGCCGATCCGGGGGCTGTACAGGGTGCCGCCGTTGGCCAGCGCGGCGTACGCCCGCGCCAGCTGCAGCGGGGTCACCGTGACGTACCCCTGGCCGATGGACGCGTTGACCGCCTGGCCGGGCGCCCACACGAAGCCGGACTGGCAGTTGTCGTACTCGATCTGCTGGATGTAGGACCCGTTCTGCTTGCCGTTGGAGCACCAGAACTTCTTGTACTGCGCCCAGTAGTTGTACAGCCACTGCCGGGTCGGCACTGTGCCGGGTGACTCCTCGGGCAGGTCAATTCCGGTATTGCGGCCAAATCCCCAGGCCAGCTCCATCTGCTGCATCTTCTGCACCGGCGCATGGGGGTTGGCGACCAGGTCCGCATGCTGGTTGTCGGTCAGCCACATCTGGTAGGCGATCTGGTAGAACACCGTGTCGCAGGACATGACCAGCGCCTGGTGCAGGGACATCTCACCGAGGTTCTGGGTGGTCCAGTTGTTGAAGACGCGCCCGGCCACGGTCACCGCGCCCGGGCAGGAGTAGGGCCCGTCCGCGCTGAACCCGTTCGCGAGCGCGGCCGCCGTGGAGGTGACCTTCCACGTCGATCCGGGCGCGTACTCACCCTGCGTCGCCCGGTTGAGGATGGGCTCACCACGGGAGGTGCCGAACAGGTCGTTGAACTGCGCCTGGGAGATGCCGCCTGACCACACGCCCGGGTTGTAGCTCGGGTAGCTGGCCATCGCCACGACCCGGCCGGTGGTGGTCATCACCACTGCGGCGCCGGTCGTGGCACCGACGTTGCCTTCCGCCTGCGCCCGCTGGATGGCCTGGCTGAGCGCGTTCGCCGTGTCGGCCTGGACCTGCGCATTAATGCTGGTGACCAGGTTGTCACCGGCCTTCGCCGGGGTCTGCCTGATGGTGCCGGTCACTTGGCCTGCCGCGTTGACCGACAGCACCTGCGTGCCTGCCGTGCCGCGCAACTGCCGGTCGTACTGCGCCTCCAGGCCCGATTGCCCGACGAGATCCACCCCGGAGAAGCCGGTCACGGGCAGGTGCCGCTGCTTGACCTCCCCGGGCGTGATGGGCTGCAGGTAACCGAGCATCTGCGCCGCCTCGGCCCCGGTGGGCGCGGGGTAGCTGACCACCGGCTGCACCTCCGCGGTGACCCCGGGAAACTGGCTGTGGTCCTCCATGATGTGCAGGGCGACCGTGTCGGAGACGTGCTGGTCGACCGGGATCGGCTGGTACGGCGACCCGCTCCAGCAGGGCTGGGACACCCCGGCGGTGCACAGCCGGATCTTTTCCGACAGGAGCTGGTAGGGCATGCCGAGCAGGGTGGCGAGCCGGTGCAGCACAGCGGCGCCCCCATCGGCCTGCGCCGACAGTGTCGTCCTGGCCACCGAGACGACCAGCGCCGTGCGGTTGTCCACCAGGGGCTGGCCGACGTCGTCGACGATCTCCCCGCGGACCGAGGGCACGATGACATACCGGGCCTGGTCCTGCGCCGCCAGGCTGACGTATGACCGGCCGGTCATCACCTGCAGGTACCACAGCCGCCCGCCGAGCGAGATGAGCAGCGCCGCCACCACCACGTACAGCACCACCAGGCGCCGCCGCGACGCCGGGATCATGACCGGCCTCCCGTCCGCTTGCTTCCGATCCGCCACACGGTCGAACGGCGGCCGAACCTGGCCCGGCCCCGGCTCCGCCGCAGCCAGCCACCGCCGGCCAGCCCGCGCCGGGCCCGGCCGCCGGTCCCGGCGCCGCGGCGTGACTGACGCCGGAAGTGAGGTTCCGCGCCTTTCCCGGATCCCGAACGCAACCCGTTCCCGAACGATCCTCCGCCACGACTCACCGCGCTACCACCGGGGCCGCCGCCGCGCAGCGCACTGCCCCTGGGCCGCCGGCCGCCCCGTGCTTGGGAACCCAGTGCCGTGGAACCCAGTGCCCTGGAACCCCGTGCTTTGGAACCCCGTGCTTTGGAACCCAGTGCCCTGGAACTCAGTCCTTTGGAACCCAGTCCTTTGGAACCTGGTGCTTTGGAACCTGGTGCCCTGGAACCGAGCGCCCCGGGGCCGGGCATTCCGCCGCGCAGCGCGCTGCCTCCGGGCATTCCGCGGCGCAGCGCGCGGCCCCTGGGTGCCCGGCCGCGCAGCATCTTCGGCCCGGACCCGAGGCGGCCGAGCACCGAGCCGCCCACCGCACCGTCCCGGCGGCGGGCGGCGCCACCAAACCGCATGTGCACCGGCGGGGCCGAGCGGACTTTGGCCCCCGGCCCGCTGCTGGGGCCGCTGCGGGCCGACCCGCCGCCATGGCCGAAGTGCAGGTGCACCGGCCGGGCCGGGAGCGTCTTGCTGGCCCCGCCGCCGGCGGCGGAGCCGGCCTGCCCGCCGCGCAGCCGCAGGTGGGTCGGCCGGGTGGCGAGCACCTGGGCCGCAGCCCGGCCGGCCCGCTGGCTTGCGCCGCCGATCCAGCCATCGCCAGGCCGGCCTGTGGCCACCCTCAGCCGCGGGCTGCGCCCCGTTCCGGTGTCCCGTACGGCCCGGCCGGCTCCGGCCGCGGCCACTCCCGCCGTGGCCGCCCCGGACGAGCCGGCCAGCGCGCCGCGGCCGGCCCCGAGACCTTCGGCGGACCAGCCATGGGTTGTCCAAGCACGGGCCGCCACGGTCGCCCGCAGCACGAACGGGCACACCAGGAGGTCGTAGCCGACCGAGACGGGGAGCACATGGCGCACCGCGGACCATGTGACGCCCGGATCACCGAACAGCATCCCGACCGCCGCATACAGCGCCTCGCCGCCCGCCGCGCACAGGGCCACCGCCCCGAGCGGCAGCCAGCTGGCCCGGCTGAGGGCGTTGCTGAGCCGACCCGCGGTATACCCGGCCACGCAGAACACCAGCGCGTACTGGCCCACCAGGTGACTGGCGGGCGGCGCGACATCGAGCGCCAGCCCCGCGAAGAAGCCGGTCAGCATGCCGTCCATCGGGCCCCCGGTCAGCGCGACCGCGACTACCAGGACCAGCACGAGATCCGGCGCCGCGCCACCGGGCAGCGGCAGGCGGTTGAGCAAGGTCAGCTGGATCAGGATCGCGGCCAGCGATGCGGCGGCCAGCAGCGCGGCACGGCGCACCTCAGCCCCCCGATCCCGGCGTGGCCTGGGTCGGCCCGGCCTGAGTCGGCACTGACTGGGTCGGCGCCGACGACGCGCCGGCGCTGACCGTCGCGCCGGAAGTCGGCGTCGGCCTCACAGTGCCGGCCGGCGCCGGGCTGGGCTTGGGCGGCAGCACCGAGTCCCGCGGGTTGGTCCGGGGCGGGACCACGACGACGCCCACCACCCCGAGGGTCGCCATGCTCGCGAAGGGCCGGACCAAGGCCAGCCGCATCAGCGAGCTCGTGCTGCCTACCACCTTGGTGATCACGCCGACCGGGACCCCCGGCACGTACGGGCTGCCGCCGACGGAGCCGAAGGTGACCAGCTGCTCCCCGGGCCGGAGCACGGCATTGCTGCTGAACACCTGCAAGCGCAGCAGCCCGGCGCTGGACAGGCTCTTGCCGGTACCGGTCACCGCGCCGATCAGCCCGGTGCCCGCGAGCCGCACGCCGACGGTCGCGCTCGCGTCCGTGGTCAGCAGGACGGTCGCGGTCCGCGGACCCACCGCGGTGACCGTGCCGACCAGCCCCGCGCCGTTCAGCACGGTCTCGTCCGGCTTGATGCCGTCCTTGCGGCCGGCGTCGATCGTGATCGTGTCAGCGTAGGCCGGCCCGGCCGCGATCACGTTCGCGGCCACGATCCGGTACCCGCCGCGGCCCGCCAGCTGCAGCAGCCCGCTCAGCTGGGCCGCCTGCGCCCGGCTCAGCTGCTGCTGGCTGAGTTCCGCCCGTAGCTGGGCCAGCTGGCGCTGTAGCGAGGCGATCTTGGCCTGCGATCCGGACCCTCCGGTGACGGCGTCGGCGATCCGTCTGACCGGTGAGGTCAGCAGGCTGACCGAGCTCTCGGCGGACCCGAGGACCGAGCCGCCGAAGGAGTTCAGGCCGCTCAGCGGCGACGCCGGGCCGCCCCGGTAATCGACCGTGATCAACGCCAGAGCGGCCGCCAGGAGGACGGCCAGAACGAGCCGGGTTCGCCGGGTGTCGTGCACCGGATCTCCTCATCCCTGCCGCCGTGGCGGCTGACGCCCTCCGGCGGTCAGCGCCTGGATTCCGGCACCAGCACCTGGCGCAGCGTGTCGAAATCCTCCACGCATTTGCCCGTGCCGAGCGCCACGGAATCGAGGGGGTTGTCGGCCACGTGCACCGGCATGCCGGTCTCCTCGCGGATCCGCTCGTCCAGGTTGCGCAGCAGCGCACCGCCGCCGGTCAGCACGATTCCCCGGTCCATGACGTCACCGGCCAGCTCGGGCGGGCACTTGTCCAGCGTCGTCTTGACCGCGTCCACGATGAGGACGAGCGGCTCCTCGATGGCCCGGCGGATCTCCTCGGCAGAGATCACGATGGTCTTCGGCAGGCCGCTCACCAGGTCCCGGCCGCGGATCTCGGCGTGCGGCTCGTCCGCCGAGGGGAACGCGGAGCCGAGGGCCATCTTGATCTCCTCGGCGGTCCGCTCGCCCAGCATGAGCGAGTACTCCTTCTTGCCGAAGGTGATGATCGCCTGGTCCATCTCGTCCCCGCCGATGCGGATCGACTGGGACGTCACGATGCCGCCCAGCGAGATCACCGCCACCTCGGTGGTGCCGCCGCCGATGTCCACCACCATGTTCCCGGTCGGCTCGTTGACCGGCAGGCCGGCCCCGATCGCCGCGGCCATGGGTTCCTCGATGATGTACACCCGCCGCGCGCCGGCCTGATGGCCGGCCTCCTTGACCGCGCTCTGCTCCACCCCGGTGATCCCGCTCGGCACCGCGACGACAACCCGCGGTTTGGCCAGGTGCCTGCGCCGGTGCACCTTCTGGATGAAGTAGCGGAGCATCCGCTCGGTCACGTCGAAGTCCGCGATGACCCCGTCCTTCAGCGGGCGGACCGCCACGATGTTGCCGGGGGTCCGGCCGATCATCCGTTTAGCCTCGACCCCCACGGCGACTATCTGGCCGTTGTTGGTATTCAGCGCCACCACGGACGGCTCGTTGAGCACGATCCCGCGACCCCGCACGTAGACCAGGGTGTTCGCGGTGCCCAGATCGACCGCCATGTCACGGCCCAGAAACGCCAACGCGTTGCTCATGAGGAACGAGACCTTCCAGAATGGGTAATGCCAGGGTGATCTGTGTCAAAACCGCAGCTCAAACCCTCCCCCGGAGAACCGACCGCGGCCCTATATGTTCATCGGCCAGTGTCGGGCCGCCTAAACGAGGTCAGGAAAGAAGATCTTGATTTCCCGCGCCGCGGAGTCCGGGCCGTCAGATCCATGCACGATGTTCGACTGGACTATCAACGAGTAGTCGCCGCGGATGGTGCCCGGCGACGCGCGGACCGGGTCGGTGGCGCCGGCCAGGGCGCGGAACGCCTCGATCGCCCGTGGACCCTCCACGACCAGGGCAACCAGTGGCCCCGAGGTAATGAAGTCGACGAGCGAATCGAAGAAAGGTTTCCCGTCATGCTCCGCGTAGTGCGTCGTCGCCGTTCCAGGGTCGAGAGTCCGCAGGTCCATCGCCACGATCCGGAGGCCTTTGCGCTCGATCCGGGACAGGACCTCGCCGATCAGCCCGCGCCGCACGCCGTCGGGCTTCACCAGGACCAGGGTGCGTTCAGACAAGAAATGCTCCTCCTCGCCAGCCGCGACGGCGGGCCATCACTCAGTGATCAGGGATAAGCCCGCTGCGTGAGAATCCTATCGGTGACGGACCGGGCCGAGCCGGACCCGGCGCGCCCGCGCAGCGTAGAACATACCGTTCGCGGCCTGTCCGCCGGCCCGGCGGGATGTCAGGTTGATTCGGCGCGCCGGCCCATCCAGATGGCCAGGATCCAGAACCCGGCGAAGATGGCCCCAAGCGCGTACATCACGGGCACCAGCGCGCCCGCCGCGATCACGCACACCTGCAGCACGCTGCCTGCCACCAGCGCCCAGCGCAGGCCCGGCCGGCCGGCCACGGCCGCGAGCAGCACCGCCGCGACCGCCAGCACCCCGCCGGCGATGCCCGCGGCGCGGGGGGATGCGTGCCCGATGGTGATGGCCACCGGGATCGCGAGCCCGATCACGATCGCCTCCATGATCAGCACGGTGCCGCACAGCCGCCTCATCCCTGCTCCGCAGCCCCCCGGGTCGGCGTGGTGAGCAGCTGCCGCGCGTCTCCCGCGGTGATCACCGATCCGGTGACGAGCACCCCGGGCCGGCCCATGCCGTCCGGCCCGGCCGCGTCGTCGGCGAGGCCGACGGCGATCTCCAGCGCGTCGTCCAGCCGCTCGGCCGACCGCACCCGCTCTGGCCCGAACACGTCCGCCGCCAGTTCGGCGAGAGCTTCGGGGTCCATGGACCGGCTGGAGGAGTTCCGGGTCACCACCAGTTCGGAGATCACCGGCTCCAGCTCATCGAGGATCCCGGCCACGTCCTTGTCCACGCTGACCGCCAGCACGCCCACCATGTCGGTGAACGTGAACGCCTCGGTCAGGCCCGCCACGGCGGCCGCCATGCCAGCTGGATTGTGCGCGGCGTCCACCACCACCAGCGGGCTGCGCCTGACCACCTCCAGCCGCCCGGGCGAGGTCATCGCGGCGAACGCCTGCTGGACCAGACCCGGGTCGATCTGGTCCGTGCTGAAGGCGGGGCTTACGTCCTTCATCTCAGCGCCCGCTACGGCCTCGCCGTTCACCATGACCGGGCCCATGTCGCCGGCGCCGGCGAACGCCTCAACCGCGGCCAGCGCGCACGCCGCGTTGCCCGCCTGATACTCGCCGAACAGCGGCAGCAGCAGGTCGTCATAGTCGCCGTGCAGGCCGTGGATGGCCAACTGCTGCCCGCCGACCGCGAGTTCCCGGCTGGTCACCCCGAACTCCAGGCCCTCCCGGGCCACGCTGGCGCCCACGTCCGCCGCCCGGCGCAGCAGCACCTCCGCCGCGGCGACCGGCTGTTGCCCGAGGACGGCCACCGCGCCCGGCTTGATGATGCCGGCCTTCTCCGCCGCGATCTCCTCGATCGTGTCGCCGAGGTACTGGATGTGGTCGATGGCGACCGGGGTCACCACCGCGACCGCGCCGTCGGCGATGTTGGTCGCGTCCCAGGTGCCGCCGAGGCCGACCTCGATCACCGCCACGTCCACCGGCGCGTCGGCGAAGGCCGCGAAGGCCATCCCGGCGAGCACCTCGAAGAACGACAGGCGGGACGGCTGGCGCTCATCCACCACGGCCAGATACGGCGCCACCTCCTCATAGGCGGCGACGAACGCCTCGGCCGACAGCGGCTCACCGTCCACCGCGATCCGCTCCCGGATGGACGACAGGTGCGGGCTGGTGAACAGCCCGGTGCGCAGCCCGCGGGTGCGCAGCAAGACCTCGATCATCCGGGCCGTCGAGGTCTTGCCGTTGGTGCCGGTGACATGGATCACCGGGTAGGCCCGCTGCGGGTCGCCGAGCAATGTGGCCAGCTCCGCGATCCGGTCCAGGGTCGGTTCGATGGCGTGCTCGGGGCGGCGCGCGAGGATCTCCTGTTCCACCTCGCGCAGCCGCTGCTCGGCGGTCAACCGTCCTCCCGCTGCGATCCGGCCCGGGCCGGATCGGCCTGCGCCGGATCGGCCTGCTCCGGATCGGCCTGCTCTGGGGCAGACGGCGCGGGCAAGGCGGCCAGGCGCCCGGAAATCCGGGCCATGTCAGCGCGGGCGGCATCGAGCCGGTCCCTGGTCTTGGTCACCACATCGGCAGGCGCCTTGGCCAGGAACGATTCGTTGCCGAGCTTGCGTTCGGCTTGATCGTATTCTTTGCGGGCCGCCGCGAGATCCTTCTCCATCCTGCGGCGCTCGGCGGCGACGTCGATCGCCGCCGCGGTGCCCAGTTCGACGGTGACCCCTTCGGCCTGGATGGACGCGGTGGCCTCGAACGCGGCGCCGGGCGGGGTCAGCCGGAGCAGCGTGCGGATGCTCGGCTCGTGGGCGGCCAGTGGCGTGCCGGCGATCCCGGACAGCACTGCGGGCACCGGCTGGCCGGGGCGCAGGCCTTGATCAGAACGGAACCGGCGGACCTCGGTGACCAGCGCCACGAGCGAGGAGATCTCGGCCTCGGCCGCCCGGTCATGATAGGCCGGCCCAGCCGCGTCCCCGGTGCTGGCTGTGCTGGCCCGGGGGGACGACTCCCCGGAGCCCCCCGCCAAGCTGCCCGGCCAGGGCGCGATCATGATTGAATCCCCGCCGGTCAGCGCCACCCAGAGCTCCTCGGTGACGAACGGGATCACCGGGTGGAGCAACTTCAGCAGCCGGTCGAGCACATAGCCCAGCACATCGCGGGTCGTGCGGGCAGCGGCGCTATCACCACTGGACAGCGGCAGCTTGGCCAGCTCCAGGTACCAGTCACAGACCTCGTCCCAGGCGAAGTGGTACAGCGCCTCGCACAACTTGGCGAACTCGAACTGCTCGAACAGCGCGTCGGCATCGGCGGTGACCGCGGCGAGCCGGGACAGGATCCACCGGTCGGCCACGGACAGCGCCTCGCGCGGCGGCCGGGCGGCGGGCACGCGGGCCCCGTTCAGCAACGCGAACCGGGTCGCGTTCCAGAGCTTGTTGCAGAAGTTCCTGGCCCCGGTGACCCATTCCTCGCTGATCGCCACGTCGCTGCCCGGGCTGGCGCCGCGGGCCAGGGTGAACCGGGTGGCATCGGCGCCGAACCGGTCGATCCAGTCCAGCGGGTCCACGGTGTTGCCACGGGACTTGGACATCTTCTTGCCGTGAGCGTCACGCACCAGGCCGTGCAGGGCGACGACGCGGAACGGGACGGCGTCAATGGGACCACGGTCGGCCATCGCGTACAGGCCGAACATCATCATCCTGGCCACCCAGAAGAACAAGATGTCGTACCCGGTGACCAGGACGCTGGTCGGATAGAAGACACGCAGGTCATCGGTGTCGTCTGGCCAGCCGAGCGTGGAGAAGGGCCACAGCGCCGAGGAGAACCAGGTGTCGAGCACGTCAGGGTCCTGGTACCAGCCCTCCCCCGGCGGATCCTCCCCCGGACCGACGGAGCTGACCTGGCCGTCGGGCCCGTACCAGACCGGGATTCGGTGCCCCCACCAGAGCTGGCGGCTGATGCACCAGTCGTGCATGTCGTCGACCCAGTCGAAGTAGCGGGCGGCCATGTCCGTCGGGTGGATGCGGACCCGGCCGTCACGGACCGCGTCGCCGGCCACCTTGGCCAGCGGGCCGACCTTGACGAACCACTGCAGCGACAGCCGGGGCTCCACCACCGTGCCGCACCGCATGCAGTGCCCGACCGCGTGCACGTAGGGGCGGACCTCCGCGACGATGCGGCCCTGCTCGCGCAAGGCCGCCACGACCGCTGGCCGCGCCTCGAACCGGTCCAGGCCCTCGAACGGGCCCTTGGCGGTGATGACGCCACGCTCGTTCAGGATGGTGCGGCTGGGCAGGCCGTGCCGGCGGCCGATCTCGAAGTCGTCCGGGTCGTGCGCCGGGGTCACCTTGACCGCCCCGGTGCCGAACTGCGGGTCGACGTGCGGATCAGCCACCACCGGGATGCGGCGGCCCGACAGCGGCAGTTCGATCTCCCGGCCGACCAGGTGGCTGTACCTCGGGTCGTCGGGATGGACGGCCACCGCGGTGTCGCCGAGCATCGTTTCCGCCCGGGTCGTGGCGACCACGATGGAATCCTCGGCCTCCCCGTAGCGGATGGAGACGAGTTCGCCGTCCTCGTCGGCGTGGTCGACCTCGATGTCGGAGAGCGCCGTGAGGCAGCGCGGGCACCAGTTGATGATCCGCTCGGCGCGGTAGATGAGACCGTCGTCGAAGAGCCGCTTGAAGATCGTCTGCACCGCGCGGGACAGGCCCTCGTCCATCGTGAAGCGCTCGCGGGACCAGTCCACGCTGTCGCCGAGCCGGCGCATCTGGCCGAGGATCTTGCCGCCAGACTCGGCCTTCCACTGCCAGACCCGTCCCACGAACTTCTCACGGCCGAGGTCGTGCCGGCTCAGGCCCTCGTTGGCGAGTTCGCGCTCCACCACGTTCTGGGTCGCGATGCCCGCATGGTCCATACCCGGCAGCCAGAGCGCGTTATAGCCCTGCATCCGCCGCCGCCGCACAAGCGCGTCGATCAGCGTGTGATCGAGCGCGTGGCCAATATGCAGCGAGCCAGTCACGTTGGGCGGCGGAATGACAATGCAGAACGGCGGCTTGCTCGCCTTCGCGTCCGCCGTGAACAGCCCGCTGGACTCCCAGCGGTCGTAGAGGCGCGGCTCCACATTCCCCGGCGCATACTGGGGCGGAAGCTGGGCCTGGTCTTCTCCGGTCACGACAGCCGAGTCTAGTGGGCATCCGCACAGTGAACCGCCGGCTGGCATGGGCAGGTGACACGTCCGCCCGTAGTGCCCGAGACGCGTTGACGGGTGGTTCCGGCCGCAACGGTTACGCCTGCGGTTCACCGCACGGACGCCCTAGCACGGAGGTCGGGATAGTTACGGCCGTTGGAGCGACGCGGCCATCGTGCTAGGCGTCCGCCCGGTGCCCCGACGGCGTAGCCGTTGCCAAGAGAACCGTCGCCCTAGGCGCCTCGGACACCAAAAACGGATGCCCCGCCAACCTGGGTCAGCCGACGGGGCACTGGGCGGACGCCGGCCCGCTGGTGTCGATGAGGGCGCCGAGGCCGTCGAGGACGCGCTGCAGGCCGAAGGTGTAGGCGTGGTCGGGGTCATAGGCTGCGCCGTGGGCGGCGCCTGCGGCGGCGCCCACGCGGGCGGCCGTGGGGTACTTCGTCTCGTCGAAGACCCGGGCGAGCAGGGGGGCGTTGGCGGCCCACCACTGCTCCTCGCTCATTGCGCTGTCTTGCCGGGCGGCGGCCGCCTCGGCGGCCGAGCGTGCGGCGGCCTGGACGAAGCCGAGCAGGAAGGTCAGGGCGGCGTCCATCTCGACGTCGTCGAGCCCGAGGCCCTCGAACGCCTGAAGCTCGTGCTCGTATTTGGCCATGAGCCCGGGGCCGAGCGGGGGCCGGCTGGTGGAGATCCCGGCGATCCAGGGGTGCAGGGTGAACAGGTCCCGGTTTTCTTGGGCGACGGCGGCCAGGCGCTCGCGCCACGGCAGGCCGGACAGATCGCCGCGGGGCATCTGGCGGTAGACCGTGTCGAGCATCAGGTCGAGTAGTTCGGCCTTGCCGGGCACGTAG
>Ga0137392_10001150_pt1 | contig 14939 bp, 15 predicted proteins | sample 15con2h34AmetaG_FD_101394 | JGI IMG/M metagenome (GOLD analysis project Ga0137392, IMG submission 101394) | Vadose zone soil microbial communities from Angelo Coast Range Reserve, California, USA - 15con2h3.4A metaG | ecosystem: Environmental > Terrestrial > Soil > Vadose zone > Saprolite... | reverse complement strand
GCGAGCTTCTCATGCTCAGTTTTGATGTCTCTGAGCGAACGATCTCTCGTTGGATGAAACGGGCACCTCGAGATCCGGAGCCAGCCAAGCGCTGGCTTACCTTTCTCCGTAATCACCGGGAAACGATTGCCGCGATGGACTTCTTCACTGTTCCGACGATCACCTTCAGCGTGCTCTATTGCTTTTTCGTCATCAGTCACGATCGTCGGCGCATCCTGCACTTCAATGTCACAAAGCATCCGACAAGCTTGTGGATCGTCCAGCAGTTGCGAGAAGCATTTCCATTTGAATCCGCTCCAAGGTTCGTCATCTTTGATCGTGATGCCAAGTATGGACTGGAAGTCCCCGCAGCGGTTCGGTCCTTGAGCGTGAGTCCTGTCCGCACCTCGTTTGGAAGTCCTTGGCAGAATGGAGTCGCAGAGCGTTGGGTAGGGAGTTGCCGGCGTGATCTCCTGGATCACATCATCGCAGTTGACGAACGCCACCTGAAACGTCTCCTCGCTGAGTATATTCGCTACTACCACGAGGACCGCACGCATCTCGGACTGGGGAAGGGAACACCAGACGACAGAACTCGCACCATAGTCTCAGGTCGCGTCCTTTCTCATATGCGACTGGGAGGGCTGCACCACCGGTATGATCGGGCTGCCTAATCCGGAGCAACGTAGCGTCGCGAAAACATCCGGGTTCCCCCATCCTTATATATACACTTACACCGCGCGGGCTTTGCCCTTGGAGAGAATCTTGGCGCTCAAGGGTGAAGGAATAACCTGGATGGGACAGCCGTCGCGGCAGGGAATCGCACTATTTTCAGTGCGCACAGAATTTTGGCGAAGCACAGGCTTTTCTTGACTAATACAAAATATGTCGCAAACACTGGGCAGGGCCGGAACCTATTTGCGCCTGCTGCTACCACAAGGTTCGAGGTGTTCCGAAGATTCACCCGGCTAACACTAGCGGCGCAGAGCTAAACTCTGACTCTGACAGGAATTTGCATTAATTGTGGCACGAGTTTTCACTAATTGCGGCACAATTTTCACTAATTCTGACATCCTACAAACAAGAAAAGAAGAAGTAGGATGCCGCGTTAAGCGAAATCGCGACTGCTTGAACCAAAAGACTTAGAGGAGTTCGTGCCAGAATTCCTGCAATTTCGTGTCACAGTAAGTGCAATAATCCTACGTTCGTGCCGGAATTGTTGCGATAAATCTACAAGTCACGAAGACGCAGGCCCGGCGTACTTGAATAGGTCGTGCAGGCGGCGTCACGGATTGAGGGGAGTTCGATCGAATAGGTCGTGGGGCTTCAGCATGAAGCCCGTCCACATCACCAGAGCCTCTCCGTGCCAATAGTGACCTACATATTCACCGTCTTCGTCGCGGGGATGATGATGGATGGAGCCCTTGTACCAAACGACGATGTCTGCATTTGCAGCGTTCTGGGGCGGATTCACATAGTTCGGGAGCTGCGCGGCCCACAACTCTGTGCCGTTATAAGTGGTCACCCAGAAATCATGTTGCGTGAAATTTTCTTGGTGTCGCGAAAGTCCTCCGGTAGGCAAGGGTATGAGCTGGTAGTAGCTCTTATGACCGTGACCATTGACTAAGGTCGCGTCGGACACATCGAGTGAGTTGAAAGCGTGCGGATCCCAATCCTGCGAGCCTTCTTGAGCGATCACGGGATCGCTGTCATTCGCGGTTGCACCGGTTTCCGTATGTGTTCCAAAGCTTACGGAATCAGCGGGGAAGCCGTTGAGATCGATATCCATCCGCCAGATCGGATTGTGCATGTGAGTTTCGTACGGCACGCTGGGGAGGTTGACGGCCGTAGCTCCGACGCGGCCCAGCACCACACCGTCATCGCGAAAAGTCCATTCGATCACGTAGTTGTAATTGGCGGCGTCGAGCGCACCCCAGAGGACGAGCTCCTGACCTCGCCGGACGTTGGCGTCGTCCTTCCACGCCAGCCCGCGATCACGAACTTCTTTGCAGACATCCCCTCCGAGAGGTGTTCCTCCAACCGCGGCGGGGCAGTCGGCGCCGCCGATCGGCGTCATGGGAAAAGTGAAGTTGGACATGTCATAGAAACGGGGCGAGCCGGAGTGGTACGGCACAAAAATGTCCGAGACCCGTGCGTCCCAGAAGAGCCGCAACCACGGTGCGTTGGGCGATTTCCGGAAGAATGCCCAGTGAATCATGAGCCCGTTTCTGGGAGCCGCTTCCATACAAAGTCGCCAGTGTGTCTCCTCGGGACCGGTCACTGGAAACTTCTGATCGACCAGGTTGATTCCCGAACAGGGCATCCAGGGAGGTGGGGTTTGCCCCGATGCGAGGCGAGGGACAGCCAAGGAGCTCAAGAGAATTGCAACGGCGGCAAGGAAGCTAGTGCGATTCATTTTTCCCCCTTTCGACGTACACGTGGCGCTCGGTTAGATCTACCCACACGGTTGTGTCGGCAAGGTAGTCGCGGCCTCGACGGAACATCAGCTGCACACAGCGATGTTTGGTGCAAGGATCGTCTTCGCCTTTGCTGAAGAGACGCAAACCCGTGATCGCAAACTGCTGCGCCCGCGCGCCCGGGGATTCCGCCGCAGCGGCATAACTCTTGAGCTCTTCTCCGAGAGCACTGCGCAGCTCCGCATCCGCTAAGGCGAGCTTTGCTGCCTGGCTGATGTCTTCGGGAGTCAGGGGCAGTTCCATGCTGGTGATGCGGTCCACGGCAACAAGCGATCGCTTCGAGAGATTCACGACTGCGCGTACACCCGCCTCGTCTTCTCGACGGAAGAGAACCTCCGCATGGCGGTCGATGGCAACCGGCTCCGTTGGTACGGCCACTTGCTCGCCTTCTGGTTTCAAGAATAGAAGGGCGATGGAGACTAATTGAGAACGGTTCCCGAGTAATTCGCGGACCTTCGAGTCTTCGCGCGCGATCTGTTCGGCGAGTTTTCGCTCGGCTGGCGTTAGGGGGTCAAGAGGCAAAACCTGGCGCTTCGGCGGCTGCTTCGAAGGTGGGCCTCCTTGTTGGCCAGGCGATCGAGCTTGAAGCGGGGCGAGAGGCGCAAATAATACAGAAACAACAATCAATGATGGGATGAAACGGAAAGATCTGGTGAATTTAGAGAACATCGAGCACCTCCATTCTTGCGACTCGTCTAACGAAGTCGTCCATCATGTCCCCGATTGGTCTGCCTCCGCTTACTAAGGCGTTATTCCTCGTGCGGTGTGGCGGGCACAACTTCAGCCTCTGCCCGGAGGAGTAATGTTCACGGCTACTGGTGCGGACGGGATTCCATTGGCTACGACGAAGAGCTCCGACGGGCCCAGCTCAATGTCGCCCGGTATAGCAAGCTGAGTAGTGATAGGAGTGTTCCCGGTGGCGACACCCATGCTGGGCTGCGTGGCGTTCTGTGTGGTGATTGAGTGATTCGCAGTGCGGCAGTAGCGGACGCGTCCATTCTTGCGATTACGGATACGAACAATCGGGTAGTTGGTGGCCGGCGTGTGATCGTCTCCGTAAGCGGATGCCTGTGAGATCCCGTTGAATTGGGTTCCGGAAATATTCAGGGTCGTTCCCGGAGTGATAGAGGCCGGCGCCGCGGTTATGACTGGACGCCACGGGTCCTGGGGCGCATCCGTGCTCTGGAATAGATAAATGCCCGAATCGTCCTCGCGGGTCCAGAGGATCTCGCCTGTCGGTAACACCAATAGTCGACCGACGTAGGTGGGGCAATTGGAATTTGGCGGGTCGCTGACACGAGCAATGTTTTTTCCGTCGCACTCGAAAAAAGAACAGGGCGAGTTGTAGTTATTCCGCTGTCCATCGACCGGAGCGGCAGGGAATAGGAATTTCCCTCCCGGCTCGAGCGCTCCGGGACCGTCTTTGGAACCCAAAGGCTGACGACTACCTGGCGGCTGTGGAATCGCCGGACCGGCAGCCCAGGTTCCCTGTAAGGTTGGCGTCCCACCGCTGGTGTAAAGCGCGGTATTGCCACCGTTGGAGCCGACGAAGAAGGCCCGGCCGTCAGGTAACAGGACACCTGGTCCAATCTCGGACGACGCATTTTCCACGATGTTAGCTACCAGCGCGGAGGCGGACACCCATTTATCGGATGCCGGATCGTATTTCTCCGCATTGGGAGGATTGGCACATTCCGGTGTGACCACCGTGCCGTCCGCCATTAGCACCCAGGATTCTTCCTGGGGATTCATTGTCTTGGCACCGTTTATCGCGGCCAGTGACCACTGCAGGTTGGAGGGGTTCAGAGTGAACGTCTGAGTGCTATTAATGTCGGCAATGAGCAATCGACCGTCCGCCAGCATGCAGCAAGCCGCATCTCCTATCTGCGCGAGATTTCCCGGAGTGGCGATTTGCGTCCAGATATTGGCAACGGGATCGTAGATCTCGCATTTTGGCGACTCGTCTTGCTGGTTGCTCCCGCTGGTGTCACTGTATTCGCCGCCTGCCACCACAAAGCGGCCGTCAGCGAGTACGGCCGAGGCGAAGTACTTTCTGGCGTTTAGGCTGTCGGCGACACGCAGCCAGATTCCGCCGGCGTAATTTCCGCCTCCGTCTGGCGCGAGTTTCCACCAACGGCGCGTACCATAGCCAGAAGCACACTCGTTTAAGAGAACGGAACCGTCCGTCAGCAGAAATGCAGGCCCGCCGTTCCCCCCGATGCAGAAGATGAAGAAAAGCCATACGAAAAGCAGGCAAACCCAGCGTGCGACCCAAAACCACGCGAGACAAACCCATTTGGCAACCCAATACCATGCAAGACAGACCCACTTAGCGACCCAGTAGAAGGCCGTGCACACCCACTTGGCAACCCAGTAGAACGCATCACAAAACCAGGAACAGGGCGCCCAGTCGCAGCACTGATTGCTGCCTTGGTCGGCCCATTGGGCGCATTGGTTGCTGCCTTGATCTGCCCATTGGGAACACTGACTGCTACCTTGATCGGCCCACTGCCTACACTGATTGGAGCCTTCGTCAGCCCAGGAATTGCACACGCAATATGCAACCGTACGCCGCGAAGAACATATGGTGGGCATCGCGATCCAGCTACCGGGCATAGCTACACCTCCGATGGAGGAGATACAGATTGAATTGCGATGAGTGAATTGATCTCGTGTTTGAGTCGTCGGCGCGCGCGCGCTATGCCACAAACCTTACCGACGGCTGCTCCCGCAAACGCACACAGCACCGCCACGGGCACTCGCCAGAAAAAGCTTGGGGACATGATTCCGTACTTGAAAGCGAACGCCACCAACGTAATCGCAAAGCTGGCGGCCATGCACTTCGCGCCAAGCGAGCAGCCGCACTCGCGTGTGTAACTAACAATTCGCGCCGCTGCCGAAAGTCCATCCTCAGGAGAGACCCCGGGAAGGGCCAGAACTAGCGCACGTGCAGAGAGGAGTTTCGGGTTGATTCGCAAGGCACGCAGCTGGGCAACGTCGTCAATAATTACTGGCGGCGCAGCGTACGCGAGATGGGCGGAAGAAACCATACAAGACAGCAACCTGAGTCCTCAGATCCTTTTGCTGGCGACGCGAATCGATCTGGTCTGAGAACGATTCCTTGGCGGTATCCGTGGTTCGATGATTATATTTGGTTTATCTCTTCTATAGCTACGTGTCAAGCGATTTAACAGTCGGCCATCGCTTGCACCCCCTGATGGTAGTGACGCCGCGTGCGAAACCGTTTCATAGAATGTCCAAGTGCTCCGACAAACTGTGAAGAGCGTGGGCGAGTCGCATTCGGGCGAGCCGCGGTTCATTGCGCGTTCGACGTGCGAACCTTGGAGGCGAGATAATGTGCTTGACATATTGAAACGAAAGGAGTACACGTCACGTCACGTACCCTAGAAAGACCGAGGCTTGCCTTCGTTTGCAGAAGGGAGTCCGATGAACACCAGAAGGAAGCATTGGAAGTTATCCGCTATTGCGTTTCTGCTTTTCTCCCTGCTCCTTTCCTCAGGTTGTAGAACGAGCCAAGAGAGTGAGAAGACCCCGTTGTTGCCCGAGGCAGGGCCTGACGAGCACAATTTTTCTCCCGATCAGACGAAAAGTCCGTATGTGGAAGTAGGGAAAGGTCTGCTGACGCGAACTGTCTTTGAAACGGACGCCCCGGGAGACCTTCACGTAGAGGTTCGCGACTTATTGGTCGGACCCGGGCAAACCACTGCCAGTGTGTCGTTGCCGGGAGCCGCAATTTTCGAAGTGCGCCTGGGCAGTGGGACTGTCGTTGTCAATGATAGAACTCGGCAGATTCAAACGGGCGCGACAATGGCTGTGTCCGAAGGTGAATCGTTTGTGATCGAGAACAAGGGAGAGAACCCCATCGCGATCCGCGTTCACTTGATTCGTGCCAAATAGCAGGAGCGAAGGAAGGAGACGCCGACGATGCATCGCGAAAGGCTGACTTGTTTCCTCGTCTCCGTGGTTGTCATTGGGGCACTACAGGGCTGTTCCAAAGACTGGCCTGCATTCCGGCACAACGGCCTGCGCACTGCGAACCAGCTCCATAACTCCCGGCTGGCCGACCCAGCCAAGGTCTCGACACTGGCGGTTGTCTGGAATTTCCAGCCTCCTGGCGTGGCAGGATTTCGTGCTTCCCCCATTGTTTACAAGAAGCGCGTCTATATCGGAAACGGGAACGGCTTTTTTTACGCCCTAAATGCAAACGACGGAAGCCTCGTGTGGCAGTACCCCGCTTCCGGCGGGACTCCCCTGGACACGCAGTTCCACTGCAATCCCTCGAGCAGGGGAATAGCTTCGAGCGCGGTGATCGCTGAGATCGCCGGAACGGAAGCCGTAATCTTCGGAGCACCGGATCGTTCCTCCGGGAGCCACCTCGGCGATGGACACCTGTTCGCGCTAAACGCCGCAACAGGGGCGTTAATTTGGGAATCCCCGGCTGTGGCGTTGGTCACAGGGACTACCTTTGCAAGCACAACAGAGCTGCACGAGCAGATCGGTTACTCCTCGCCACTGGTTTTCAACGACCACGTTTATGTGGGGATAGCGGATCACTGCGACAACCCGATTCAAAACGGTAAGGTAGTGGCCGTGCGTCTCTCGGACGGCACAATTAACGGCGGCTTTAATTATTCTTCGACCAACACACGAGGCGGCGGCGTGTGGAGCTCAGTTACCGGTTGGGATGATCTTTACGTCACCACAGGCAATGCGCGCGCATGGAATGGTGGCAGCCAGCCGCAGCCAGCGGTGAACCACGCATTGAGCCTCCTTCGAGTGGACAAGAACACGGGTGCAGTGGTTTGGCAACACCAACCAGTTCCATTCAGCCTGGACATGGATCCAGACTGGTCTGCGGGAGCGGCGGTGATGCTGAGCAGTTGTGGAACGCAGATCGTATCTCCGCAGAAGGATGGTTGGACTTGGTCCGTGAATGCCGCGAATGGGAGTGTGCATTGGGCATTCCCCTCTGGACCTTGGACCAGCGGAGGCTTCCAGCCAGGCGACGGGACCGTTCATAACGACACGCGTTATATGCGGCCCGGCGCAGCCTGGGGGGATGTCTTTATCACGACGACAGGCGGTCTCGAGGTAGCCTCCAACGTAGGGATCGGGTATGGACAATTGCACGCTCTGAACACTTGCGGCCCCGAGAGAAGTAGGATCCGGTGGATCAAGAATGTTCCCGGCGCTTCGGGAGGGGCTTATTCGCTGGGGCCTCCGACCGTCACGAAGGGGATCGTATTCGTCGGTACGAACCTGGGACACCTTGTAGTCATCGCCGATCCCAGCGTTCGACCGGCCGTCGGCTGGCGCTGTAGCGATCCGCTGATACCGGCGCCTACTTGTGCTCTTTGGGGAACACTGTTTCCAAATTCCGTGATTCGACTTGTCCCCGATCCGGCCGTGCTTGCGGATATCACGCTTCCAGGCGCCGGAAGCATATTCGGCGAGCCAGCGCTCGCTGGAAACCGAGTATTTGTCGCAGGTGATGGTGGCAAGGTCTTCATGCTGGAGGCAGATCCGTAGTATGGAGGCAGACCATGCGAAGCTTAACAAGGGCAGCGGTTTTTGTGTTCGTCGTGGGTGCTGCGGCGCTCGCCGCGACGCCCGAGAATCCTTCTTCAAAGAATCAAGAAGAGGGACGGGCGACGGAGCGACTGAGCCGCACCGATCGTTTTGTGGGATCAGTTACGATGAAGAACAAGGCAGGCAAGTCGGTCCCGCTTCAGGTGTCGGTCAGAACGTGGGGAATCGCGGGTGGACGCGAGGCCATCCGTGTGCCTGAGCAGGGCTTTGTGATCGTGCAGCTTCACTCCGGTAAACTCACGACGGTCATTGACGGGAAAGCGCAGGAGCGCGGAGAGGGTGAATTCTGGGTTGTACGGCCGGGGACCCAGATGACCGTTGAAGTGACAAGCGAGGCAGCGGTTCTCCAGTCCATAACTTTGCAGAAACCATGACCGGCCACGTGTTGATTGCAGACGGGCTTGTTAGGAAATTATAGATTCAAGAGACATACCTGCCACGCTATTTTATTCACAGGTTATACACAGAGTTATACATATAGTACCATTGACATACCTCAATCAGCATTTTTAGATGATGGGTGATGCGGAGAACCTGTAGTAACCATCATCGGCTGTATGCTCCGAACAGCCTCCGATCGGACGCCACGATCGACGCTAGCGAATCACGAGGAAGCTCAAAACGGAAACTCCGGTTAAGCCGATGAAGGAAGAACATGATCTGTCATATTAATTTAACTTGATGTACGCATGCTATACATATCAGAGTGATAGACAGGAGCTTCATTTCTCGAAATAGAGGATAACCAAATGACTAGATATGCGAGGGTGACAATCCCGGTCTACGTGACCGTCTTTTTCCTACTCGCCTGCGCGGGCACAGGGTGGGCACAACAGGTCACTGGTGGCGCCAGGCTCAAAAATCCGCCGTCGAACGGTTCCACCCTTTCCCTCGCTTCCGTCACCACCGACTTCACAGTGCGACCCAGCGTGATAACCAGCAAGGTTGGGGGCGGTGCGCAGCTCATATCTATTTCCATATTCTGCGTCGACCTTTTCACCGGAAACATAATTCCAAACTGCAATGTACAGGTCACGCCTAAGCCCATGGCACTCACGGGCGGACACAATCATGACGACGCAAGCCGTCCGCCGGGAACTTTTGATCCCGCTTCGGGAAACACTGGTCCGGGCGGCTTTCTCGACACCTTCTACACGGCCCCTGAACCCTCTGGCATCATCCAGGCAACTATTACGGGTTCAACCCAAGATGGCATTCCCATATTCCCAGGCGTTTTCACAATAGGTGTCAGGATTGGAGGGCTTACTTCGTTGCCGCCTGGCGCGAATTACGATTTAGTGGGAACCACTGGAATACATCCTGACAATCACTACGGCACGGCAACGTTTAACACTGCCCTGGTCAACCTCGCCAATCAGTACGCGACGGCGCTTCCAGGGCAACGTCTGGCATACAACGATATGAGTCTCGTGGAAGGCGGCGTGTTCGACGTGAGTGCAAACTGGGGTCCAAAGCACTTTACGCATCGATTTGGCGTAGACGGCGACCTTCGCCTCGTTGCACCTGAAAACCGGTCCCTGCTGAGACAGCTCATCCGAGCGCGTGGATCCGGGATCGCCACTATCGTTGAAGAGACGGCTCCACCTCACTGGCACTTGCGGCAGTAGAATCGGCTTCGCGTATAAGCGAGAGCGCTAGGAATCCGCAAATGAGATGGTTGCGCAACTCTGTGTTTCTGGCCGCGATGGTCTGGCTCTTAGGCATGAGCGGCACGTCTGCTCGCCAACTGCCGGATAAAGGCGAGCTGATCCCTGAAAGCCTGGCCACTTATCTGAAGGAGAACTACGCGGGCCTTTCCATCCTCCCGAAAGACCGCGCGATCGACGAATTGCTTCGATATTTCGCAAAGGAAATAAGAGGACAGGCTTCGCCCTTTGTGTGCTCGGGTGATTTCGACGGTGATGGACGAGAGGACTACGCTCTGGTTTTGTGGGATAAGGCCCACTCGGGCCTCAAAGTCCACGCCTTCCATCAGACGGCCGAGCACTCTTACAAGACCTTTGTAATTCAGGATATGCCGGGAGTGGTTCCGGGCGATAGCAGAACCGAAGTGTACGTCGTGTGCGAGCCACGGCAAACGAAGAAAATTCGCGGAAGGCAGGTGCGGTTGGCGCATGCCAGCATAACGCTTGGCTTTTACGAAAAAGCAGCCGATTTGTACTTTTTTGTTCCGCAAAGCAATCGATACAAAAAGATTTCGCTCAGTGACTAGGAATCACGGGAGGAAAACCATGGTCTGCGTAAAGCGCGTTGTTTCGACGTTCGTTTGGTTCTTGCTTGGTGGGGCGTTTCTCTTTCTCCAGCCGACTCCTCTCAACGGTCAGGTGATTGTGCCGGTTCAGCCAGGAAACCTCCTGACGGCGAGCGTGAAGGCTAACGTGACTTTTGACGGAACGAACAGCTTGTATACCTACACCTACGAGATCTCCAGCGCGACAACCAGCCAGCAGGAAGTGTGGTTTTTTGCGCTCGAATTTTCCGGCAACATCACCAACGTCACGTCACCCCCAGGATGGTCTTTCGCCGTCCACGATGATCGGCCGATCGTGAGTTGGGCCGCGACGCAAATCGGCCCGCTTCCCCCCGATTTTGTGGACGACGGCAACGTTGTCCCGAGCCCATTTCAGATCAAACCAGGTCAATCCCTCGGTGGATTCACTTTCCAGAGTCCAGACCCTCCCAACACTGTTCGTTTCTTCGCGCAGGGATTCACCAAGCTCCCGCAAGTCACAAGCGACGTCGAAGAGCTACCACAGGGTGGTCAGGAGATACCGGATTTCACCGATGACAGCTTCATAGGGACCTCAGTTGGGCCGACGCGCGCGGCCGGGACGCCGCCGTTTCTGGGAGGTAGGCGTCCGGCCGTAGACGGTTTTCTTGTCTTTACGAACATCGCCAGTAACGACACGCGATCTGCTCCGGTCGCCATCATGATTCACTTTTCTCAGAATGGGGAAACGGTGGACCGCTCCACATTTCACGCCACGCTTAACAGTATCGATGTGACCAGTGCATTCGTGCCGGATACTGCCACTGGGAATTTGGTGGGTGTTTTTGATCTCGGCACTTCGCCATTACAGTCAGGCCGGAATGTGCTCCTAACCACAGTCAATGGCATCGTCCCGGGGACTACCCGGATAGCAGCCGATGTTGATCGATTGGTCTTTTTTGTGCAGTAGATAAGGATGCGAGCAGCGGTCTTTCAACTAGCGCGACCGCCGAGCGCGAAGAGGATTTGGGCGGTCGGAGGCGGGAGCGAGAGGATACGCATGGACGAAATGTATCACAAAGGGTCAGCGGCAAATAAGGGAGTTGCAATCATCCGAGTGTTCGAAGATGGCGTTCAGCGGCGACTTCACGCCGGTCCTTGCGAAGCACACGAAGCATTTTAGCCTCATCGATGAGGTCTCTGTCGGCGTCGACCGCATGCAGCGGAATTTCGAACCAGTGCGCCGGCAGGTTGAAGCCTGGCGCGCAAGACAGCTTTCTGATGAGGCGGCGAAGCTCATCATTTATCGGGCCTTCGTCGAGGGAGAACTTGACGTCCCGAAGCACATGGCCCGAGTCGTGCACAATCACTCTTCGATCCCCAGCATGAGGAGTTCTCGCCGCGGACCATGTGGAGCCTGTCGAACGCGTTCACATCGGCATTCAAGGAGTTGGACGCCATTCCGCAGTTTCGCAGCAACGGCCAAGGTGGGGGGATTTCTCGAAGGCGCATACGCGGCGTGAGCACGCCGCGAAACCGCTTCGGCGGGAGGGAAGTGCGAAGCGCAAACGTATTCCCCTCCCGATTCCATTTTCACAACAGACCTCACGCGTATTTGGGGAACAACAGAGCAGGAAATAGGAAACGGGCCAGTCCAAGGTACAAGGATTCGTTGAAGTTTAGATTCGGAGCAGTTAATGTTCAACAAGGTAGACTTTGCAGACTTGAACAGCAAGGAAGAGTGCATTCGGGATCAACAGTGACCGCTCAGCGCACCTCTGGCTCGACTCGCGCACGAAGCGCTCTGAAGTAGAAAGTAGTCACGAGCTTCGCCGACTCTGAAGGCGACATGCCATGACTGGCATGAATCAGAAGGTCCACGGCACTTTTGTCCAGCCAAAGTCGTCGCAATAAACGAATGATGACGAGCAACGCGGCAAAGGTTCCGCCCGAAATCCAGGCTACCGCGTCGACGGAATTACGATGGTACAGAATAAGAAACACTCCTAGCATGAAGAGGATGCATAGCAAGATGACTGCCACCACGATCAGTGAGCTGTTAAACCGGAGCTGGCGGTTGAGAGAGTCGCGGAGAAACAGGCTGTCTTGCTCCGTCGTTGGGCGTGGCTCTTTGCCCAGCGATTGGGGTTCGTATTGTCCTATCCGCCGCAGGTAATCGGCAAGAGTGTTCTCGAGCTTCCGCATCAGTTTCCTCCGTGCCTAGGTAGGGCCGCATCGAGAAACGCGCAGGCAACTTCTTCGATCGCGACGAGGTAGGACATATCGCGGCTCCGCAGGTGACTGAATAATGTCCGGTAGAAGTAGATCCAATAGTGCGGTGCGGCTTCCGTGGGTAAGTGCTTGACGATGCATTTGGGACGATGGATGTCGAGCTCCCTCACCAGCGATAACGGATGACAAACGCAGAGGTCGAGAATGCCAGAGAATGTGGGCGGGATTACTCCGAGTAAAGCACCCGTACTCTCCAGGCCGCCGCGGAATTCCACTGCGTCCGCGCGCCAGTGTGAAAACAAGATGACGACGTCAAACGGCTTTGCAAGGACACTTGCAAAGTCGGCAAGGGTTGCCTCGTGGACGACTGTTACACCCCATTTGCGCAACATGGGCTCGACAGCTTCCAGGTCGACTAGGAACTGCGCGTGATATTGTGCCCAGCCGCCCAAAAACCGTTTTGCGAAATCTGCGCTCTCACTTTGCTGCGCCATGCGAAATCCTTCTCGGGTGGTGGGGATCCCGAGCGCGAGGACGCAGTTAGGCGGTTTGACGATCCTGCGCGAGACCGGAAGCGCCTCTAGGACCATGCGAACAGCACGCTCCTATTCAACTCGCCTATCCTAATGCTGCCGAACTGGTCTGTGACTTCAATGGAGAACTGTTCGTTCGTCAGCCCTGGATGTCTCTTCATAAGGTCTCGGAGCGTGCGTTCAACGTGCTGGCTTAGCGATTGTCTTTCGCCGAACCTCCGCGTTGGAAGGAGATTCTCAAGTATTTCCGTCGGAAGGAGATTCTCAAATATTTCAACGAGCTCCTGAAGTAACTCGACAGTAGCACCAACCATCGTTACGGTAAAATGTCTCAAGCCTCGTGCAACCGGATGGCTTGTGCGGAACTTGCCAGCGTCTTTCCCGGAATCGATCCGCTCAAAGGGAGCCCACTTACCTTCCAGCCTGATGCCGCTTGTAAACAAATTCTGGTGCAGGGCAAGGTTCTCGTCGAAATGCGGTAAGACGCCGATGGAAACAGCTGGATCTATCTGGTGTTGCTGAATGCGTAGGGAAGAGGCAAGCGCCTCGGCTTTATCCTCCGAAAACCCTTTCATCTCGACGTAGATCGAACGCCGACTGCCATCAGAAAGGGACTCGTTTAATTTAGTGGCCAATTCCCCTTGATCGTCGCCCCGATAAAGCACGTCACCGGATGCGTCGAGCAATCGGTACTTAGCCGAAAGACTCGCCTTCAGGTCTTCAAGCACTAACCTTGCGGGTACATTTATGTAAAAGTCTGATTGCGGCGCTTCGGGTTGCCCAATAGGTGTCTCACCTGCCAATCCCTCGAGCGTTCCACGCAAAGGCTTTAGCCCGAGTGCCTCCTCTGTGGCGGAATCTAATCTCCCCGTTACGAGCAGCCCACGCTCCGTTTGGAATTGTGAAAGGGCTCGCCGGGTTCTGGGGCCGATTTTTCCGTCCACATCCACATTGGCGTCTAAGTGCCCCAGCTCGCTGAGCCGAGTTTGGGCATCCTGTATATGCGCACTCTGGGAGTCTGGATCTAAAGAAGAACCTGGCCACTGCTTATGCGCGGACGAGAAGGGCACATCCGAATCAAGTCCTTGCGGTCGCAAAATTCGATGCGGTCGCAAGAGAGAAGAACTAACCCCGAAATCTGCTTGCGCTTCTTTCAGTTTCTTCTTGACGACGGGATCGTTCCATCCGCGCTGCTTCCGCAGGCTCTCCAGCTCGCTTATCCGTCTCCTTGGCTCCAACCTCAGTCGGAACTGATGAGCTGGCGACGCGACTGCGATTACTGCTAGCGCCAAGAACAATGCGAGGACACGCGAGAGCCGTTTCCAACCGCGCCGGCGGTCAATGGATTGAACGTCTTGGCGTGCGCGGTAAGACTTGATCCGAGGACCCGATATTAAGTAGCTCATTGCAACCCCCCTTGAAAAGGAATGCAGGTCCCCTGCCAAATTGCAGAGGATCACGGAATCAGCCTGCGTTTTCCCAACCGCATAAAAGAAAAGCATCTACGCGCGAGAAAGTTGGCTTCGAGGAATGATGAATTGCGAATGTCATGAGTTTCAATCGAAAGTGCCGCCTGCGAAGGGCGTCAGGTGGCGGCTTCAGGTGGCAATGCAGAGAAAACCCTCTCCGATTCCCTGGAGCGCACCTCTGTCCAGATGAGAGCTGATAATACGGCTAGCGGTGTTACTTGTCACTGCGAGAACCTACAAATAACGTCCACGCGGAGAGTGCCGAAATTCTATGACTTACCTACACCAACGTCAATAATTCCTTCTCATCCCAGGAGTAGTGATAGCGGCCCTTCTTTCGTTTCACTCGAGTTAAGTAAACCCGCTCGAGTTACCAAACATCAGAAATTCCAAGCTTGGCAACATTGTT
>Ga0137392_10001127_pt1 | contig 15083 bp, 14 predicted proteins | sample 15con2h34AmetaG_FD_101394 | JGI IMG/M metagenome (GOLD analysis project Ga0137392, IMG submission 101394) | Vadose zone soil microbial communities from Angelo Coast Range Reserve, California, USA - 15con2h3.4A metaG | ecosystem: Environmental > Terrestrial > Soil > Vadose zone > Saprolite... | reverse complement strand
GAACGAGTTGATGACCACCGAGGTGCGCCAGCCCTTGTTGCGCAGCCGGATCCAGCGCCGCACGAGGCCGCTCTGCGACAGGGTGAAGGCCGCGAACACGCCGATCGTGTACAGCGGCACCAGCTTAGTGACGCTGCCGCTGAATGCCGCGACGACGACCATCGAGGCGAGGGCCAGCGCGATGATCCCGAACGAGAACGCCAGGCGCTCGCCGCGGAACGCGAACTGCCGCGGCATGAAGCGGTCGTCGGCGAGCACCGAGGCGAGGCGCGGGAAGCCGGTGAAGCCGGTGTTGGCGGCGAGGGCCAGGATGATCGCCGTCGACAGCTGGACGACGTAATAGAAGGGTGTGCCGGCCCCGACGATCGACCGCGTCAGCATGCTGTTGACCGTCTCGATCTCGCCCTGGTCGGGCTGGACACCGATGGTCGTGGCGAGAAAGGTCAGGCCGAGGAACAACGTCCCGAAGATCGTGCCCATGAGCACGAGCGTCATGACGGCATTCTTCGGCTCCGGCGGCTTGAAGTTGGGAACGCCGTTCGCGACGGCCTCGCTGCCAGTGAGGCCCACCGAGCCCGACGCGAAGGCGCGAAGCACGAGGAACGGCGTGAGCGCCTGTACGCCGAAGGCGTCGAAGGGATCGGGCGGCACCGCGGGCACGATGGGATCCCCCGTGGCCATCTTGAAGACGCCGACGGCGATGAGCGCAAACAGGGACACGATGTAGATGTACGTCGGAGCGGCGAACAGGACGCCCGCCTCGCGGATGCCGCGCAGGTTGCCGAGGCTGATCAGCGCGATGAGCCCGAGGGCCCAGAGGACGCGATGGTCGTGGATCGCGGGCACGAACGACGAGATCGCGGCGATGCCCGCGGCGCTGGACACCGCGACGGTCAGGACGTAGTCGATGAGGAGCGCGGATGCGGCGACCAGTCCGGCGATGACGCCGTGGTTGTCCTTCGCCACGATGTACGACCCGCCGCCGTTCGGATACGCCCGGATGACGCGCGACTCGGAGAGGATGACCACCGCGAGGACGACGCACACCGCGATCGCGATGGGCATGGTGAGCGCGAGCGCCCCGACGCCCGCCAGCGCCAGCACGCGCATCGCCTCCTCGGTGGCGTAAGCCGACGAGGAGATGTTGTCCGAGGCCATGATCGCGAGGCCCGTCTTGACCGAGAGGCGCTCGGTGGTCTCCGCCTCGGAGGTGAGCCGCGCGCCGAGCAGGACGCGGCGCCCGGTCTGGAGCCAGCGGCCGAAGCGACCGCGCGCCGTGAGCGCGTCCGTCGTCGCGACGTAGTGGCCGCCGCGCCTGCGGAACTCTCCGCCGGAGGGACGGACGATGCGGACGACGCGATCACCGGGCCGTGCGCCGACCGTGGTGACGCGCTCCTCGAGACCGGGTGGCCCCTCTTTACTCCGGTCGTCGCTCATCGTCGGTGTCGGCGTCGTCGAGGTGGTAGGGCACGTCCAGAACGGCCGTGTTGCGCCGCGTGAACAGCCGCAGCTTCAGCAGCAATGCGGTCTGGTTGTGCAGCAGCGCTTCCCACCAATGCCTCGGTACGAATTCCGCCAACACGACGATGATGGGCCTTCCGGGGTCGCGACTGTCAATTGCCTCGATATAGCGCAGAAGCGGGGGCAGCAGGGCGCGGTACGGAGAGATGACCGTCTCCAGCTTGATCGCGTCGCCGACCACCTGGATCCAGCGTCTCTTGAACGCCTTGGCGCCGTCGGCGTCGAAGGAGATGTGGACCGCGTAGACCTCGCCGCCCAGCCCGCGCGCGATGCTGAGAGCGCGCAGCGACGCGCGGTCGATGCGGCTGATCGGCACGATGATCAGCGGGGTCGTGCGCTGGAGGTGGACGGGCTTGCTGGAGGCGATGAGCAGCCGGTCCTCGATGCTGCGGTAGTGCGCGTTGATCCCGTAGAGCATCGCGACGAGGACGGGGATGATCGCGACGACCATCCACGCGCCGAGCTCGAACTTGCTGATCCCGACGACGATCGCCACGATGCCGGTCGCGACCGCACCCAGCGCGTTGATCGCCGCGCTCGGCATCCACCCACGGGTCCGCAGCCGGAACCAGCGCCGCACCATGCCGGCCTGCGACAGCGTGAAGGCGATGAAGACGCCGACCGTGTACAGCGGGATGAGGCCGGTGACGCTCGCGTCGTACGCCACGATCAGCAGCGAGGACACGGCGGCGAGGGCGAGGATCCCGGTGCTGAACGCCAGCCGGTCGCCACGCTGCGCGAACTGGCGGGGCATGAAGCGGTCGGTGGCCATGATCGACGCGAGCCGCGGGAAGCCGTTGAACGCGGTGTTCGCCGCGAGGATAAGGATCACCGCGGTCGTGGCCTGGACGAGGTAAAAGAACCAGCTCGTGCCCACGAGCGACTTCGCGAGCAGGCTCAGGACGGTCTCGGTCTCGCTCGCGTCGGGGATGATGCCGATGGTCGTCGCGAGATAGCTGATGCCGATGAAGAGTGTCGCGAAGAGCGAGCCCATCACCACGAGCACGATGCTGGCGTTGCGGTCCGCCGGCTCCTTGAACGCCTGCACGCCGTTGGACACGGCCTCGGTCCCGGTGAGTGCGACCGAGCCGGAGGCGAACGCGCGCAGGACGAGCAGGATGGTGAACGGCTGCGTCCCCTCGGGCGGGAACGGCTGGATGGGCGCGACGGGCTGCGGGATGTCGCCGCTCACGACGCGCCAGAGGCCGACGACGAGCAGTCCGACGACGGCGACGACGTAGAGGTAGGTCGGCGCGGCGAAGATCAGACCCGCCTCCCGGATGCCGCGCAGGTTGCCGACGGTCAGGAAGACGACGAGCGCGAGCGAGATGAGCACGCGCTCGGAGTGGAGCTCGGGGACCGCGCTGGTGATGGCGGCCACGCCAGCGGCGACCGACACCGCGACGGTGAGGAAATAGTCCACAAGAAGCGCGCTCGCGGCGACGAGGCCGGGAAGGACGCCGAGGTTCTGGCTCGCGACGACGTAGCTCCCGCCGCCCTGCGGATACGCGCGGATGACCTGTATGTACGAGAGGACGACGATCGCGAGCACGACGCAGATCGCGATGGTGATCGGCATCGTGAGCGCGAGCGCCGCGACGCCGGCGAGCGCGAGCACGCGCATGGCCTCCTCGGTCGCGTAGGCCGAGGACGAGATGTTGTCCGACGCGAAGATCGCGAGTCCGACCTTCTTCGAGATGCGCTCGGACTGCTCCTCCTCGGTCGCGAGGCGGCGTCCGATCAGGACTCGGCGCGCCTCCACCCACCAACGCCCGATGCCACCCTTGGGCGTGAGCGCGTCCTCGGTGACGACGTAGCCGCCACCGGTGCGGCGGAATTCGGCGGGCCGCACGATGCGCACGCGCCGATCGCCTATCCGGCGGCCCTTGACCTCCTCGCGACGCTCGAGGCCAGCGCCCGATCCGGTCTTCTCAGGGTCCGAACGCTGTTCCGGAGCATCGCTCAACAGACCGAGTCTAGGTAGGCGATCCGTTCGTTGAGGGTTTGTTTAGGACCTCAGCGGAGCGTCGTGCGGCTCCGCTCGGTCCCAGCGCTGTCGAGCAGGACGGCCTCACGAAGCCCCGCCGCGTCCGCCTGCGCGATCGACACGACGTGCACCGGCGAGGTCAGGACCTGCGTGACGATCCCCCCGGCCGCCGGTGCGGTGAACGTCGCGTGGAGGGTGAGCCGATCCGCGGTGCGCTCGATGCTGTCGATGCGGATGGCGTATCCGCCGGTCCGCTGCCCGCCTTCGAACGCCGCGATCAACACGCGGCCCTGCGTCGCGGCGGCCTGCGGAACGAGCGCGACGATGGACGCGCTGGCCGCGTCGGTCGTCCCGACCATCAGCGCCGGCGGTCCGTCGTACTTCGAGCCCTGCGTCGTCGCGACCTCGCTGAACGCCACCGCACCCTGCGCCGGCGCGGGACCCGCGGCGCCGGCACAGGCGCCGAGGAAGATCGCGAGGACGGCGAGCCTACACACCGACCGCGAGACGGTCGGCGAAGATCTCGGGGAGCCCGCGCGCGCGGATGCGTCGTTGCGCCTCGGCCACGTCGTACGCGGCACGATAGAAGGTGGCGGTCCCCGCGACCGTATCCAGCACGGCGTAGGCGGCGCGCGCATCGCCGTCGCGCGGCTGGCCGACGCTGCCCGCATTGACCAGGCCCTTCGCGCCCAGCGCGTACGCCGTCCCCGCCTTCGGACGCAGCTGGCGCAGGCCGGCGCCCTCCGCCTCGAAGAGCGCGGGGATGTGGGTGTGACCGTGGCATGCGAATGGCGTCTGGGCGCGCGCGAGCGACGCCGCGGCCGTCGGCACGCTGGTGACGTACTCCCACATCGGATCGCGCAGGCTCCCATGACACAGCGTGAAGCGCTCCACCACCTTGACCGGCGGCAGACCACCGAGGAGATCGCGTTCCGCGGCGGACAGCCACTGCGCGTGCTTCTCCGCCGCGACCGCCGCGCGGTCGTTGAAGAACTCGAGCCCCTCGCCGGTCGCGACGGCGCGGTCGTGATTGCCCTGCAGCAGCACCGCGCCGCGCTCGCGCAGGAGCGCGAGGACGTCGGAGGGATCGGCGCCGTAACCGACGGTGTCGCCGGTCGCCCACAGAGCCTCGACGCGTTGCTCCTCCAGCGCCGCGAGCACGGCCTCGAGCGCCTGCAGGTTGGCGTGCACGTCGGAGATGAGCCCTATGCGCAAGCGGCAATGGCCTCGGCGAGCGTCAGGCGACCGACGAGGAACGCGCGACCAACGACGACCGAGGTCGCGCCCCATCTCGCGAGCGCGCGGATGTCGTCGACGTCGCGCACGCCGCCACCGGTGTGGAAGCGCATGCCGGTCCCGGTCGCCCGCCGCAGCTGCTCGAGGAGCACGAGCGGCGGGCCGCCCAGGCTTCCGTCGCCACCCACGTCGATGACGTAGAGGTCGCGGACCCCACGCCCTGCCGCAGTCTTCGCCGCGGTGACCGCGTCCTTCCCGGCGGCGAAGAAGACCAGGTCAGACGGTCCGCCACGCGGCGCGAGCTTCCCGTCACGCGCCTCGATCTCGACGATCGCGCCGGGTTCGCGCGCGCACTGGGAGACGAGCAGGTCGTCGCCGAAGATCGCGCTGGAGAAGAGCACGCCGGTGAATCCGGCCGCCCGAGCGCGGTGAGAACGCTCGAGAGCGCCGATGCCGCCCGCGAGGCGGCAGCGGACGCCCGAGGCGCGAGCGATGTCCGCGAGCAGCGCGAAGTTCGAGAACTCCCCGCGCTCCGCCGCATCGAGGTCCACGAGGTGGAGCTCCTCCGCGCCCTCGCGCACGTAGCGCTCGGCGAGCTCCGTCGGATCGACGTCGGCGCCGACGCCGCGACGGTATGCGACGCGACCGCCGCGCACGTCGACCGACGGCACGATCACCATGGACGGCGTCGCGCCTCCGCCGCGGTGCGCGGGTACCGGAGCGGCGTCGGACGCGTCTTGCGCACGACGACGAGATGGCGCCCGGGCAGCTCCTCCCCCACGCCGAGCTCCGAGGTCGGCACGATCCGCACGATCTCGCCGCCGATCGCCGCCGCGGCCTTGCGCGCACCGGGCAGTTCGTGCTCGACGCGTCCCTTCCACACGATCGCGTCGCCGCCCACCCGCAGGAATGGGAGGAGGTACTCGATGACCTGACCGAGCGTGCCAACGGCGCGCGCTGTGGCGACGTCGTATCTATCGCGACCTTGATGCTGCCCCGCCGCACGCCCCAGCACCTCGGCGCGCTCGTTGCGGACCTCGACGTCGGAGACACCAAGGAGCGCGCTCACCTCCTCGAGGAAGCGGGCCTTCTTGCCGACCGATTCGACGAGCGTCACACGGAGCTTCGGCCGCGCGATGCGCAGCGCGAGACCGGGAAATCCGGCGCCGCTCCCCACGTCGATGACCCGCTCCGTGCCGGTCCAGCGGCGCGCACCGAACGCGGTCCACGAATCGAGGAAATGCTTGTGCGCGATGTCCGCGGGCTCGGTGATCGCGGTGAGGTTCACGGTCGTATTCCGTTCGATGAGCTCTTCGGCATATCGCTCGCACACCGCGATCTGCTCGCTGGTGAGCTCGAGGCCGAAGCGGCCCGCCTCGCGCGCGAGCGCGGCGAATGGGGCCGACGCGACGGGCATCGCCCGTATCGTATTCGGCGAACGATGAGTGCCGTGCGGCTCGCGATCGCCAGCCTCGCCCTCCTTCTGGTCGGCATGACGACCGCGAGCGCGGCGCCAGAGACCGCGGTGCGAGACGTCACGATCGTGAACTTCGCCTTCAACCCGGGCACGATCATCGTCACCGTCGGCGACACGGTCCGCTGGACGAACCAGGACGTGAACCTGTTCCACAGCGCCAAGGCCAACGATGGCAGCTGGCAGACGCCCAGCCTCGCGACGGGTCAGAGCGCTTCGGTCGGGTTCAGCCGGGCGGGAACCTTCGGATACATCTGCGGCGTGCACGGCGCGAGCATGAGCGGCACGGTCGTCGTGCAGGCTGTGGCCACTCCCGCGCCCACGCCGACGCCGACGCCGCGACCCACCCCGACACCCGCACCGACGCCACAGCCCACCGTCGCGCCGACACCGACGCCACCGCCCACGACCGCGGCGCCGACCGTGCCCCCGACGCCCACGCGCACGGACTCACCGACGGTCGCGCCGGCCACGACCGCGCCCATCGCGGTCGCATCGAGCACGCTCGCACCCACGAACGCTGCTGCGACGAGCGGCGGCGCTGACGCCGGGCCGGGTCCGCTGTTCGTCGCGATCGGCGCCGTCCTGATCGTCGGCCTCATCGGCGTCGCGTTCGCACTCGGCACCCGGCGCTGACACCGCGACTCCCTATCGTTAGCCGCGTGCCGTTCCGGCTCGCAGCGCTCGCGTCTCTCCTTTTGCTGAGCGCGCTCGGGCTGAGCGCAGCCGCCGCGCCGCGCGCCGCAGCCACCGTGAACGTCACGATCCAGAACTTCGCCTTCTCACCGGCCAGCGTCACCATTGATGCCGGCGACACCATCAACTGGACCAACCTCGACAGCGCGTCTCACAGCGCGGTCACCATCACGACCGGCTTCATCACCGCGGTCCTCGCGCAGAACCAGTCCACCACGATGACCTTCGACCGGCCCGGCACGTTCGATTACATCTGCGGTGTCCACGGTCCGTCGATGCGCGGCACGGTCATCGTCCGCGGCGCGGCCGTCCCCACGCCCAGCCCGACTCCTGGGCCCAGCGGTCACGTTGTCGACGATCATTTCCAAGAGGCGTTCCCCGACGAGGTCGGCGGCGGCACGCCGGGCGGCATGCCGTTCCTCTACGCCAGCGGCGTCCTCGGGCTCATCGTGCTCGTGCGCCTGGCGTGGGTGGTACGGCATTGGTAGAAGCACACGGCACAATCAACCGATGAACGCCATCCGCGCGGCGACCCCCGCCGACGACATCGCCGAGATCCTGGTGGACGAGGCCGCGATCAGCGCGAAGGTCCGCGAGCTCGGCGCGCGCATCGCGAAGGACTACGCCGGCAAGGACCTCGTGCTCGTCTCGATCCTCAAGGGGGCGCTGCCGTTCCTGGCGGACCTCATGCGGCAGATCCCGATCCCGCTGTCGCTCGATTTCCTCGAGGTGTCCTCGTACGGCGCGGGCACCGAGACCAGCGGCGTGGTGCGGATCCTGAAGGACATCGCGAATCCCATCGAGGCACGTGATGTGCTGGTGGTGGAGGACATCTTGGATACCGGCAACACGCTCGCCTTCGTCGTCGAGCATCTGCGCTCGCAGCGCCCGGCATCGGTGCGCCTCTGCACGCTGCTCGACAAGCCCGCGCGCCGCATCGTCCCCATCGACATCGACTACCGCGGCTTTGAGATCCCGGACAAGTTCGTCGTCGGATACGGCCTGGATTACGCCGAGAGGTACCGTAACCTGCCCTTCATCGGCGTGCTCAAGCCGGAGGTGTACCGGAGCACGACGTGATGCGTGGAAGGCTCCTCGCACGATCCGTCGTCGCGACCCTTGTCGCCAGCTGCGTCATGCCGCTCCAGGTCCAGGCCGCGCCGCGACCTGCTCAAGCCACTCCGCTGAGTGCGCTTCCGGCCACCGTCCGCGTCAACGTGACGCCGAACGGCATCAACTACACGCTCGTCACGTCGACCGGCAACGTCACCGCGACGAGCTACGACGGACGCACCCTCTACTACGGTCCGCGCCGGCTGGTCCTGCGCACCAACGTGCGCCGAGCGGAGGGCGTCACCATCACGCTCCCGCCGCGACCGGAGTCGCTGACCTCCGACGAGCGCCTCGCGCGCCGGCAGGCGCTGCGCGAAGCGCGCAACGCCGAGCTCGAGGCGCGCGGCGAGCCGGCCAAGATCGTCACCATCCCCTTCGAGATCTCCCTCCTGCGGACCGACGACGACGCGCTGGGCACACCGCTCATCTCCGACCAGAAGGCGGTGCCCGTGACGTTCACCACGACGGACGGGATCCTCACCGTGAACGGACGCGGCTTCCGCGGCACGCTCGACGTCACGACCGACGACGGCGGCGACCCGATCATCGTGAACACCGTCGAGACCGGGGTGTATCTCGCGTCGGTGATCGGCTCGGAGGAGCCGTCGACGTGGGAGCCCGAGGCGCTGGCGGCGCAGGCCATCGCCGCGCGGACGTACCTGGCCACGCACCTACGGCGCCACGACCACTACGACCTCGAGGGCGACACGCGCGACCAGGAGTACGACGGCGTGGGCAACGAGGTGCGCTCGACGCTCCGCGCGGTCGACCGCACCGCGGGTGTCCTCGCGACCTATCGCGGCGCGGCCATCGAGGCGCTGTACTCCGCCAACGCGGGCGGTGTGACCGAAGACTCGGAGAACATCTTCGGCAGCGCACTGCCCTACCTGCGCAGTGTCGCCTCGCCCGGCGACGAGCTGGCGAAGGACAGCTCGTGGGGCCGCACCAGCTGGGAGTGGTCACGCGAGTTCACCGCACCGCAGCTGGGTGACTACATGCGTTTTCGCGGATTCGACGTGGGCGTGCCGATCCGCATCGAGGTGCTCAGCCAGACCGCGGCCGGGCGGCCGACGCGCGTGCGCGTCGTCGGCAACAAGGCGACAAAGGACATCTCAAAGGACGCGATGCGCTATTACTTCGGCCTGAAGAGCAATCTGTTCACGCCGATCCTGCGCCCGTCGAACGACCTCGAGTGGGTCAGCGAGCGCGACACCGACCGGCTGCGCGACATGGACGTGCTCGGCGCGTCGAAGATCCGTGCCAACTACGAGCACACCTTCGACACCGATGGCCACCGCATCGGGATCCGCGCGTACGAATGGCTCTTCGCGATCCCGGCGCGCTTCGACTTCGTCGGCAGGGGCTTCGGCCATTCGGTCGGCATGTCGCAGTGGGGCGCGCAGGGCATGGCGCTCAAGGGCGCGAACTACGAGCAGATCCTCAAGCACTTCTACCAGGGCATCGAGCTCACGCACGTCGGCGGCGCGTAGCCGCCACTACTCGCCCTTGAACTTCTGCGAGTTGCCCATGTGCGGGAAGACGCGCTCCTGCTGCACCGCGAGGAGCTGGCGCGTGTGATTGCGATCGTGCGAGACCCACTCGTGGAGCAGATCGCTCACGTGTAGCTCGCCGACTTTCGGGTGCATGCCGCTCTTCGGGAGATCAGCAGGCTTCAGCGCGCGCACCATCCCGATGTAGTCGTGGCGCGGGCCCATGAACTCCATCCACAGGCTCTGCGAGACGCGGTCGCAGTCCTTGCGGTCGCGCTCGACCTGGACCTGATCCCAGCTGACGAGAGGCTTGCCGGCGAGGATGTCGCGGATCCGCCCGCCGAAGCCACGACGGTCAGCCTCGATGATGTGGCCGACGCATTCGTTGACGCACCACTCGCCGGCCTTGAAGTGGAACCGGCAGCCCTCGTCACCGAGCGCGGTCATCTCGGCCTCGATCAGCGCGCAGGTGGACTCGAGGAGGTCGCCGACCTCGGTGGTCGTGAGCGGGCGGCCGGCGTCAGGCAATGATGGTCGGCGCGACGCGGATCGGAACGTGAACATTGAGCACGATGGTGCCGTCGGCGCGCGCCTCGTGCGTGGAGTCTCCCTTGAGCAGCTCGAGACGCTCGCTGCGCCGCAGGCCGGACTGGAGCTCGCCGTCGGGCGGGAGGTCCTTGCCGTCGGTCTGCAGCAGGATGTCCAGCTGCTGGTCCTTCCAGGTCATGCCGAGCACGAGATCCTTGGCCGCGGCCTTCTCGATCCGCTCCACCAGCGAGTCCTGGATGAGGCGGAAGATCGCGACCTCGTCATCGGACGGGAGACGGCGGTCGCGGCCGGTGCTCGAGAAGTCGATGCGGATGCCGTGCTTGTCGATGAGCGTCTGAACGTAGCGGCGCATGGTCGGCACGAGGCCGAGGTCGTCGAGGATCATCGGGCGCAGCTCGAAGATGAAGCCGCGCAGCTCCTGCAGCGTCTTGTTCACCATCTGCCGGAGCGCGGCGAGCTCAGTGCGCGAGCGCTGCGGGTCGACCTCGAAGAGCCGCTCGCTGATCTCGGACTGGAGCACGACGTTCGCCATCGCCTGCGCCGGTCCATCGTGGACCTGGCGCGCGATGCGCTTGCGCTCGGCCTCCTGCGTGTCGACGACCGCCTGGAGGAGCTTGCCCTCGTCGATGACCGGCGTCGCGTCGGACGGCGGCCCGCCCGAAGTGGATTCGCGCACGTGCGTCTGCGCCTGCGTGAGGAGCGTCTTCACCCGGTCGAGCAGCTTGCGCTTTCCCTGGAGCCCGCCGAGCTGGCCCTCCATGGTCATGCGGCGGTTCATCGCGGTGGTGTGTTCGTCGGTCGCGCCGAAGATCTCCTCGCGCTGGAAGTTGCCGGGATTCCCACGGACCTCTTCGACGCGGAGCTTGGTCTGATCCTCGCGGGCCTTGAGACGGTTCACCTCGGTCTGCGTCGACTCGATGAGCAGGTCCAGCTCGCGGATCTCCGCGACGACCTTCTGCTGCTCGGTGGCGAGCTCGCCGGCCGTATCGGTGGCCACGGTCAATTCCCCATCTCCGGTCCCTTGATCCATCCCTGCCGTATCGCGTACACGACGGCCTGCGTGCGGTCGTTCACCGAGAGCTTGCGCAGGATGCTCGACATGTGATTCTTCACCGTCTGCTCGGAGATCGCGAGAGCGTAGGCGACCTCCTTGTTGGTCATCCCCTGCGCGATGTTGTCGAGGATCTGGACCTCACGCGGTGAGAGCGGCGCGAAGACGTGAGACGAGCCCGGACCGTAGACGGAGAGCTCGCGGAACTCGGCGAGCACCTTCGACGCGACGGCCGGCCGGCTGAAGACCTTCTCGTTGATGATGAACTGGCCCGCGCGCGCCTTGCGGATCGCGTCGATGAGCTCCGCCGGATCGACGTCCTTGTTCAGGTACGCGGCAGCACCGGCGCGGATGGCCTCGAACAGGGTCTGCTCCTCGTCCTTCGCGGTGAGGATGACCACGCCGACGTGCGGCAGCTCGCGACGGATGCGCTGGGTCACCTTGATGCCCGAGAGGCGCGGCAGGTCCGCCTCGATGACGAGGACATCAGGCTCGAGCTCGAGGGTCTTCGTGACGGCCTCTTCGCCATCGGACGCGGTGGCGACGAGCTCCATCTCGGGCTCTTTCTCGAGGACTTGGCCGATCCCCATAGCCGTCAGACGGCTGGAGTCGGCGAGGACGACGCGGATCGTGCGGTCAGTCTTCTCCGCCAAGTGTCCGCCTTTCGTAGGAGGTGGGTTCGACGACCTTCGCCGGGAGCAGGAGTGTAACTGCGGTGCCCTTCCCGGGCATCGACTGGATCTGTAGCGAACCGCCGATGAGCTCGGCGCGTTCGCGCATGGAGAGCAGGCCGACAGACTTCGCGCGGCGCGCGGCCTTCACCAGATCGAAGCCACTGCCGTCGTCGGTCACGTGCAGCGCCCATGAGGTGGCCGAGCGCTGCCACACCACGCCGACGGTCGTGGCCTGCGCGTGCTTGTGGACGTTCTGCAGTGCCTCCTGGAGCACGCGGTACACGGCGAGCTCGTGCTGCGGCGAGAGATCGGTGTCGGTCGTCTCCAGTGTCGAGAGCACCTTGATGCCGCAACGCGATTCCCACTCCGAGGTGTAGTTGCGCATCGCCTCCGCGAGCCCGAGCTCGCTGAGTTCCGGCGGGCGGAGGTCGTAGATCATCGCGCGGACCGAATCGAGCGAGCTGCGGAACTGCGTCTTGAGGCCGGCGAGCTCCGCCTTGAGGGTCTGCCGCACCTCCGACGGCGCGCGCTCCGCGATGCGCTCGAGGTACTCGACCTCGAAGATCGCGTTCGCCAGTACCTGCGCAGGTCCGTCGTGCACGTCGCGGTAGAGGCGCTCGCGCTCGGCCTCGAGGCTCTCGAGGACGCGGGCCGCGACCTCGAGCGCACCCTCGACGGCGTCCTTGCGCTCGGGCTCGATGCCCGAGCCGAGAAGGTAGGCCGCGCTCGACTCGATGTGCTGCACGATGAGCTGCAGCTGCTTCAGGCGCCGGTAAGCCCTCTGCGTCAGCTCATCGGGCTTGCCGTCCTGCGAGCGCCGCGATTGCGCCTCGGCGGTGCGTTGATACGCGCGCGCGAACTTGTCGACCTGCTGTCGGGTTCGCCGCACATCCTTGCGCAACGCGTCGACGATGGCGTCGAACTGAGCCTCGAGGTCGTCGCCGTCCTTGATCAGTCGCGTCGGCTGCGTGCTCGTGCGCGAAGTATATGGACGGATTTCTTACGGCACAGCGATGACGACGACGTCGCTGGAGCGGAAGCGCATGCTCCAGCCGAGCTCCATCGCGCGGATGGCGACGGGATCCGTTGGTAGGACCACGAGCGTGCGGACACCGCGTCGTCGGACCGTATCTTCCCACCCCGGCGCGGCCGAAACGATGCGCTGGTAGTCATCGACGACGCCGCCGAGGTACGGCGTGAGCCGTCCATCGATGAAAACAGGAAATGCCGGCGCTTGCCAGATGAACCACCCTCCCCATTCGTATCTGGCGAGGGTGCCGTCTCCACTTGGTATCGAACTGAGCGCATCCGCCGGATACGAGCGGTCATCGACGCTCCGCGGCGCCGCGATCGTCGCCGCGAGCACGAGGGCCGTCGGGACGACGAGCACGAGGGCGCGGGCGAGACCTTGAGCGGCGCGGTCGCGTCGCACGAGCACATGCTCAAGCAGCAGCTCGGTCCGTTCAGCGAACAGCGGCGCGGCGGCGATCGCGATGAGCGGCGCCTGTCGCGCGGCGGTCAGCGAGAGGAGCGCGACCGGGATCAAGACGACGAGGTCGCGCAGCGCGAGGCGTGGACCAAGGAGAGCGCACGCGATCACCCCGGCGAGCGTGAGGACGTACGCGATCCCCATCGGCGTGCGCACGTCGACGACGCCCCACTCCTGTATGTAGCGCGGCGGCGAGAGGAGGTGGAACCCGGGGGCGGTCCAGGCGCCGAGACCCGCGGGCGTCAGGAGCGATGCGAGTACGCTCGCTGCGGCGCACGCGAGATACGTTCGCCGGCGCGGCACATCGCGGAGCGCTCCCTCGGCGCAGACGAGCACGCTGAGCACGACGCCGAGCGCGAACGAGCCGTGGACGCAAGCCCAAAAACCAATCACAGGAACCACGGCGACAAGGGCCATTGCGCGGCCTCCCCGTCCCACCCGCAAAAGCACGAGCAGCGCTGCGAAGAACACGAACCCCAGCAGCTCGGGTCGGTCGACCCACACCGCGCGCGTCAGCAGCAGGGCGGGCAGGGAGGCGAGCACGACCGCGAGCGGTCGAGCCCCGGTGAACGCAGCGCTCACAGCGACGAGCGACACGAGTGCCACGACCTCCAGCACCCGCAGGACCGCGACGGCCCACCAATCACCGATGGCGAACGCGCCGTACATGAGGACCTGACCGAGCCACTGGTCGGTCGACACGGGCGCACCTCGGACCGTCCACGAGAAGAGGTCGGTCCGCACGATGCCGTGCGCGAGCGTCTCGCGTCCGGTCGCGAGGTGCCAGAACATGTCCGGGTCGGACAGCGGCTGCGTCGCCGCGAGCACGCCCGCGACCGACCCGAGCAGCAGCGCGATCGCCGGGAACCTCACTTGAGCAACACGACCGCGATCGCGTCGGAGTACGCGACGCGCCATCCACGCTCGGGCGCGCGCACCGCGATCGCGTCCGTCGGTCGCACGATCATCGCGCGCACGCCGCGCCGCGCGACGACGCTCTCCCAGCCCGGATGCGCGCCGATCACGGCGCGGTAGTCATCGAGAACGCTCGGCACATACGGGAAGAGACGCCCATCGATGAAAACCGGCGTGTTCGGCGCCGCGTAGATGAGATACCCACCCCAGTCGTATTGGTTGAACACGCCTGGCCCGCTCGGCAGCGCCGCCAACGCTGCCTTCGGATAGCCGGATTCGTCGAGGTTCGCGTCGGCGAGCGCAATCGCAATAGCGAGCACGATGGCGCTCAAAGCGACGACGAGCGTGCCACCGACGGAGAGCGTCGGGCGCGACTCGCGCGAGAGCCAGGCCCGCCAGCCGCCCGCGCCATGCGCGCCGTCGATGATGGGCTGGCGTGGCCTGATTCGAGCGAGAGACGCGCCCGGCGCTAGGCCGGCGGTGGCGCGCGACTCGCTTGAACGCCACCTCTCGAGCGGGTCGGGCCACGCTGAAGCGAAGTACGGCGCGGCGGCGATCGCGAGCAGCGGCGTGTGCCGGGTGGCCGTGAGCGAAACGAAGGCGACGGGGATGAGGATCGCGGCCTCCCGCAGCGTGACACGCCGGCCGAGCAGGGAGGTCGCGATCAGGAGACCGAGCGCGCCGATGAACAGCACGCCCGGGAGCGTGCGCGCGTCCGGCACACCCTCTTCGGCGACGAAGCGCGGCGGGGCGAGGAAGTGCGCGCCCGACGACGTCCACGCGGCGAGGCCCGATGGCGTGAGCACCGTGACGAGCACGGCGAACGCGGCGATCGGGAAAAAGCGCCAGCGGTCCGGTGTCGTCTCCAGCGCGCGCGCGCCGCACGCG
>Ga0137392_10001122_pt1 | contig 15104 bp, 16 predicted proteins | sample 15con2h34AmetaG_FD_101394 | JGI IMG/M metagenome (GOLD analysis project Ga0137392, IMG submission 101394) | Vadose zone soil microbial communities from Angelo Coast Range Reserve, California, USA - 15con2h3.4A metaG | ecosystem: Environmental > Terrestrial > Soil > Vadose zone > Saprolite... | reverse complement strand
TCCGCGCTCTACGAGCGCGCCGCGCAGATCCGGCGCGATCGCCGCGGCGCGCTCGTAGAGCGCGGACACGCCGGGCCGGTAGTCGCGCAACAGGGCCGCGGCGAGATCGAGCGCCCCGGCAGCGAACGTGACGTAGGCGCGCAGCGCGCCGTCGCCGGTGCGCTCCAGGCGCTCGGGGAACACTCCAGCCCACCACAGGGCCAGCGCGCCGCAGTCGGAGGCGAGCTCGGCCCGCGCGACAGAATCATCCGGCAGGGCGTCGATCGCGTGGGTCCAGTCGGCCAAGCCGGGCTCGAGGCGGCCGGCGACGCGGGCGGCGCGCGTCCGCAGGAGGGTCACGCACACCGACGCTCCATAGTCGGCCAGCTCGGCGTCGTATTCGCCCCGCGCGCGCAGCTCGGCCCGCAGCGGGACGTACCACAGCAGTGCGAACGGTAGGGCGGGGGGCAGCGACGGCGCGGCGCGCACGGCCGACAGGGCGCCGTCCGAGTCGAGCACGCGGTCCACATCGCCCGCGTCGAGAGCCGCGGCGGCCTCACGGCCGGCCGTGGCATCACGGCGGCCGATGCCCTCGACCAAACGGACCAAATCGTCCCAGGTGAGCGATTGCCGGACACTCGCAACGATCATGGCGTGCCTCCTGTCACTATAAGACGCCATAGTGCTGGCGGGAGCCGTGCCGTGGATCACAATACTGGACAGGCACCTCGCAGATGCAATAGCGACTGGGGCCTAGCACTCGACCCTGGGTGCTGCTAAAACGCCTTGCGCGTCGCGCGGCGGTGTTTAGCGTGCAGTATGACGTCCATCACTCCCCTGGGATTGATCGCCGGTTTGGCGATCGGCGTGTTGGTTTCGTTTCTCTGGTTTCTAGTTTGGCGCATCGGTTACACGCGGGCCGTGCGGCGCGACGCGGTGCAGCGCAGCCAGGCGGTGACGATGGGGAAGGTGTTCGAACAGCTGGTGCCGTATCTGCCGGGCTTCGCGTTCAATCCCAAGGACGCCCGGTTTCTCGGCAGTCCGGTCGACTTCGTCGTGTTCGACGGATTGAGTGACGGCGCGCTGCGGCGCGTCGTCTTCATTGAAGTGAAGACCGGAACCGCCGACCTGTCCCGGCGCGAGCGCCAGGTGCGGGACGCGGTCGAAGCGCGGCAGGTCGCGTGGGCGGAAATCCGGGCAGGAGGGTGAGGGCGTGCCCCGCATTCTTGTGATCGATGATGACCCCGACGTGCGGCGATCGCTCGGCAAGATGCTGACGCGAGCGGGCTACGACGTGGTGGAGGCGGCGGACGGGACGGCCGGCGTGGAGCTGCAACACCGCGAGCCCGCGGATGTGATCATTACGGACATTTTCATGCCTGGTCTAGATGGTCTGCAGACCATCCGCCAACTCAAGAAGGAAGGCTCCGGGGTCAAGGTGATCGCCATATCGGGGGGTGATCGGACCGGCACCGTCGATCTGAAGGAGCACGCGCAGCTGATGGGCGCGTTCAAAGTGCTCGCCAAGCCCTTCGAGATGCAGGACGTACTCGCCGCGGTGAAAGCGGCGCTCGGCGCCTAGGCGCGGGCGACGGTCGCAATCGCGCTCAGCAGCTCACCCAGCGCGTAGGGTTTCATCACGGCTGGCTGGCCGCACTCCTCGAGGAAGCGACGCGTCTCGTCCCGAGCCCGGTCCCCCGTCACGAACACGAAGCGCCGCGCCAGGTCGGGGCGCTCGCCCAGGACCTGCTCCCACAGGGCGCGCCCGCCGAGCTTCGGCATCTGCAGATCGGTCAGGACCACGTCGAACGGCGGGCGCGCGGGCGAAGGCCCCAGGCGCCGCATCGCGTCGATGCCGTCCTCCGCCGCCGTGACGTCGTGCCCTTCACGCACCAGCAGCCGCTCCATCGCCTCGCGATTCACCACGTCGTCGTCGATCAGGAGGATCCGCAACTTGGGCAGCCGCGGCGGTGTGGGCAGCCGCACGGCGGCGGCGAGAGCGGTCTTGGGGAGCGTGACCACGACTTCCGCGCCGCTGGCACCCCGCGGCCGCAGCCGCACGGTCCCGGCCGCCGACTGCGCGAGCGCGCGGGCTACCGCGAACTCCACCTCACCGCCACCCCCCGCATGCGTGAACCGAAACGGCGAAGCGAGCCGCTGCTCCGCTTCGGGTGACAGCGGCGCGCCGGAGTCCCACAGCGCCACGGTGAGCGAGGGTCCGGTTTCCGACAGCTCGATGCGCAGCTCACGCGGCGGCCGGGTGTCGCGCAGTCGGCGCAGGGCGAAGTCGAGCAGCCGGCCGAACATCTCGGTGAGCTGCGGGGCGGGGCACGCGGCGAGCGGCAGGTTGGGCAGGGTCCGTGCGACCTTCACGCCCAACTCGCGCACGGTCACGTCGCGATCGACCAGCAGGCCGGCGAGCACGAGCGCCACGTCCGCCGGCTCGGCGGCGCCTACCGCGTGATCGGTCAGGTCGAGGAACTGACGTGTGATCTCCGCCGCGCGCCGCACTTCGGCGTGCAGCGTGGTGAGCGCATGGGTGCGTTCGGGATCGAGTGACGCGCCCTGGAGCAGGTCGGCCAGGGCCGCGATGGCCGCGAGGCGATTGTTGAGCGCGTTGAGGACGTTGGCGGCGTGGTCATCGAGCGCGACTCGGCGCACGTCGGGCCGCGACACGCGCGGTGTGGGCGGGGGCGGCGGCGGACCGGGCGCGCGGCGCGCGCGGCCGAGCAGGAAGCCGAGCAGCGCGCCCACAGCCGCGCCGAAGAGGAAAGGGACCCACAACGCCATGGCAGTAGGTTTGCCGGGGCGGCCCGCCGGCGCAAGGTGAGGCGCCCGCGTGAGGCCCCTGCTTGACCCTCCGCGGGCGCGTTTCTACCTTTCGCCCCTCGCCCTGGTGGTGAAATTGGTAGACACGCTGTCTTGAGGGGGCAGTGGCGCAAGCCGTCCCGGTTCGAGTCCGGGCCAGGGCACTCCGCACGAAACGCCGCTCAGCGCGGCGTCCAGATCTGGTTGGTCCGGTCGACGTCGGGAAACAACCCCTCGGGATCGATTTCCACTCGCACGATGCGCGGCTCGCGGGCCAGGCGCACCTGCGTGCGCCGGGCGCCCGTGAGCCACACGTCGACCGGCACCGTCAGACGCTGCACGCTGCCGTCGGCGCGCGTCACCACCAACAGCACCGGCATGGGTGCGAGCCCGCGATCGGCGATGGTGACCGCTACCGAGTCGCCCGCAACGGCGACCGAGTCGATCGCCTGATCAAGCGGCCACGCTTCGGAGAACCACGTCGTCCAGAACCACGAGAGGTCGCGACCCGCGGCGGCGTCCATACTATTGAAGAAGTCGTACGGCTGGGGATGCCGTCCGATCCAGCGGCGGCCGTACTCCACCAGGCCGCGATGGAAGGTGTCCGGTTCCAAGACCGCGCGCAGCGCCGCCAGCACCTGCGCCGTCTTGTCGTAGTACATCACGAAGTAGAGATCTTCCGGGTAGGCGTCGCCGCCGCCTGGGGTGAGCAACGGCGTGTCCTGGCCGGCGCGCGCCGCGCGCAGATACAGCGCGCGCTGTCCAGTCTCGGAGTCATTGGGCCGCCCGCCCACGCGCGGCTCGCCGTACAGCACGCGCATCCCCTGGGCCACGTCGAACTGTGTGAACCCCTCGTCCATCCACGGATAGCGCGTCTCGTTCGAGCCGACCTGCATCGGGAACCACATATGCCCGGTCTCGTGCATCACGTCGCCCGCGAGCGACAGCGTATCCGCCCACGGCTGCATCAGGAACATCATCGGGTACTCCATCCCGCCGCTCGCGAGCACACCCTCCATCGACGTCATCTGCGGATACGGATAGCGCCAGAGATATGCCGACATCTGCTGAATGGCATCGCGGGTGAAGCGGGCGCCACCCTCGCGCCACGCGGCGGCCGCCGCGGATAGACGGAAGAAACTGTTGATGTCCACCGTGTCCGGCGCGCCGCCCGCTCCGGTGACGAGCGCGCGGGTCGCGTCCCATGCGTATTGATCGCTCGTGCCCCAGGCAAAGTCGCGCACGTCGGCGGCAGTGAAATGCCACGTCACGCTGCCCGTGCCGGCGGCCGCTGGGGGCACGCGGACCACGCGCCCGGACGTCCGCGCGGCGGTGAGACTGTCGCGCGCGGCGGCCGAAAGCACGGCGGCGGCGTTGTCGAGCGTGCCCGTCGCGCCGACCACCCAACCGCGCGGCACCGTCACGCGGACGTCGTAGTCGGCCGGGTCCATGTAGAACTCGGCCTCGACCAGGTACGGGTCCGTCACCCAACCGTCGACGTCGTCATAGACGGCGATCTGCGGATACCAGTAACCCATGAAGTAGACGTGGCCGTCGTGCCCCTGGCGCCCGTCGGCGGGCGCCGGCGGTGGTGTGTACGACCACGCGCAGCCCAACGCGAGACTGTCTCCCGGCCCGAGCGGCGCGGCCAGCACGATCCACATCACCGTCCCGTCGACGGCGTACTGCCCCGGCGCGGGAGGCGTCGTCGTCGCGGCGGGCACGGCCCGCCCGTTAACCGTGACACGGCCGAGCGTGACGCCACCGGTGATCGGCACGGGATCGCGGCGCGGGCTGCCCGCGGCGAAGACGTTCTGGCGGAGATAAACGACGAGCTGCCGCAGCGAGTCGGGAGAGCGATTGCGATAGACGACGGTCTCGCTCCCCGCGAGGCGCGCGTGCACCGGGTCGAGTGCGGCCGTGATGGCGTACCGTGGGTGCTGGACCCAGTAGCCCGGGCCGGGGACGCCCGTGCGGGTGCGCGTGCCGCGCGTGATGGCGCGGCTGAACGCCGCGGACTCGTACACCGGTCCGGGGATGGGGCGGGGGCCCGACGGGTCGGCAGGCAGCGCGGCGCGCGTTTGCCCCGGCGCGTTCCGGGCGAAGCCGAGTGCCACGAGGAGCACGACAAACGCTCGGACCTGCACGCTGGCCTCCAGTCGAGAAGTCGCTACGATTGCGCGGGCTGCAGCTCCACGCGGATGGTCCGCCATTTGCCCTGGCGGAACCGCAGGGCGCTCAACGCGCACCGTGTCATATGGCCGAGCAGGATCGCCGTCCAGATGTCCGCGGGGTGCAAGCCGCGCATCGCTTGCAACAATGTACAGAGGCCGAGCGGTACCACGACCTGCGATACGATCGAGATGTAGAGCGGCGAGCGCGTGTCGCCGGTGCCCTGGAGCCCGCCTGTGTAGGTCAACGCCACGGTGACGAACAGCCCGGACACGCTGAGGAAGCTCAGGAGCTGGGTGCCGAGGCCCACCACCACGGGGTCGGTCATGCCGAACACCCCCAGCAGCGCGCGCGGGATCGTGATGAACAGGACGCCGATCACCGCCGCGAGCCCGAGGCCGAGCGCCGCCGCCACGTGCACGCCGCGCACCGAGCGGTCGGGGCGCTGCGCCCCGAGATTCTGCCCCGCCACCGTCGCGGCGGCGCTCATCAGGCCCACGGAGGTCCAGGTAATGAAGGAGAACAGCTCGCCGTACCCCACTGCGTAGGCTGCCTGCGCTTCGGCACTGTGCGCCAGCGAACCGATGAAGCGCAGCATCAGGACGCCGCCGATGTTCATCACGATGCCCTGGACTCCCGTCGGCAGGCCGAAGCGGAACAACTCGCGGATCACGGCCCAATCCGGCCGCCAATTCATCTGGCGGTGCCACGTCACGGGGAGCCGGCCCGAGAACAGCAGATATGCGGCGATGCTCGACACGACGATGCCCGCCACCGTGGTCCCCACAGCCGCGCCGGCCGTGCCGAGCCGCGGCAGCGGACCCACACCCGTGATGAACGCGATGTTGCACCCGATGTTGAGGACGGTCAGGAGCACGCCCAGGCGCAGCGGCGTGCGCGCGTCGCCCGCCGCGCGCAACGCGCCGCTCACCATGAAGAACAGCAGCGTCCCGAGACTGCCGACGAAGCTGATCCGCAGAAACGGCAACGCCTGCACCTGCACGGCGGGGGCGGCGTTCACGGCGCGCAGCAGCGTCGGCGCGAGCACCCAGCCGAGTGGCGCCAAGACCGCGCCCCACAGGACGATGGCGGCGAGGAACGCCTGGTAGACGGTGCGGTTGACCTTCTCGGGCTCATTCGCCCCGGCGAAGCGCGCGACCAGGACGCCCATGCCGCTGAATACGGACATCACGAACGCGATGACGACGATGAAAATCTGGATCCCCACGCCGATCGCTGCGTTACCGGCGTACCCCACGTAGTGGCCCACCAGTGCGTGATCAACCACGCCCTGCAGGCCGCCGATGAGGTTTTGCAGCGCCGTGGGCCAGGCGATGAGCCACACGGCGCGGGCGATGGGCCCCTCGACGATGGATCGGTCGAGCGGTCTAGCTGGGGATGTGGACGTGGCTATTTCCCGCGTTTGGCGTCGAGGACGCACTGCTCGGCGCGCTCGAGCATCAACTGGCGCTCGCGCGTGTTGCGTGTGAGCGAAGCCGCACGCTCGAACTCGGCCCGCGCTTCGTCGAAGCGGCCCAGTTTGGCGAGCAAGTCGCCGCGCACGCTCGGCAATAGATGATAGCCTGCGAGCTGGGGATCGGCGATGAGCGGATCCACGATCTCGAGGCCCGCGGCGGGACCGAACGCCATGGCGTAGGCCACGCCGCGATTCAGCTCGACGATGGGCGATGGCGTGAGTTGGGCCAGCGCGTCGTACAGCGCCGTAATGCGGGTCCAGTCGGTCTGCTCGGCCGTCCGGGCGCGGGCGTGACAGGCGGCGATGGCGCCTTGCAAGGCGTAAGGACCGAGCGCCCCCCCCATCGCCTCGATCCGCTCCAGCGCCGCGAGCCCCCGCCGGATCAGCAGCTGATCCCAGCGCGCGCGGTCTTGATCGAGCAGCAGAATCGGCCGGCCCGACGGCTCGACCCGCGCGTGCAGGCGCGATGCCTGGATTTCCATCAGCGCCACCAGCCCGTGAACCTCCGGCTCGGCCGGGGCGAGCTCCGCCAGAATGCGCCCGAGGCGCAGTGCGTCGTCGCACAGCGCGGGCCGCAGCCAGTCGTCGCCCGCAGTGGCCGAGTAGCCCTCGTTGAAGATCAGGTAAATCACTTCGAGCACCGACGCGAGGCGCGGTGCCAGCTCCGCCCCCCGAGGGACCTCGAACGGCACGCGGGCGGCCGCGAGGGTGCGCTTGGCTCGCACGATGCGCTGCGCGATCGTCGCGGTGGACACCAGGAAGGCGCGCGCGATTTCCTCAGTGGTGAGACCCCCCAGCAACCGCAGCGTGAGCGCCGTCCGCGCTTCGGTGGTGAGCACCGGATGGCACGCGGTGAAGATCAGGCTCAGCAGATCGTCGCCGATTTGGTCGTCGAGGGCGGCAGCGAAATCGGGAGTCGTTTGCTGCCGCTCGCCGAGCTCGTAGCCAAGCTCTTCGTGCTTGCGGTCGAGCATCTTGCGGCGGCGCACTTGGTCGATCGCCCGATGCTTCGCGGTGGCCATGAGCCAGGCGCCCGGGTTGTCCGGGACGCCCGACTCCGGCCACTGTTCGAGCGCCGCGACCAGCGCGTCCTGCGCCAGGTCCTCGGCCAGGCCGACGTCGCCCACGATCCGCGCCAGGCCGGCGATCAGGCGGGCCGACTCGATCCGCCAGACCGCCTCGATCGCCCGATGCGCGTCCGTTGTCACGGGGCCAGGAACACGATCTCGCGCACCTCGCACTCGCCTTCCCACGACGGCCAGTGCTCGCTGTGCAGCCGCATGAAGGCCCGCGCGCCCGCGATCGCTTCTTCGCGCGACGCCCATGCCATCACGGCGTACCCACCGATTACTTCCTTGGCTTCGCTGAAGGGACCGTCGATCACGGTGAGCTTGCCACGGGCGCTCTTGACGCGGAAGCCTTTGGCGCTGGCGCCCAGGCCGCCGGTCTGGATCAGTGAGCCGTCTTTGAGCGAGTCCGCGATGAGCTTGCCCATCGCATCCTGGAGCGCTTGTGGCACAGGCCCCTGGTCCTCGGCGGACTTTACCATCGACAGGAATGGCATTGTTACCTCCCCGCCGCCCGGCGGACGTCCTCGGGGAAGTCCTCGATTTCCTGCACCTGGCGTACTTCGATGATGTCGCCGTCCAGCATCGGCGCGCGCTTGGCCCACTCCACCGCCTCTTCCTTGGACTTCACCTGGATCATCCAGTACCCGCCGATCAGCTCCTTAGACTCGGTGAACGGTCCGTCGATGGTCTTGGGCTTCCCGCCGGCGAACTTGACGCGGGTGCCCTTGACGGGCGGATGCAATCCGTCCAGGGCGAGCACGATCCCGGCCTTGGCGAGGGATTCGTTGTACTTCGTCATCTTGGCGATGAGGTCGACCGGGGGGACGAAATCCGCCCTCGCGTTCTCGTACGCCTTGGGGATCACCAGCATCATGAAGCGCATGGTACGAGCTCCTTCGGGTGACAGGTCCGGCGCCGGGCCCATCCCGGCTCCACAAGGGCGTCGAACGACGCCGCCGGAAATCGACACGCTACGGGGCTGCCTCCGCGGGCCGCCGGCCGGCCGTGGCCAGCCAGGACCCCCCGAGAATGAGACAGAGGCCGACCAGCGACATGGCGCCCACATGCTCGTGCAGGGCGAGGACCCCAATGATCACCGCCACCAACGGGTTCACGTAGGTGATGATGCTCGCCCGGCTGGCTCCGGCTGCGGCGATGAGCTGGAAAAAGACGACGAGGCCGAGCACGGTGCAGACCACCCCCAGCACGGCTATGGCGACGAGGGCGGCGGGCGATGGCAGGGCGCTCGGCCACCGCAGCAGCGCCGCGGGCAGGAGCGCGACGGTGGCGAGGACGAGACTCGCCGCAACCGGGCCCAGCGGATCGAGGTCGGCCAGGTAGCGGCTCACGATGAGCGGGGCGGCGGCGTAGCCCAGCGTGGCAACGAGGACGAGCGCTGCGCCGAACAACTCGTTGGGGCGGCCGCCGACGTCGATGCCGAGCAGGGCGACCACACCGCCCAGCCCGATCACTAACCCGAAGACGCGCCGGCCGGTCGGCCGGTCGGCGGGCGAGATCCGCACTGACAGCAGGGCGAGGAGCAGGGGCATCGTGGCGACGAGAATCGCCGCCAGCGACGACGAGACATAGCGCTCGCCTACAGCGATGAGGACGAACGGCACGGCGATTTCCGTCGCCGTGTATGCGGCCATCGCGCCCCCGCGCCCCCGCAGGCCGCGCAGCGCGCCGCGCTGCAGCGCGATGGGCAGCAGCAGGGCGGCGCCGAGAGCCACACGCGCCCAGGCCACGAACGCAGGCGGGACGCCCGCGTCCACGGCGATCTTGATGAAGAGATACGGAACGCCCCAGATCACGGAGCTGAGGGCGAACAACACCCACGCGCGTGGCGTCACGCGGCCTTCGCCAACGACCGGTATGCCGCCGGACCGGCCTTGCGGGACGCCCACTGCCACCGGCCGCGGGCGACGCTCGCCGCCAAGATGCCGACGACAAACGGCATCGCGGCCGGTCCCACACCCTGCGTGAGAACCGTGGTGATCGTCGCGCCGATCATGATGATTACCAGTCCTGCCGCAGCGAGCGGCGTGAGATCCGCGCGGACGCGAAAGATCCCCGGCAGCACGAGCCCGAAGGCGCCAGTCACCTCGCACAATCCGATGAACTTGAGGAACGGGGCGGGGAGCGGGCTCAGTTTGGCCAGCGTCGCGAGCGGCATGGCGAGCTTGAACCCTCCGGCGAACAGGAACAGGGCGGCGAGGGCCCCCTGGACGATCCACAGAACCACGCGAACCTTCTTGGTCGTGAACGGCATAGGTGTCGCTCCTGCGTTCGAGTACGGAGCCGGCTTATCCGGGCTCCTACTCGAGCGTCGAGTGACACCTCCCGAAATCGACACTGCGCTGCCTCGGCCCGCGGTGACTGAGGTCGCCCGCGGCCAGGTGGACAAGGATCTAGGCTGGAGCGAGCGAGCCTACCCGCCGGCGACCGCCCCGATGACGAGCAGCGGCTCCGCTCCCGACGCCACGGCGGCGGGGAGCGGGGCATCCGGCGGCTCATGGGACCAGTCGCGCGCGCACGCAAAAAACCGCACGAACGGCCTGCGTTGCTGCGTCACGTGGTCGCGGATCGTACCGCGCAACACCGGGTAGCGGGCTTCCAGCGCGTCGAGCACGGAACGCTGGGTGGCCGCACCCGTCACTTCTAGCGCCACTTCGTCCGTCACGCCGGCCAGCGTCCGCAGATGCGGCGGTAACTCGACGCGGATCATGGCAGCGTTTGGACCTCGACCGAGAGCACAGGAGGCAGGTCCCGCACGATCGGCGCCCAGCTGTCACCGGCATCGGTCGACGCGTACACCTGCCCTCCGGTGGTGCCGAAGTAGATGCCGCACGCGTCCAGCGAGTCCACGGCCATCGCATCCCGCAGGATGTTGACGTAGCAGTCGCGTTGCGGCAGGCCTTTGGTCAGGGCCTCCCATTCGTTGCCGCCCGTCCGGCTGCGATACACGCGGAGCTTGCCGTCGAGGGGATAGTGCTCCGAGTCACTCTTGATCGGGGCCACGTAGACCGTGTCAGGCTCGTGCGCGTGCACATCGATGACGAATCCGAAGTCCGTCGGCAGGTTTCCGCTGACCTCCCGCCACGATTCGCCGGCGTCGTCGCTGCGCATTACGTCCCAATGCTTCTGCATGAACAAGACGCGGGGACGCGCCGGGTGCAGCGCCAGGCGGTGCACGCAATGGCCCACCTCGGCAGTGGGGTCGGGGATATATTGGGACTTGAGGCCGCGGTTGATGGGCCGCCACGTCCGGCCAGCGTCGTCGCTCCGGAACGCGCCGGCGGCAGAAATCGCGACGTAGATCCGTCGCGGATCGCCGGGATCGAGCAACACCGTATGCAGACACATGCCGCCGGCGCCCGGCTGCCATTGGGGGCCGGTGCCGTGGCCGCGGAGGCCGGCGAGCTCCTGCCACGTCGTACCGCCGTCGGTGGAGCGGAACAGCGCGGCGTCCTCTACGCCCGCGTACACAGTGTCGGGATCCGAGAGCGAGGGTTCGAGGTGCCACACCCGCTTGAACTCCCAGGGGTGCTGCGTCCCGTCGTACCACTGATGCGTGGTGAGCGGCTTGCCCGTTTGGGGCGACACATCGTAAACGAATTTATTGCTCTCGCCCTGCGGCATCCCCTCGGCCGATTTCGTGATGCCGCCGCCAGGCGCCGCCCACGTCTTGCCGCCGTCATCGGAGCGCTGGATGACCTGGCCGAACCAGCTGCTCGATTGCGACGCGTACACCCGCTGCGGATCGCTGGGCGACCCCTTCACATGGTAGATCTCCCAACCGGCGAAGAAGGGACCACGCACGTCCCACTGTTTCCGCTTACCGTCCGCCGCCAGCACAAACGCTCCCTTTCGCGTACCCACGAGAACTCGCACTCCGCTCATCGGTCTCTCCGGGATTTTTCGATCCACTACGTTCGTCAGCCGGCCGGGGCCGCGCTAGATGGACCGGGTCCACATGGACACACGTGAAGCCGTCGCGCTGCTCGCCGCAGCGGTCCCGCGCGAGGCGGGCACGTGGGCCGACCTCGGCGCCGGCACCGGTACGTTCACGCGCGCGCTGGTCGAGCTGCTCGGCCCCGAGGCCCGAATCTACGCGGTCGATCGCGACGCGCGCCTGGTAGCAGCGCTCGAGCGCTGGGCGCAGCGCAACGCGCCCAAGGTCATTGCGGTGGCCGCCGATTTCACGGGGCCATTCGAGCTGCCGGGGCTCCCCGCGCCGCAGCTCGACGGCATCCTACTCGCGAACGCACTGCATTTCGTTGCCGACGGGGAGGCGGTGCTGCGACGGCTTGCGAACTGGGTGCGTCCCGGCGGCCGCGTCGTGGTGATCGAGTACGATCGCCGCGCCCGGAGCAGCTGGGTGCCCTATCCGATCTCGCCCGAGCGCCTCGCGGTGTTGGCCGCGTCGGCAGGACTGTCCGCGCCGGCCGTCACAGCCACCCGGCCCTCGGCGTTCGGCGGCACCCTCTATGTGGCGGCGGCCGAGCGCTTTGTCGTGTCCCCTCGGGGCAGGCCCTAGCCAAATCGACACGCCCACGCATGGTGATGCGCTGGCGCAGCAGACCTCCAAAGCGCATGTTGTTCCCCTCCGAGCACACATAAGGCAGGCGATGGATTGCAGGCTGGCGCTCCTGACGGGGCTTGCGTGGTTCGTGGTTGTCGGAAACGTGGGTGCTCAGGAACATCGAGTTCGACTACAGCCGCCACGGCCCTTTGCAGCGGCGCCGGATCCCCTGTCCACCCCATCCATTCTGCAAAACCGGTCGACGATTCCCGGGGTGGTCGAGGTCACGCTGACGGCCGCGACGGCGCGAATCGCACTGCTGCCCGGCGCGCCCACCGACGTTTTCGCCTACAACGGCAGTATTCCCGGTCCGACTCTGGAGGTACACGAAGGCGACCGGGTGATTATCCATTTTCACAACGGCCTGCCCGAGCCGACCACCGTTCATTGGCACGGTCTCAATCTCCCCGCCAACGCCGACGGCAGCCCATACGATCCCGTCGCCCCGGGGGCGGGGCACGACTACGTCTTCACCGTCGGGCGGGGAACTGCCGGCACTTATTGGTATCATCCCCATCCCGACGGCCGCTCGGGTTACCAGATCGCGAAGGGGCTATTCGGGGCGATCATCATCCGGGCCGCCGACGACCCGCTCGCCGGCATCCCCGAGAGACTGCTGATTCTGTCGGACAACCGATTCCGCCCCGACGGCTCGCTCGACCTGCCGGATCCGGACTCTCCGCAGGGACAGATCGACATGGAGAATGGGCGGGAAGGCGACGTCCTGTTCGTCAATGGACGGGTTATGCCGACACTTCCCATCCGCAGCGGAGCAGTGCAACGGTGGCGCGTGATCAACGCGTCTGCGGCCCGGGTGTATCGGCTGACCCTTGCCGGGCAGACGCTGATGCACGTCGGCGACGACGGCGGACTGTTCGAACAACCGGCGGAGGTCCACGAGATCCTGGTAGCGAACTCGGAGCGCGTGGAGCTGCTGGTGCGTGGCGCAGGGCAACCGGGGAGCCGGACGACGTTGCAGGACCTGCCGTACGACCGCTACGTACCCCAAACCCGGCCGGCGGACTGGAATCAGACGCGCGACGTGCTGACCCTCGCGTACGCGCCCGATCCGCCGCTCGCTCCCGCTGTCGTGCCCGCCACGTTGCGGGTCATCCCCGTGCTGGACACAACCCAGGTCGTCGCCAGGCGGGTGGTGGTGATGAGCCAGGGGTTGATCAACGGCATGGCGATGGACATGAATCGGATCGATTTTCACGCGCAGTTGGGAACGACAGAAATCTGGGAGATCGAGAACGTCGTCGGGATGGACCACCCGTTCCACCTGCACGGGTTCCACTTTCAGGTGCTGGATCGCAACGGGGTGCCGGTGACGCGCCGCAGCTGGAAGGACACTGTGAACGTGCCCCGGCACGAAACGGTGCGCGTCATCGTGCGGTTCGACGGTTACCCGGGGAAGTGGATGTTCCATTGCCACATTCTGGACCACGAGGACCAGGGGATGATGGGCGTCCTGGAGCTCAAATGAAAGGTCGAGCCATTATGCGTTGGTTGAACGGTGCACCGGCATACGCAGCATTGTCGCTGGGGGTGCTTGGCGTCACCGCCTTCCTCAGCCCGCACGCGGCGGGCGCAAGTCGCGAGGCGCCCTCCGGCGGCCAGATTGTCCAACAGGACTTGGTGGCGCGCGGCCGCTACCTCGTGGTCTCGCACGACTGCGGCGGCTGTCACGGCGGCGGCTCGGATCCCGCCGCCAGCGGTTGGCTCGCCGGCATGATGAGCCCTGACCGGGAGTTCCTGATCGGCCCCTGCGCCAGGACGCCAGGCGCGAGCCCGTGCTTCCACGTCCGTCCGCGCAACCTCACGCCCGACAACACCACGGGCCTGGGACGTTTCAGCGAGCGGCAGATCTTCAACGCGCTGCGCTACGGGTTGCGGCCGGGGGAGACGCCCGACGTAGAGATCACGTCGAGCACTCCCGGTCAGGGCAACTTTCCGGCGCACCCGAAGTACCTCGCCCCACCGATGCCGTGGCCGGCGTGGCGCCATATGCCGGACCAGGATCTCTGGGCCATCGCGGCATACCTCAAGCGGGCTGTGAAACCGGTGACTAACAAGGTCGCGGACAGCGACGGCCCGCCGGACTTCTGGATGAGCAGCTATACTGCGGAGAAGATCGGGAGCTATCCGGTGGCGGCGTTCCCCACGGCGAACGAGCACGTGCCGCAGCAGTAGAAGAGCGGATTCCTCAGGGAGCCTTCCGGAACGACGACGCGATGGCGACGCCCGCGACCATCACGTTCGCCACAATCACGGGTGTGGCGTGCAGGAGGACGCCGTAGGCGATCCACAGGCACGCGGCGCCCCCCTGAATGCGCCGCAAGGTGGCTGTCTGCTTCACGAAGTAGGACGTCACGAACACCGCCGTCGCAAGCCAGCCGATGGAGTCCCGCATCATCTCACCTGAGGAGGAGGGGGCAAGGGGCGTTGCTCTAACGTAACCCTGACGCCGCCCCGCAACCTTCCGGTCCCACTATCCGTCCTATTCCGCGAGCTCTCCCGGGATCATACCATGCTCGTCGTTTTCGCACTGACGGCCGCGGCTGCGGTCGTCCAGGGCCCCGCCCAATCGTCGCGCGAGCGGGCCGCCCCTCCCCCAGCCGTCGCCCTGCGGGCCACCCGCCCGCCGGTGATCGACGGACGGGACGATGACGAGGTGTGGCGTCTGGCTCCCGCTATCACGGCCTTCCGGGAATGGGATCCCGTCGAGGACTCGACTCCCCGCTTCCGTACCGAGGCGAAGATCGCCTACGACCAACGCAACCTGTACGTCTTCGTGCGCGCCTTCGACCCCCACCCCGACAGCGTGAAACGCTTGCTGGCCCGGCGCGACGTGCTACCGCCCACCGATCACATCGGCGTGATTATCGACGCCTACCATGACCGGCGCTCGGGGTACGAGTTTTGGGTCGATCCGGTGGGTGTGAAATTCGACGCCGCGATCTACGACGACGACCACGAGGATCAATCCTGGGACGGGATCTGGGACGTGGCG
>Ga0137392_10001118_pt1 | contig 15138 bp, 8 predicted proteins | sample 15con2h34AmetaG_FD_101394 | JGI IMG/M metagenome (GOLD analysis project Ga0137392, IMG submission 101394) | Vadose zone soil microbial communities from Angelo Coast Range Reserve, California, USA - 15con2h3.4A metaG | ecosystem: Environmental > Terrestrial > Soil > Vadose zone > Saprolite... | reverse complement strand
GTTCCAGATCGCCGACGACCTGTTGGGCACCTTCGGCGCGCCCGAGGTGACCGGCAAGCCCAACGCGAGCGACCTGCGCGAGGGCAAGCGCACGCTGCTGATCGCGCGCGCGTTCGAGGCGGCCGACCCGGCCGATGCGGCGGTCCTGCGCGCCGGCCTGGGCAAGCGGGACCTGGGCGAGGCCGAGGCTGCCGCGCTGCGCGAGGTGCTGGTGCGCTCCGGCGCAGCGCGGTCGTGCCACGAGGACGCGGAGCGGCTCTGTTCCGAAGCGCTGCGCGCCCTCGACGGCGCTCCCTTCCCCGCGCCTGTCGCGCAGGCGCTCCGGGAAATCGCCGCGTACAGCGTCCGACGCGCCGCCTAGGTTGCGCCCGATGACGCCGCGCGGCGAAAAAGCGCAGCGCCGCCGGTACGGCGGCGACTGGGCGGTCCGGCCTGCCCGCGCGTTCCGCTTCTGCGGCGACTCCGCGGCGCGGAGCTTGAGCCGCTTCCTCGAGTCGGTGCTGGAGAACCTGCCGGCGATGATGTTCATGAAGGATGCGCGCGAGCTCCGTTTCGAGCGGTTCAACCGCGACCACGACTTCTTCCCCAAGGAGCAGGCGGACTTCTTCGTGGCCAAGGACCGCGAGGTGCTGCGGCGCAAAGCGGTCGAGGACATCCCCGAGGAGCCCATCCAGACGCCGCGGGGGATGCGCTGGCTGCACACCCGCAAGATCCCGCTGCTCGACGACCGGGGCGAGCCGCAGCACCTGTTGGGCATCTCGGTGGACATCACGGAGAAGAAGCGCGCGCAGGAGATCCTCCGCGCCTCGCACGCCGAGTTGGAGCGCCGGGTGGCGCAGCGCACCGACGAGCTGCAGCTGGAGATCGCGGAGAGGTTCCGCGCCGAGGAGGCCCTGCAGCGCACCGAGGAGCAGCTGCGGCAGGCGCAGAAGATGGAGGCCATCGGGCGCCTCGCCGGCGGCATCGCGCACGACTTCAACAACGTGCTCAGCGTGGTGCTGAGCTACTGCGACCTGATGCTCGAGGACGCCGAGCCCGGCAGCGCGTTCCGCGGCGACCTGGAGGAGGTCCGGAGCGCGGGCGAGCGCGCCGCCACCGTGACCCGGCAGCTGCTCGCCTTCAGCCGGCAACAAGTCTTGCAGCCGCGGGTGCTCGACCTGAACGAGGTGGTCCAGGGCATGCGGCGGATGCTGGAGCGCCTGCTCGGCGAGGACGCCCTCCGCGTGCGCGAGGTGCTGGACGCCGCTCCCGCCGCACGCGACGGCTGACGTTCTCGGGAAACGCTCCTGCTCTCCGGCAGGCAGCGGATCCGCTCCACAAGTCGCTTCGAATCAGGTAAACTAAAAAGAAGGTTTGTTTTGCACAGGGGGGTTCCGTGGCCGGGCAGGACTTGGGTACCGACGCCGCCAAACCGGAGCTGCCCATCGCTCCCGACGACGCGGTGCGCGCGCCGGCTGACATGGCCGAAGCCGATCGCGGCGCCGGCGACGGTCGCTGGCTGGAGGTGCCGCGGCTCCCGCAGTTCAACGGCACTGCTGCCAGCTGGCTGTGGTGCGGGCGGGCCGCGGCGGCCATGCTTTACGACTACTACTGCAAGGCGCAGAGCAAGACCTCCGAATATGTCGGGCACAAGACCGGCGATCCGGGCCCAGGCTCGAGCGGAAAGCAGAAGGAAAACCTGCGCTTCATGGGCGGGTCCAACGACGGCAAGCTGGCCGGCATCACCGAGGGCGGCAGGATCGAGCCGGCCGCCATCTTCGACCTGGTCGGCTGGAAGCTGCAGCAGGGGTATCTGCAGAAGAGCGTCAAGGACCGCATCGACGCCAGCAAGGCGGGCACCGAGAAGCGCTTCGCGCCCGTCCTCGATGCGCTGCGCGCGAACAACCCGGTGGTGCTCTACACCGGGCTCGCCGCCAAGGCCAACGCCGGCCACACCGTGGTGATCAGCGGCTTCAAGAAGCAGGACGGCGATCTCTGGCTGCGCGTCACCGACCCCACCACTCCGCAGATCACCCTGATCGGCGCGCGCAACCTGCAGGTGGTGCAGCAGAAGCCGCAGGCGTTCTCCGAGTACTGGGTGAAGGCGCGCGCGCTGCTCGAGCTGAAGCTGCTCAACTACCAGCACGACGAGCTGCTCGGCAGGTACATGTCGATCCTCGACCAGCAGGTGAAGGACGACGCGGAGCTGGTGCACAAGCTCTCCGGCGGCGCGCCGTCGGCGAAGAAGGACGACAAGGCCGCCGCGCCGGAGCCGCCCGCGCCGCCCAAGGAGGGCCGGGCCAGCGCGCCGGCGGAGGTGAACAAGTCCACCGAGCTGACGGCGGAGCGGCTCACCTCATTTTACCACATGAGCGAGCGCGGCCTCTCCGGGCACTTCCCGCTCGGCGACGCGGGCCTGTTCCACTCGGGAGCGCATTTCTCTTTCGAGACGGGGCATCACGTCTCGGCCATGGCGAAGGGCGAGCTGGTGGCGGCGCGCATCGGGGCGGGCCCCGGCGAGCATCCCTGGAGCGACACCGGCTTCGTGCTCCTGAGGCACATTCTCAAGGGCGACAAGACCATCTACTCGCTCTTCCTCCACCTGCAGCGGGAGCCGCTCCATCCCGACCGCACCAACGCGGCCTGGCTGCGGCGGCTGCTCATCGAAGCGATGGGCGGCGATGCGGAGCAGAAGCCGAAGTGGCGCGTGACCAAGGACGCGCCCACCTGGAAGGACGAGGACAAGAAGAACTTCTCGCCCACCAACGTGCAGAACGACAAGACGCTCGCGCCCGGGGTCTACAAGGAGCAGGACCGCTGGATCGCCGACCACGCCATCTACGTGAGGCTGCAGGATCAGTGGATCCGCGCCTCGATGCAGGACGGCGAGGGGTTGGCGAAGGAGCTGTCGCCGTGGCTCGACTTCGACATCGAGGCGGCGGCGAAGAAGAGCGGCCTGGTCAAGAGCCTGCACGAAGGAAAGACCGCGGTCTTCGACGCCGACAAGAAGGACGGCAAGCGCAAGTGGCAGCTGGAGGCCGGCGAGGTGCTGGGCATGACCGGCCGGTACCTGGGCGTGCCCAGCGTGCACTGGTCGGTGTTCTCCAAGGACGCAGTCTTTCCCGAAGGCTCGCTGCCCGCGGAGGAGTTCGACGCCAAGGCGGAGGTGAAGCTCAAGTCGCTCGATCTGTCCGAGGACCACGGCAAGATCGAGCACACCCAGAAGCTGCTCGAGGCGCTCGACCCGGACAAGAAGTTCATCGCCAAGGTGCCGCAGAACATCGTCGCGCCGGGCGAGGTGGGCAAGTTCTATCGCTCGCCCACCGAGAGCTGGCGGTCGCGGTACCTGGCGGTGAAGGGGCTGTGCGAGTTCGCGCTCGACGTGGACAAGTTCATCGACCAGGAGCGCTTCAAGTCGCACACCGATCAGGAGAAGCAGGACTTCAAGAAGAACGCCAAGGCGTTCCTCTTCTGGAACGACCTCTCCTCGGCGGAGGATTTTCCCGGCGACGGCAAAGCGGTGTTCGTCCATCCGGTCACGGCGCTGCGGCTGATGGCGGGCGTGGCGATGGGCCGCGACACCGACGACGCGCCGGAGGCCAAGGAGGACGAGCGGCTGCACCCGCACGACGACGTCCTGATCGTGCTGCGCGACGCGAAGGGCCCGCTCGCGGAAGCGAAGGTGAGCATCAAGCTGGGCAAGACGGTGCTGCACGAGGGCGTAACCGACGCGTCGGGGCAGCTTCTGGTCCCGCTCGCCGAGGTGAAGGGCCAGGAACTCGAGGTGGAGGTGGACGCGCAAGTGGTGGGCGAGAAGGGGGAAGTGCTCGCCGTCGCCAACGAGACGCTCGCGCCCCCCACGCTGACCCCGGGCGATGCGCCGGGCAAGCAGACCTACAACGGCGTGGACATGGTTCCCGACCCGCAGCTCGCCCTCTCCATGAAGGTGAAGGCCGGGCAGTCGCCGGGCTTGTTCGCCGAGTGGAACGACGACCAGTTCAAGCCGGAGAAGAGGATCAAGGCCATCCCGGCCGGCACCGCGCTGGAGATCCAGCGGATGGTCTTCCGCCGCGACGACGGCAGCTACGAGGCGGTGCAGACCCACCTCGACGGCCAGCTCGGCTACCTCTGGTCGGTATGGAACAAGGAGGAGAATCTCGAGCCGGACCCCGCCTCGCACCAGCAGGCCAAGGAGGACGAGCCGGTGGTGCTGGCCACCTGGTCGGCGCGGATCGCGCATCTCAACGACCACCCGGTGTTCGCGGGCCGGGTGCAGAACCTCGACGACGGAGCGGAGCTGGAGATCACCTTCTGCGCCATCTTCGCCGCCGGAGCGCCGGAGCACGACGAGGAGCTGCACGCCGAGAAGGTGAAGGTGGCGGGCGGCGGGTTCTCGGTGGCCTTCGACCCGCACCAGCTCACCGCCGACGCGCACCTGCTCGCCTCGCCGCGGCCGGTGTTCGCCAGGGTGAAGGCCAAGGACAAGCTGTTCGTGCTGCGCGACCAGGCCATCACCGTGCACGCCGATACGCCCGTGCAGGACCGGCCGCCGGCGCCGGCCCCGGCCGAGTCGCCGCCCGGGGCCACCGACGTGATCTGCTTCACCGAGATCAAGCGCAAGTCGCCGGTCGCGGAGATGGGCGAGCTGGTCGATCGCCACAATACCTTCGACGGCAAGGAGCCGCAGCTGCGCAAGCTCTCGCAGCTCTCCGGCGATGCGGCGCGGCGCTTCGTCAACGACGGGGCCGACGAGCTGTACGTGGGGGCCACCGTCAACGAGATGCACCTCGCGCTGGAGGAGCACAAGAACCTCGGCTACCAGGCGGCGATGAAGGCGCAGCGCGACCGCTTCCTGCAGCTGTTTCCCGAGGGCGAGAAGGCGCTCAACGTGCTCTTCGCCAAGCCGGAGGAGGCGTACTTCAAGGACAACGGCATGACGGTGGGCATCTGCGCGCAGAACTGCGGCAGCTCGCTCGATCCGCGCGGCAAGGCCGCCGGCTGCAGCGAGGCGGTGCGGCTCAAGAACCTCATGTCCTGCCAGTACGCTCCCGACAAGAGCTGCCAGACCGCAGTCAAGCCGCCGGAGAAGGGCAAGACGCTGCCGGTGGTCGATCACTGCAAGTCGTCCTTGGGCGACTGCCACCACGCCGGCCACGACAAGACGCACTGCTACCTGGAGACGGTGGTGCGCGGGCCCGAGCATGAGGAGCGAGAACGCTGGTACGTCTCGCTGCCGATCAAGACCGCCGACAACCGCCAGCACCCCAAGAAGCACATCTGGCCCTACCACGCGCATCACGAGACGGGGCGCAATCTCAGAGTGGTGCTGGTCAACCCGCTCAACGGCAGCGCGGTGGTCTGCTCGATGGAGGACTACGGCCCCTCGGGCCCCTGCAAGGACGGGAACGTGGAGGTGCCGCAGGCCGCGGTGGACGCCGACGGGATGAAGGGCTGGTACCACATCTGCGGCATGTCCTACGAGACATTCTGGAAGCTGGGCTTCAGCACCCGCGCGCACGGCGACCCGGTCGTGCTGTTCGCCTTCGTGCCGGCAACCACGCCGCTCGGGCCGCTCAAGGAAGGCGCGCTGATCAAGGTGCGCAAGCAGGCCAGCTACGACCAGATCATGGGCCTGGTTCCGGTGCCCGCCAAAGCGGAGGCGGCGCAGTGAAGTGGCAGAAGGTCGACGAACGCTGGGCGAAGAAGGCCGCCGCCACCTCGGAGCTGGAGGACGGCGTCACCTTCACCACCGCACAGATGGAGGTGCCGGGCGAGGACCCGCTCACCGTCCGGGTCTGCAAGCGCAAGGGCCACCCCGAAGAGAAGCTCTGTTATCCGACCGAGACGCCCAAGACCTCGATCGTGCTGCACCACACCTCGGGCTACGGCAACTTCAGCGGCCTGATGGGCGGCGGCGGCGGCACCATCAACTTCATGATCGGGCGCGACGGCAACTGCTACCAGATCGTCCGCTCCGAGTGGGTGGCCTGGCACGCCACCTGGTGGAACCCGAACTCGATCGGGATCGAGATCGACAACATCGGCCAGCTCTTCGACGAGGGCAAGGATGACCTGCGCTCGGAGTACACCGACAAGGCCAAGAGCGGCAAGAAGGTCCACAACGACGTCTACTGCGACAAGAGCGAGAAGGGCGTCTACATCGAGAAGGCGTGGGACCACGGCGGCAAGTACTGGGCGGCGTGGAAGGAGGAGCAGTACCGGACCCTGGGCAAGCTGCTCAAAGCGCTGTGCAAGAAGCACGGCATTCCGCGGCTGATCCTGCCGGAGCCCGACCGGTACAAGGCGTTCAAGAAGGCTGATCGCGCCAAGTTCAAGGGCATCTGCGTCCACGTCAACATCGAGTACGACAACCGCGACGACCTGGGGCCGTACGTGGACTGGGACAAGATCATCCAGTACGCGGGCCTGACGGTGGGCGATTGCTTCTCGCCGGGGGCGCAGCAGGGGGCGCTGGGCGATCCGCCGCCGCCGGGGCCCAAGCCGCCGCTGCCGCAGCCGGCGCCTTCGGCGCCGAAGGACGAGGGGAAGGGGGACGCTGCAAAGCCTGCCGCCGCCGAGAAGCCGAAGGCCGAAAAACCCGCCGCCGCTGCGCCCAAGGTCGGCGCCGCCAAGGACGGCGCGGCGAAGAATGGCAAGAACGTGACCAAGGTGAAGATCGGCGACCGGCCGGGGCGGCTCGCCATCAGCGTGCGCCAGCCCGGCGAGCCGATTCCCACCTGCCCGCCGTGGTCGGGAGATCAATCGGCGCCGCAGGCCGACGGCAAGCGCGACGACTTCCTCCGCTCCGCGATGGGTCTTCTCGGCCGGTCCTACAAGCCCAACTCGCACGATCCCGAGCAGGGCTTCGACGGCGCGGGGCTGGTGGTCTTCTGCCTCAAGCGGGTGGGGCTCTTCGCCGGCGACGACGTCTGGCCGTCGGGTCCCACGCTGGCCGCGCACTACCACGTGACCGGCGCCGACCAGCACAGCGCGCCGGACGGCATCATCCCGGGCGACCTGGCCTGGTTCGGCCTGGGCGACCACGACACCGACGACACGCAGCACCCGATGATCTGGCTGGGCGGCGGTCGCGTGCTGGGCCCCGTCCCCGACAACGGCACCAACAACGGCGTCGTGCAGGTGACCCACCTCGCGGACGTGCCGGAGCACTTCGCCGGCTGGACGCACATCGACGACTTGGGGACGCTGACCACGCACACCGAGCACCCCGGCCAGCCCGCGCCGGGCACCGTGCTCAGCGCCGCGCTCCTGCCAGCCGATCCGGCGCAGGGCTACGATTTCCTCAAGGACCTGGTCGCCGCGAAGGGCGGCAAGTGGCTGGACGAGAAGGGCAAGGTGAACCTGGTCGGCATCCTGGAGATGCACGACCGCTGCCAGATCTCGCCGCGGCAGGACGACTGGAACGACACGCTCTTCGCCGCCTACCAGGACGAGGCCGGAATCAAATGCGTGATCCCGATGCGCGCCTCGCTCAACCCGGGCACCGACAAGGACTGCAAGGGCTCCTGGCAGCTCGTCGACGGCAGCTTCGCCTTCAAGCTCGACAAGGGCGACTCGGTCGACAAGGCGCTGATCCCCGACGGCAACGTCAAGGGCTGGTTCGACGCCAACGGCCAGGGAGCGCTGCGGCCGGGCGACGATCCGCACGACAAGGTCGAGGAGAAAAAGCAGGAGGACGACGAGCCGCTCCCGGACAAGGAGACCTTCGAGGGCTCGGTCGAGGGACCGGGCGGGCCGATGAAGAAGTGGCCGTTCAAGCTGCTCAAGGACGGCAAGGCCGTCGACAAGGACGGCCTTTCCGGCGGGACCACCAAGAACGAGTTCAAGAACGGGGTCTGGCTTACCGACGCGGAAGGAAAGTTCGAGTTCAAGGACGTGCCGCAGGGAAAGTGGTCGCTGGACGTGGTGCTCGGCGGCGGCAAGCTGAAGGTCTTCGACGAGGGGCCGCCTCCGAAGGGCGCCACCGAGCGCGGCCAACGCGCCCCGCACCCCGAGCCGGTGAAGACCTGGCACAACGAAGGCCCCCAGCCGGTGGGAGGCTAGATGGGCTACGGGTATCCCATCGACGTAGCGGATCTGGTCGCGCGCCTGAAGAAGCGGGGCCAGGAGCTGATCGACCATCTCGGGCTCGCCGACGGCGACCGCGACGATCTCAAGCTCACCAAGATCGTCTGGGGCGTGGGGCGCGGCTGGTTCCCCACCATGGCCGACGGCTCGCCGCATTCGGGTCTCGACATCGGGTTGCCCGACGTGGAAGGGCATGACAGCTACAAGGACGCGCCGGTCGTGGCCATCGGCGACGGCACCGTGGTGTTCACCGAGGCCCACATGCGCAGCGAGGAAGACTACGACCAGGGCCGAGTGCTGGTGCAGCACAAGACCCCGGACGGCAAGGACTTCTACGCGCTCTACTACCAGCTAAACACGGTGCAGGCCCTCAACGGGCAGAAGGTCAAGCAGGGCGATCTGCTCGGCACGGTAGGCTGGCACGGCGATTTCCCCCACCTGCACTTCGCCTGCGCCTCGCTGGAGAAGATCGGCGGCGACGATGATCTCACGCCCGAGGCCACCTACGACTCGCTGCCTTCGGGGCAGGCCGCTTGGAACGTGCTGCGCGTCGCGGTGGAGGGGCTGGACGAAAACGAGTGGCCCTCGCTGTCGGGCGGGCCCTGGTACCTGTTCAATCCCGTCGAGCTGGTGCGGTTCTGCCTGGGGCAGAAGTACGAGCACGACGTGGGGAAGGACTCGCCCCACTCGGTGGAGCCTGCCTCGGCTCCGGTGAGCGGGAAGCTGTCGCCGTTCGGGCCCAGCGAGCTGGTGGTCGATTCCATCTTCCAGAGCAAGGCGCTCTCCGGCGTGGCGCCGCTGGAGAAGCTGGCCTGCGATCCGGACTTCGCCCCCGTCGGGGCCAAGTACGCCGACGCGGAGATCGTCAAGGCGGTGCAGCGCGCGCTCGCCACCATGTACAGCCTGGGCAAGAGCGGCCCACACAGCGACGGAATCGACGGCGACTTCGGCAACACCACCACCAAGGTGGTGACGAAGTTCCAGGCCAAGGCGAAGGACATGGACCTGAGCGCCTTCGGGCGCGCCGGGGCCGACGTGCCGCAGGGCGGCAAGGTCGACTGGCTCACCCTGATGGCGCTGGACGCCGCCGCCGCCGCCCACGAGGGCGCGCCGGCCGAGGTGAAGAAGAAGAAGGACGAGCCGCCCGATTCGCCCGCCGGCCCTCCGCCGCAGCGGCCGAAGGGCGAGGTGATCCCGCCGCCCAAAGGAAGCTTCGTCTTCGATCCCGCCGCCGGGCCGTCGCTCAAGTTCGGCATGCTGATGTACAAGGCGCTGCTCAACTGGCTCTGGGACGGGAAGAACGGCGTCGGATACTCCACCTGCACGGAGGAGCACTACGACCTGCTGCTGAAGGATCCGGAGCTCAATCCGGAGTGGCCCGACATGAGACCGCTGGGTATCGAGCCGGACCCAGCCCCGCGCGACAAGCACGGCAAGCACCCCGTCTTCAGCGCCTTCGGCTGCGCCTGGAAGGGCACCAACTTCACCAACTGCTGCAACTCGCAGATGGCTGCCATGCTGGTAGCCACCGGGGGCAGGGCCTTCGGGCGCAAGGGCAGTGACGGCCAGGTCACGAGCTACGACCTGCGCACCCTGGGCGAGCCCAGGGTGAATGCCCAGTACGGGGGGCGGAACGGCAGCGTCCCCGCCATCGCCGTCTATGAAAAGCTCTTCGCCAGCGTCTATGGCAGCGTCAAGGTGGACGGCAAGCAGCTCGTCAACGACGACTACGGCGGCATGCTCAACGGCATGGTCTTCCTCGACATCGGCAAGCCGCTCTGCAAGTTCACCAGCCAGGCGAAGGACATGTCCGAGATGCGCGTCGGCGACACCGCGCACTACCCCGGCCATGCCTGGCTGGTGGGAGACGTGCGCTACGGCATCTTCTTCAGGGACCTGCCCGGGCGAAATAACTGGCACTACGTGGTCGACCAGTCCAGCTTCATCGACGCGGAGAAGCCCAAGCTCTACAAGGTCGGCAAGGGCGACGGGTACAACAAGTCGCCCTCGCCCAGCGGCATCGACGGGCGCGACCCGATGAGCGCCAAGGACTGCGACTGGGTGGCGCAGAACGAGGACGAGTTCCAGCGCCGGATCAAGGCCTTCCTCGGCGCCACCAGCCTGGAGGTGGACGGCACGCCGCACGCGGTGGAGGCCATCGAGGTGACCGCCATCCGCTGCTTCAGCGCCAACGGCACGCGCAGCACCTGCCACTCGGTCGAGTACGACCCGGTGATGGGTCCCGACCCGAAGAAGCCCGAGAAGCAGATCCCGGTGGCCTTCAACAAATCGGACAAGCAGATCCCCAAGTACTGCGGCATCACCCAGCCGTGGGCGTGGGGAAACAAGATCGCGTTCGGCCGCTACTACGGACCGGCGAAGTAAGGAGGCGAGATGGCCTGGACAGACCCGAACGCCTCCGAGCGCTGGCACTCCCTGGACCAGGACCCGGCCTACGCCGGCAAGGACCTGCCCGGCACCCACGAGCTGACCTCGTACTCGCCGGCGGGCAACGGCCCCAAGGACGAGGTGTACCGCGTCACCGCCAGCCTCTCCTTCATCGCGCGGACCCTGTTCATCATCGCCGAGGACAAGCACTTCGAGGACCTGACCGGCGAGGATGCGCTCACCATCGGGGTGGGCGACTTCGCCGCCGGCAGCGACATCCGCCTCCTGCAGGACTTCGACGCCGCCTATCCGTCGCTGGCCAAGGAGGCCTTCGGCGACAAGTACGACCAGGTCTACGGCGGCAACGCCAAGTGGCTGAGGGCGGCGCAGAAGGCCACCATCAAGAAGGACGGCAGCTACCGCAACGACCACGGCGCCATCGTCAACGGCTGGTTCCGGCGCGGGGTGGGGCAGCTGCTCGCCGACCGGCGCCTGTATGGGGTGCAGCTGCGCACCTGGCGCAAGGACAAAGTGGAAAGCTCGCTGGGCGCGTTCCAGGGATTCGGCTTCAAGCTGCAGTTCTCGCTGGCGGCGATGTGCGGCATGGCCAACAGCATGGGCCCCGGCGGGATGAAGGCTTTGGTGCAGAAATCGCTCGGCCAGGTGAAGGGCAAGTCGGGCCAGGAGAAGGAGATCGCGGCCATGCGCCTGGCGGTGGCCGGCTACGCAAGCAGCGGGGCCAGCTTCAATGCCGACAACGGCGACAAGCGGGTCAAGGCCGCGCAGGAGAACGCCGCGGCGACGGTGGCGGCCATCTTCGACGGCGGCAAGCGGCCGGGCGACCCCGAGCACCGCGCGCTGCGCATGCTGCACACCGGCGACTGGTTCCCGATCAAGGAAGCGGCGGAGTTCGACGGAGATCTGGGCGACTTCCAGCTCGAGGAAGGCGAGCAGGCGCCGAAGAGCGACGGCGCCACGCCGCCTTCGCCGCTGCCGGATCGGCCGCTCGGCGACCGGAACAACAGGAAGTGGAAACGGCACAAGCCCGAGGAGCGCAAGGCCGATACGGCGCCCCAGCCCGCGCCGAAGGCCGACCCGCCGCCGCCGGCGCAGGATCCCAAGGAGTTCCTTCCCGACACGGGCAGCGCGCAGCCCGCCACGGTGGTGGAGGGCGGCTTCGACAAGATCAAGGTCCAGCTGGCGCCGGGCGGTACCGACAAGCCGCAGCGGCCCACCCGCAGCACGCAGCTGGTGTGGGGAGGTTATGATCCGTCGACGCCGTGGGGAATGCTGGCCGCGCTGATCGAGAAGTCGGGTGGCGCGGTGCAGTACACCTACCTGCACGCCGCCGATCTGGTGCGCAAGCGCAACCAGCCCTTCCAGCCCAAGGACGAGGAGTCCAAGAACGAGGAGGCGAAGGATGGCGGATGACCTCTTCGGCTGGGGCTTGGACTTCGAGTTCCAGAACGCGGGCCAGAAGGACGCGCGCGTCTGGGCGCACCCGAAGTGCAAGGGCAGGGGTCCGCGGCCGCTCTTGATCTGGCTGCACGGCACCAACCGGCCCGACAAGAAGCACCCGCCGCAGCTCACCGAGCGCCTCGATCGCGACTTGTGCGCGCACGTCGGCAAGCTGGCGCAGTTCCACATCAACGCGGGGCACACCACGCCGCTGATCATCGCCGCGCCCAGCTGCGTGGACGACGGCTCTTCCACTACGTTGTGGAGCAAGTTCGATCTCGACGGCTTCGTCGACAAGGTGATCGCCCAGCTTCCCGAGGACGTGAAGGTGGACCCGGCCCGCATCTCGGTGATCGGTCACAGCGGCGCGGGGTGCGACGTGCGCAACGGGCTCGCCGCCATCGCCACCGCCGGCGGCAAGGTGAAAGGCAAGCCGCTGGAGGTGCTCGGTTACGCCGATACCTGCTACACGCTCAAGTACGCCAAGGGCGCCGACGAAGGCCTCACCAAGGCGGGCAACACCGAGACCACCGTCTACTGCATTTTCAAGGACGGGGGCGGCGGCGGCGGCTCGTACGCGAACGCGGCCGACTTCGCCAAGGCGCTGAACGCGGGCAAATGGGCGGGCGCGGGCTTCGAGTCCCCGCTCGACGTCGCCTACGGCAGCGGCAAGCGGCTCTTCATCCATCTCACCCACGAGCAAGTCTTCGCCGACGAGGCCACCTGGCTCAAGGGCGCGCTCAAGAAGCCCTTCGACCACGACAAGGACAGCTACGGCCCCCACTACGGGGTCTGCCTGGTGTGGACGTCGTGGGCGCTGCGGCGTTTCTTCAAGCCCACCGAGAAGGCGGAGGCCGCGCCGCCGCCCGGGGTCACCGGCGGCGAGTGGGCCGACGTCCCGACCGGCCCGGATCCGTGGAACCCGCCGGACGGCGCCGAGCCGCACCTGACCGGCGACGCGGAGTTCGCCGACCCCGGCTCCGGCCGCTTCTGGCCAGTGCGCACGCAGAACCAGTTCGGCCGCACCGTCTGCTTCCTCGATGCCGGCAGCCCGGTGGGAGTGCCCGGCCCGGACGGGCCCACCACGCAGGAGCGGCACTTCCTCGCCGCCCGTGCCGGCGCCAACGGCGCGCGCTACCATGCGGGGATCGACCTGTTCGGCGACTTCCACGACCTGGTGGTCGCCACCGAGTCCGCGACCATCCTCAGCTTCGAGCCCTTCTACCAGAACCTGTTCAAGCTCTTCCTCAAGTGCGACAGCGGGCTGGTGATCAACTACGGCGACGTCGACGAGCGCTCGCTCAAGGAGTTCAACCTCGAGTTGGGCAACCGCGTGCAGGCCGGTCAGCCCATCGCGCGGGTGGGGCGGATGGCCGGCGGTTGCTCGATGCTGCACTTCGAGACGTATCCCGCGGGCACCAGCGACGTCGTGCGCTACTTCGCCTCCGACCCGCCGAGCACGCTGATGCGGCTGCTCAACCCGACCCAGTATCTGCTGGCCCTGGCCCGGCTGGGCCGTTAGTTAGAGCCGTGCCCACTTGAGGCGAGCACCTCGGCCTCAGGCCTCGGGCCTGATGATCCATCACATCTTGGCAGCCTTCGCGGTTTGTGATCTACGGTCGGGCCGGGGCGCGGAGAGATCTCCCGGTTCCACTCCGATTTGGAGAAGAGCTTCGTTCGCGCCGTGGTGATGCATGACAAGGACTTGCGCGCCGCCGGCAGCGAGCACCGCGCTCGCGAGACCGGCAAGCTGCGCCTCGAGGGAAAGGATTATGTGGTGCAGGGATGGCGACATCCCGCAGGTGCGCGCCGGGCGCGGGAAGTCGTCGGGCCTTACGCCCTGCCTTGCGCACGTGCGCTATGGAGCGCTGTCGGTCGCGAAAATCCTGCGTCGCCCCTACGAGGGCAAGCCCGTCATCAGCTCCTGTTAGGCGCGCTGGCCGGCACCGCGGAAGAACAGCTCGAGCATCTCCGCGACGCACGCCTCCGCGTCTCGCGACTTCGCGCGCAGCAGATGGTGCTGGATCACCGACATGAAGATACCGATTGCGACCGTGGTGAGCAGCGGCGTCCCGAGCGGCCGGAGCACGCCTTTCTCGACGGCTGCTTCGATCGTCCCGGCGACCTGCCGCTCCGCCTCCGCGAACCGCCGATCGAGCGACTTGCTCACGCGCGACTTGAGCCCCCAGTCCCGGTTGAGCTTGCCGGTCGCCCACATGGGAAAGAACTGCGGGGACTCGAGGAAGTGCGCGGCATACGCGACCGCCAGCATGCGGATGCGCTCGGTGGGATCCACGCTCGCCGAGGAGGCGGTCAAGCGCGCGCGGATGCCATCGAGCCGCGCCACGACCGCCTCGTACAGCTCCTCCTTCGACGCGAACTGCCGGTACACCCCTTCTCCGACGGAGGGGCGCCGTTCCTCGCCCGTGCCGTCACCTTCGCCCCGGCCGTCCTCACCTGGACGGACGCCAGGCAGCCGGAGGGCAAGTCACCCCTCTCCCCACGCGCGGGCCGCGGCGACACCTCCTTCTGCGTCCTGCAGCGCAACGGCAGCTGGGCCACCGTGGCTTACTCCGCGGACGCGGGCGAGTACGCGCCCTCGGGCGCCTGCGTGCCGCCGGCGACTTCAGCCGGCCCGCGATGACGCAGCTCGCCGTGTCCGCAGGGGTGGTCCGAGATCAAGACGCTGAGCCCCGGGCAGGGACGACTCGCGCGCCAAGCCCGGGCCAACCGCCTGGCCCGGGCCGGCGCGCGCGTCATGGACGCGTCGGGGGCGGCGTCCCGGGCCCCGGAGGCGACGCACCGGGCAGCGACGGCGCGGGCGGCCGCGCGACCGGTCCAGGCTCCTGCGGCGGTGCGGTTCCCTCGGGCCTGCCGGTCGGCACGTCGGGCGCGTGGACGGTTCCCGCGGTCGGCCCTTGCGCGCCTGCCGGAGCCTGCGGCGCCCGGGCGCGCACCTCGAGCACGCCCGGCGCGGTGTGCAGGCGAACCTCGCCGAGCGCCAGGGCCTGGAGCGCATCGGCGGCGCCGCCGACGGGACCCACCACCACTACCGGCCATTGCCGGGGACGGATCCATTTCCTCGCCACGCGGGTCGCATCACCCCGGGTGATCTTCTCGATCCGCCCGGCGACGGTCCGGTAGTGATCGCGCGGCAGCCCGTTGAAGACGGTGGTGGCGAGCGCGGACGCGACCGCGTCGTTCGTCTCCAGCGCCGCGGGCAGG
>Ga0137392_10001117_pt1 | contig 15146 bp, 11 predicted proteins | sample 15con2h34AmetaG_FD_101394 | JGI IMG/M metagenome (GOLD analysis project Ga0137392, IMG submission 101394) | Vadose zone soil microbial communities from Angelo Coast Range Reserve, California, USA - 15con2h3.4A metaG | ecosystem: Environmental > Terrestrial > Soil > Vadose zone > Saprolite... | reverse complement strand
CGGGTCCGCCACCAGGTCCTCGCCGATGAAGCAGTGCGCGGTCTCGTCGAGGTAGGCCGCCGACGGCAGGAAGCGGGTCAGGAACGTGAGGCGTCCCGCGCGATAGCCGCCCTCCTCCCGCAGCTCGCGCTGGGCGGCCGCCTCCGGGCTCTCTCCGGGCAACCCACCGCCGCCGGGCAGCTCCCAGGAGTCGGCGCGGGCGAGGTGGCGGAACTGGCGGACGAGGAGCACGCGCTCGCGATCCACGAACGGCACGACCCCGACGGTGAGCCCCACGTGCAGGATCGGGTAGGTCTTCTCGACGCCGGTGGGCAGGCGCCAGACGTCCTCGCGCAACGTGAGCTTGCCCATGCGCTCGCGCTCGTTGCTGCGGATGAAGCGCCACTCGCGGTCGCCGGTGTCGGGGGGCACGGGAAGCCTCGCCGCGTCAGTGTGCTATCGTAGGGCGCATGACGCAAGAGCGCCCCGCGGATCGGCTGATGGACAAGCTGCTCCGCGCCATCGAGGTGTCGATGAAGGCCACCGAGGCCTCCCGCGAGGCGGTGCAGGAGATCCTGCGGCGCGGAGCCGAGACCGGCATCTTCTTCGCGGGCGGCCGCGAGGGCGACGCCGCGGAGGCGACTCCCGAAGGCTTCGACCTCACCGAGCAGGATCGTGACTTCCTCCGGTCCCTCTCGATCCGCCCCGATCCCCGCTGACCGCGCCATGCGCGCGCTGCTGATCCTGGGCTGCCTCCTCCTGGTCGTGATGGCGCTGTCGCGCCTGCCGTCGGCGCTCCGGGTCCGGCTGCCCTCCACCCCGCCTCGTCGCGACGAGCTGGTCAAGGACCCGGTGTGCCAGACCTACGTGCTGATGTCGCGCGCGATCCGCGAGGAGGCCGCCGGCGCGCCCGCCTACTTCTGCAGCCGCGAGTGCGCGGCGCGCTTCCACCAGGGCGAGCGCCGGGCGTGACTCCGGCCGGCGGGAGCGAAGGCGCGGCGCCGGGTCGCGCTCGCTCCCGGTACGACCTGCTGGTCTGCGATCTCGACGGCACCCTGATCGACGACTCCATGCAGCTCGACCCGGCGCTGGTGGAGGCCTTCCACCGGGCGACCGCGCGCGGGCTCGCCATCTCGCTGGCCACCGGGCGCATGCCCGCCGCGGCCGATCCGTACCGCGACCAGCTCGGCATCACCGCGCCGGTCATCTACTGCAACGGGGCGGTGCTGCGGGGCGGCGGAGGCGAGCCCGCCCTCGTGTCGCTCACGCTGCCGCGCGGCCTGCTCGGCCGCGCGTGGACGGTCGTCTCGCACGCCCCGGTGCACCCGGTCTTCTACCGCGATGATCGGCTGTTCTGCGCGGAGCGCACCCTCCCGGTCCGCCAGTACTGCGAGGAGGAAGGGCTCACGGTGGACGTGGTCCCGGATCTCGAGGAGTTCCTCGGGCTGGGCGCCTTCATCAAGAGCTTGCTCATCGGGCACCCGAGGGATCTCGACATCGTGCGGGGCGACCTGACCCCGATCGTGGCCGAGCACGGCCGCCTGGTGCGCACGCGCCACGACTACCTCGAGATCATCCCGGTCGCCGCTTCGAAGGGGGCCGCGCTCGCCCGGCTCGCCGAGCACGTGGGCGTGCCGCTCCATCGGGTCGTCGCGGTGCGTGATCAGGAGAACGACCTCGAGATGCTGCGCGAGGCCGGGCTCGGCGTCGCGATGCCGCACGCGCCGGAGGCGGTGCGGCGGGCCGCCGATCGCGTCGCCCCGCCCGCCGCCGACGGTGGGCTGCTGCGCCTGCTCGGCGAGCTGTTCCCCGATCACTTCGCCTGAGGCGATGGCCATGGCTCCGCATCCCGACCCGTGGCGGGCGATCGACCGCCAGCCGGATCCCGCGCGCTACGTGCGGATGATGGAGTCGCGCAGCCGCACCCCCACCCAGGCGCGCGTGCGCCGGCGCTTCCTCCGGTTCTGCCGGATCGCGCCCGGGTGGAAGGTGCTGGAGGTGGGCGTGGGCAGCGGCGTGGTCGCCCGCGACCTCGCCGCGATGGTGGGCCCGCGCGGGCACGTCACCGGCGTGGACAGGAGCCGGGTGCTCATGGCGGCGGCGCGCCGACGCGCGCGCGAGGAAGGGCTCGCGCGTCGCATGGACTTCCGGCTGGGCGACGCCGCGGCGCTGCCGCTCCGGACCGGCCGCTTCGACTGCGCCCTCGCGGTGACGGTGCTGCTCCACGTGGCGCGGCCGCAGGCCATGCTCCGCGAGCTGGTGCGAGTGACCCGGCCGGGCGGAGTGGTGGGGCTGCAGGATCAGGATTTCGGCACCCAGGTGCTGGACCACCCCGATCGCGCGCTCACCCGGCTCATCTTCGAGGGCGTGGCCGACCGGATGTACCCGGAGCCCTACTCGGGCCGGACCCTGGTGCGCCGGCTGGTGCAGCTGGGTCTCGAGCGCGTGCGCCTCCTGGCCGACGTGTACCAGGTGCGGAGCCTCGACCCGTTCACCCACAGCCTGCTGAAGCGGCGGACGGAGATCGCCATGCAGTTCGGCCTGATCGGCCCTCGCCGGGCCGCCGGCTGGCTGGACGCCATCGAGCGCGCCGACGCGGCGGGCCACTTCGTCTTCACTTTCAACTACTACGGGGCGACCGGCATCCGGCGGGGTGGGGTCGCACTGAGCTGACCGGCGCGCCCGGCTCGCCCGGGCAGCCGGGTCTGTCGTTGGCGGTGTTCCCGCGCCTCCGGCATATACTGGAATTCACCCCATGAGCAGCCACAGGGCCGGCGGCGCGCGCCCGAGCCGCCCGGAAGATCAGGCGGGGTCCGATCCCGTCTCCGGAGACGCCGCGCTCGAATCGCGACTGCGGGAGACCGCGGCCCTTCTCTCGGTCGCGCGCGTCGCCAGCGCGACCACCGATTTTCGGGAGGCCCTCCGCCTCATCTGCCGCGAGCTGGCCCAGCTGACCGGCGCGGAGACCGCCGCCGCCTACGTCCGGCAATCCGCCGGCGCCGAGCTGAGTCCGATGGCCGCGTACCACGTGCCGAAGCACGCGCTGGAGGCGCTGGCCGGCGCGAAGCTCACCGCAGGCGACCAGCAGGGGTTCGACGCGGTGTTCCGGAGCGGCCAGGTCATCTGGAGCGACGACCTGCCGTCCGATCCGCGGTTCGCCATCGACCTTTTCCGGCGCTTCCCGCACCAGTCGGGCCTGATCATCCCGCTCTTCCTCGACGGCCAGGTGGCCGGCGCGTTCTACCTGGTGTGGTGGCGCGCTCGGCGGCGCTTCGAGGACGCCGACCTGGCCCCGCTGCAGGCGATCGGCGAGCAGGCCGGGGTCCTCCTGCGCAACGCCCGATTGCACGAGGCGCTGAACGCGCGCGCGGGCCGCCTGCGGACCCTGACGCGCCTCAACCAGCTGGTCTCCTCGTCGCTCGAGCCGGACGAGGTGCTGGCCGGGATCGCGGCCGCGGCGGCCGAGCTGATGCAGGTGCCGGTGGTCTCGGTGTGGGTGGTCGATGCCGCGCTCAAGCGCCTCGACGCGCGGGCCTTCGCGGGGCCGGCCGGCGTGCCCGACTTTCCGCGCCGCTCGTTCGACGTGGGAGAGGGCGACGTGGGCTGGGTGGCGACCCAGCGCCGCGTGCTCGAGATCGACGACGTCGCGACCGACGAGCGCGTGACCAACCAGGAGTGGTGGGACGCCCACGGCTTCCGCAGCTTCCTCGGTGTGCCGATCATCTTCCAGGATCTGCTGCTGGGCGTGCTGGTGATGGGCGGCCGGGGGCCGTTCCGCCTGGCCGTCGACGATCACGAGATGCTGGACGTCTTCGTCACCCAGTCCGCCTCCGCGATCGCCAAGGCACGCCTCTTCCAGGACATCCAGGATCGCCGGCGCCTCACCGAGGACCTCTACGCCCTGACCCAGGCCATGGACCGCTCGATGGATCTGAAGGAGCGCGTGGGGATCTTCGCGGCCGCTGCGCTGCGTGCGCTCAACTTCGAGCGGCTCAACGTCTGGCTCGCCGAGCCCGACGGCGCCACGCTCCGGCTGGTCGCGGGCAGCGACGCGCGGCCGGACGTGCCCGCGGTCCTCCCCCTGGGGCAGGTGGCCGGCTTCCGGGAGGTGTGGGACTCGGGCATCACCCTCATGGTGGCGGACAACGAGCAGCTCGCCCACGTGCCGCCGCTGCCGCCCGAGTGGCGGCACCACCCGATCCTGCGCACCCGGCGCTTCGCGGTGGTCCCTCTGCTCGTCCAGGGCCGCCCGGTCGGGGTGGTGAGCGTCGACAACAAGCCGAGCCGCCGGCCCATCACGCGGCGCGCCGTCGCTCACCTCGAGCTGTTCTGCCAGCAGCTCGCGACCTCGGTCAACAACGCCCGTCTCTACGGCGAGACCCGGCAGCGGGAGCGCGACGCCACGCTCCTGCTCGAGGTTACCCGGAAGCTCTCGTCGACCCTCGAGCTGGACGCGGTGCTCGACCTGGTGGCCGACGGCACGATCGAGGCGCTCGGCTGCGCGGCGGCCGGTTTCTACCGCTGGGACGCCTCCCGCGGCGGGCTCGTCTTCGTCCGCGGCCGGAACCATCCGGAGGGCTTCTCGCGCCCGCTCCTGATGAAGGCGGGGGAGGGGATCACCGGGCGCGCCTACGCGGAGCGCCGCCCGGCCTGGACCAACGACCGGCTCGCCGACCCGAGCCTCGCCTACGCGCCGGCCAACGCGGAGGCCATGCAGCGCGACGACGCGCCGCGCGCCTACCTCGCGGTGCCGATCATGATCCGGGACGAGGTCTTCGGGGTGCTGGACGGCTCCTACTTCGAGCCGCACGCCTTCACCGAGCGCGAGGTCAACCTGCTCTCGAGCCTGGCCGCCCAGGGCGCGGTGGCCATCGAGAACGCGCGCCTGTACTCGGCCACCCAGCAGAACCTGGCCGGCGCGGCTCTGCTCAACGCGGCCGCCCGCACGCTGCACCGCACCCTCGACGTCAAGCGGCTGCTGCCCGAGGCGGCCGGGACGCTCGGGCAGACCTTCGGGGCGAGCCGGGTGGGCATCGTGCTGTTCGAGGAGCCGGGGAGCGGGAGCGGCGATGTCATCGCGTGGGGCGACTGGCCTCCCGAGGCGGTGCGCGCGCTCGCCGAGCCGCTCCGCCGCCGCGAGGCGCCGCTGCTGATTCCCGACACCGGGGCCCGCCCGGACTTGCTCCGGGCCGGGCTCCTGGAGCCGGGCGGGGCGCTCGCCGGCTTCCCGGTGCGGGGACGGAGCCGCGTGCTGGGCGGGCTGCTCCTCCAGTTCGCGACCCCGCGCGCGCTCACCGAGGCCGAGACGCGGCTCCTCGCGGCCTACGCGGACCAGCTCGCGATGGCGCTCGACAACGCGACGCTCTTCGAGAACGCGGAAAACCAGAAGACCCAGCTCGAGCAGGTCTTCGCCTCGACCTCCGACGGCTTCCTGGTGCTCGGTCTCGACCGCGAGGTGGTGGCGCTCAACCAGCGCGGCGGCGACCTGCTCGGGATTGCCCCCCACGCGGTGATCGGCCACCCGTTCGCCCGGCTCGTGGAGGCGGTCCGGCAAGCGGTGGACTGGGACGCGACGGGCGGGCCGGCGCTGGCCGCCGCGCTCGAGCGGACGGGCGAGAGCGCCGACGGCGATCTCGAGCTGGCGGGCCCGGAGCGGCGGACGCTCCGCTGGATGATCACGCCCACCCGCGACCTGCTGGGGGGCGAGGTCGGGGTCACGGTCACCCTGCGCGACGTCACCCGCGAGCGGGAGATCGACCGCATGAAGACCGAGTTCGTCTCCACCGTCTCGCACGAGCTGAGGACGCCGCTCGCGTCGATCAAGGGGTCGCTGCACCTCCTGCTGTCCGACGAGCAGCTCGTGCTCGACGAGACCCAGCGCCGGCTCGTCGACATCTCGCTCAAGAACACCGATCGGCTCATCCGGCTCATCAACAACATCCTCGACATCTCCAAGATGGAGGCCGGCCACATTCACCTCGACCTCGAGATGCACCAGCCCGTCGACTTCGTCGAGCTGGCGGTGGACGGCATCCGCGGGTTCGCGGAGTCGCGCCGGATCTCGATCGAGACCCAGCTCGAGGCGGACCTGCCGTCGGTGCGCGTCGACTTCGACCGGATGGTGCAGGTGGTGACCAACCTGCTCTCGAACGCCATCAAGTTCTCACCCGAGCAGGAGCGGGTCACGGTGGGGGCCCGCCGGGCGGGCTCGGACCTGGAGATCTGGGTGAGCGACCACGGGCGGGGCATCGCCCCGGAGGACGCGGGCCGGCTCTTCCGCAAGTTCCAGCAGCTCGACGGCAGCAACGTGCGGGCGGTCGGGGGGACCGGCCTCGGCCTCGCCATCTGCCGCGGGATCGTCGAGGAGCACGGCGGGCGCATCGGGGTGGACAGCCGGGTCGGCGCGGGCGCCACCTTCACGGTGCGCCTGCCGGTGCCGGGCGCGGCCGCCGCCCCCCCCGGCACGGAGGCTCTCGCCGAGCGGAAGGAGCAGGCGCCGCTGGTGCTGGTGGTGGACGACGAGCCCGACGTCCGCGCGCTCATGCGCGACCTTCTCCAGCTCTCCGGCTTCCGGGTCATCGAGGCGGGTCGCGTGCTCGAGGGCGTCGAGCTGGCGCGACAGCAGCGTCCCGACGTGATCACGATGGACCTCATGCTGCCCGACCTCGACGGGTTCGAGGCCATCCGGCTCCTGCGGGAGCAGCCCGAGACGCGGGACACCCCGGTGCTGGTGCTGAGCGCGATCGAGGTCGAGCCGGGCGATCCGCGCGCGCTCGGGGCCACCGTCTGCCTCACCAAGCCGTTCAGCTCGGCCGATCTGCTCGGCGCGATCCGCTCGCGCCTGCGGGCTCCGAACGGCGGCGGCGCGTGACCGCGGCGCGCATCCTCGTCGTCGACGACGAGGCGGACATCAGCACGATCCTGACCGTGACCCTGCGGCGGGCCGGCTACGAGGTCGCGAGCGCGGCCGACGGGATCGAGGCGCTCGAGGCCATCCATCGGCAGGCCCCCGACCTGATCCTGCTCGACGTGATGATGCCGCGCTCCGACGGGCTCGAGACCCTCAAGCGCATCCGGCAGCACCCGCCCACCGCGCAGGTGCCGGTGATCATGCTCACCGCGCGGGCCGGTCTCGCCGACAAGATGAAGGGCTTCGAGCGGGGCGCCGACGACTACGTGGCCAAGCCCTTCGAGCCGGCCGAGATCGTGGTCCGGGTGGCGGCCCTGCTCAAGCGCTCCACTCACTCCCGCGTGGTGAGCCCGCTGCTCAGCGTGCTCGGCGACTGGTTCACCACCGAGCGCATGGCGCAGCTCGGCCGGGACCTGGAGGCCGCGCGCGACATCCAGGAGCGGCTGCTGCCCCCGGTGCCCGCGACGGTGGCCGGGCTCGAGGCGGGCGCGATGCTGCGCTCCTCCACCGTGGTGGGCGGCGACTTCTTCGACATCGTGCCGATGGGCGATCGCCTGGGGGTCGCGGTCGGCGACGTCTCCGGCAAGGGGATCCCGGCCGCGCTCCTCATGGTGATGGCGCGGACCCTCCTGCGCGAGATCGCCCGGAGCCTCGACGAGCCGGGCCCGGTGCTGGCCGCGCTCAACCGCTCGCTCTGCCGCGACATGCCGCCGTCCATGTTCGTGACCCTCATCCTGGCGGTGCTGGACGAGAGCGATCCGGGCCGCGTGGCCCTGTCGAGCGCCGGCCATCCGGATCCGGTGGTCGTGCGCGCCGGCGGCGACGCGCACGTGGCGGCGCTGGGCGACGCGGCGGGCACCCCGCTCGGGGTCCTCGACGAGGCGTCGTTCGGCCAGACCACCCTCCGGCTCGACCCGGGCGACACCCTGGTGCTCCTCACCGACGGCATTCTCGAGGCGCAGGAGCAGGACGGCGGGCGGCCCGGCACGCGGGTGGTCCTGCCGCTCCTCTCGCGGGAGCGCGCCCTGCCGTCGCCGGCCCTCGCCCGGGCGCTCTGCGAGGACGTGCTCCGCCGCGGCGGCGCCCGGATCCAGGACGACATGACGGTGTTCGTGCTGCGGAATCCTGGCGGGCCTCCGTGATCCGTCTCCACGCGGTCCTGCTCACCCTCGTGGCCGGCGTGGCCTCCGCCGCGGCGCAGCCCGCCACTCCGGAAGTCGTCGTGCTCACCTCGTTCCCCAAGGAGCTGTTCGAGGCCTACAAGCAAGCCTTCGAGCAGAACCATGCGGTCACCTACCTGCGCGAGACGCGGGCCCGGCCGGAGGCCGACGTCTTCCGGGTCTCTGCGGTCGACGCCTTCCAGACCCTCAAGGCCGACGGCCTGCTCGAAGGGTCACCTTGCCGCGGGAGACCCTCGCGCGCATGCCGGCCCGGATCGGCAGCTTCCCGCTTCACGACCCCGACGGCACCTACTGGGGCTTCGCGGTCTCGGGCTACGGGCTCATGTGGAACACGCGGTATCTCGCGCTCCACAAGCTGCCCGCCCCGCGCGCGTGGACGGATCTCGCCGACCCGCGCTACTTCGGCCACCTCGTCATCTCGGCCTCGTCACGCAGCGGCACCACTCACCTCACCATCGAGGTGATCCTGCAGGCCAACGGGTGGGAGAAGGGCTGGGGCCTGCTCTTGCAGATGGGCGGCAACATGGGCGCGATCACCGAGCGCAGCTTCGGGGTTCCCGAGGCGGTGGTGTCCGGCCAGTACGGGGTCGGGGTGGTGATCGACTTCTTCGGGCTCTCGGTCATCGCGTCCGGGCAGCCCTTCGGCGCGCGCGCGTAGAGGGCGGGCACCACGGGAAGGCGTCCGATGTCGGGCGCGAAGAGCTTCTGCTGGCCCTCGTCGCCCAGCAGGTACACGACGAAGGCGCCGGCGTTGGCGGGATTGGGGCCGTTCCGGATCACCGCCACCGAAGCCGGGACCACCGAGGTGAGCGACGGGTCCGCGAAGTCGACCGGCTATCCGAATCCGTTCACGATGAAGCTCGGCGGGGTCGACTTCGACGACAAGCTCTCCTCGAGCCGGCGCAACGTGGTCAACTCGCTCTTCGACCACGTGATCACCTTCCGCCACGCGGAGCTGCGCGCGGCTCCACGTCGCCGACGCGCATGTCACGACCGCGCGCCGCGGGGGCCGCGGAGTCGACGCCGCGGTGGCCCAGCTCGCGGAGGCCCGCCGCCTCGCGAGGACGGTGCCGCTCGACGCGGGGCGCGCCTCCGCTAGGGAGTTTTGGCGCGGATGGCGCGGGCCTGCGCCTCGAGCGGCGCGGCCTCGGTCTCGCGGTTGGTCTGCTTGAGGAGCACGGCGTACTCCTCGAGGCTCTCGGCCACGTCCGGGTGGTCGGGGCCCAGCGACTTGCGCTGGAGGGTGAGCGCCCACTGGTAGAGCGGCTCGGCCTGGGCGAAACGGCTCTGGTCGCGGTAGAGCGAGGCCAGGTCGACGATGCTCGCGGCCACTTGCGGGTGTTCGGGCCCGAGCACCTTCTCTCCGATCGCCTGGGCGCGCCGGAAGACCGGCTCGGCCTGGGCGAAGCGGCCCTGCCGGCGATAGAGCGTGCCGAGCCCGCCCAGGTCCAGCGCGACGCGGGGTGACTCGGGCCCGAGCCGCTTCTCGTCGATCGCGAGCGCGCGCTGGAACGACGGCTCCGCCTCCGCGTACCGCTTTTGCATGTCCTGCGCCTGGCCGAGAACGCGGAGGCTCCGGGCCACGTCCGGGTGATCCGGCCCGAGGGTCTTCTCCTGGATGGCCAGCGCGCGCCGGGCCAGCGGTTCCGCCTGCGCCGCGTTCCGGCGGAGGACGGCCACCTCGGCCAGCCCGGTCACCGCCGCCGCCACGTCGGGATGCTCGGGCCCGAGGGCCTTCTCGCGGACCGCGAGCTCGCGCCGCCCGAGCGTTTCGGCCTCCGCGTAGCGGCCGCGCTCGCGCGCGAGGCCCGCGAGCGGCTCGATCGCGCTGGCCACGTTGGGATGCTCGGGGCCGAGCGTCTTCTCGGCGACCGCGAGCGCGCGGCGGGCGAGAGGCTCGGCGGTCGTCCAGCGACCCTGCTCGACGTAGACCAGGGCGAGCGTGACGAGCGGCGCGACCACGTCGGGATGCTCGGGCCCGAGGCGCCGCTCGCGGATGGCGAGCGCGCGCTGCGCGAGCTGTTCGGCCTCGACGTACCGGCTCTGCGGACGGTAGAGCGCGGCCAGCCCGGCGAGGCTCGTGGCCACGTCCACGTGATCGGGCCCCAGCACCTTCTCGCGGATGGCGAGCGCCCGGCGGCTCCGCACCTCCGCGTCGACGTAGCGTCCTTGCCGGCGCTCGAGGGCGGCCAATACCTGTAGCGTGTGGGCGACCTCGGGATGCTCCGGACCGAGGACCCGCTCGTCGATGGCGAGCGCGCGCCGGAGCAGCGGCTCGGCCTGGACATAACGTCCCTGCACGACCCCGAGGCTGGCGAGCGCGGTGAGGGTCGCGGCCACTTCCGGATGATCCGGCCCGAGCGCGCTCTCGGCGATCCCGAGCGCCCGGCCGAGCAGGGGCTCCGCCTTCCCGTAGCTGCCCCCCGCCTGGTAGGCAGAGGCCAGGAGCCCCAGGCTCAAGGCCACCCTCGGGTCCTGCGCCCCGCCCGCCCGCTCCGCGCGCTCCAGCGCGGTCGCGAAGAAGCGCTCGGCCTCGGCGTAGCGGCCCTGCTGGTACGCGCGGTCGCCCGCCGACATGGGTGTCTCCCAGCTCTGTCCGTCGGGCGCGGGCTGGGCCGAGGCCGTCGCGGCGGCCAGCAGGACCGCGAACGCTCCGAGCGCGTGACGCACGGCTAGTTGCGCTTGCCGGCCTTCGTGAGCGGCAGGGCGCCCTCGAGCTCGCCCTTCATCATGGGATGCTGATTGCCGCCCACCGCGCGCGATTTCCGGCTGACTTCCTGGGTGAGGTACTCGTACAGCTCCTGCAACGAGACGATGCCGTCCCGGTTGAGATCGGCGTAGCCCTGCAGGCCCCGGACGAGGTAGTAGGTGAAGATGCCGTGGCCCAGCTCGGGCAGCTCGACGGACAGCTCGGACGGCCGCGAGGCGGTCACGATCGCGCGGCCCTTCGACCGGGTGAGCCGCTCGAGGAAGATGTCGTCCACGTTGACGGTGCGGGTCTTGGTGGAGGCGAAGGTGCGCCCGCCCGCGGCGCCGCTGTAGCAGGCGTCGAGGAAGACGGTGATCCGCTCGGCCTCGATGCGGGCCAGCACGTTCTGCATCTCGTCCATCGGCAGGGCGGTCGAGTAGAGATCGTCGGGATCCGCGTCGCTCGGCACCAGGTACTTGGAGAGGCCATCCCGCTCGACGCCGCGCTGGTCGATCTCCGAGGCCCCGTGGCCCGCGAAGTAGATCACCACCAGGTCGTCCTTGTGCGCCGAGCGCGCCAGGAACGTGCCGAGCGCCCACTTGATGTTGCGGAGAGTGGGCTTGCGCTCGGTCCGGTCGGTGAGCAGGAGGATGTTCTCCTTCTTGAAGCCGCCGGAGACGATGAGGGTCTGGTACACCGCGTCCGCGTCCGCGACCGGGTAGCGGAGCTTCGGCACCGCGGTGGACTCGTAGCCGCCGACGCCGATGATCACCGCCCACTGCGTGGACGGCGGCGGGGGCGGCGGGGCGGGCGCGGCCACCGGGGCGGCGGCCTTGGGCCGCTCCAGGATCACGGTCCGGATCTCCTGGCGCGCGACCCCGTCCGGCTCGAGCGCGGTGATCACGATCGCGTTCGGGCCATCACGCAGGGTGAGGGGAGCGCTGACCGCCATCGACTTCTGCGGGCTGCGCTCGTCCTGCCGATGCACCTCGGCCCCGTTGAGCGCGACGATGATCCGGCTGATCCCCTTGCTCGACCGGGCCACCGCGGCCACCACGCTCGCCTCGTCGGTCACGCGCGAGCGGTCCTCGGGGTAGCGCACATCCACCGCCAGCGGCACCGGCTTCTCGAGGTAGACGGTGCGCATCTCCTGGTGCATGGTCCCGTCGATCTCGGCCGCGGTCACCACCAGGGTGTTCTGACCCTCGACGAGCTTCACCGGCAGGTTGACCGCCATCGCCGGCTGCTGCGAGCGATTGTCCTGTCGCCAGAGCTCGACCCCGTTGGCGGTGACCAGCACCTGGCGCACGCCGGTACCGCCGTGGACCAGGCCGGCGAAGGTCACCGTCTCCTGGTCGACCCGCGCCTGGTTGGTGGGCGTCGAGATGACGATCCGGAATCCGGGGGCCGGGGCCACCGGCGGAATCGACGCGACGACCGCGGGTGCCGCGGCCGGAGCCGGCGGGGTGGGCGGCGTGGCCCGCGCGGGCTCGGGTTGTGGCCGGGTTTCCTGCCGCGGCGGCTCGGGCGTGGCCGGGGCCGACGTGGGTGCCGACGGGGTCGGAGGCGCCGGAGCCGCGATGACGGGCGCGGCGGGTGCGGGTGGGGCCGCCACGACGGGAGCCCGCGGCGGAGCCGGGGCACTCGGGGCTGGCGCACTCGGCGGTGCGCTCGCGATGGCTGAGGGCGGCGGCGTGGCCGGCGCGCTCGATGGCGGTGGGGACGGGATCGGCGCGCTCGCGACGGGCGGTGGCGGCGGCGTGGCGGTCGGCGGCGCACTCACGGCCGGGGGCGGAGCGGCGGCCGCCGGAGGAGTCACGGCGGGCCGCGCGGGTGCCGGTGCGGGCCCGGGCGCTGGTGCGGGCGAGGTGGGCGCCGCCGCAGCCACGGCGGCCGCGGGCTTGTCGTAGAAGAGCACACGTCCCTGCTGCCGCATGGCGCCGGAAGCGTCGGTGGCGGTGACGATCAAGCTGTTCTCGCCCTCGACGAGCTTGATCGGCATGCTGAGCGCGACGTCCTTGCCGGGCGTGCCCGGCTCCTGCTGCTGGGCCACCTCGGCGCCGTTCACCGTGACCGCGATGCGGAGGGGACCCGCGCCGCCGGTCACTCTGCCGGTGAGGGTGATGCGATCGGTCGTCACGTGGCCCTTGTCCTTGGGGTCGATGAGGACGACGCCCAGCGGGGTCGGGCCGGGCCGGTCGAGCGCGATGGTCTGGAAGGCGAGGCCGCCCAGGTCGCCGCCGTCGGCCCGCACGAGCTGCTGGGCCGCGGGGGCGTACCAGAATGCGAGCTCGATCCGTCGCGCCTGCGGGGACGCGGCGAGGAAGCGTGGCTCCACCACCTGCACGATGCGGTAGGCCTTGAAGACCCCGGCGGGCACGCGCACGTCCTCGTAGGCCTCGACGCGCCAGCTCAGGCGCACGAGGCTCTGGCCGTACTGCGGGTCCAGGGTCTTCAGCGTGAGCCAGCTCACGCCCCACTGGCCCACCTCGAGCGGCCAGGTGGGCGAGGGTGGAGGCTCCATCTCGAGCAGGGTCTGGCCCCCGCGGACAATCTTGGCCACCCCGAGATCGCGGGTGAGGTGGACCTCCCGCCCGCCGTCGGCCGCGAACACGTAGCGCGCATTCTCGATCCGGATCAGGTCGTAGGCCCCGTCGCTCCGGATCCACTTGTCGCCGACCGAGTAGCTCGGCCGCTCGGCCCGGAGGCCCTGGGCCCGCGCGGGGGCGGCGACACCCCCCAGGAGCACTAAGGCCAGGAGGGCGATCGGGAGGGTGCGCTTACTCAGTTGCAGCCACATCATGAGAATCGGGTCTTCTCCGGTCTTCCACGGCCGGTGATGGCAGGCATGGCGCTTCGCGTTGCAATAGAGACTAAGCCCATCCGGCCGGGGTGTCAACGAACCGGAAACAGGGAATATCCTTGACTCGCCGGGGCTCCTGGACCAAGGTAAGGGTCGCTTTTGGAGGAGGGGTCAGGGAGGGAGCCCATGCACGTGATCCAGACCGCCCGATCGACTCGGTTCGCGCTCGTCGCCCTCGCGCTCGCCGCCTTCGGCGGCTGCGCCGAGATGCAGGGCAAGGAGGCCGAGGAGCCCACTCGCCCGCGCGTGTTCGTCGCCAACGAGAGCTCGAACACGGTGACGGTCGTGGACGGCGAGACCTTCGCGGTCGTCGGCACGGTGGACGCGCGCAATCACGCGACCCACGACCTCGCCGTCTCGCGCGATGGGCGCTGGCTCTTCGCCACCAACCTGGCCTCGGGCCGCCTCTCCGCCATCAACACGCGTGCGATGGAAACGGTCGCCTCGATCGCCACCGGAGATCGAGCCCACGTGGTCACCCTCACCAACGACAACCGGCAGGCGTGGGTGGCCAACATCGGAGACAACACGATCTCGATCGTGGACACCACCACCTTCCGGATCCTCGGCACCATCGCGGTGGGGAAGGGGCCGACCGGGCTCACCTTCTCGCGCGACGGGCGCTTCGCCTACGTGAGCAACCAGGGGGACAAGACGGTGGAGGTGATCGATACCGCCTCGCACCGCGTGCTGAAGGCGATCCCGGTCGGGACGAACCCGCACTTCCTGGTGCTGGGTCCCGACGGCCGGATCTGGGGCACCAATACCGGCGGCACCGACATCTACGTGATCGATCCCGCCACCCAGGACAAGATCGCCTCCATCAACGTGGGGCCTTCGCCGCAGCAGATCGCCTTCGGCTTCAAGGGCCTGCAGGGGCCGAACGCCTATGTCACGGTGGCGGGCCTGAACCGGGTGGTGGTGCTGAGCGCGGACCCGGCCAACCTGCGCATCCTCGAGCAGATCGACGTCGGCCAGCGGCCCAACGGCATCTCGGGCAACCGCGAGGGCACGCGGCTCTTCGTCGTGCACGAGATCTCGAACGACCTCAAGGTCATCGACACCGGCAGCAGCGCGGTGCTGGCCACCGTGCCGGTCGGGCGCAAGCCGATCCGCGTCGTGTTCCACGGCAACTGAGGCGCGCGGTGAGCTCTCGACTCGGCGGACTCGTGCTCGCCTTGGCCCTCGGCGCCACGCTCGTCGCGGTGGCGGGCGGTCCGCGGCCCGCCGCAGCGCAGGGCCAGCCGGTGGGCACCGCGCAGAACGCGGTCGGCACCCTGGTCATCGTGCGGACGGACGGAATCGAGCATCGGCTGCAGGGGAAGGGCTCGCTCCCGCTCTACGAGGGTGACGTGCTCCGGACCGAGCCCGCGAGCCAGGCCTTGATCCAGCTACGCCCCGGCACCCCGGTGGCGTTGAACGAGAAGACCACGGTCAAGATCCTCTCGCGCTGGGACAAGAGCGTGGCGGGCTCCGGGACGGTCCGCATCCTGAGAGTGAGCCGGGGCGAGCTCTGGGCCAAGG
>Ga0137392_10001110_pt1 | contig 15171 bp, 13 predicted proteins | sample 15con2h34AmetaG_FD_101394 | JGI IMG/M metagenome (GOLD analysis project Ga0137392, IMG submission 101394) | Vadose zone soil microbial communities from Angelo Coast Range Reserve, California, USA - 15con2h3.4A metaG | ecosystem: Environmental > Terrestrial > Soil > Vadose zone > Saprolite... | reverse complement strand
TTCCGATTAGACGGGCAGACGGTACCTACATCCCAAGCCCTGCGCTAAGCAACCGTCGCCAGGACAATATTTTTGACACCAGCGGCGACTATCTGGGTAATGATCCACTCGGCTTGTGGATTCTGGAGTTCGTAGAGCTTACCGATTTCGGTGTGAGCCCTGCGGGTCAACAGATCCTGACGCCTTACGCGCAGAAAAACGGCATCGGCACTGACGGTACGCCGGTGATCGAAACTCTGGACGAGATCAACGCGCTGGTAGAGCAAGGCGTATTCAAGCTCGTCACGCGCAACCTAGATGGGAGCCAGGGTTTCCCCTGGGTGGTTTGACCCATCATTTCTGACCCCCGGTTCGGGGGTATTCCGCAAAACCAACCCGGAAAAATTGTTTTCGTTGAAGACGTCACCAGATCTGACGGGACATCCGTGTCCAAGCCAGTGCTGGACAACTTCAAATGTCTGCAGCAAACAGGAAATTTCTGTCCAGGTACAACGAACGGCGCGATCGACGGTCGGAGCCAGTCTCACTAAACAGCCAAGACTCGTGGCGGGAGCGGATTTGTGTTCCCGCCAGTTTTTGATCTTTAATATTGGTCTTTGCTTCCGGACTGACTACCTGATTTCACCATGCGCATTTCCCATAAACTTGATCACCGGTCTTCCTTATTCCTGGTGGCGATTCTGTTCGCGACTACCATCAGCCTTGCGGTTGCGGCAGGTGGTGAGCAGCAGAAGGCAGAGCCTGGCTCGCCCGAGGCAACATACCATCTGCCGTTCGGCAGCAGCCCATTCACACCAAGTCAAGCGGTCACCGAAAGCGGTGGCTTCATCCCGGCAGCGGCCTTTCTGCCTGCCAGCTACTGTGGGAGTTGTCACAAGGACGTACATCGGCAATGGCACGAGTCCGCGCATGCAAACTCCTTCCGTGAGCCTTTCTATTTACGCAATGTTGAGCTGTTAAATAACACCAAAGGGATTGAATCCTCGCGGCACTGCGAAGGCTGCCATAATCCCATTGCTCTGTTTTCCGGTGCGCTAACTTCGGGATCGAAACTTGAGAGGCCATTCGATGAGGAGGGCGTTACCTGCACGGTCTGTCATTCCATTCAGAAGATGCAGAACACAGGCGGGACAGGCAGCTACGTCATGGGCTCTCCTGCGGCAATGGTCAAGCCAGACGGAACACCGGTGCCAGGCCCTGTCGCGTGGAACGACATACTTGCCGATCTCGACCTGCACAAGCGCGCCGTGATGCGGGATTTTTATCGCACGCCTGAATTTTGCTCTGTGTGCCACAAGGCGGCGGTACCCAAAGCACTGAACAATTATCGCTGGCTGCGAGCCTTCACTGTTTACGACGAATGGCAGGAGTCGTCATGGTCCAAGCAGTCACTGGCGCCCTTTTATACAAAGCCGGTCGCCAGGAGCTGCCAGAGCTGCCACATGATGCCGGAGGCAGCACCCAACGACTATGCTGGACATGACGGCAACGTGAAATCACATCGCTGGTTGGGTGCGAACACTGCAATTCCTAAGTTCTATGGCTACCCCGAGCAGTTGAAAAAAACCGCAGAATTTTTGAGAGACGCTGTTTCGATCGATATCTTTGCGATCAACAAAAATGACGGCCCGCTCATCGCGCCCGTGGAACAGCAGCAATTTGTGATGACTTCGGTGGATACGGTTACGGTGAGCGTGGTTCTGCAAAACAGCGGCATCGGACACAGCCTGGTCCCAGAGCAGCGGGATTTCTACGAGAGCTGGGTGGAGTTTGAAGCCAAAGACGCTGACGGAAACCAACTATGCCACAGCGGAGCCCTCGATGGCCACGGTCAGCTTGACCCGAAGGCCCACACTTACACCAATCGTCTGGTTTCCGCAAAAGGTAAGTGGCTGGACCTGCACGAAGTTTGGGAAACTCGTATCCGCGCGTACGACAACACGATCATGCCTGGCCGCTCCGACCTGGTGAGATACCGTTTCACTATTCCGCGAGACGTGCACGGGCCAGTGACGCTTACGGTCCGGTTGAACTATCGACGCTTTCGGCAGGGATACACCAATTTCGTCCTAAAGGACCAGCCTCACTATCCTGTGGTTGAAATTGCTTCTCGCAGCTTGATGCTCAATGTTGGCACGAACAAAGGCGGCGGCACTGGAGTCGACACTCCGGAATATCTGCGCTGGAACAATTACGCGATTGCATTGCTTGGCGAAATCCAATACTTCAAGGCGGCCGAGGCTTTTCGGAAAGTTGTGGCCATGAATCCCAAGTATGCTGATGGCTACACAAACATCGCGATTGCAATTTACACCGAACTACTGGACCACAAACGTGAAGGGGCAGACGGCCTTGGAGAAAACGGGCTGGCCGCCGGCGGCACGCCGGACGGCACCGGCAATCTTTTCCTGCCCCGCGCCGCCGATGCAAGTTTTGAGCCGGCCTTGCAAGCGCTAGATCAGGCGCTGGCTATCGATCCGGAAAATCTTCGGGCACGCTACCACAAGGGTGTGATTTACAGGGTGCTCAAACGCTTTGATGCTGCAATTGAGTTGTTCAAGCCGGTAATCGCCGGGTACCCCAGATTCCGCCAGGCTAGGCAGGAGCTAGGGTATGCCTATTACGTGACCGGACAATACGAACTGGCGCGTGAGCAATTCGAAGCTCTACAAGGCATTAACCCTGACGACATAACCGCCAACAACTACCTCTCGTATATCTACGGCAAGCTCGGCATGAAGCAAAAAGCCGCCGAACAGGCGACCCTATTCGCCGATCGAAAGGAAGACGTCGAGGTGGAGCCTCTCGCACAAGACTTCTGGAGTCACAACGAGGATGTCACGAGGGAGTTGGCTCCATTTCACGTTCACGATTTGCTTATGCCGAATTCTCGGCCGGATAAGCAGCAGGCTCACGCTGGTAAATGAGGGAATGTTTATGAGACCAAGAGTATTGATTGCGGTAACGGTACTCGTCAGCGCCCTTGCTTTGAGCGCCATGACAAGGGCGTCTGCGCAATCCGGAGACACCGCGAAGGGCGACCGGCCCGCCAGTCGCCGGCCGGTGATCGGCCAGGTTGAAATGTTGCCTGACGCGCCTGATTTTGAGTTGAAGAGCATAGACGGTAAGACTGTCCATTTGAGTGATTATCGAGGCAAAGCCGTTCTACTGAATTTCTGGGCAACATGGTGCGTCCCTTGCAAAGAGGAGATGCCGTGGCTGGTTGCATTTCAGAAGCAATACGCGCCGAAGGGCCTCGTCATTCTCGGCATCGCGATGGACGCCTCCGCAGACCCGGTCAGGGAATTCACGAAAAGAGTGGCGGTGAACTATCAGGTGTTACTGGGCAACCAGCGCACTGCCGATCAATACTATGTAAAAGGACTTCCGGCGAGCATCTTCATTGACCGCAACGGACGAATCACCGATCAAGTTCCGGGTGGAGCCTCGCGTAGTTTGCTGGAGAACGAAATCCAGCTTGCTTTGGAAAATGGGATCCAGCCGACCGCGAAGTAACCCCATTCCGATTCCACAGGCCATTCAGTTGGTTCATAGCGTTCCGCGTTGAGGCGTAAAAAGAGGGCCAGCCCATCGCGACTGGCCCCTTCGTCTAAACAATGACTTGCACTCTTCGAATGCAACCATCAGGCGCAGGCTGTTGTTGTGTTCGATGTGGAGCCCACTGTCTGCTTCTTACCTACCAGGACTGTCGTTCCATCGAATTTCGTTAGCGTGAAACCGGGGAACGTGCTCTCTGGATACGTGAATCCCAGATCTGTCAGCAAGCGGATAGCAACGTCCTCGCCCATAGTTAGGCCGAGCATGTTGCCGCCCACGCGCGTGTGAATGCCAAGCCAATCGCGGCCGTCGGCGATATTCATGGCCAGCTTGTTGAGTTCGCCGAGAATCGTCAGGTTGGTTGGATTGTTGAGCAGTGTAAGGCCGTCTTCCGAGGCTTCCACCGGCTGCAGTGGCCAGGCGCGCGGGTTTGCCGGCGTGCCAACGTCGAACACTGCCTTGAGAAGGGTAACGCCTACGCCGGCGGTGAATGCGTGCCCTGCGGGCGCATCCGGATGGCTGGGAGATCCCCCATTACTCTCCTGGGGAAGGAAATAGCTGCCGTTGGATCCCATGTTGCGCTTTATGTTCAATTCTTTGTTGCGCTCAAAGATCAGCGGCAGGACCGCTGAATTGAGCACGTCAGCATGGAGAGATGGACTGAGCGCGAAGCGGTTGCCCTTGATGCCATCCACCAAGTTGCCAAACGCTTCCGGACGCAGGTGCCGGTGCACATACCACTTCTGATAGAAGGCCTGTGCCTCAGTGTCTTGCGCTGCCCCGATCAGGTTGAACAGCCATGCCGTGCTAAATGTGTTGAAGCCACTGATCCGCGTATCATTGGCGTATGGATTATTGGGATCGAGTGGCACGCCGAGATTTTGCAGCATGATCGCCGCACGGAAGTAAATCGAGTAGATGGAATCGGCATTCACCAGGCTGCCCAGATCCCGGCCGCTGCGAATAAAACGTACGGTTGGATCAAACACATTGGAGTTATCCAGAGCGCCATTTCCGTTTTCCACAAAAATATACTCGTTCAGGTTAGTCATAAAGTCGATCCCCGGCGAAGTGGATGCAGGCAGTACAGTGCCGGTGTTAGGGTCGGCAACCGGGAACCTGGTTTTGATCTGGGGAACGAAGGTGACACCGTCCAGAGAGTGGGTGGTATAGAGCACCTGCGAGATAAGCGGACCGTCGGTGGCTCCGAAGAATGGATACCGGAACAGATTCTGCGGAGTGACGGGTTTGGGGCCACTAAATGCGGACAATTTATTCATGTCCGTGACTGCCTGCGCAACCAGAGGGTTCGATCCATAGTCGATGAACGGAACATCGCGGAGGAAGGCCTCCCAATAGAGTTCCACATAATTTGCCGCTCCTGCCGCAGTGGATATCGATGGCGGGACAAACAATTCCGCGGCCACCGTGGAATCGGCGCCCTGTAATTGAAAGGCCAGCGGACTCAGCGGACCGGCCAATTTTCCCGTGCCACCGGCCGGCACCGCGTCCAGCGCCGCCTGGGTTCCGGCTTTAATTCCGTTCATCAAGGCCTGATAGTCAATGGGCACTACCAAACCATTAGCATCGTGATGCAGCGTCTTTGAGAAGTTGCCGGCAAAGGCCTGGTTGACGTAAGTCTCTTCATCGCCATTGGTCGCATGAGGGAATGCTGCTTTGATGGCCGCCGACTCATTCCCGGAAGTCGTTTTGCGGACCTGATCGCTTTGCGACGCTCTCAAGCTGGGGTTTTGACTTGGTGGGCCAATTTCCACCGCTTCGGCTTCCGGTATCAGACCGGTAGGAAGGATGGTGCCAGCGGTAATTACTGCGGCGCCCAATCCTGCGGTCTTCAGAAATCCGCGCCTGCTTGACTTGATTAGTCCATTTATTGCTGCGGATGATTCGTTACCGGTTGGGGTATCAGTTTCGTGACTCGAAGTACCAGTTTTTTCGTTTTTCATTGGGACTGCCTCCATATTGGGTTCGAAACGGGAAACTTTGAGGCTCGGTGGGTGTGGTATAGCCCGAGGAATCGATAACAAGCCGATGAGTGTCTTTCAACCTGGCCGAAGTGAAAGACGGGGGCACTCATGGACCGCTTGCGGGGTTCAGAAGTTGTCGCCTAGTATTACGCGAATTGAAGCCGAACCACGCGTTTCACGCCTGGCAACGTGAGCACAATGAGCGGAGGGTTACAAATGGCAAACATGTGTTTGACTGTTAAAAGTTTGCGACTTCCAATCAAACCAGAAGATGTCTGCTGCTCATTCAAAGAGTCTGCCCACATCTGTAGCAAACCAGAGCAGGTGCGAGTACATCATTGAAGACGACTGAGTGCAACAACATCTCGTGAACTAGGTGTGAATTTTTCTTGAAAGAGTTCCAAAATGGAACGGTGCCGGACCGCCCTAAAGGTCTCGCCGGGCGGAGTTCGCTGAGAACTAGCATCGTGCGGGAGGTAACGGCGAAAGGACAAACGGCTTTGAACAATGCCGGCTGGCTCTGCGGACTTTCATCGAGGCCACCCTGATGTTCAAGCTAACAAGTGCTGATCGATAAATCCGTGCAGCCTCTCACTGTAGCCGGCAGGGAGTTCAAAAGTATGCTCGGCGGCGACGACGATCACGACTTTGCGCAACGAGTCATAGAGGACGCTGCACCGTCGGCACATCGCCAAGTGCGCCTTGATCGCCTCGGCAACTTCGCTGTCAATTTCATCGTCGATCAAATCCGAGAGACGCTTCAACACGTCTTCGCAGCTTACCATGGTTTTCGTCCCTTTCCCCGGAAGACTCGCTCATACCAGCGAAGCTTGAACGTGGGCGCGAGGTTTTCTCGGATCATTAGCCGCGCTCGGTGCAGTCGCACCTTTAGTACCCCTGCACTGACGCCGAGTATTTCTGCACATTCGGCCCCAGTCAGTTCCTGCACGTCTCGCAGGATGAAGATTTCCCGATACATTCCCGGCAGAATCTCAAGCGCCTTGCTTACAGCCTCGCGTATCTCAGTTCGTTCCATGGTCTCAAGGGGGTTTTCGCGCCAATCCGCGAAGTTACGCGGCATAAATTCCACCGCCTGATTGTTCTCCCCTTCCAAAGATTCGAATAAATGACCATGCGAGTTTCGTCTCTTCAGGCGCGCTTCATTTATCACAATTCTGAACAACCAGGACTTGAACTTTTCCGGAGATGTCAACTGCGGCAAATGGGTGAATGCTTTGAGCATGGCTTCCTGGACAGCATCTTCCGAGTCCGCATGATTGCGCAGGAGAACGTTAGCGGCGAGATAGAGTCCCCGTTCATAAGGTCGCACCAGGTCATGAAAGAGCTTGCGCTCACCCTCCAGGATGCGCGCAATCAAACCACGGTTCTGATTTTCTTCGTACAGGTCGGGTCGCGATATCACAGGCGTCAAAACGGCCACAAATGATAACGATTCGCACCGACGGGAAATGTTACGCAAAACAACTGGATTTTGGAGTTGTTCGAGCGTTACTGACCCTCAGAAAATAAGTGCCGCGTGACGGTAAGAATTTGGGTCGCTGTGAATCCTTCACTCAATACGTGTGGTCGTCACTTGAAACAAGGAGAGAGTCAATTTTGGAGATTCCGCTGCAAGCTCTCGTGGGAAGCGACATTCATTGCACATTGGCTCTGAGGTGGGCATTCCATGTCTCCCTGTTAACACGGAAGGCAAATGGCAGGTGTATGATGGGCCTGCAATTTCCGTTAAGAAATGTTAAGGCTACCGGGGTGACCATTGGAATCGTTGGCGGGAGACGTTCGTTCAGCGCAGGAGAGGCAACTCATCAATGACTGTAAGGCTGGTAAGCGTGAGCAATTCCAGTTATTGATTAGTCCTTACTTGCACAGTATCAAGCTCATTTCTTACTCGATTCTCAAGAACACCTCCGACATGGAAGAGGTCACCCAGGAGAGCATATTAAAGGTACTTACTCACATCAATCAGTTGCGAGAGGGAGAGAGCTTTAAAGCGTGGGTATTGCAGATCGCTGGGAACGAAGCTCGAATGCGGCTGCGCAAGGACCGAAAGCACTTGTATTCGTCCGTGGAGGAGGAGATCAGCGAGAAGCCTTTTCAACCCAGACAATTTGTAAATTGGCGAGACATTCCCTCAGAAGAGTTGGAGCGAAAAGAGCTTCGCCGGGTACTGACCGCAGCTCTCGAATGTCTGGAAAACGGATACCGGGAAGTCTTTGTTCTTCGGGATGTGCAACATCTGAGCGCTGCCGAAACTGGAAGAATTGTGGGTATCAGCGAAGGAGCGGTCAACACGAGATTGCATAGAGCACGTCTGCAGATGAGGGAGTATGTTAGCCCGTTTTTTCGTGCACCTCGGCCCATGTCAATGACCATGCCGCTTAAGATGATGCTTTTGATGGGCAAGACCTGGATGCGAAAGACAATCTCTTGTCGTCATGTGACAAGTCAGATCTCAGCTTATATCGACGGTCAATTGACTCCAGAGTTGCGCGCAAAAATTGATGAACACCTGCGGCTCTGCGACCGATGTTCCATCGTCCTGGACACGACCCGCAAGCTCCTTTACGTTGCAGGGGATGAAAAAGTGTTCGAGGTCCCGTTTGAATGCGGTGTCAACTGGGACCAGATCGCTGGAATGAAAACCCTCCGACCTGAAGGACCCGCCGGCTAAACCACTTCCATTACTCCCGCCCGTCGGGAGCTTCTGACCACGCCAACGGCTATCTGCCTCTCGAATCGAGTCTGTATCAGGCTAGGTGCTTCTTACTCTGCGAATCAAGTGGCCCAACCGCAGCTGCTCTGTAACCTTTCCGCCGTGAACGTATCTTGCTCTCAGCCCGCTTGTGGCCTGTTTCTCCGGCCAGCGATTCAGGGCCTAAATTTGCCAAGGAGATTCTAAGAATGACTAAGTCGATTCGAGCTTTACTGATGGGCGCGGCACTCACTGGCCTGACAGCCGGCACCAACGTCGCGGCAATGGCGCAGAATAGCGGCGACCAAGACAAAACGCAAACCGCGGATAGCGGTAAGAAGGCCGACAAGAAAGCCAAGGTTGAAAAGCATGCCTGTAAAGGCCAAAACTCTTGCAAAGGCAAAGGCGGCTGCGGCGCAACAAAGGACAAGAACGACTGCAAAGGTAAGGGTGGATGCCGGACAGATGGCAAGCCCATGGAAGGCGAAAAGAAATAACCCTGGTCCCTATCAGTTCACGGGACCTCTCGGTTGGAGGCCCGGCCGCCCCCGGCTGGTCCTCTATTTTAAGAATCATTCCATAGCGTGGAGCGCGGGCCTTTGGAGAAAATAAGGATGAAGTCGCTTGATGTTGCTTATTCCTGGTTATTGCGCGGAGCAAACTCTCTTCAGTCGCCATTTTTGCTGGCGGTACGCTTGTATTGTATCTTTCACATTATGCGAAACACTCTGTTGATCACGTCAGTGTTATTAGGTCTAGGGTACGCGCTCGCTCAAAGTGGTTCTTATCCCAAACCGCAAATCCCTGAGGCTACAGGCAAGCCAGCACCGGATTTCAGCTTGAAAGATCAGAATGGAGCCACCTTCAGGTTGTCTGAGCAGCGTGGGACCTGGGTCCTCCTGTATTTCTATCGCGGCTACTGGTGACCTTACTGCATGACTGAGTTGCGCGGTCTGGCGGCACGCAGAAGAATTGGAACAGAGAAAAGTAAGAATCATCGCCATCAGTGTGGACGACCAGGAACACGCACATGACGTCTGGGACAAAATTGCTTCAAGAAAATTCACCGTTCTCTCTGATCCCGGCACCCAGGCAATCCGAAAGTATGGGCTCCTTCATGCTGGAGGCCGAAGAGACCAGGATATTGCTCTGCGTGCCACAGTGTTTATTGATCCAAAGGGCATCGAAAAATGGCGCAGAGTGAGCCAGTCGGTTCCGGACATTCCGACGTTTGAGGAGACTCTCTCTCAAATCAAACGCGCTCAGGACTAGAACAATGGCATGGATCGATTTTATTGAGAGCCCGAACCCGGGAGCGACTTGCACCGAATCTATGAAGACCAGCGGCTACAGGCCGGGACCGTAGCCAATATTCTACGCTGGGATCTGGTTCGGGACCAGGGGGTCGGAGGTTCAAATCCTCTCTCCCCGACCATTTATTTTCAAGCAGATACCACCTTCCAAAATCCCGAAAATATTCGCCATAAGGTAAAAATGCGACAGCGTTGGCTTTCCTAATTTCCCACCAAGAATTCTCTCGGTTTACTGATAAGACCTCTGATACCGCAACGCCGCCTTTGGCGTCACGATGTCGTAGGGTCAAAAATCTCGTCCGTGTCCATGGAAATCGTTGGCCGGAAGCCATTTAAAATATTTGTTTTCCACCCGCACGAAACTGTTGCGACTTGTAACGAAATGCGGGCAGATTTCACTATACCTTAACAGCGTCGTCCTTTTGACAAATAGAGCGACTGCCGGAATACGTTTTCAAAAATACAGTTGCGAGTTCAACTGCGCCTGATTACACGGCCCGACCTCAGTTTTAATGCCGGAAACGCATTTCCTGGCTGTCAAGCTGTGTTGCGCCCGCGTTTCTGAGTAGGAAGAGACGCATTGGAGTTTCGCTGGTCAGGACTAAAGCTTCAACGCACCAGAATCACGGGCTGTTACGGTTCGTATACGAGCTGCATTCTCATTGCGGAGGACATAAATGCCTAAATCCGGCCACTACACCGTTGTTGTACTTGGTACAGGGTTCGGTGGGACTATGACTGCCTTGTCCCTCGCGCGGGAGTTCGCAAAGCGGAATAAAGGCGAGACCATTCTGATGCTGGAGCGTGGCACATGGTGGACCACTCCAGTAGGCACCGTTCAGGACAAAGAAGTAGCTACGTACGACTATTTGAAGTCGAGGGATCAACCAGTTCAATTCTGGTCAACTCCCAACCACTTCCGCGGATTTATCGACATGTTCACTCGCTGCTTTCGCCGGAAATGGAACGAAGATGGTCTCTACGACTTCGCACTCCTGGGAAAGCGGGGATTTCTCGGGCTCTTCGGTAATGAAAATGATGGTGTGAGCGTCATTCGTGCAAGCGGTGTTGGAGGGGGATCACTGGTGTACTCCAACATCACCATTCGTCCTCCCGACCTAATTTTCCAGGATGCGCGTTGGCCGCTTACGTGGACGAATCAGGAGCGGGATGACTATTACGAACTGGCCCGCAATGCAATTGGCCACGGCGTTCTGTGGGCCTTGAGCCTGCGCGATCAACAACATGGCAGTAAGACACCTCTGGCGGGAAGTGTCAATACCGGGTTGAGCAATATCGTTACTCGTTCTTCGAATCTCGACCCTCACTGGATCATACAGCCAGATTCGGCCAACCCGAACAGGGGGTTGAAAAAGATAGACCTCAATCGGGTCACGCCGGCCCAGGATTTTAAAAATGATCTCTGGATTGATCGCGCCCGTTTGTTCCAGACAGCTCTGAATGACATCAAGAAAAGTGGAGCGGATGTCGACTACGGCGCAGTTGACCTGGCCATCAATGATTGGGACCCGGCGAAAGCCCCAATCAATCCCGCGCAACAAAGTAATCAGTTTGATGGGAACGGGAACGCCAAAAACTATTGCGAGCGCCAGGGGCGTTGCAACGTAGGCTGCCTTCCCGGCGCCAGGCATACACTCAACAAACAGCTTATGGCTGCTGCGCTGGGCACTCCCGCGGCACCCACTCCGACATTCAGCAACCTGGAAATCGAGGCACTGGCTGAGGTTGATGTGGTAGTCGCCAAGCTGGGTGGTGGCTATGAAGTCAAGTACCTGAAACGCGACAAAGAAAAGCCGTGGCGGACGAAGCCTATAACTGTGAGTGCGGATATTGTAATCATTGCCGCGGGTTCCCTGGGCACCAGCGAGATACTGCTAAGGTCGAAGTTACCAAAAAGGCACGCGTTGCTAAATCTCAGTGACAAGGTTGGTTTCGGTTTCTCCACCAACGGAGATTACCTTGCATTCCTGGACGGTACAAAGAACCGAATGCGGTTAACGCGAGGTCCAGTCACCACTTCATTCGGTCATGTCAATGCCGCTGGGAATCCTGCCGATTTAAAGTTCCACACACTGGAGGACCAGGGCATCCCTCCGGCTATGGCGTCCCTTGTCGGCTCCGGAGTCAAACTAATCCAGTCGTTCTCGAAAGGACGGCGTCCGGTCCGCTTTGTCTTCTATGCGCTGTTTCGCTTCTTACTAAAAAAGGGAGTTCACTTTATCCGCGCGCTATTCAAGAACTTCAATACCCGGCAGGATGTTTTCTGGTCTGACGATGAAGTCCTCTCGCGGACGATGTGCGTGGTGGCCATGGGGCAGGAAGCGGCTATCGGACAATTCCGGCTTGGAGGTCGGACCGGCGAAACGCCCTTGCGGGTTAGGCGCACCGACAATCAACCTTTTCATAAAGACCCTATCTACGAGGAAATTCGCAAGTCACTGGACAATCTGGCAACCGTCATTTCAGAAAAGCCGGGCGCCAAGTTCGAGAATCCGTTCCTGAGCTCTCTTACCGGTGACCTCAAAGCATCTTCCATCGCGCTCAGTCATCCGCTTGGAGGAATTCGCATGGGACGAAATTCCGATGAAGGTGCTGTGGACGAGTTCGGCAGAGTCTTCGATAAGACCAAAGGGCAGACTGGGGTGTACAAGGGCCTCTACGTTGCCGATGGATCTATTATTCCTACCGCACTTGGGGTGAATCCCTCACTGACTATCGCAGCACTTTCGTTGCGAGTGGCGGATAACATAATTATGAATGAACTCCCTGCTGCCTGATTGGGAGCACTGAATAATCCTGAAAGGAATACGCGAAAGTTCTACAGCTTTCCATGAGCGGCCCGCAACAAGGTTCAAAAACATCACTGGGAAACGGCAAATTCCAACAGATTCCAATAGGTCTTGGAATCTGGTTCGGGCCAGGGTGAGGGTTCAAATCCTCCCTCCCCCGACCAATGAAATTAAGAGGCATCACTTAGTACTCCGACGCTTTTTTCACAGTCGCGCACTCTCCCGGGTTGCTGGCGGGCAACCGCTCGCAAGTTTCCTAGTCTGTCAAAGAAGCATCCAAAGAAGGTGGATCGTTGGAACGATTTCTGGCTGCGCATGAGGCTCAGTGCTTATGTGCAAGCCCAAGCGAGCATAGCGTGATTAGCGTCAGGATGAAAAACTGGACAACAGCCCTGCTTTTCCTGGCCGCGACTTGTATTGGGGGTCCGGGCAGGCAGGCCGAAGGACAGCTCCGTTGGTCCTATCCTCCCAGGAAAGCGGCCATACGAGTGCGTCTCGTTGCCATAGCGATATCTCTCCCGCGCTCTTCTTTCTTCAAAAGCTCTGAGGTATTCGTTGCCGAAACGGAGATTGGCCACGAAGAGTGGAGTCTCATCAAGCTCGTCTTCACCTTCCTTCCGTATGAACCGCGGCTCTCGGAATCCGGCTTTGATTACTCAGTGGTTCACGAGGTCTCAGCCTCGCGAGATCAGAATTGCGACCAGACCATCGCGCAGTTAACAGCGCGGAGTCTGCCCAATCGCCATGAGCCGTTGCTCTATTCTCGCAACGTGCCCAGAGAAGACCTGGATCGCAGACGCAGTCCTCTGCCTTGCTACGAAACGAGTGCGTACGAATACATAAAATCCAGCTTCGAGCCTGTCACTCCGCCCCCGAATCCACATGGACCTGTCCTTGAGGTGCGCCCAAACCCCAGATGACGCGCTGTGCGCGTTGCATCAGATAGCGCTTAGCAAAATGCAGTGGAGACCGTAGCAGCTTTCGATTATGAGCTTCTCAACTGACGATGTTTTTCCAAACTACCCCTTACCCATTCATTAAGAGAGGGCCAGGATTTCTATCTCCATGGCATCAACTCACTCCCATTCTGGGAATCACGATTGCGAAAATTGGAGTGAAAGCATTGAAGCAGAGAACAATTCTTTTTAAGCTGATTGGTATTGCTCGTAATCGGGCTCCTTCTGTTTAGGACATTACAGCAAAGGTCCGAAATAAAGATGCAGAGCATCGAGTCGCGCGGTGCTCGTGGATTACCAGCAAAGGAATTGGCGACAAAAACTGGCAATGGTTAGCAGCCTCCACACCTTTGCCAGCAACCTTGAGCTTTCGGTAACCAACCCTGATTGTTAACTTGATCAATAACGGAGTTAGAGAAATCATTTCACTAAAAAGGAGCAAATCATGTTGCAGCAAATCATGTCGAACCGAGTACTGACTCGCAGGGGCGCCCGCGAGCTGTCGCCTGAAGAAGTGCAGCACGTTGCGGGTGGAACCACTGGATGCCATGGCACCTCGCTTCACAAAAATGGCCCCATCGTCGACGTCGAGTGCGATCCCGCCTAGTCAACCAGGAGGTTCTGGTTTCAAGGCAATGGTAGTCAAGCAATTCGATATCCGGATGGTGCTCATGGGCCACAGGGTTTATTCGTTTGCCCTGCACAATCCCAAGAAGGCCCTCGATTGGCGACAGGATGCAGGGTTGGGCAATATCCAGGTGGAGATCATTCCTACGCCACCCAATGTTGAGAAAGGAATATTGGAGTTTGCCCGGAAGGCAAAGATTTGTTTTGGTTCGGTTGACTTTGCCGTGGACAAGGACGGGCAATGGTGGTTTCTGGAGATCAATGAGCAAGGACAGTTCCTTTGGCTGGACCAGTTCAACCCGCAAGCCAAAACCCTGGAGAAGTTCTGCGCTTTTATTACCGCGCCCGAAGGTTCTACCCAACCTGGAAGAACGCGAGGGATTATTCCCTACTTTTTCCGATTACATAAAGGTCTACAGGAGCCTTCCGGAAAACCAGGAACCTGTTGATATAGCCGCAGCCATTGCGGCTTCGCCTTATATGTCATGGGAAACAGGAAGAACCGGGTGATGTCTAGCGAATCCTGTGCTGCGGCCCCGGCCCCGGTCAATAGCTTCGGTAGCGAAGCTTCTAGTATCATTGCCCGTGGACTTTGGCGGCGCCGCATTATTCTCGTCCCGGTGTCTATCCGCGGTAAGTTTTCCCGATCTACCGATTACGCTCGATCATCAGATCTCATTTCTCATAAATTACTTTCTAGTTAACCTATCCATCCTCCACTACCCCCTCCCCTTCATCCCATGTCATCCCACTTTGGCGTAGGGTTTATCCCAAGCTCGATCTCCGACGCATCCCAGCCATATCCGCCTTCCCGGCTGATAGCGATTGTTACTACTTGATACATAGTTTGGATGCTGCATCCTAACCGATTTCAATGGCTGGTTCAAGTGCGAAGTAGGACATCCTGAAGGCGCGTCTAGAGCACAGTATGTTTCGCGTCAGTTGGCCAGAATTTTTCGGTCATTCTATTTGCAAACTAGTCACTTGTAATTCTCACCCACTCCATTTATAAACTTTAGCCACACCCCTATTTAGAAGTTGATGCTCTAGGATTCTTCACGGTCGAAAGCTGCAAAAAAATCTGCCCCGCAAGGTGAGTTCATGAAATTAGCCAAGCTGCTCTGCATTTCTGCCTTCGTATGCGTCTTCAGCAACCTGATTGTGGCTCAGGCAGCACCCAACCTGGAAAATGGCTGGAAACCCTACGGG
>Ga0137392_10001103_pt1 | contig 15192 bp, 14 predicted proteins | sample 15con2h34AmetaG_FD_101394 | JGI IMG/M metagenome (GOLD analysis project Ga0137392, IMG submission 101394) | Vadose zone soil microbial communities from Angelo Coast Range Reserve, California, USA - 15con2h3.4A metaG | ecosystem: Environmental > Terrestrial > Soil > Vadose zone > Saprolite... | reverse complement strand
GTTTGCACCCCCGGCCGCACAGCCCTCCATCACCGGGTTGAAGACCTGAGCGACGGTGGTTCCGCTCGCGCAGAGCGTCACCCGGAAATTCGCGGTGACGCTCTGTGCCTGCGTCATCGTCACCGTGCAGGTCCCGATACCGCTGCAGGCCGGCGTTCCCCCCGACCACCCGACGAACAGCGAACCGGCGGACACTGCCGGGGTGAGGACTACCGTAGTGCCGTTGACGTAGGCGGCGCTGCAGTTAGTACCACCGGCGCCGCAATTGATGCCGGCGACGTCGGAAGTGATTTTGCCGGTTCCGTTACCGCTCAGGGTGACAGCGAGGCCCTGCCCACCGGTGCCGGTGAGCGGGACCACCGCCGGTCCGCCCGGCGTGGCGTCCGCGGTCAGCGTCGCGGAAAAGTCGCCGATGGTGGTTGGCTGGAACTTGACCGAGACGATGCAGCTCGCGCCAGGTGCGAGCGTTTTGCCGCTGCAAGCGTCGGGGGTGAGGATGGCGAAGGAGGTCGCGCCTGTCCCGCCGAGCGCCACCGAGAGCGGGCCCGAACCCGACAGCTTGAATCCGACGTTCTGGAAGGTGATGGCCACCGGGGCCGATGCCTGGCCTTGCGCCACGGTTCCGAACGGTTGCTGTACAACAGCGGCCTGGATCTCCGCCGTCCCGCCAGGCAGTTGCACAACGGCTTCGGCGATGGCGTCCTTCACCACTTGGACGGTGGTGGTGCCGCGATCCACTTCGACGCCCACCGCGTCGCGGGCAATGGCCGTGATGGCGAGCGGGCCCGAGCCGCTTTGGATTTGCAGCGTCACGTCCGTCGGGAGCTTCAGGGCCGGGTCGGTCAGGATCTTGCTCGCCGTCTGGAGGCCTAGCGCGAGCTGCAGGTCGATCGTGGTGATGCCAGCGGGCTCGGCTGCATCAGGCTTGATCTCCACGTGCACGTAGGTGTTTTTCTTCTTGCAGCCGCTGAGGCCCGCAACCAGAGCGAGTAACGCGAGGAATCTGGGAAAAAATCTGACTCCGTTCAAGGCTTCCCCTTCTGCGGCCCCCGCCGCACGGGAGTTCTCATCGATCAGACCGAAACTACGGAAACACCGGCGTGGTCCCGAAGTGCGACCCCGGCGCTGAATTGCCTCCGCTGTTGGCAGCGATCACTCCACCGCCCACCACAACCACGCCCACGGCTGTCCAGAACCACCACTTCTTGTAGATGGGATCGCTCGTCTCGACGACCCTCGACGCGGCCGGAGGCGCGGCACCGGCCGCCGCCGGGGGCGCGCTGGGGCGCGGCGTGCCCATGGCAGTGGCCGGCGGAGCCTTCGCCGCGTTCGGTGTCACGGACTCAGGCTTGGACGCCGGCTTCTGCGCCGCCGGTTCCGGCGCAGGCTTGCTCTCCGGCGGCGGCGTTGCGGGAAGTGGCAGCGCCTTCTGCGGCGCGGGCACCGGCTCGGAGGCCACGCCGGTGGGTGGGCTCTCCTTGGTTTTCTTCTCCTTGGCGAGCAACTCGTCCATCTCGCGGATGGCCTGCTCGATCATCTTCTTGTTCTTGAGGTTGGGGCTCTCGCGCAGGTAGGCCTTGTAGAACTGCTTGGCCTTGTCGTAGTTGCCGCCCTGCCGGTACGCCTGCGCGATGTTGAAGAGCAGCGCCGGGATGGCCCGCAGCCGGTAGACGATGATGTATTCCTCGGCCGCCTGCTGGTACTCGCCCAGGTCGTAGTGCACCTTCGCCCTGGCGACGTGCTGGCGCGCCTCCTCGAGAACGGCGGCGTCCTTGGAATCCTTGGCGGACTCCTGCGCGGGCGCAGCGGTCGAGAGCGCCACGCCGAGAGCGAGCGTAACCATCAGTCGGACTCGCATCACTCCTCCCGCCACGGCTAGAACTCCACCGGAATGGTATCGTCCGCCGACTGCTGCGCCGGCGGTTGCGCGGCCCGCGGAGACCTGCGTTCTCTTTTCTTCGATTCGGGCACGGGTCGCGCGGCCACGACCCTCGGCTCGACCTGCAAAGTAGCCTTGACCACCTGCGCTGCGTCGGCGATGCGCTCTTCCGCGTAGGGCAGGTAGTCCCTCTTGCTGAAGGCGAAGTGCACCTTGACGTTCTTGGGCACATCCAGTTCGAGCGGCGTCACGCCCGCCTTGGCGCCGTTCTTCCAGGTGGCCTCGACCAAGGCGCCCAGCGGATCGGAAACGACGGAGAAGAACACCTTGGCGTTGGCCTCACCCTTCTCCCTGGCCGCCTCGGCCTTGCGCGACTCTTCGGCCACGCGCTCCGCAACGAGGTGCGCGGCCCGCTCGACGGCGCGCCGGTTCTCCTCGCTCTGTTGCATGAGGAGGAAGACGATGCCGGCGATCACCGCCACCGCGCCGCCGCCCAGCCCGACGAAGAGACCCGTCCTGGGCCTGGGGGGAGGGGGCGACATCGCGACGGTGTACTGCTGCTGCGGGACGCGCATGGGTGGCGTCTTCCTCGGCCTGGGGGTCGGCCTGGGCGTCGGGTAGCTGCCCGGGCTCGACTTGGTCATGGCGGTGCCGCCTTGCGTGTGCGCGTCCTTTTCGTCGGCGGCGGGAAGCTCGCGGCTGATGCCCAGGCCCTGCATGACGGCGAGGATTGCGTCGTGGACCGCGCGCATCGACTGGTAGCGATCTTCCTGCTTCTTCTCCAGGCACTTGAGGATCACCGCCTCGTACGCCTGGGGAATGCGCGCATTGTGCTGGTGCGGCGGCGTGGGCGCGAGCTGTAGATGGCCGATGAGCACCTCGCCGAAGCTCGACCCCGGGAAGGGCAGCTTGCCGGTGGACAACTGGTACATCATGCAGCCCAGCGAGTAGATATCGCTGCGCGGGTCGATCCGGCTCGTCATGCCGCCGGCCTGCTCGGGCGACATGTACGCCGGCGTGCCCATCACCATGCCGGTCTGCGTCTTGCCGGTCGACTGGCCCGAGTCGTCGGTCAGTTTCGCGATACCGAAATCGACCACCTTGACGAAGTTCTTCTTCCCCTTGTGAACGATGAGATAGACGTTGTCGGGCTTCAGGTCGCGGTGGATGATCTTGTGCTCGTGCGCGGCCTGCAGCGCCTCGCAAGTCTGTAGGATTATCGGGCCCGCCACCTCGAGCGGCATGGGCTCGTCGGGCTTGACCAGGTCCTCGAGTGGCTTGCCGTGCAGGAACTCCATGATGAAGTAGTGCCGGTTGTCGTCGGTGACGTTGAGGTCGATGATCTTGAGGATGTTGTCGTGGCCGATGACGTTGACGGCCCGCGCCTCGTTGAAGAAGCGGTCGACGATCTTCTTGTCGGTCGCGTACTGCGGGTGGAGGAACTTGATGGCCACGCGCGAGCCGATCACCGGGTGCTCGGCCATGTAGACCGAGCCCATGCCGCCTTTTCCCAACTGCTTGATGACGCGATACGAGCCGATGTTGCGGTCGATCAATTCGTCGTCGGGCTCTACGATGGAGAGGTCGAGGCCGTCTTCGGGACAGTGCAGGATCTCGTCCTCGTACTGGTTCCGGCACTCGGGGCAAGTCCGCGACACAGGTCTCTCCGTGTGCAAAGAGCCGTCTCTGCGAACGCGCGGAAAGTCGCGCACTCAACCGGCCGACGCCGAGACAGTTGACGCTTGCCGAGGTGGTGATGTCAAGCCTCGAAAAGAGCAGCCCGAGCGGACGCTGGCCACCGCCGCGCGCTTTTACTTGAGCGCGTCGTCGAGGTCGATGAGGCCGTCTTTCGCCGGCGTATCATTCACCTTCTTCTTCTTCTTTTTCGGGCGCTCCTCGGAGGCGACGCTGGCTGCCTTGAGCGCGGCGTGCACGTTCTGCGACTGGTCGGCGATCACGTCCATGGCGTAGCCGGTGTAGCCGTTCTTGCTGAACTCGAAGTGCACCTTGGCGTTCTTCGGCACCTCGAACGAGAGCGGCGCGGGGCCCTTCTTCTCGCCGCCCTCCTTCCAGGTGGCGGTCACGTCGGCCTGGGGCGGCTCGCTGACGACGGAGAGGGAGACCGGCTGGGCATCGATCTCTTCCTTGCGCTCCTTGTCGGCGGCCGCGGCGGCGGCGTTCGCGATCTTCTTGGCGGCCAGCGTCTTCGCATCGCGCTCGTTCTTCTGCGTGGCCAGCTGGGCGGCGCGATCGCTCGACGACTTGACGGCGTAGTAGGCGACGCCGCCGAGGGCCAGCAACAACACCGCCACCAGCCCGACGACGAGGGGCGCCTTGCTCTTCGCCGGCGGGGGCGTGATGAACTGCGGCTGCGAGGGATGGCGCGGCGGCCGCGACACGCGCGTCATCGCGCCGGGCGGTGAGCCACGCGCGTTGCCGCGCAGCTTCGGGTCGGACGGGCGCGCGTTGGGATTCGACTGGCGCTGCCTGGCCTGCTGCCCGGGTTGCGTGGAGCGCCCCGGCGTGCGCGGGCCGGGCGACGAATGCAGCCTGGCGTCGACGGGCGCCAACTCCAGATCGGTCTCGTCGGCCGCCGGCAGGTCCTTGCTGATGCCGAGCTGGTCCATGCACGCTTCCACCGCGTTGTGCAGGTCTTTCATCGATTGGTAGCGATCCTCCTGCGGCTTCCGCAGGCACTTGAGGATGATCGCCTCGTACTCTCCGGGGATCTCCGGGTTGCTGCTGCGCGGCAGGGGTGGCGCGAGCTGCAAGTGCCCCATCAGCACCTCGCCGAAGTTCGAGCCCGGGAAGGGCAGCTTGCCGGTGGCCAGTTGGTACATCATCACGCCCAGCGAGTAGATGTCGCTGCGGCCGTCGATCTTGCTCGTCATGCCGCTGCCCTGTTCTGGCGACATGTACGCCGGCGTGCCCATCACCATGCCGGTCTGCGTCTTGCCGGTCGAGACGCCGGCGTCGTCGGTGACGCGGGCGATGCCGAAGTCGACCACCTTGACGAAGTTCTTCTTGCCCTTGTGCGTGATGAGATAGACGTTGTCGGGCTTCAAGTCGCGGTGGACGATCCCCTTGCGGTGCGCTGCGTGCAGCGCCTCGGACACTTGAAGGATGATGGGGCCCGCCACCTCGAGCGGCAGGGCCACGCCGGGCTGGATGAGGCTCTGCAGCGGCCGCCCGTGGAGAAACTCCATCACGAAGTAGTGGCGGTGGTCGTCGGTGATGTCGAGGTCGAGGATCTTGAGGATGTTGTCGTGCCCGATGACGTTGACCGCGCGCGCCTCGTTGAAGAAGCGGTCGACGATCTTGTCGTCGTGCGCGTACTGTGGGTGAAGGAACTTGATGGCGACCCTCGACCCGATGACCGGGTGCTCGCCCATGTAGACGGAGCCCATGCCGCCCTTGCCCAGTTGCTTGACCACCGTGTACGAGCCGATGGTGCGGCCGATGAGCTCGTCGGTGCTGGGCAGATCGCCCAGGCCGCGGCCGTCCTCGGGGCAATGGAGGACGTCGTCGTCGTAGTTGTTGTGGCAGTCGGGGCAGGTTCGCACTGGGCCTTTGACCTCAGTGAACGAGTTGAATCGCCCCTGCACACTGCTGTCAAGCAACCTGACGCGTTAAGATGTCGGTGATGCGCTTCGCCAAGCTGCACGGTCTGGGAAACGATTTCGTCCTGCTGGATCTGCGCCAGGGCGGCGAGCCCCTGCCGACGGAACGCGCGCTGGCGCTCTGCGACCGCCACCTGGGCGTGGGCGCGGACGGTGTCCTCACCCTGCTGCCGGGGGAGCGCATGCTCGTCCAGAACTCGGACGGCTCGGTGCCGGAAATGTGCGGAAATGGCGCGCGATGCGCGGCGCTGTGGATCGCCACCGCGGGCGGCACCAAGGCGGCGACGGCCCATGTGATGCTGCTCACGGACGCAGGGCCGCGGCCCTGCGCGGTCGAAGCGGTCGAGCCGCGCAGCGGGCTGGTCGAGGTGGACATGGGCGTCGGGCAGATCGAGGCGGCGCGCCCGCTGCTGCTCGGCGACCGGACCGTCGACGCGTGGCCGGTCTCGATGGGCAACCCGCACCGCGTGATGTTCGTCGACGGCAACCCACTCTCGCTGGCGAAGGAATTCGGCCCGGCGCTCTGCCGCGCCGAGGATGCCAACATCGAGTTCGTCACGCGCAACGGCGTGCAGGCCTGGCGCGCCGCGGTCTACGAGCGCGGCGCGGGGCTCACGCAGGCCTGCGGGACGGGCGCGTGCGCGATAGCGGTGGCGGCGGTCACGAGGGGGTACTCGCTGCGGAACCAGGAGATCCTCGTCGAGCTGCCGGGAGGCGTCTTGGGCATCCGCGTCGACCAGGAAAACCGCGTCCGCATGCGCGGCCCAGCGCAGTTGGTCTTCACCGGGGAGATCTGAAAGCGTCCAAACAGCTAGTACCTCGCCAATCTGACCGGTTCACGCCGCTATCGGATCAGCGATTAGGAGATGTTTCGCTCGGCCGGGCCGTCTTTCCTGAACTTCGCCATGAAGGTCCTGCCGAGGTGCTGCTCGGCCTTCATCAGATTATGGCTCTTGCAGAGCAATCGGACGTTCTCAATCGTGGGTTTGCCTCCGAGAGCCACCTCGAGATCGTGGTCGAACTCGAGCCGGTGCGTCGAGCCGCACACTTCTCCGTCTCCAATCGGCCAGGTACACCGTCCTTGGTCGCGCTCCCAGACCGCGCGCTTGACGGCGGCGGGGACGTAGCGATCGTTTTCGCTGGAAGTTTCCGACTGTGCGCGCGGCCGGTCGTCAGGACCAACGGATCAGTTTGCCTGTGGGCAGCGGCTGCCGTTCGCGTTGGTGATCGACCTCGCGCCGCAGAAGCGCAGCCGGAAGGCGCGCTCAGCGTCCTAGCGGCAGCAGCCGCGACGCACGACCCAGCGCTTCTACGCTGTGCACGGCTCGCCAGCGAAGGTGTGGACGCCGGTGTGCCCAGGGGCCGGGCACCGCAGCCCAGCGCGACGCCGAAGAATCTAATGCTGCCGGTGCCGCTCACCGCGCCAAGCGGCTACGCGAAGTCGGCCGTCTAGGGCGCGCTAGATCCCTCAGCTCCGTTTGTCGTCGAACGAACGCGTACTTCTCCAGAGAATCCTTGCCACGTCGTGACGCTCGACTCCAGGCGCTCCCCCCTGGAAGAGGGCTCAGGCATCGTTTCCCGGAGGAGGATTGAAAGGACTCCCTCGCGTGCTTCCTTTGCCCTCCGCCGCCGACCGCTGATGATTGCGGCAGGGACTAGAATCAACCAGACAGCTCCGAGCATCACGATGCCGCCCAGAAGGTATGTGCTTCTGGCATCCATGCTTCCTCACCTCACTCGTTCGGCGACGACGCCACCGACAATCAGCACAGCACCAACTATAAGCACCATTTCAACCCATGAGGTAGGGCTCCAAGCAGTCTTCGTCGTGTCGCCTCGCATCAGCCAGTCAAGCAGGCCGAAGATAACCCACAGCAGACCGCCTTCCCGCGCGAGGTCAGCGAACATCTCTAGTTTCGACTTTCGATCCGCCACGGCTTACGTCCCCCGCGTGGACTCGCTGATCAGCTTCACCACCTCGGCCCACCCAAACGTGTCGCGATCGGGCATGTCTCTTATGAGAGTCATCGCCTGGACCAACCATGGCGCAAACGAGGTACGGGGCACCGCGATCTGAGCGAACACAGGCGCTGTCGCCTTCAGCGAACCGTCCGTCTCTCGCTTAAGAGCCGTCGGGTCGAAGTAGCCAAACGTGAACACGAGCGACTCGTTGATGGTGTTAAGCGCCATCGCGTTGGCGAAGGAAGCCGGCGCCTTCAGCTCATTCTTCAACTCGATCTGCAACGGGCCGCTAAGCACTTTCTTGTCTGCGTCAGGCATCGTCTTTCCTCGGGCGCGGCCGCCTGGAAGCTTCCTCAACCAGAACGCTGCCGGTTGTCGGCGGCAGCATACCGCACGTCCGACGTTCGCGGCGCAATCTGGATGGCCCTTGCCGCTGCGGCGCGCTGCTGTGGTACGTGAGGGCGCGGGAGAACGAACATATGACGTCAGAGCCACCGGATCTCTGGAAGGAGATAGCGAAGTGGGCGCTCGGACTGTGGGCAGCGGCAATGCTCGGCGTGATCGTCTGGATGAACTCACGCGTCGGAAACATCCAAGATCAGTTGGGGACTCTCACCGTGCGCGTCACTCGGATCGAAACACTCACAGATGGCTTTAGTAAGCAGCTCGATGCGATCCAGCCCCAACGAATCGCAGACGCGACGAAGATCTTCTTCAGGGCGGCGAGAAACGCGGGCATCCATCCGGGCACCGGCGTCTGACCGCGCGCCACCGCCAATTCGCGCATCATCCGGACCTCTGGCAGCCGACCTCGCAATGATTCAAGGCGATTGGTGTCTTCCGTCGCGGCCTTGAAATCGCCGGCCTGAAGCCGGATACACGCACGAACGAATAGCGCCTCTGCGTTTGTCCCATCGGAGGCCAGCACGCGCTCGATGAGGCGTGCGGCCTGTTCGGTCTCCCCTCTGACCGCCGCGTCCGCAGCCGGCTTCGTGACCAAGGGCGCCGCTGCTGATCGGGCCCTCGAAGCAGCGAAAAAGATCAGGACGAGTGCAACAACAGCGGCCACGAGCCAGGTCGTCACGCCCTTCTCCCCCAGCATCTCTCGTACCAATCCAGGCTCTTGGGTAATCCGTCCGTTTACTTCGACGGCCCCGCTCCCGCCGGCCGGCTCAGATCGCGCAGGCCCTGCTCCAGCGCGCGGACCTTCTGCGCCTGGGCGGCCGCGTCCGATGCGTGGGGGCCGTTCGCCTTTTCCACCATCTCCAGCTTGCGCAGCGCGGCGCTTGCGGACTGGGCCGCCCGCGCCAGGTCGCCCCGCGCTTCTTCCCACGCCAGCTCGCCGCGCAGCGCCGCCACCTCGGCGAGTTGGGCGGCGGTCAGCCCGGGGAGGTGCGAAGCGCGCTCGACCAATTGCGAGGCGGTCTGCATCGAGGACGGCTCGCCCTTCTTCGCCGCCTCGCGCGCCCACCCGGTGAGCACGTCGAGCAGCGCGCGGTCCAGCGTCGTCGCGTCGTCGTACTCGGCGGACGGGGGCGGCTTGGCGCCCGGCGGAATGGCGATCGGCTCGTAGGCCTGCACGCCTCGCACCGGCGCAGTGCCCGTGGGAAAGAACCGCCCGCGCTCGATGACCAGCTGCCCGCTCTGCACCGAGAGAGCGTAGCGCCGCTCGTTGCGCTCCGAGGCGAACCACCACACCACCGCCAGCAGCGCGAAGATGAGCAACCACAGCACCAGCCGCTGCAGCCCTCCGCCCCGCGCTGGCGTATCGGCGGCCATTATTTCATCACGCCGATGAAGGGGATGTTGCGGTACTTCTCCGCCGCGTCGAGCCCGTATCCGACGACGAAGCGATCCTCGATCTGGAAGCCGAGATAGTCGATGGGGATCTTGGTGCGCGCCCGCGAAGGTTTATTGAGAAGCGTGCAGAGCTTCACCGAGGCGGGCCGGCGGGTGGCGAGGTTGTCGAGCAGGTATCGCATGGTCAGCCCGGTGTCGACGATGTCTTCGACGATGACGACGTGCTTGTTCTCGATGGGCCGCGAGAGGTCGCTGGTGATCTTGACCACGCCCGAGCTCTCCGTCGCCTCGCCGTAGCTGGAGAGCCCGATGAAGTCGACCGACAGCGGCAGGTCGACGGCCCGGGCCAGATCGGAAATGAAGAGGAATGATCCTTTCAGCACGCCGAGCAGCACCAGCTCCTTGTTCTCGTAGTCGCGCTCAATCTGCGCGCCCAGCTCGCGCACGCGCTGCGCGATCTGCTCCTTCGAGATGAGGACTTCCAGCTCCTGCGCAAGCCTCATGTGACCTCACACGTACGCGTTGTTCATGATCTCGCCGAAGCCGCCGCCGCCCGGGACGATGTACTGGCGATCGTCGAGCCCGCGCTCCTTCTCCCAGTGCGTGCCCGGCACCGTGTCGAATACCTCCTCGGGAGAGAGGCCGCGGTCGAGCCGCAGCGCATAGATCACCGCCTCGGGGTGCGAGGTGGTGACGCGCTTGACGTACTCGGGCGTGACGATCAGGTTGGCGGCGATGATCTTGCGCGGCTTGCCCACCACGTCCTTCTGGTACGCCTCGATGGCCGTGCACATGCTGCCGCCCGTCGCGCCCATCGGGTCGGGGAAGAGGAGGATGGCGTCGTCCACGTCGCCGCCGATCTTGCTGCCGCTGATGCGCGCGCCGATGACCTTCTCGGCGTTGTCGAGCACGCGCGCCATGACGAAATGGTCCTGCCGCACCAGGCGCGGGTCGAGCAGCGTGTTGAGGAAGTCGTAGGTGATCTGCGAGGGCAGCGTTCCGGCGCGGGCGATGTTCACCGTCACGGCGCGCACCTCGGGGTCGATGGTCTCGCCGTGGAACACGCCGTGGGGCGTGTGATCGATCATGCGCGTGGGCGTGGCGGTGGCGCGGCGGGGGAACTCGCTGTTGACGACGGCGCGCAAGAGGTCGCGATAGAGGATCGCGACCAGCCGGTTGATCTCCGGCTGATAGGTCCCTTTGGCGCAGAGCTGCGCGAGCTGCGTGAGCGCCAGCGGGTCGGCGAGGATGTGCACGCCGGGCCCGTAGCGGTGCTCGATTTGCGCCGGCTTGAACGCGATGCGGTCGTAGGCGTGATCGCGCATTCTTCACCTCAGGAAGGGCAGCAGTTCCTGTTGAGGCGGGGTGGTCCCTGGTTGCGGCTCGGGCGAAAAGTGCTCGCGGCAGCGCGGCTCGTAGGCGTCGAGCGCGCCGACGTGCACGCGGTCCTCGGAGGGGATGATGCGCTGCGACCGGCCCGCCGGCCGGCCGCAGACGACGCAGATGGCCAGCTCCTTGGTGATGTACTCCGCCTCGGCGAGGAGCTGCGGCATGGGTTCGAAGGGCGCGCCGCGGTAGTCCTGATCGAGGCCCGCCACCACCACGCGCAGCCCGCGGTCGGCCAGGTCCTTGACGATGGGGACGATCTCCGCCCCGAAGAACTGCGCCTCGTCGATGCCCACCACCTCCACGTCCGGGGCCAGCTTCTGGGGGATATCGGCGGCCTTCTCCACCACCGTCGAGAGCATCTTCTGCTGCGTGTGGCTGACCACCGCGTCGGCGTCGTAGCGCGTGTCGGCGCGCGGTTTGAAGACCTGCACCTTGCGCCTGGCGATGACGGCGCGTCGCAGCCGCCGGATCAGCTCCTCGGTCTTGCCCGAGAACATCGGGCCGCAAATGACCTCGATGTGGCCCATCAACGGCCGCCTTGCGCGCTCTTGATGGGGAAGCGCACGTACAGCTCGGACTCGAGGCCGTCGGGCGCGGCGCGCATCTCCATCAGGGCGTCACGCAGCCCGGCGGCGCGTTCGGCGAAGAGCCGCGCGCCCGCGCCCGCCACGCCGCCCTGCTCGCTGCCGGCCTGCTCGATGGAGTGGACCACCCCCGCGATGTCCACCCAGAGCGCCTGCTGGCCCGACACCTCGAAGCCTCTCAAGCCAGCCCGGTACAGCTCGTGCCCCAGCGAGCGCCCCGGCCCGCCCAGCAGCACCGGCCCCAGCGCGCCCAGCTCGGCGGCAGTCACCTCGCGCCTGGGCGGCGGACGGCCCTTCCTGATCCGCCTGGAGGGCGGCGCTTCGTCGGGCGGCTGCGGAGGCGGGCCGCCCACGGCGAGGAAGAGCACGCCGTTCTTCGTGGCAGCCTGCAGGCCTTCGCCGAGGCGGTAGTACGTCCCGCCTTTCACCTCGAGGCGATCGCTCGCGGGATGCGACTTCATCGCGGTGTCGAGCACCTTCTGGAGCGATCCCGCGCCGGACAGCTCGGCGACCGCGACGAACGAAGAGCGGTCGAGCGACCCGACCTGCTCGCCGAGGATGGCCTCGATGAGCGAGAAGGCGTCGAGGTAGACCGCCACCCCCACGTTGCCGGTGAACGAGGGGAGCAGGTCCTTTTCCACGTCGAGGCCGAGCGTCTCCTGCACGCGATCGCGCAGGCGCGCCGCGTCGGCGGCGTCGGAGCGCGCCAGCTCGCGCCAGAGCGCCTGCGGCGAGGCGGAGATGCGCAGATACGAGGCGGCGCCGGCGGGGAGCTTCGCCGCCAGCCCGTCGACCATCGCGTCGGTTCCCTCGCGCTCGACGGGCGGCGGCTTGGGCGGCTTGAACGCGGCCACCAGCTGCTCGCCGCTCAGGTTGCGGAGCTGGGCAAAGAAGCGCAGCTCGAGCAGCTGCGGCTTGTCGCTCACCGCGAAGGCGAACGAGCCCACCTCGCCGGAGAGGCGGCCCTTCTGCTGCGGCTCGCCGCCTTCGGCAGGGCGCGAATAGAAGACGGCGTCGCCCGCGCCGATGTGCTTGATGGCGGCGACAAAGCGCGGCTCGGCGGCCAGACTCTTGTTGGGCGGCAGCGCGGCGGCGGTCTTGAGCGAGAGAAGCGGTTCGGTGGCGCCCGCGCTGCGCAGGTAGAGATAGCCGTAGCGCTGCACCACGCCGACCCTGTCGCCGCTGGCGCCGATACCGACCAGCGCCGGCGTGCCGTCGTCGAGCTTCGCCTCGGTGAGCTGGAACGGGCCGCCGGCGAGACGGCCCGCGCCCTTCTCGTAGGTGAGCAGGCGGCGCGCCGCGGCCAGCGCCTTGTCGTCGTCGGATGTCCCCACCGCGATGACCAGCGCCTCCGGATCCTGCGGCACGGTGTAGAAGGCGATGCCTTTGTCGGGGTCGAAGCCGTTGGCCGCGGCGGCGGATGCGTCGAGCGCGTCGAAACCGATCGCCTCGCTGATGGCGTGCGCCATGTCGTCGAAGAAGTTGCCCAGCGCCAGCTTTCCCGCCACCTCGCGGTGCACGGGGATCTTGCTCCAGGGATGCTCGAGGACGAGGGCGGCGCGCACGTCGCCCGGCACCGCCATGGGGACCGACCGGCGCAGCGCCGCGATGTGCGTGCGCGCGGTGCGGACCTCGCCGTCCTTGTCCTTGACGGTCTCGACTATGGTGTAAACGCCGGCGCGGGGAAACGCGTGCCGCACCTGGGGGCCCTTGGCCGGCGGCGTGCCGTCGCCGAAGTCCCAGATGATCTCCGTGCCCTCCGGCACGTTGGCCGGCTCTCCGAACGCCACCGGCGTCCCCGCGTAGACGGTCCGATCGGCCCCCGGCGAGGGCGCGACCCGCTTGACGCAGGATGCTGCCAGCACGGCCAGGGCGCAGCGGAGCAGGCGGGTGGGCATGGCCGGTGGGGTTTACCACAGGCCGCGTGAACTGAAAGGTCGGCGGGCGATTGACAGAGGAGGCGCCGCCCGTTAGTTGTTTCAAAAGTCTCTGAAAGTTTAGAGGCTGAGGAACCGACGGATGGCGGCCTTTCAAGCAGCCGGACTGGCGCAGCTCCGCGAAGCGGCCGCGAGTCCTCTGGCGCACCCCACCGCCGCGCAGCTCCTGCCCGGCGCGCAGGCGGCCGAGGGCATCCCGCGGCTGGAAAGGTTGCTGCTGGCGGCGGCGGCGAGAGCGCCGCGCGAGCTGTCCCCCGCGGCGCGCGACCTGGTGCGCGCGGGAGGAAAGCGGGTCCGGCCGCTCCTGGTGCTGCTCGCGTCGCGCGCCGCAGCGCCCGGCCGGCGCGCGCGCGGCAGGCTGGCGCTGGCGCTGGTCAGCGAGTTGGTCCACTCGGCCACACTGCTGCACGACGACGTCATCGACGACGGGCTGACCCGCCGCGGCCAGCCGGCCCCGCGCGTCGCCTACGGGAACGGCGTCTCGGTGCTGGCGGGGGATTGGCTCCTCGCGGCCTCGCTCGACCTGGCGCTGCGCTCGCGCGCGCCGGGGGCGGTGGAAGCGCTGGTGCGCACGCTGCGCCAGCTGGTGGAAGGCGAGGCGCGGCAGATCGGGCTGCGCGGGTCGGCCGGGTTCACCCCCGAAGACGCGCTGGAGATCGCGCGGCTCAAGACAGGCTCGCTGTTCGCCTTCTGCGGCGAGGCGGGAGCGCTGGCCGCGCGCGCGCCGGAGCCGGTGCGCCGCGCCCTGCGCGAATTCGGGCAGCGGGCGGGGTCGGCGTTCCAGATCGCCGACGACCTGCTCGACTTCGAGGCGGACGCGGCCACCCTGGGCAAGGCTGTGCTGGCCGACGTGGCGGAGGGAAAGCCGTCGCTGCCGCTCGCCATCGCGCTGAAGCGCCTCCCGCCGCTGCGCAAGGAGCTGGCGGAGTTGCTCGGCGACGCGCCGGAGGACCGCCGGCGCGCGTTCGCGGTGCGGCTGGGGCGAACCGGCGCGCTGGGCGAGGCGAGGCGCATCGCCGAGACAGAGCGCGACGCCGCTCTCGAGGCGCTGGAGGCCGTTCCCGAGAGCCCCACCCGCGAATTGCTCGCCCAGGTCGCCCGCGCCCTCCTCTCCCGCACGAACTGACCCAGCGGCGATGGGCGCGCGAGAGCAGGAGCAGTCGCTGTTGCACGAGGTGGCCGACGCGGTCGGCGCGCTGATGGAATTCTGGGGCTTCAAGCGGCTGATGGGCCGGCTCTGGACGCTCCTCTACCTGCGCGGCGAGCCGCTTTCGGCCGCCGAGCTGTGCGAGCAGCTCGCCATCTCCAGCGGGGCCGCCTCGATGACGCTGGCGGACCTCGAGCACTGGGGCGTCGTCAAGCGCTCGCGCAAGCCGGGCGATCGACGCGAATACTTCGAGGCCGAGACGGACGTGTGGCGCATGATCTCGCGCGTCTTGCGGGAGCGCGAGCTGGCGCAGGTGGAGCGCGCGCTGGAGGTGTTCGATCGCGCCCGCGAGCAGCTCGGCCGGCTGGGTGGGCCGGGCGAGCACGCGCGTCTGCACCAGATCTCCGAGCGCATCAGCAAGCTGGCCGACCTGGCGCGCCTCGGCCGCACGCTGCTGGTGGCCTTGGTCCAGCAGGGCAAGGTCGACCTGGCCCCGCTGATGCGATTCGCGAGCGGTGCGGCGACCAGGAAGCGGTAGCAAACGGCATAGGGCGGTTCTTGAAGTCGCACTGATCGGGCGCGGGACCGGGTGCGTGTACGTTGACGGGGAGGGGGAGGGGGACGGGAACGTCCCACGGACCGTGGTACGTGAACCGTACCCGTCCGCGTGCCCGTGAACGTACACGAACCCGGTCCCGAGCCCGAAAGCCTCCTTGCTTTCTGCTGATACGGGTCGCACGGCGGTCTTAGACCCAATGCCACTCAGTCCGGCACATCAGATAAGGGCCTTCCTGCCGTGGGTGGCGACCGTGCGCTTGCGCGGGTAGTTGCTCATCTTGATCTTCACGGCGCGCGGGTAGGATCGCTGCGACCT
>Ga0137392_10001101_pt1 | contig 15205 bp, 10 predicted proteins | sample 15con2h34AmetaG_FD_101394 | JGI IMG/M metagenome (GOLD analysis project Ga0137392, IMG submission 101394) | Vadose zone soil microbial communities from Angelo Coast Range Reserve, California, USA - 15con2h3.4A metaG | ecosystem: Environmental > Terrestrial > Soil > Vadose zone > Saprolite... | reverse complement strand
TGCTCCCGCCACGAACGTCAGCGAAGACAAGCGCTCCGCCGAGCGTGGGGGATAAACCAAACCGTCTTCGTCGGCCCGCAGCCGGGTCTGGTAGAGCGTGTCCTCGATCGCCGACAGCTTCGTGATCAGCGCCTGCACGGGCGTCCGTGTCTTGTCGCGGGCCGGCAAGGCCGCCAGCTGGTCCTCGAGCTGCGACCGCGTGTTGCGCAGCCGGATGATGCCGCTCGTCACGGCGTTGACCGTATCGCGCACCTGCGCGACGAACGCGAACTGCGCGCGCAAGTCGGCCGCGCTCGCGCGGGAGCGCGGGTCCACCAGCAGCCGGAAGCTCTGGGTGAATTGCTTCCCGCCTGCGGTGAGCCGCACGGAGTAGGCGCCAGGCAGGGTCAGCGGTCCCTGCGTGCTGATGCCGGCGTTACCCCAGAACGGCCGGGCGTCGGGCCAGTGCATGTCCCAGACGAACAAATTGGTCCCGGCCTTGTTGGGCAGGCGCGGCATGGCGGGCGGCCGCTGCGGCCAGGGCTTGTTCTCGTCGGCGATCGTGTCGGCGAACGACGCGCTCACGATGCTGTCCAATTTCGTGGAATCGGTGACACCGGCTTTGCGCAGGCTGTCGGTGCGGAAATGCTTTACGCTGTCGGTGCGCGCGCTGTCGATCGCCACGAGCGAATCCTGCTTCGACGAGAAGCTGCGGATCACCCGTCCGGCCGAATCGAGCACGTCGAGCGTCACGTCCTGATTCTTGGCCTTGAGCCAATAGGAAACCATCACGCCCGACGGCGGGTTCTTGCCCACCGGGTGCGCCGCCGAGCCGCCGCCGAAACCACCCCACTCGACGCGCCAGGTGTCGCGCGGCTTGAACAGGAATGCGTCACCCGCCACGGCGTCGGCGGTGAGCTGGCGCAGCGGCGTGATGTCGTCGAGAATCCAGAACGAGCGCCCGTGTGTCGCCGCCACCAGGTCGCCGGCCTTGATGGCGAGGTCGTGGACCGGCACGATCGGCAGGTTGCGGCGCAGCCGCTGCCAGTTGGCGCCGTCGTCGAACGACACCCACACGCCGCGCTCGGTGCCCGCGAACAGCAGGCCCTGCCGCACGGGATCTTCGCGCACCACGCGCACGAATTCGCTCGCCGGGATGCCGGTGACGATCTTGGTCCAGGTCTTCCCGAAGTCGGTGGTCTTCCAGATGTAGGGCGCCAGGTCCTCGAGCTGGTAGCGGTTGGCGGCGACGTACGCCGTCCCCACCGCGTAATGCGACGGCTCGATGATCGAGACGCGCGTGAAGTCGCCCAGCTCTTTCGGCGTGATGTTGCTCCAGGTCTTGCCGCCGTCCTGGCTAAGGTTGATCAACCCGTCATCCGACCCGGCCCACAACACGCCCGCCTGCAGCGGCGACTCCGCCAGCGCGAAAACGGTAGCGTAGTACTCGGCCGTCGTCTGATCGAGCGTGATCGGCCCGCCCGAGGGACCGAGCGTCCGGGGGTCGTGGCGCGTGAGGTCGGGCGAGATCGCGGTCCACGTCTGGCCCTCATCCGTGGTCTTGAAGATCACATTGGCGCCGGCGTACAACACGCGCGGGTCATGCGGCGAAATCAGCAGCGGCGCGGTCCACTGGAAGCGATAGCGTCCCTCGGCCGCCGCGTGCCCGTCGGGACTGTCCGGCCAGGGGCTCACCATCCGGAACGCGCCGGTGCGATGATCGATGCGCGCCAGGAACGCGCTGTTGTCGCCGCCGAAGGTGACCTCCGGCGTATCGGGCAGCGCCACGATGTAGCCCGATTCGCCCGAAACGTCGTACCACTCGCCACGGCCGATGCCGCCGGGCGCGGCGCTCGGCCCGCAGACGCCGGAGTTGTCCTGCTGCGCGCCGCACACGTGGTAGGGGAAGTGGTTGGTCGTGGTGACATGATAGAATTGCGCCGTGGCGAAGTCCTGGTCGGTCCAGGTCTTGCCGCCGTTGAACGACACGTTGGCGCCGCCGTCGTTGGATTCGATCAGGCGCTGCGGGTCGTTGGACGCGATCCACAGGTCGTGATTGTCGCCGTGCGGATCGGACATGTGCAGGAACGTCTTGCCGCCGTCCTTGGAGCGAAACAGGCCGGTGTTCACGGCCCAGACCACGTTGGAATCCTTGGGATCGGCGAAAATCTTGTCATAGTACCACGCCCGCTGGCGCAGCTTGTTCTGGTTGTTGACCAGCGTCCACGTGGCGCCCGCGTCATCGGAGCGGAACACACCGCCGTCGCTCGCCTCGATCAGCGCCCACACCCGCGCCGGCTTCGCGCCCGACACGGTGATGCCGATGTTGCCGAGTAAGCCCTTCGGCAGGCCCGCATTCCTGGTCAGCTCGGTCCAGTGGGCGCCGCCGTCGGTGGTCTTGTAGAGGCCACCGCCCGCGCCACCCGAGGACAGCATCCACGGCTTGCGGATCACCTGCCAGAACGCGGCGTACAGCACGTCGGGGTTGGACGGGTCCATCGCCAGGTCGCACGCGCCGGTCGAGTCGTTCTTGAACAGCACCTTGGTCCAGGTCTTGCCGCCGTCGGTCGTCTTGTAAATCCCGCGTTCGGCGTTGGGCCCGAACGCGTGGCCCTGGGCCGCCACGTACGCAATGTCGGGCTTCGTGGGGTGGACCCGTACGCGCGCGATTTGGCGCGTGTCCGCGAGGCCCATGGCCGTCCAGGTCTTGCCGCCATCGGTCGTTTTGAACACGCCGTCGCCGTGCGACACGTTGCCGCGGACGGCGTACTCGCCGGTGCCGACGTAGACCACGTCGGGGTTGGACTCACTCACCCCGATCGCGCCGATGGTCCCGCCGAAGTACTTGTCGGTGACGGGCAGCCAGGTATTGCCGCCGTCGGTGGTCTTGAAGACGCCGCCGCCGGTCGTGCCCATCCAGTATTCGTTGGGGCGGCTGGCGGATCCCGCGACCGCGATGCTGCGGCCGCCGCGGAAGATGCCGATTTCGCGCCAGTTGAGCGCGGCGAACGCGAGCGTGTCGAAGGACTTGGCTGGTACCGCCTGGGCGCGGGCGGCGGGGACGCCGACGAGCGCGGCGCCCAAGGCAAGGACGCAGACGCGAATGCGGTTGAGCACGGAAAGCCTCCGGACCGGAAGTGAACGGGGCCTTCAACTGACACCGTCGCCGTCGGATTGGCAAGACTTGGGCGGGCCCTTCCCCCCAGTGGTTAGATTTGAGCCCACATGCCAGACATCCAGGTCACCAAGACCAAGGAAGAGCCGGGTGAGGCGTCGCTCGCGGTGACGGTCGCGCTGGAGCACGTGCGCGAGGCCGAGGACCGTGCCACGCGGGCGTACCAGTCGCGGGCCAAGCTGCCGGGCTTCCGGCCGGGCAAGGCGCCGGTGCAGGTGGTGAAGCGGCGCTTTGCCGACGACATCCGCCAGCAGACGCTCGAGGATCTGGTGCGGGAGAGCTGGAAGGCGGCGCTGGCCCAGGAGGCGCTGCGGCCCATCGCCGAACCGCACATTCACAACCTCAAGTGGGAGCCGGACGCGCCGCTGACCTTCGAGTTCCACGTCGAGGTGCGGCCCGAGATCAAACTGGACCGGCTGGGCGGGTTCAGTTTGAAGCGGTCGGTGAAGCCGGTGACCACCGCACAAATCGAGACGCAGCTCAACGAGTTGCGCGAGCAGAAGGCCCCGTGGTCGCCGGTCGTGAGCGAGCAGCCCAAGCCCAAAGACCTCGTGCACGTCACCATCGCGCAGCGCGAGGACGGCGAGGTGAAGGAGGCGCAGCCCTACCAGCTGGTGCTGGGCGAGGGCCGCGCCATCCCCGAGGTCGAGGAGAAGATCATGGCGTTGCATCCGGGCGAGACGGCGGACGCCACCGTGCGTTTTCCCGACGACTTCCCCGAAGAAGCCAAGCGCGGCCAGACGCGCGACGTCCGCATCGCGCTGCTCGAAGTGAAGCGCCAGCAGTTGCCCGAGCTGGACGACGCGTTCGCGCGCGAGGTGGGCGACTTCGATTCGCTCGAGGCGCTGCGCCGCGCCGTCCGCGAGGATCTCGAGAAGGACGCGCAGCGCGAGGCCGATGCGGAGGTGCGCTCGCAGCTGATCCAGCAGATCGTCGAGGCCAACCATGTCAGCGCGCCGCGGCCGCTGGTGGAGCGCGCGCTGTATGTGTACGCGCAGGCGTATGACATCCCCGAAGACCAGTGGGAGAAGTTCTCGCAGGAATTCCGCGCGCTCGCCGAGGCGCAGGTGCGCCGCGACCTGGTGCTCGACACCGTGGTCGAGAAACAGCAGCTGAAGGCGACCGCAGCCGAGCTCGACGCCCGCATTCAGGAGCTGGCGGCGCGCCGTGGGATGCCGGCCGCCGAGCTGTCCGCGTCGCTCGAGAAGGCCAAGCGGCTCCGCGATGTGGAGCGGAGCATCACCGAAGAGAAGGTGTTCGCGTTCCTCCTGTCGCAATCCACCGTGGAGCAGACGACGTGACGACGAGCACGATTTTTCCGCCCTACATCATCGAGCGCTCGCCGCGCGGCGAGCGCACCTATGACATCTTCAGTCGGCTCCTCATGGACCGCATCGTGTTCCTGGGGACGCCGATCGACGACACGGTGTCGAACATTATCATCGCGCAGCTCTTGTTCCTCGACGCCGACAATCCCGAGCGCGACATCTACTTGTACATCAATTCTCCGGGCGGCATCGTGTCGAGCGGCATGGCGATCTACGACACCATGCAGTTCCTGCGCGCGCCGGTGAACACGATCTGCATGGGCATGGCCGCCTCGATGGGCTCGTTCCTGCTCACCGCCGGCACCAAGGGGAAGCGCTCCGCCCTGCCCCACGCGCGCATCATGATGCACCAGCCGTCCGGCGGCACCCAGGGGACCGCGTCCGACATCGAGATTCAGGCGCGCGAGATCCTGTATCTGCGCGGCAAGCTGAACGAGCTGTATGCCAAACACACCAACAAGCCACTCGAGCAGATCGAGAAGGACATGGACCGCGACCGCTTCATGTCGGCCGACGAGGCCAAGGATTACGGCCTCATCGACCACGTCATCTCGAACCTCAAGCAGATCGAGGGCGCGGCCAAGGACGGCAAGGAGAAGGAGACGGGGAAGAAGGGCTAGGGCTTGCGCCCGCTAGGTCCCGTTCCCATACTAATCTCGTATGTCGCACGATAAGCACCTGCGCTGCTCCTTCTGCGGTAAGTCGAAGGACTCGGTCCGGAAATTCATCTCCGGCCCGTCGGTCTATATCTGCAACGAGTGCATCGCCCTCTGCAACGAGATTCTGGCCGAGGACGAAGAGCGCGAGGTCGCCGAAGCGATCACGCAGGTCCCCGCGCCGTCCGAGATCAAGGACGTGCTGGACCAGTACGTGATCGGGCAGGAAGTCGCGAAGAAGACGCTCGCCGTCGCCGTCTACAACCATTACAAGCGCATCAACTCCCACTCCAACCGCGAGCCCGAAGTCGAGCTGGACAAGAGCAACATCCTGCTCATCGGGCCCACCGGCGTGGGCAAGACGCTCTTGGCGCAGACGCTGGCGCGCATCCTCGACGTGCCGTTCACCATCGCCGACGCCACCACGCTGACCGAAGCGGGCTACGTGGGCGAGGACGTGGAGAACATTCTCGTCCGGCTGCTGCAGGCCGCGGACTTCAACGTCACCGAAGCCGAGCGCGGCATCGTCTACATCGACGAAATCGACAAGATCGCGCGCAAATCCGAGAACCCCAGCATCACGCGCGACGTGTCGGGCGAAGGCGTGCAGCAGGCGCTGCTCAAGATCCTCGAGGGCACCGTGGCGAGCGTGCCGCCCCAGGGCGGCCGCAAGCATCCGCAGCAGGAATACATCCAGATCAACACGAAGGACATCCTGTTCGTCTGCGGCGGCGCGTTCGACGGCCTGGAAAAGATCATCGAGCAGCGCACCGGGCGCCGCCAGATCGGCTTCTCCAAGGAAGAGGTCGAGCAGGGGGTGCCGGCGGTGAAGAAGAAAAATCCGTTCGTGGACGTCGAGCCCGACGACCTGCTGCGCTACGGTCTGATCCCGGAGCTGGTGGGACGCCTGCCCGTCGCCGTGCCGCTCGACGCGCTGGACGAGGACGCGCTGGTGCGCATCCTGGTCGAGCCCAAGAATGCCCTGGTCAAGCAATACCAGAAGCTGTTCGAGATGGAGGACGTGCGGCTCACCATCGAGAAGGAAGCGCTGCGCGCGGTGGCCCAGAAGGCGTTGAAGCGCGGCACTGGCGCCCGCGGCCTGCGTGCCATTCTCGAGTCGATGATGACCGACATCATGTTCGAGCTGCCGTCCCGCGACGACGTGCGCGAGGTCGCCCTGACCGCCGAGTGCGTCACCGAGGGCCGGGCGCCGCTGGTGGTGACCGAGCGCGCGCGCCAGAAGAAGGAAGCCTGACCGACCCGATCTTCCGCGGCTCGTTCCCCCGGGCCGACGTCGTGCTCGATCCCCCGCTCCCCGAAGTCGCGTTCCTCGGCCGCTCCAACGTCGGCAAATCGAGTTTGCTCAACGCCCTCACCGGCCGGCGCATCGCCAAGACGTCCCGCACGCCGGGCAAAACCAAGATGATGAATGTGTTCGAGGTGCCCGGACTGTATCTTTTAGACCTGCCGGGGTACGGCTACGCGCGCGCCTCGCACGGCGAGCGCAGCGCGTTCCGGGGCCTGCTGACGCACGCCTTGCGACGCGAACGGCTGGGTGGCGTGGTGTGGCTGCTCGATCTGCGCCGCACGCTCTCCGCCGACGACCGTGCCATGCAGGACGCCCTGGCCGAGCGCGGCACCCGGGTGCTGGCGACGTTCACCAAGGCCGACAAGCTGGCTCGCGGTGAGCGCGTGAAGCGGGAACGCGAGCTGCGCGCCGAGCTGGGCCTCGCGGACGACCAGTGCGTGCTCACGAGCGCGCGCACCGGCGACGGGATGGACGAGCTGCGGGAGGCGATCGGCGGACTGGTGGCCACGAAGGAGGCACGATGAAGCGATGCTGCGTGGCGCTGTTGGCGATGGGCTGCGTGACCTCCGCGCGTCCGCCCGCCACTCTGACCGCTCAGGACACGATCCCCGCGGGTTACGGCTCGCTGCGACGCGACGACATCGTGGTGCGGTTCCAGACCGACCAGGTCGAGTTGCAGTTCCTGCCGCTCAACGAGCACGTGATCCGCCTGCTCGCTCCCGACACCTACCGATCGCTGGAGCAGCTGCTGCAGAGCCGGCGCGCGGCCATCGACAGCGCGGCGCAACGCGCCGGCGTCGCCAGTCCGACGCTCGTGATGGTGACCTTTTACGGCCTGTTGCCACAGGCGCGCTTCACGCCGGAGGACGTGTACGTCACCAGCCGCGGACGGCTGTTCCGCCCCATCGGCATCGTGCCGCTCTCGCCCACCTGGAGTTCGCAGCAGCTCGACGCGCGCGAGCAGGCCGTGGCGATCTATTTGTTCGACGAGGGCATCAGTTTCCGCGATGCGCTCACCGTGAGCTACCAGAGCCAGTCCAACGACTCCTGGAGCCGTGCCGTGTCCGCGCTCGACCGCGAGCGCGCCCGCGTGCTCGCCCGCGCGGCCTCCAAGCCCGGCCCCTGAACGCCGTCCTTGTCTCCGCTCTCTTCCTCGGCGCAGGTGCCGCCGCGTGGGCGCTCGTCCACGGGCGCGCTCGCCTGGCGCAGAGCGAAGCCGAGCGCCGCCGCGTCACCGACGAGCTGAACCGCCGCCTCTCCGAGCTGTTCTCCCTGCAGGAGCTGTCGTTCGTCCTCTCGTCGTCGCTGCAGCTCGAGCGCATCGTCGATCAGGTGGTGCGCTACGCCATGCGCTTTCTCGAGGCGCAGGGCGCGGTGGTGGCGCTGGCGTCCGATTCGCCCGGTGAGCCGCTGCGCGTGGCGGCCGCGGGCGGCACGCTCGCTCCCCTCGTGGGCCGGCCCATCGATCCGCGCGACGCCGGGCTCGTCGCCCGCTCGGTGGCGAGCGAGCGCCTCGAGCTGGTGCGCAACTCGAGCGGCGAGCCGGTCCGGCTGTCCCCCGACCTGTCCGTGCAGGCTGCCGCCGCCGTGCCGCTGCGCGCGCACGGCGTGGTGGTGGGGTCGCTCGTGGTGTGCGACCCGCGCAGCGGCAGCTTCACCCCCGAAGACATCCGCCTGCTCTCGACGGTCGCCACGCACGCGGCGGTGGTGCTCGCCAACTCACGGTTTTTCGAGCTGGTGCGGCGCGCCAAGGAACAGTGGGAGACCGCCTTCGACGCGCTGCGCGACGGTTTGGCCGTGGTGGATGAGCAGGGGCGCATCACCCGCGCCAACCGGGCGGTGGGTGCCTTGCTGAACGTGCCCCTGCCCGCCCTGATCGGCGAGCACCTGGGCCACGCCTTGATGGGCGAATCGGACGTGCTGCTGCCCCTGCTCGACGCGGCGCGACGCGACCATCCCCGCGACCCGCTGACCGTACGCTCGTCGCGGCTGGCGCGCGTGCTGCGGATCGACGTCGCGCGCATTCCCGGGGACCGGCCGGCGCGCAACGTGGTAGTGCTGATCGAGGACGTGACGGACGCCCAGGCCATGGAATCGCAGCTCATCCAGAGCGAGAAGCTCGCCGCCGTGGGCCATCTCATTTCGGGCGTGGCCCACGAGCTCAACAATCCCCTCACCTCGATCGCGGGATTGTCGGAATTCCTGCTGGAGCAGAAGCAGCTCGGCCCGCACGACCGCGGCCACCTCAAGGTCATCCACGAGCAGGCCGAGCGCGCGGGCAAGATCGTGCGCAACCTGCTGACCTTCGCGCGCAAGGGTCCGGCCGAGCGCACGCGCGTGGACGTGAACGACGTGCTGCAACGAACGATCCTGTTGACCAGCTATGATCTGCGGCTCAAGGGCGTGGACGTCGAGCGCGAGCTCGACCCCGAGCTCCCCGACGTCCTGGGTGACCGCCACGCGCTGCAGCAGGTGGTCCTGAACCTGCTCACCAACGCGGGGCACGCCGTGGCGCAGAATCCCGACTCGCGTCCCCGCCGCATCGTGGCGCGGACCTGGTTCGACGGCCAGGTGCACCTGAGCATCGCCGATTCGGGACCGGGCATCCCCGACGAGGTCCTGCCGCAGCTGTTTACGCCGTTCTTCACCACCAAGGAGCCCGGTCAGGGCACCGGACTCGGGCTTTCGATCACCTACTCGATCGTCGAGGGGCACGGCGGCCACATCGCGGTCGAGCGGGCGGCGGAGGGCGGTGCCGTGTTTCGCATCGCCTTACCGCGCGCGCCGGCCGACGCGCCCGCCCGCCTGCCGCTGACCGATGTGGAGCCGCCGGAGCCACCCACCACCAAGCGGCGCATTCTCCTGGTGGACGAGGACCCCGGCGTGCGGCGCGTGGTGCAGGCGCTGTTCGCGCGCGAGGGGCATACGGTGGACGTGGCGCGCAACGTCTCGCACGCGCTGGACCAGGCCCAGGCGCACCCCTTCGACCTGATCATCGCCGACGGCCGCGCCGCGACGAAGGGGAGGCTGTTCGTGGAGGTGCTGGTGGACCGGCTGCCGGCGCTGCGCGGCCGCATCCTGGTGGCCACGGGCGACGTGCGTCCTGGGACGGAAGAGAAGCTGGCGCAGCTGGGCCTGCGCTACGTGCGCAAGCCTTTCAACCTGCGGGATCTGCGGGATGAGGCAGCGCGCGTCTGGGAGGCCAGGACCCCGTTATAGGCTTCCGCCGGCCAACCGTAGGAGCCGAGGGAGACCGCGCCGCCCGGGGCGAAGCGCACGCCCTCGCGCAATAGCAGCGCCCGCTGTAGCACCGCGTTGTGGTCGTGGGCGGCCAGCGAAATGCGGCCCGCCGCGTTGATCACGCGCCACCACGGGACATCGTTCTCTTCGGGAAGCGCCGAGAGGGCCCAGCCCACGGTCCGCGCCGCGCCGGGCCGGCCGGCGAGCCGTGCCACGATTCCGTAGGTCGCGACCCGACCCTTGGGAATCTTGCCGACGACGCGATAGATACGGTGGTAGAAGGGGTTCACACTGCCCGCTAGCATACCCTTAACACGTCATCCAGCAAGCCCCCCCAATTCCCGCCCCCCTTGCCAAAAAGCGCGAGGCTATCCTCCAACGCGCGCCGCATCCGGGGCCACGTCACACGCGCGAGCGCGGCCGCCGGCGCCAGCCATTCGAACGCATCGTGCTCCGCCGACACGCGCACCGCCGCGTCGGCGGCGACGAGCGCGACGAAAACGGGAATCAACGCGACTTCATCCTGCGCGTGGCGGTAAAATGCCTCGACTCGGCTGGCGTTGTAGAGCCGCGCGGGCGCCAAACCCGTCTCCTCGCGCAGCTCGCGCAGCGCCGCCTGTACCGCCGTCTCACCGCTTTCGATCGCGCCGTGCACCGCCTCCCACGTCCCCGGCGAGCGGCCCGCTCTCGCCCGGCGCAGCACCAGGACGGCGGGATCGGCCGGGGCGTCGCGCAGCACGTACACGTCCACGAACCGGACGGCCGTGCCGGTCACGTCCGGCGGCGGCCCAACACCGCTTCGAGCCGCGCCGACAGCGCGCGCGGACGGAACGGCTTGGTGAGAAAATCGTCGGCGCCGAGCTCGAACACCCGGACCTCGTTGTCTTCGTCGCCCTTGGCCGTGAGAACGATCACCGGGATCGCCGCCGTCGCCGGACGTGAGCGCAGATGCGACAACACGCCGTAGCCGTCCAACCCGGGAAGATTCAGGTCCAGCACGATGATGTCGGGGCCCACGCGATCGACCTGGTCCAGCGCCTGTACGCCGTCACGCGCCTCGCTCACTTGATAGCCATCGCGCTCGAGCAGATCTTTCATCACCCGCCGCAGGCTGTCCTCGTCGTCCACCAGCAGCACCTTGACCGTGGCCCGCGCCGGATGCGCCGTCGTCTCTTCCAGGAGATCGAAATGCGTGGACACGGGCTCGCCCGGAGCCAGGGCGGCGCCCACCGCCCGCCGCGGCCCGCTGGTCCGGCCGCCTGCGGTGGCGGGTGCCGTCGCCGGCTGCTCGGGCGCGTCCTCCTCCTGCGGCACGTCTACCACGCGCATCAGCTCGTCGATGGTGCTCTCGCCCCGCAGGACGTGCGCCAGTCCGCTGTCCCACAATGTCTTCATCCCGCTGTGCCGCGCCGCCTCGGCGATCTTGTCCGCCGTGGCGCCCGCCGCGATGCGCCGCTCCACTTCGGGCGTCACCACCAGTACCTCGACGATGGAAAACCGGCCCCGGTACCCCGTCATGGTGCAGTCGGGGCAGCCCGCCGCGCGATACAGCGGCGTGCCGACGGGCACCCACCGCTTGATCCGGTCGGGCGGACTCTCCATCCACACTTCCTTGCACGTGGGGCAGAGCTTGCGCATCAGCCGCTGCGCCACCACGCCCCGCAGCGCCGCCGCGATTTTGTACGCTTCGACGCCGATGTCCACGAGCCGCGTGACGGCGTTGGGCGCGTCGTTGGTGTGCAGGGTGGACAGCACGAGGTGGCCGGTGAGCGACGCCTGGACCGCGATCTGCGCGGTTTCCTTGTCGCGGATTTCGCCTACCAGCAGCACGTTCGGGTCCTGGCGCAGGATGGATCGCAGCGCCGACGCGAAGGTGAGCCCCGCTTTTTCCTGCACCTGCACCTGCACGATGCCGGCGATGCGGTACTCCACCGGGTCTTCGACCGTGACGATGTTGACGCCCTCGCTCTGGATCTGGCGGATCGCGGAGTACAGCGTGGTCGTCTTGCCCGAGCCCGTGGGGCCGGTCACGAGAATGATGCCTTCGTGGTTCTCCAACAGCTTGTTGATCGCCTCGACTTCCCCCGCGATCATCCCCAGCGAATCGAGCGACTTGACCGTGGCGCGCGGGTCGAGGATGCGGATCACGACCTTCTCGCCCAGGGACGCCGGTAGGGTCGACACGCGGAGGTCGATGGGCTGCGCATTCACCGCCACGCGGGCGCGGCCATCCTGGGGCCGCAGCCGGTCGGCGATGTCGAGCGACGACATGATCTTGATGCGCGAGATCAGCGGCAGGCCCGCGGCACGCGGGATTTTCATCACCTGGCGCAGCACCCCGTCGATACGGTAGCGGACGGCCACCCCGCCCTCTTCCGGCTCGATGTGGATGTCGGAGGCGCGGGACAGGATGCCCTCCGAAATGATCAGGTCGACCAGCCGCACCACGGGCCGCTGGCTCGCCTCCTCGGCCGAAATGTTGATCTCCTCGGCCTCCTGCTGGTCCGCCAGCTGGACCAGCTCCGCCGAGCCTTCCATGCTGTCGAGCAGCTTGTCGAGCGATTTCTCCGGCTTGTACATCTCGTCCAGCTTTTCGGCGATCTTGGAGGGCGAGAGCAGCAGCGTGCGGACTTCCCGCGCCGTCGCGAAGGCGAGCGCCTTCTCGGCGTCCAGATCGAACGGATTGGCGGTGGCGACTTCGAGGAACGAGTCGGTGAGGCGGAGCGGCAGGATGCGATAGCGGCGGGCCAGCGCTTCGGGAATGCCGTCCTTCACCTTGGCGTCAAGCTGGGCCAGGTCGCAGATCTTGAGTCGGAAGCGCGTGGACAGCGCGTCGAGGATCTGCTCGTCACTGACGACGCTTTGGGCGACCAGCGTCTCCCACAGCGTGCGGTTCGGCTCCGCCTTGGCCCGGATCTCGTCCAGGCGCTCGGGCGTGAGGATCCCCTCGAGGGATCGTCCCAGCCATTCATCGGGGAAGGCGATGTCGGTCATCGGGTCGCTGTACCAAACCTAGCCCGGCCGCTGCCCCCGTCCAGTCCGGAGCGGCTCACAGGATGCTCCAAAAATCGCGCGTCAAATCGAATGCGAAGCGCACGCGGCGGCTCTGCACGCCATAGCCCGCTTCGATCCGCAGGGCGCCCAGCCACTCGAACGCGGTCCCGACCGTCACGCGCGCGCCGGGCGTGGCGAGCCACGGCGTCCCGACCACCGGCCCCCCGGCCCACCCTGCGGCCGCGAACGGCGCCACGGTGATACGGCCGGGCGTGCGCACGTACGGGCCGGCGCCGATCCGCACGAACGGCACGGAGAGACGCCACTCGGCGTGCACGAGGGCGGTGCGGCGGCCGCCCCACTCGCGAAACGAATCGCCCAACAGCGTGCCGCGCCCGCCCAGCGTGAAGCTGCGATGCGCGGGCAGCGCGGCGGTCGACGTGCCGCCCTGCACGCGCAGCAGCACGTGCGTGCCGCCGAGCGGCAGCAGGAGATGGCCCTCGCCCGCGAGGCGCGCGTACGTCGTGCCGCCGTCGGGCGCGCCGGCTTCGAACAGCAGCTCGGCGTGCACGTCGCGCCGCACGGCGAAGCCCTCGCTCTTGCGGCGCAAGTGCACCTGCAGGAGATCGAGCGCCGGGCCCCCCAACGCAGGGTTGGGCCGGAAAGTGCCCGTGGCGGGCGCCATGCGCACCGGCAGACTGGTGGGACGCTCGCGCACCACGCCGGCGCTCCACTCGCCGCGCACGCCGATGGCGTGCCGCAGCGTCAGGCCGCCGCCCTGGGCGAGATAGTAGTCGCCGTAGTCGTCGCCGAATTCCTGCGCGGCGAGCGAGTTCACGATCGGCGAGACCACCGGCCAGTCACCCACGTCGCGCACGTCGCGGTGGAGCTCGACCTCGAGCGCACCCCGCCCCACCGCGCGAGTGAGCGTGAGCCCGCCCATCGCCCGGTGGTCGGCGAAACCGTAACTGGCGCGCACGCGGCCCTCGAGCCGCTGGCGTGGGTCGCGCCACACGGCGCCGGCCCCGGGGGTCACGCCTTCCACCCGGTTCACATGCAGCAGATCGCTGGCGCCGCGCGCCGCCAGCACGCGCGACTTGAGACCCGACAACGCCCGCCCGCCGGCGATGCGCTCGACTTGCGCGCGCACCGCTTCGAGGTCGCCCTGGCGTACGGGTTCGGCCACGTCCTGGATCGCCGCTCCCAGGGGCTCGCGCCACGGGAACGAGTCGCGCTCGGCTTTCGACACCGGGGTGATTTCCTCGCCCGCGAACCAGCTCGCCGCCAGACCGAGGTTGAATTGGTAGTCGCCGATTTCCCAGCGGCCCCGGATGATGCCCCGGGCCGGCAGCTCCAGGAACGTGCCGCGGCGGCGGATCTCGATCTCCTGGCGGTAGGGCAGCCAGAATCGGGCGGACCACAGCGCGTTGTCGAGCACGATGCTCACGTCCTCGAGCCGCGGATCGCGGTACGCCTTGGGCGTGAAGGTGAAGGTCAGCCGCACGAGGTCGGCGCTGCGCGCGTCCACGTACAGCGTACCGACGATGCGCGGCTGCGCGAAATCCTTGGGCCGCACTTTGAGCCCGATCACCTGCACCGCGCCCGCGGGCATAGCCAGGGTGACCGTGTCGGCGAGCGCGAAGTCGTAGAGCAGGGTCCCCGCCGGGCTCAACGGGTGCGGCACGTCCAGCACCTCGTCGCCCTCGCCCAGCCGGATGACGTCGCCGAAATTGTTCTGGACGATGCCGAGGTGGTCGCGGTGATACACGTTGTCGGTGGGGAGCTCGGCCTGGTCGCGCCAGCCGACGATGCGTTGCTTGCTCAGCCCCGGGGCCTTCCAGTACACTTCCAGCGCGAGCTCATCCGCCTTGATGAGCCGGGGCGGCTCGTGCAGCCCTTCGCCGAACTGCCCGAGGAAGAAGAGGAATCCGTGAGCCTGGGCCTTGTAGTCGCGCAACCCGGTGTCGCTCGTCAGGCGGCCGCGCGCGAAGATCGCGCGCCGCGCCAGAGCGACCGCCGAGTCGGCATTCCAGGCCTGCGCGGCGGCGGGGACGGGCGGAACGGCCAAGGCGAGGACGAGCACCAGCAGACGACGCATCGTGCCGCAATCTCGCGAGGGCTCCTGGCAGCGGCAAGCGCGCTGCTCGTAGCCTGTGGCGGCGGCACGACCGGCCCGAGCGGGACGCCGCGCACGGCACTGCTGGCACTCGCACAGGCGGACACGTTCGCGCCCGCGAGCCGGACGTTTTACATCCGGAACAACCTCACCACGCACGTACAGCTGGTGCACACCGACCTCGCCGCCACGGTCTTCGCCGATTTCACGTTTACGCCGTTCAGTATTCTCTCGCTCGACGGCACCTTCGTTTGCGACACGTGCACGGTCGCCGTGACGGTCACGGTCCAGGCCCGCGCGTACGCATTCTCCGTGGGACCGTCTGGCATCCGCTTCGACGCCGCCAACCAGCCGACCATGGCTGTTTCGTACGGCAAGTACGGTGACCTGTCCGTGTTCGACTCCAGC
>Ga0137392_10001096_pt1 | contig 15231 bp, 9 predicted proteins | sample 15con2h34AmetaG_FD_101394 | JGI IMG/M metagenome (GOLD analysis project Ga0137392, IMG submission 101394) | Vadose zone soil microbial communities from Angelo Coast Range Reserve, California, USA - 15con2h3.4A metaG | ecosystem: Environmental > Terrestrial > Soil > Vadose zone > Saprolite... | reverse complement strand
GCAACGATTGAAAATGACGATGCGCTATGCCCATCAGGAGCGGTGCGTCAGTCCTGCCAGTTTCATCGCGCGGGGAATCTCCGGATTCCGCATGAACCATTTCCACAGGTTTCCCGTGCGCAGGTTTTCGGCGCTCAACAGTGTGATCCCAACATCCAGGCCGAGGACGTCCGGCGAGACCCAGCCGTCTGTGGGATGAAATGCGTCCGCGAAACCATATCGGCCGTAGATCTTATCGCCGAATCTTTCCTTCATCGAACGCAGCGCGGCAAGCGAGATTTCTGGAGTGAACATGAGCGAGCCGGCCGGCGCGCACGGCACGACTGTTCCGTCGATCGCCTTGTTTCGCGGCGGGCCACCCCAGGCCTTGTATCCAGTCTTGCTGAGCGAGCTCGTAATGCCCCAGACATTCTCCGAATAACCTGGGAATTCCTTTGCTAAATCCATACAGAATTGCTGATGCGCTTTCGTGGCGGTCACAGAGTTTTGAAACCAATTCACTCGGGAAGCGCCGTTTTCGCGCCGGTGGCGATAATCGATAAACGCTTGGGAATATTGGTGCGTGAACAGCGGTGCGGTGCCGATGAAGTTAAAGCCAGCGTAACTGTTTTGGTTACGTTCCCAGGAATACCAGGATTCCGGCCTCATCGCGTGTCCGGGCGCGCCGATGCCCAGCAGGTAGATGATGGTGTGCTCGCTGTAACGATTCCAGCGGCCCTTTAGGAATCCTTCCTCCGGCTTCCAGCCGTGACACAGCACGAGCGGATCTCCGTTCAGCATCCACTGGAAATCGATCCGCCCATAGATCTGGTTTGCCAACCGTGCGATCTCTGCATCCTTATGAAAGTATTGCCGTGCGGTGAGGATGCCACCCATCAGCAGCGCGGTGTCGATCGAGGATAGCTCGCTTTTCTTCTCATCGATCTGTCGGATACCGGTGCGCTCGCCCGTCTTGACGTTCATCCAATGGTAGAACCAGCCATGCTCGCGCGGGGCGTGCCCGGCAAAGAATCGCAGCGCGTTGCGCACACGCGTGCGCGCCGCCTCTGGGCCTACCCATTTGCGCTCGGCCGCAATGCACAGTCCCGCAAGACCGAAGCCGGTTACGGCAATGCTGCCGATGTCCCGGCGCGTCTCCTCGTATGGCGAGCCATCCGTTGTCGCGCGTCCTCGTGTCAAGCCCGTATCAGGGTTTGTATGTTCCCAGAAAAACTGGAAGCAACGGCGTGATAAATCCTCTAGGAGCGCGTCGTCATCCCGGGAAAGCGCCGCAAGCGTCGGAGCCGGAGTCAGCGCACAGATTGCCGCTCCGGCCATGCCGCCGAGGAAGTCTCGTCGTGTCAGAACTTTGGCTTCATGGCTGTTCATCCCCATCGTGGGTTCGATCTTCCCCGTTCGTTTGTTCGAATGTCCAGGTCAGAATATCCTGAATGGCCGCCAGCCCGCCCGTTCCACCAGTGAAGCCGATATAGAACAGGTTGCTTGGGCCTAGCACCACCTTCGAAGGCATGTCCACCTGATAGGAAGTGGTGAACGTCGCCCGCGTAACGAGGTCTGTTATCGTTTCGGTAAGAACGCCGTTGCCGTACGTCAGGACAGCCTGCTTCGGATTTTGGTTTGTCAGATCTATGCCGGTACCGTTCAAAGAAACGACAACATCGCCACTACCTGGAGCCGGTGTACCCGGGAAATGGCCGTCACTGTACAGCCCAGTCTGGTTGCCGCCGTCTTTGATTAGGTCGAACTTGACGGCGACACTGTTGCGGATACCGAAGTAACCCAGTCCTCCACCTTCGCCCCCGAGTGCCGAGGGACTGTTTCCTTGAATCGTAAACGTAAACCCGTCAGCGAGACGCGGGGGGTTGATAACACCGGGTCGGACTTGGAAGGTAAACGTGCTGCTGAAATTCCGCAGGCCCACGCCGCTGTTAACTGCGATCCACACGGTGCCGTCCTCGCCGACTCTGTCGTCCGTCAGGCGCATATGCGTGCCGGGGAAGAACGCAGAGCCGTTGCTCGTGAGGTCTCCGTGACGGGCAAAACCGTCGTCGTGGGCGAAAGCAGCGGGCTGATCGCCGCCACCTATCACCGCACTGGCGAAATTCAAGGGAGCTGAAAGGCGGTGGGCACTGTCGAAGGCACGCACGCGATAAAGGTACGTGCTGCCCTCTCGCCTCTGATCTGTAAAACGGGTAACGGTTGCCGGTAATGAAGCAATCGGAGTGAACTCTTCGCCCTCCGTAGAGCGCTCGATGTCATAGCCCTGCGCGGTGTAGGAGTTGTGGGACTTCCAGGCGATGGCGATATTTGATCGTTCACCGTCGTGGCGAACCACCGAGGTCACCTGCTCGCTATCCGGTGCGCGAGGTGGAAGGTTGTCTTCATGTGACTCGAATCTCCACGCGAGCACGTCTTGCAGCGCGGTAAAAAGGGCTGTCCCACCGCCAAAGCCCACAAAGGCTGAGTCACTGCGCACGGCCGAGCGGATATCGACAGTGAACGAGGTGCTGAAGCTTGCACCGCTGGAGAGATCCGTAATGGTCTCGGCGAGCGTGGTGCCGTCGTAAGTTAAAGCGACCTGCTTAGTAGTTTGGCTCTGCAGATTGATACCGGTCCCATCGAGCGGAACGCGCACGTCCCCACTACCGGGAACAGTTTGAGCCGGGAAATGTCTGCCCACAACCAGCCCGGTCGAGTTGTGGAGTACGTCAAACACCACCGCCACGCCGTTGAGGATGGGGAAATAAGCGAACTGGCCTCCGGGGCGTCCCAATGCATTCACACTGCTACTTTCCATGATGAAGGTGAAGCCGTCGCCTCTGGGGAACGTCCCCTCGTGAATGCGCACTCTGAAAGTAGTGGTAAAATTCCTGATACCAACCCTCTCGTTGGTGAAGAACGTCCCTGCCTGACCGGCGATAATGTCCGTTAGACGAGCGACACTCTCGACAAAATGCGTGTTGCCGTTCGCCGTCAGGTCGGAGCTATCGACAAACCCGGCGGAGTGATCGATGTTAAGAGGCCCGATGGTAGCTCTGACAGTATTGGACAGGCTCGAGTCGCCCGTGCTGCCGAACGCCCGCACGCGATACAAGTACGTGCCGCGTGCTAGACCACTGTCCGTGAAAGTAGTGCTGGTGGTGCTGAAAATAGGATCAAAGTTGACACCGTCGAGCGAGCGCTCGACGCTATACCTGATCTGATCGGCCGCGCTGGTCCAACTCAGAATGATCTGCCCATCGACGATGTCAGCGACCTCCAAGATCGGCGGGGTCGGCTTCGTTCTGGCGCTGGCGGTATTCGAATTGTCAGAGTCACCGACCTGGTTGGTCGCCCGCACGCGATAGAAATACGTCGTAGAAGGAGCCAACCCCGTGTCGCTATACGTGATTGCGTTCCGATTGACTGTGTTGACCAGCGTAAAGGTGGCTCCGTCAACCGATCGCTCGATCTTTACCGCGGTGGCGTTGGTGGCATGGTTGGCCCAAGACAGGTTGATCTGGGAAGAAGAGAACGCTGTCGCGGTCAGGTTCGATGGAGCACCATCGGGTGTTGTGCTCGTGGCCGGAAAGAGCCCCAACACCGCGAGGCTGGTCTGCGTCCCCAGGTAGACCTTGCCATTGGCGATCGTCGGTACAGTAAACTTTACGCCCACTTCCAGTTGATCGCGCGCTCCCACCTGATTGGTGGAATAAAGCTGGGTGAGCGTGGGAGAAGCAGTAGCATCGTACGCAAATAGCACCGCCGGCCGCCCGGCAAAAAGGGGATTCACGTTCAAAGTCCAGGCGATGGCGTTGCTGGTGCCATTGGCCGAGATACTGGGCGTTGCGCCGGGATAGCCGAATACCGGAGGGTTCGCTCTCGAGAACGGAGTCGCGGAAAGCTGTCCGTTGAAGAGCTCGAAGGCCTTCAAAACATCATCCAAGCCATGGAAATAGATGAATTGGCGCGTTCCGCTGTTGTAATAGGCCGGTGTATCGAACGAGCCACCGACGACCGTGCCCGCAGGCAAAACCTGCACGACGTTGTCAAAGGCAGGGTTGAACTGGCCCATGTTGTCGCGATCGATGAGATAGATTTTGCCAGCTCCCTTCCCAGAGGTAACGACCATGTGAGGATGGGCCCCGGGCTGATCTGGCAGCAGCAGCACGCCAGCGGAACCTACGTCCTGGTCACTTCTTTCCAATTCGAGCTGGTTGAACGGGGTGAAGAAATCGGCCACGCTCAACACACCGGCTGTCGAAAGCTTCAGCACGCTATTTCCGTAGGCTGGGTTGCAAGGCGGAATGTGTCCGTCTGCGTCTTGCCATTCACCGCAGGAATCGCCGGGATTAATGGCGAATGTGCCGTTGCCCACCGAAAAGTACAAATTACCGTTGGCATCGACAGCAGGCGCTCCTCCCGACATCCAAATACCCCCGAACCGGCCGTTGGGTGTCACATTGAATATCGTCTCGATCGCCAAATTGGTTCTATTGAAGCCCACAACCCAGCCGTGATACGGGCGAGTATCACCATGCGAAGCCCAAGCAACGTAAACCCGGTTGCCCACGAGGACCAAACCAGGCCTCTGGTTTTGGCGTAGCGCGTTGAACCTTATCTGGCCACCTTCGCTACCATCCCCCGTGCCGGGAACAGAGATGGGCGTGTTGTTGATATATGCCTCGGGAGGAGGATTGAAGATGGTGTCTCCGATAAGAATCGGGCCGCCAAACTTCTCCGCCCCGGTAGTTACGTCTAGGGCGTGTAGCCTTTGCACAAAGTGCGGTTCGCCGCTGGTAGTCACTTCCTTGGTTTTTGCAACGAGGTAAAGCGTGCCGCTGACCGGGTCAATGACCGGCGTTCCTGTGATGCCAATCTCGGGCACAATGTCCGCGTTCAGGACGTCCGGCTGGGGGACCGGGGTGATTCCCGCCGCAGGGTTGATGAAGCTGGTCCTCCAAAGTTGTCCCGGCGCGTTGCCGTCAGCATCGAACGCGTACACGCTGTCGTGTTGAGTGGCCACAAACACCACGTTGCGTGTGCCCCGACCAGGAATAGTCAGGTTAGACATGAAAAGTGGCTGAACGTACACATAGCCGTCAACTGGGTAAGAAAATAATTTGCCGAATTGATTTGGATTGACGTTGGCAAGTGTAAGATCCACCTCGTTTAGGTTCTGTCCCGTTCGAGCGTTGTCATTGTGATAGGTCATCACATTGACGGCGCCAGCCTGCTGGGCGCTCAGCGCGCCCGAGACAATCGCGGAGACCACCACTAAAAACCGCTTGAAGGTGTCGTTCGAATGCCGCCGAAACAGACCGCTCGAGTCGCTGCAGCGTGCCGAAAGTGTCATGATGCATCCCCCTGTTTGCCGGTTCCCTTTAGTCCGAGCGGAACCGATGAGATCGCTTTTGCACTTGCTCGTGTTGAGTACGGCACGAAACCCCGGGGTGAAGTGCCAAAAAGTGTGTAATAGGAAACGATCAGCTGAAGACGTGTTTCGCCGATCACCATCGCGACACCGCGAGCGGCGCTTATTGTCGACGCTGCTGGACGCATTCAAACGACGTGCATGGATCTTTGCCGCCGTTGGACAGTGTCACTATAACGGGCCAACGATGAGAAGTAGGCGAGTGACGTGGGTCTTGCTCTCCGCGGGCACGGTTTTTGTGGCGTTCGTACTCTTGCTCGCCGCATTCGGTGTCGCAAAGCCCCAAGCGGACATCGAGCAGAGAATCGACGCACTCGTGGCTCGCATGACGCTAGAAGAGAAGCTCGGACAGATGTCGCAGACAATCTTTCCGCGCGGCCTGCCAATGGCGGCCAAGGACGAGATTCGACGGGGGCGCTGGGGATCGTTCTTCAACGGCGGCACCATTCAGGAGAAGGCCGAGGCGCAGCGAATCGCTACCAACCAAAGCCGGCTCGGCATTCCAATTCTCTATGGCCAGGATGTGATTCACGGCTTTCGAACTCTATTTCCGATTCCCCTGGCGCAGGCCGCGAGCTGGCACCCGGAGCTCGTGCGGCAGGCCGCGCGCATCGCCGCGCGGGAAGCGTCGAGGGAGGGCATCCATTGGACTTTTGCACCGATGGCGGACATCGCGCGAGATCCGCGTTGGGGACGTATCGCGGAGTCTCTCGGTGAGGATCCTTACCTCGCCAGCGTCGTCGCCACTGCCATGGTAGGTGGATTTCAAGGCGATTCGCTTAGTGCCCAGGATTCTATTGCGGCTTGCGGCAAACACTACGTTGGCTACGGTGGCGCCGAAGCCGGGCGGGACTACAACACCACCTGGATCCCCGAGGTCTTGCTCCGGAATGTCTACCTGAAACCCTTCCAGGCTATGCGGCATGCGGGGGTCGCGACGTATATGTCTGCCTTTAACGATCTGAATGGCGTGCCGGCCACGGGAAGCGCGTTCACCTTGCGACAGGTGCTGCGAAACGAGTGGAAGTTCGACGGCTTTGTCGTAAGTGACTACAACGCCGTTATTGAAATGATTCCGCATGGATATGCCGTCGACGAGAAGGATGCGGCTCTAAAAGCGATGACCGCGGGCGTGGACATGGAGATGGTTAGCCGAAGCTACCACCAAAACGCGCAAGCCCTGATTGGCTTGAAAGCACTCGATCCGAAGGTGGTCGACGAATCGGTTAAAAATATTCTCCGGATTAAGTTTCAGTTAGGTCTATTCGATAATCGGATGCAGCCGGCCGACAATCTTCCCGCCGCGCCCTCAGTGGATGCTCTCGACCTTGCCAAAAATTTAGCTGCCGAGAGTTTGGTTCTACTGAAGAACAAGGATGGTACGCTGCCCATTGCAAAATCGGTTGGCAAGGTCGCAATCATCGGGCCGCTGATGGACAGTCCGGTGGACCAAATGGGTACCTGGGCGATTGGAGGAAACCGCGAGGCCGTGCGCACGCCGTTAGCAGCGATGCGTGGGCTCTTGGGCGAGTCGCGAGTAGCCTCGGCGCACGGTCTTAAGAACACGCGCGATAGCAGTCACGACGGATTTGCGAGTGCCCGGGAGGCGGCACGTAGCGCCGACGTCGCCTTGCTGTTTCTTGGTGAAGAAGCCAGCCTCTCCGGAGAGGCAAGCTCGCGGGCATTCTTGAACTTGCCCGGAGCACAAGAGGAATTGGCTTCTGAAATCGTCAAGGTCGGTAAGCCAACAATTGCGATTATCCTTGCAGGGCGGCCGCTTACCTTTCATAAGGTGGCGGAGCAGGTGAGCGCGGTGCTGTACGCGTGGCATCCAGGCGCGATGGGCGGCCCGGCGATATGCGACGTGCTCTTCGGCGATGTCGCGCCATCGGGAAAACTACCGGTCACGTTTCCTCGCACCGTCGGGCAGATTCCTCTCTACTACAATCACATGAATACCGGCAGACCTGCCGCGGAGTTTGGTCGCGGCGCCAACAACAAATTCACGTCGAAGTACCTGGATGTTTCTTATACACCAGAGTACCCATTTGGTTTTGGACTCTCTTACACGACTTTCCAGTATTCAAGCGTAAGGCTCTCCTCGCCGAGCATGCGAGTCGGAAGCCAGCTGACGGCTTCAGTCGACGTAATCAATACCGGGAAATATCAAGCTGACGAGGTCGTGCAACTGTACATTCGTCAGTTGGCAGCCAGTGTAACGAGGCCGATTCGGGAACTGATCGCGTTTCGCAGGATTCATTTGAAGCCCGGCGAAAAACAGACGGTGGAATTCAATCTGGCGGCTGACGATCTGGCGTTCTACAAGGCGGGAGGACAATTGACCATCGAGCCGGGAAAGTTTCAGTTGTGGGTGGCGCCGGATTCGGCATCCGGACAAATAGCTGAGTTTCAACTCCTGCCATGAACGGTCCCCAGCCGATCTAATCCACCTGAGGACAATAGATGTAGCGAGGTGGCGGGTCTCCCGGGCGAGGCGTTGCCCCGACGGGAGGCCCGGCTGATTTTGCAGGAGAGGTTCCGGCCAGCGGATCTTCAACCTCCGCTGCACTCTTCGGCAGCTCGGCGACAGACCTAGGCCGACCACTAATGTTCGAGGCGGTGTACAGCCAGACCTGGCAGACTGGAGTGAAGTCGAGAGAGCCCCGTCGGTATTGGAGAACATCGTATCCGGCGCCCAATTGGGCACTTGCGTTGCACCGTCCCATAACCGTCCCGCTTGTCCCGCATTGGAAATTCCGCGGACACGCTCGCGCCCCGCTCGATTGGCAAGTCTGACAGCTGGCGCCCGCGCACACTTGACCCGGCTGGCATGCGATACCGCCGCATTGGACCGCGTCAGAAAGAACCACGCCCCGGGGGACGTACAGCTTCTGTGTCCTCATTCGTGGCACTTGATGCACCGTCAGCGGGACCCCATACCTATCATCGACGAGATCGTAGGGGACGTACCCGCCATCGATGTAAGCCAGGTAGTATTGTCCAAACCAACCCCATTTCTGCACGACGTTACCGTACGCATAGTTGGGATTGAGGCTTGCATCAGGCAATAAGCGCGTTGACTCTTCACCGACGCGATATACGCCGGAGGATGGGTCAATGATCGCCCAAAGGAGCAACCTGTCAGTCTTTGGCGGCGTCCCTAGGACTTGCTTCAACCGTTTTTCGCTCTTGATACTTTGGCAGGCTAACCCTGCAGCGGCCACGGCGACTTCAGCAACGACCGGGATATATTCGAACGTGCTGGCAATGCCTGGTACCTCTCTTGCGAACGGCAGCTGAGTGAAGATGTTGTCTTGCTCGTTAAGAGGCATGTCGTCAGTTCGCGGGTCGTAGGTGTAATTTTGGGGCGGAGTGCATATTTGAGATGAGGGAAACGGATTCGGCGGCGAGGGATCGAATGCATAGGCTATGGGCGTCTTCGGATCCTTATCGGGATAAACGTTCGTTGCGGGCGTACCACCGTCGGGAAGATCTTGGAGCATCAGCTGTCTGTCGCTAAAAGGAAAGGAGTAGTATCCCGCCTGTGCGCCATTGACGAAGGCACGGATTTCCGTAAATGTTCCCGCTCCGGCTCGATAGCCGTTCACACTCGTCTCGCCCCCCACACCCTTATAGGGGAGGGGAAAGTTTGCTGCGTCGACCGGCCCGGCATTGAATTCGCCATTCTGGTAGTCATAGGGACTGCAGGCAGCGACGAGAAGAAGCAATGGGAAACACTTAAAAGTCATAGCGCGCTCCTAGGCGAAGGCTCAGAGCCCCGAAGCGACCACCGGTTTGGCCGAAAGTGCCGCTGTTCGCGTCGTTCTCGTTGAGCGTCGACGGACTGCGATCGTTGAAGACATTAGTAACGTAAAAAACCAAAGCGATGTGCTCGCGGAGCACGCGGTAGAGGTCATACGTCGCCTGAAGATCGAGCTGTGCGCGCGGGGGTGTGCGATACTCGGTGATCCGGGTTACGTCGTTGCCGCACGCCGTCGACGCTGGGGTAAAACTCCCTTGGCCAGGGCTAGTCCCCGAGCAATTGCCCGGCGTCGTCCCCCTCGGAGTGCGACGGTTGATGGTCTTGCCCGTGTCAGGAAGGTACGTCGCAATGAAATACTTATCTTGCGGATGGCCGCTTAGGTACTCCAGCCTCACGCCAACCGTTAAGCCGAAATTAAACGTGTAACTTGCGCCGATGTTCATCATGTGCCGGTTATCCTGCGGTTGCCAGCCGTTTTCGAACTTCCATTGCTGGGGAATGCGATGCGCGGCGCCGGTATTGTCTCGTCCGGTGCCCCACAGCCAAGAAAGCGTGTAGGAGGCGAGAAAATACCAATTCGGCGACGGTCGTCCATCGACCGCCAAGGTGAAGCCTTGGTAGTTCCGCGTATTCTGCGACGTCGTTGTGTAGTATCGAATCTCGTGACTTTGCCCGTCGACGTAATCGAGAATGCGATAGCCCGTCCGGTCCCAGATCACGTTGGTCTCAAATGAGTCCCAGGTCTGGGTAATTCTCTTCCAAGTGTGCTCAACGCTGGCGACGGTGTTCCGGAAGATCTCGCGCCGTAGGCTGGTGGTGACCGCGTCAGAGTACGGGGTTTTTGCATGTTGGTTGATGACGCTACCGGCCTCTCCGCCGCCTCGCGAAACGAATACCCACCGTCCATTAGGGCTGCCCTTCGGATCCCATTGTTCCACCACGTTGCTGCCGTAAGAGGTGACGAGATAGTCGCGAGCAAACCCGAGGTAGGGGAACTCATTTGCGCGGCCATAGCTGGTCGACAAAATCGTCTTCTGATCTCGCGTTATGTCGATGATCAGTCCGAACCGTGGCGCGATTGCGAACTGACGGAGGAATGGGCTGCCGTCGGGGTTCAGCACTTGCCCGAAATCGAAACGTATGCCGGGCACGAGCGTTAGCCAACGAAACGGTCGCCAATGGTCCTGAAGGAAAAGGCCCGAGCTCAGGCCCTTAAGAGTGAAGTTTCGATCCTGAGAAGTAGTGCGCTGATAACAGCCAAGGTACTGGCCAGCTTCAGGTAGGCAAAGGCCCTCCTCCCCCGGCCCTCCGTCCCTGTCTAGGTATTGAACCAGTCCCGGTTGGTGCTGGTAGGTCCGATTGAAGAAGTAATTAAATTGTATGCCGGCCTTTGCATTGTGTTCGCCGAGGAGTTGTCCGCGCAGAGTGATTTTTGGATCAAACTGGAAACTCGCTCGGTCATTTTTGCTAATTTGGGTGTTGGCGTTGTACCAGATGGAACCATCGAACTGATTCTCGTGGGTTGGTGCTTCTCGGTCGTAGGTGCAATTTCTGGGCGAAAAGTTCTCGCAGCCGCGAGTGTCGACCTTACCATACCAGCCTTGAGGGCCATCGTAATTATAGTGGGTTTTGATACCGGCATCGAGGCGAAATTCGAAACTCGAGGTGGGAAAGAAGCTCCAGTTGAGGATCGCGTTATATCCACCGTTGTTATTATGGGTTTCATAGGTACTTAACCGTCCTCCGCCGCCGTTCATGTTGTCCTTGATTTCGGGGTCCGCGGCCAGTGACAAGCCCACGCGATGGGTGGGGCTCGGAGCCCAGGTAATCTTGAGCCTTGGAAGATAAGTCCGGTTGACCCCCGGCACGTGTGGAACGTTCAGCGGCCCGCTGAGATTCCTTCCGATCTGCTCGAAATTGTATTGAAACGTGCCGCTGAACCAAAGTCGATGCTTGACGATGGGTCCGCCCAAGGTAGCCGTGGTCTGGTAACTATAGCTCGACTCGAGCGGAACGTCGGCGAAAACTCGAGTCCCCTCATAAATTGTATTGCCGGTAGGCTTTCGGCTGTCGTTCGCGATGGATGAATTCTGATAATAGAAAGACACGTTGCCATGAAAGTCGTCTGTTCCTTCGCGAGTAATCGTGTTGATGACACCGCCGAGCACGTTGTACTCGGCGTCAAAACCGCCGGTGATCACCTGGACCGCATCGATGCTCTCGAAGGCGAGCTGTTGTCGATGTTCGCGGGTGAGTGGATCGGTGACGTCCAACCCATCGATGAGATAACGGTTGTTATAGCTCCGCCCACCCAAAACGTAGGGATCGCTGCCCGAAAGATGTCGTTGAACCCCCGGGGTCATCCGCGGCACGTCCGTGTAACTGCGGCTGGTTGGAAGATATCTAAACTGATCGAGAGAAACGACTGCCCCAGTTTGTGTGGAGTCCGGATTAGTCAAGTGCCGTTCCTCCTCCACAACGGTGGTTTCGGTATCGGCTAGGTCTGCCGACCACTTGATGTTCAGGGGCGTAGTGATGCCAGGCTGGACCAAAACCTCTCGGGTCAATGGCTTGACGCCCGCATAGCTCACGGTCACCCGGTAGTCACCGACTGGAAGGTTGGGCACCAGGTACTCGCCATCGTCGTTCGTGGTGACAACGCGCGCGTCGCCGAGACCAGGTGATGTGACCGCTACGGTGGCGCCGGGCACAGCTAGATCAGTGGTCGCCTCGACGACCCGACCGCGAATTTGTCCCTCCAACTCGCCCGCGCCGAGCGCGATGCGCGGCTCTAGGAGGCATAGGCATAGGCATAGGCATAGCGCGATTGCCAGGCTACCGCGGATTCTCGAAGTCCGACTCGGCTTGAATTGCCCGGGTGAGCGCATACTGGCCCCTGTCTGATGAGCAGCCTAGCAGCCTAGTACTCGGCGGCGAATTTTTTTGTATTGGCCCTCCGCGTCATTGCCTGCCGTCTGTCCCAGCGGATTCGCGGCGAAAAGTCCGTAGCCCCGGTCGTGCCAATAGGTGGGGAAGCTCTAATTCTTAGGATGAAGCACCAACGGCCGCGTGTACCCGATGCAGAGGCCCCATGTTCGCCGGGCAATTCCCGAGCTCGTGTCACGCGAATGCCGAGCATGCCTTCTTTATCATCCTTGAACGTGATCTTTGATCCCTCTCAAACAAGGTGGTGACGCGGTCGATGGGTGGCAACCCTTGTAGTTGGTGTGCAGGGCCGGTCGATTGGATGACAGGTTCTGGCTCCAGTTGTCGTTTTAGCAGTTGAGGAAGCCGCGCGTCCGGGGGCGATCGCTCACGACACGTCGAGGCTGAAAGCCTCGAGGGCACAGAACTGTCTGAACAAAATGGAGAACACAATGCAAAAGCGATTTTGGTTTAATGCGAGAGTCGTCTGTCTATTGGCATCCACTCTTAGTCTCGGATCGGCGTTCGCTCAGCCGGGAACTCCGGGATCGATTCCAGTCTGGGTGGACAGCGCAACCCTGGGTGATTCGGTGGCGTTCCAATGTGGCCCGGCTCTGACCAGTGTCTGCATCAACCAAGCAGACCCCCTCGACAGCAAATTTGCCGTCGGAGGCACTGGCCTGATTGGAATTTTCGGCCTGGCCACCAGTCCCACCGGTGACAATACCGGCGTCTGGGGCCAGACCGCGTCCAGCGGCAATCGAACGACGGGTGTCTTCGGAGTGGCCACATCCACGACCGGCAGCACCACCGGCGTCTGGGGCAGGACCAACTCCTTATCGGACGGCAGCACCGGCGTGTTTGGAGAAGCGCTCGGCGCGAGCGGGGCGACGTTCGGCGTCTGGGGTCGGACATCCTCTCCTTCGGACAACAGCGCCGGCGTCTTCGGGTCCGTCGTCGACGGAGCGCGCACCAGCGGCGTGAGAGGGGTCAGTAGCGCGCTCAACGGCAACGGGGTGATCGGCGAGGCAAACAACGGCGACCAGGCCTACGGCATCTGGGGGAAGAGCACCACCGGCTTTGCCGGCGCTTTCGATGGCAAGGTGAAGGTGAGCGGAACCTTGTCGGCAAACGTGGTGCAGATTGGCGGCGCCGACTTCTCGGAGCGATTCGAAGTCCGCCGCGGAGAGAGCAAGGTCGAGCCCGGGATGGTGGTGGCGATCGATCCGGCCAATCCGGGCAAGTTGGCGGTCAGCGCCAAGCCCTACGACCGGCGCGTCGTCGGCATTCTCAGCGGAGCCGGCGGAATCCGGACCGGCATGTTGATGGGTCAGCCAGGCACGCTGGCCGACGGCGATGAACCCGTCGCTCTTTCCGGCCGGGTCTATGTCTGGGCGGATGCATCCAATGGCGCGATCTCCGTCGGGGATCTGCTCACCACCTCCAGCGTCTGGCTCGCCGATCTTCGATGTCAACCACCGCGTGCGAGGCACCATGTCCTGCGGCCCCGGCGGCGACCCCGAACCGCTGACTTGCCCTCCCAACGAATGGAAGACCTACGGCCGTTTCGACTCCGCCTTCCCCATCGTGCGGTGGTACCTGCTGGACACGGCCCAACCGGTGTATGCCAATTCGAGCTTCATCGGGGACCCTGGGGAGGATGGCGACCGCGAGCGGGGGACGATGGCCAATCCCTTCACCACCGTCTACAAAGCAAGTTTTGCGGTGCGAACGGGTGGGGAGGTCCTTCTGCAGGCCGGGACCTTCGACGAGCGCGCAGAGACGGTGAGACTCTCGCGCCGGATGACCTTACGGGCAGTCGGCGGCATCGCGACAATCCGGCGGGTGGGTTCGTCGGGCGCTGAGATCTCAGACTCGCTTAGCAGCAACACAAAATAGCGAGGCTCTAAACCGATCAGCCGGCGCTGGGATCGCGCCGGCTGGCGGCGATCAGTGGGCGACGCCGAGCCGAACGAGCAGGACATGAATGCTCGAGCGGTAGGTAAAGTCCGCTGCGAGTTGGGTCGGCGTCGCAGTGGCGCGCACTATAACCCGGGTCGATCGCCTTTCGTTCGGCGTAAAACCAGCCGAGGCCGAATCAGCGGCACCGCCAGCTCGAGCGGTCAACGCAGGCGGTTCCGGCTCCGATCGGTGTAAAACGGTGCAGACGGAGCCAGATCGACCGATTCGGCTTGCACCTCCCCGGAAACTTCCCAAGGAGATCCAAGCCCTTTCCACAGCGCGCTATGGGGGAGTCGAACCCACGACCCTTGGCTCCGGAGGGCCCTTCGCGGAATGTCGGCCGCTTCCGGTTGCGTCCGATGGTCTCGGGAACACTCGGGAAACGGTACATGACGCTGTCGGCCTGGTCGGGTCATTTCGGGGCGTTTCCGGCGCGGATCGGTGTAAAACGGTGCAGGCAATTGGCCGTCTCCGTAGCCTGCCGGGCCGCGCCAACGAACTGCTTTCCGTTCGTGAGATCGCGGCCCGGCTTGGCGTGAGCACCGCCACGGTCTACGGGCTGTGCGAGCGTGGCGAGCTAACCCATGTTCGGGTGTCGAACGCGATCCGGATCCCGCCTGCCAACCTCGCCGCGTTCCTGGATTGGAAGCGCGAGGGCGGGAAATGAGCACGCTCAACCTCGCCACGAATAGTGCGGGACGGGCCCTGGCTGGCCCTGCCGCGCGCGATCGGGCATCGGCGAGGGCCTTCTCCGCATTCACGCGCCCTGCACCAAATGCGCCGATCTGGATCGCGATTTCGAACCGGACCACGACACTAAGGACTCGCGTCCTGAAATGGGGGGCGTGCGTCCAGAAATGACGGCCAAGGACGTGACCGGGGAGTTGATTGAGAGGGTGAAAAGCAACGGCGACACACCAACCTTCGCGGCTTCAAGACCATTTACCGCCGACACAACGCGATAGCCCTTTAGCTCAAGAAGCTCGGTCAGGGTCTCGACCAGGGGGCATTCATCGTCGACCACCAGGATGGTCTTCAAGACATCGCTAACTTACAGCTTGTCCGGTAATTGAGGCCATGCACCGCTGAGACTGGGCGCGGCGCATCGAAATCCCGCAAGGAGAATGATCGCTTACGAGAGGGGATCGACAGGCTCGCTGTCCTATGG
>Ga0137392_10001093_pt1 | contig 15264 bp, 15 predicted proteins | sample 15con2h34AmetaG_FD_101394 | JGI IMG/M metagenome (GOLD analysis project Ga0137392, IMG submission 101394) | Vadose zone soil microbial communities from Angelo Coast Range Reserve, California, USA - 15con2h3.4A metaG | ecosystem: Environmental > Terrestrial > Soil > Vadose zone > Saprolite... | reverse complement strand
CTTTCTGAAGGAGCGCGGCGTGGACTACCGCGAGGTAAACATCGAAGAGGATCCCGCGGCCGAGCAAATCGTGCTCGAAGCCAACAAAGGCAAACGCAAAGTCCCAACGCTCGAAGTTGGCGGCCGCTATTTCGCCTGCAGCCCCTTCAATCCCGTCCAACTAGCCAACGAGCTGAACATCCCCCTCAACCCTTAGCCTTTGATAATGGAATTCTTTGTTGGGGCGCAGCATGCCGCTCCTCCCCGGTTGGTGCTGTTATTCCTGCCCCGTAGATCTTCTTTTTTTTGTTTGCTTGTGGATTCATGACCGCCGGAAATGCTCGTCCTCCTCAACTCATGGCCACTCCGCGGGCCCACACGTTCGTCACGTGCCAGCCCGCATCTAGCAGCAGGACATCCGCATCCGCACCCGTCCGCAACGCTCCCTTCTTGAATTCAATCCCCAGCAGCCCCGCAGGATTCGCCGTCAGCATGCGCACCGCATCCGCCGGCGGAACGCCCAGCCCCACAATATTCCGCAGGGCCCGGTCCAGCGTCAGGGTGCTTCCCGCCAGCTTTCCTTCCGCATTCCGGCACACTCCGCCGCTCACCGTCACTTCTATTTTCCCCAGCGTATATTTTCCGTCCGGCATTCCCGTCGCCGCCGTCCCATCGCTTACCAGGATCATGCGGCCCGCGCCCTTGGCCTGCAACAGCACTCTCATGGCCGCTTCGTCTACGTGCACACCGTCCGCGATCAATTCCGCGGTCACCTCCGGAGACGTCAGCACCGCCCCGATCACGCCGCTATCGCGGTGCGAAAAAGGCCGCATCGCGTTGTACACGTGCACGGCGTGCCGCGCTCCATGCGCTATCGCCGCCCGCGCCTGTTCATACGTCGCATCCGTGTGCCCCAGCGCCACCACCATCCCTGCTTTTCGCGCTGCATCGATGCATGGTATCGCCCCCAGTAGCTCCGGAGCGATTGTCAGGATCAGTGCATGCCCAGCCGCCGCTTGCACGAACTTCTCCAAAAGCTCTCCCGTTGGCAGCTTCAGCCACTCCTGCGGATGCACGCCTCTCCGTACGGCGCTGATGAACGGCCCCTCCAGATGGATTCCCAGCACTTCGGCTCGCGCGTCCTCCGTTTCGTGTTGGCCGCCGATATAGCGCGCAATCCCATCGACGCTGCGTGCCGTATCCTCAGGGCTGGCCGTGACCGTGGTTGCCACAAACGAGGTCGTCCCGTGCCGCGCCACCAGTTGCGCCACCGCCTTCAACGCCTCCGCGCTGCCCTCCATAACGTCATGCCCGCCCGCCCCGTGGATGTGCACGTCAACGAACCCCGGAACGGCTGTCTTGTCCGTCGCGGCGATTTCTTTTGCGCCTGCGGGGAGCTGCATCCCTTCACGCGGACCGATTTGCTGGATCACGCCTTCGCGCATCAGGATGCCTGCATCGATAATCTCCGTCGTGGGGGTCAGCGCGCGGCCAGCGTGCAAGAGCGTGGTCATGGGTCGGCAAGTATCGTAACGGAATCCCGTCTTCTTGCAAAAAACAAAACGGGCGGCCCGATCCGATCGAGCCGCCCGTTTTGAAACAATCTGCGCGAAGGCTTACTTCGCGGCTGCTGCCATGTCGATGCTTTCCAGCTTCAGCGTATCCCCCTCCACGCTGCCCTTCACCGTAACGTGATGGCCGGCATGCGCCGCCACCTTTTCTTGCGCGTCGACGACGTAAACCTTCTTGTCTCCGTCATTGACGAACACGTACTTTGCGCCCTTCTCCTTCACGCATTTCGCGGCGCAATCCGCATGCTTTTCGCTCGTGCCCTTCGCGCCGCATGCGCTGTCTGAGATGTAGCCGGTCCATGAGCCTTCCGACGCCATCGCCAATGCCGCGCCGAAAAGCACCACTGCCATTCCTGTCGCAAAACGTACTTTCATGGTTTTCTCCCCTCCAGAAAAACTGACTTGGCTTTTGTAGTTTGCCGGGCTGGAACTTAGCTTGGCATAGCCAGCGGCCCGATGTCCAGAACGTTCCTTTTCAGCATACGGAGGAATGGTTCTCCCGGATGAGGCTCCTCAAAAAAAGAGAAGGAGGGCTCGAAAGAGCCCTCCTTCTCTTTGTGCTCCCAAGGAATCGCGGTTTGTCCCGTTTCCGAAACGATTTATTGCCCAGAGTTCGAAGTGCTCGCCGATGTTGCCCCGGCCGCCTTCGGTATGCTCAGGTATCCTGTCGCCGTATTCTTCGAGACTTTGTTGATCACCAGTTCCAGCGCTGCGCGGCTTCCGCCCGTGTAGAAGAAAATCGGCTCATTCACCGAGCGGTTTTTCTTCTCGAAGCTCTTGTCGTCCGCCAGTACGTTGAGGGTGTACTGGTTTTTCTTGATGTTGGTGTCCCTCAGCTCAACCTGGATAGAGCCCACTTTCTGGGCCCCGGCCTTCCGCGTAACCGTGAACTCGAAATAATCCCGCGTCCCCATACGGCGCAACTGGTCGATTTCGTCATGGTTCCGGGCGATGAGCGTGCCCATTTCGCTGCGCGCCATCTGCAGGTTGTTCTTCTGGGCGTCCAGATCGGATTTCACGCCCGTGACATCACCGTTCAACCTGTTCACATCGTCTGAGCTTGCCTTCGTCGCCAACTGCTCATTCACCGACGTTTCCAGCTTGGTCACCTTCTTGTCCACGGCGGTGGTGGCATTCTTGTTCTGCTTGCGCGCATTGATCAAGTCTGATTGCGTGACGTTCAGCTTGTCCGTCACGACCTTGAGGTCGCTCTGCAACTGTTGATTGATTTCATCTTCCTTGGCCAACCGCTGGGTCAGCGCATCGTTTGACTGCTTGAGGGATGTCTGTGTCGTCTCCGCACTGCTCGCGCGATTCAACGCGCTCCATCCCACTCCCAAACCGATCACCGAAACTCCGGCTAATACTGCCACAGCCAGCCCTACCCACCTCGGCGCACCGGGCGCGGCATGGTTGATCTGTCCCTGAAACTCGCTCATATACTTCTTCTCCTTTGGCGTTTCCGCCCTTCGCAGATGGAAAAGTGCATGCCCAAAGCCAAAGGGGCGTTGTGCCAGGCGTTGCCGCTAACCCGAATGGCTCCAAATGGTTGAGGGCGAATTCCGGCCCACCGGCCGAGAGATACAATAGTACTAGTACCAGTAAAGATTACGCTGTTCTGTAGCCTGGGGTAAATTTTGCTGTTTAGGGAGTTTTTCCTGGCGGCACTTTCCCAGAGGTCAGGTGAAATCACGCCAGGCGCGCAATGGGAGCACAGCGCGGCTCTAAATTACTGTCTGATAAAGCCTTAGCCAGACTTCGTTAAGCTGCCTGGGTAGCAGCCCCGGCGCCGACGGCTTTTTCAGCCCCGAAATACCGATCCAAAGTGCTCACTGCAGCATCGAGCACAAGATGACAGTCCCGGCACTCACTAAGGTGCTTTTGAATCTCGCTGGCGACTGCGGGTGAAAGCCTTCCCTCTAAGTACCAGCAAATCAAATGGATAGTGTCCCTGCAACTCATGACTCCCGTCCCCTCAGTCCCCAAACGGCGAGACCACGCTCCCCCTTTACTTATGCATTTGATTCACCAAAAGCACAAATGGCGGTGCAAATCTTATTTGCTTAAGAATCAGTGGGTTATCGAAGCTACTGTGGAATCCAGCGAACCCGCTTTGGCCCAAGAACAGAAAAGATTACACTGGCATTACGGCGAAGTTGCGCAGAATTCTTGCTACGAATAACGTTATCGCTCAGGTGTTACGGTCATTTCCCGCAACGCAGCAATGCGGTCTTCGAGCGGAGGATGCGTGCTAAAGAGCGAGCTCAGAGTTTCCCCGCCGAAAAGGGGCTTCACGATACAAAGCGCCGAAGTAGACGGCGATAGGGCTGAAGTTGGGATCCGCTTGTTGTACGTCCCCAGCTTTTGCAGCGCACTGATTAGCCCGTAGGGCTGTCCCACCATCCTAACGCCCGTTGCGTCCGCCGAATACTCTCTTTGGCGGGAAATGCCGAGTTGCAGAAGAAGAGCGGCGATGGGCGCAAGGATCAGCATCAGAATTCCGGCCAGACCGCCGCCTCCCTCGCGGTCGTCATCGCGCCCTCCATAGCCAAAGAGGTTGGCCCAGTATCCCATTCGGGCTACGTAGGTGATGGCGCCGGCGATCGTCGCGGCGATCGAGCTGATCAGTATGTCGTAGTTCCGAACGTGCGAAAGTTCATGCGCGATCACGCCCTCCAGCTCTTCATCGTTCATGAGCTGGAGCAGGCCCTCGGTTACCGCCACGGAAGCATGGCGCGGATTGCGCCCGGTCGCAAAAGCATTTGGCGCCGCATCCGGCACAACGTACAGTTTCGGCACAGGCAAATTGGCCTTCGCCGCAAGGCGTTCCATCACTGCATACAGCCGTGGCAATTGCTCGCGCGTCACCGGCTGTGCCCCGCTCGACCACAAAGCAATCTTATCCGAGAAGAAGTAAGCGAAGGCATTGCCGATTGCGGCGAAGATCAGCGCCACTGTCATGCCGCTCCGCCCGCCGAAAGCGCCGCCTAGCGCAATCAGCACCAGAGTCAACGCCGTCAGCAGAAATGTCGTTCGAAGAATTCTCATGATGTCCCTTCACAAATATATACGCAAAACAGGGCAAATACTTTCCTTGCAAAACCGCGCGAGGCTGCCCTTTGACTCCCAATCCTCCTTAAGGCTTTAGATGCGCGCCGCCGTCGCCGGTTTTTTGGCTTGCACTCGTTCGAACCGCATCGCATCCTTCTGCCCGTCCCGGTCCACCCGCACGTGATCTCCGGGCAGTACCGCGCCCTCCAGGATTTGCAGCGCCAGAGGATCCTGGACCAGCCGCTGTATCGTCCGCCGCAGCGGTCGCGACCCGTATGCCGGGTCGTAGCCTTCGCGCAGCAGCAACTCCTTCGCTGCGGGCGTCAGCTCCAGTGTGATCTGCCGTTCGGCGAGCAGCTTCTCGACGCTCTTCAGCAGCAGGTCGACGATCCGCGTAAGCTGTTCCTTCCCGAGCGGGTTGAAGATCACAATTTCGTCGATCCGGTTGATGAACTCCGGCCGGAACGACGCGCGCAACGCATCCATCGCTTCTTTCCTCGCGCGCTCCGGGTCACGGTGTGCGAGCTCGAATATCGCCGTCGATCCCACGTTGCTGGTCATCACCAGCACCGTATTGCGAAAGTCCACCGTGCGTCCCTTGCCGTCCGTCAGCCTCCCGTCCTCCAGAATTTGCAGCAGCACGTTGAACACGTCGGGATGCGCCTTCTCGATCTCGTCGAACAGGATCACCGAGTACGGATGCCGCCGCACTTGCTCCGTTAGCTGCCCGCCCTCTTCGTAGCCGACGTAGCCCGGCGGCGCTCCAATCAATCGCGACACGCTGTGCTTCTCCATGTACTCGGACATGTCGATTCGAATCATCAGCTTTTCGTCGTCAAACAAGAACTCCGCCAGCGCCCGCGCCAGTTCCGTTTTCCCCACGCCCGTGGGACCCAGGAAAATGAACGACCCGATCGGCCTCTTCGCATCCGACAGACCCGCCCGGCTCCGGCGCACGGCGTTTGCCACGCGGCCCAGTGCCTCGTCCTGCCCGACCACTCGCTGCCGTAACCGTTCCTCCATGTGCACCAGCTTCTGCGCCTCTCCCTCAAGCAGCCGCCCAACGGGAATACCCGTCCACTTGCTCACGAGTTTCGCGATATCTTCCTCGTCCACCTCTTCTTTCAACATCGGCGCGTTTTTCTGCACCGATGCGAATCGCTCTTGCGCCAGTTTCAGCTCGCGTTCGGCCGCAGCGATTTTGCCGTAGCGGATTTCCGCCACTTTGGCCAATTCTCCCGCGCGCTCGTATCGTTGCTCCTCTGCCTTCAGCTGCTCGATCTGCTCCTTCAGCTTGCGGATTTTCTGGATCGCTTCTTTCTCCGCCTGCCACCGCGCCTTCCGCGCGCTCGAATCTTCTTTCAGCTTAGCCAGCTCTTTCTCGATCTGGCTGCGCCGTTCCTTCGAATGCGCGTCCGTCTCTTTCAGTAGCGCTTGCCGCTCGATTTCCAGTTGCATGATGCGCCGCTCGATCTCGTCGATCTCCACCGGCAACGAATCGATCTGCATCCGCAGGCTCGCCGCCGCTTCGTCGATCAGGTCAATGGCTTTGTCCGGCAAGAACCGGTCCGAGATGTAGCGGTGCGATAGCGTCGCCGCCGCCAGAATCGCCGCATCCTTGATCCTCACGCCGTGGTGCACTTCGTACCGTTCCTTCAGCCCCCGGAGAATGGCAATCGTATCCTCTACGGTCGGCTCGCTCACCAGCACCGGCTGGAATCGCCGCTCCAGCGCCGGGTCTTTTTCGATGTGCTTCTTATACTCGTTCAGTGTCGTCGCGCCAATCGCGCGCAACTCGCCGCGCGCCAGCGCCGGCTTCAGCATGTTCGAAGCGTCCATCGCCCCTTCGGCCGCGCCCGCGCCCACCAGCGTATGCAGTTCGTCAATGAACAGGATAATTTGCCCTTCGGCCTCGGTAATCTCCTTTAGCACCGCCTTCAAGCGGTCTTCGAACTCTCCGCGGTACTTCGCGCCCGCCACCAGCGCCGCCAGGTCCAGCGCCACCAGCCGCTTTGTCTTCAGCACGTCCGGCACGTCCCCGGAAACAATCCGCTGCGCCAATCCCTCGACGATGGCCGTTTTGCCCACACCCGGCTCGCCGATAAGCACTGGATTATTTTTCGTCCTCCGCGCCAGGATCTGCATCACGCGCCGGATTTCTTCATCGCGCCCGATCACCGGATCGAGTTTCGAGCGCCGCGCCAAATCCGTCAGGTCGCGCGCGTACTTTTCCAGCGCCGCATAGGTGGCCTCGGGGTTTTGCGACGTCACGCGCTGCGATCCACGCACTCCCGTCAGCGCTTGCAGAATCGCCTCGTGCGAAGCCCCTTGCCGCTTCAGCAGCTGTCCCGCCGGGTCCCGCTCCTGCCCGGCAATCGCCAGAAACACGTGCTCCGTCGAAACATATTCGTCCTTGAAATTTTCCGCCTCGTCGAACGCGCGCTCCAGAACGTCGTTCAACGCCGGGCCCAGATGCTGCTGCGCGAATCCCTGCACCTTCGGCAAACGCCCGATCTCTCGTTCGATCTCCTGCGACAATCCTTCCGTTCGAATCCCCAGCCGCGTCAGCAGCGACGGCACCACTCCGTCGGTCTGCCCCACCAGCGCCGCAAGCAAATGCACTGGTTCCACTTGCTGGTTTTCATGGCGCGCCGCCACTTCCTGCGCCCCCTGCACGGCTTCCTGTGCCTTCACGGTCAGTTTTTCAAATCGCAACATGCCGTTCCTCACTTCTTGCGAAAAAGGGGCTGGCCCTATCGCCAGCCCCTTCTCATATCACATTTTTGCTGCTGGCTTACTTCGCCGCGGCAGCGGCCGCCGCCTGTGTCCCGACGTTGACCTTGATCTGCTTCGGCTTTGCTTCCTCTCGTTTCGGGATGCTCAGCGTCAGCACGCCGTTCTGGTAATCCGCCCTGATCGCTTCCACGTTCACGGTGTTCGCCAACGAGAAGCTCCGGCTGAACGAGCCATACGCACGCTCCACGCGCAGGTAGTTGTCCTCGCTCACCTTCTTCTCAAACTTGCGCTCCCCGCGAATTGTCAGGATGTTGTTCTCCACGCGAATATCCAGATCTTTGGGATCGATATCCGGCAGGTCGGCCTTCACCACCAGTTCGTGCTCCGTCTCGTAAATGTCGACGGCCGGCGCCCAGGCAGTGAGATTTGATTCCTCTCCCTTACGCTCAAGCACATCGCCAAAAAAGCGGTTGATCTGGTCCTGCAGGGCTGCGGCCCCGCGGAATGGTTCCCAGCGAGTCATTGTTCTCATTGTATCTCCTCCTCAGAAGGTGATTCCACGCGAAGTATAAAATCTGCGCGCATCATTGTCAATAATAATTTTCACTCTCTCTTGCAATAGTTAAGCTGTTTATGTGCAATATGTTACAAAACATACTCCCCCTCGTGGAGCCCTTCCGCTAACCATCCCCTCCCCCGATTCTTGGGCACTTTTCGGGTCTTTTCGCTTTCTCTCCTTCCCCGCCTCGTAGTTGCTGCTACACTTCCGCCGCGTGCGCCTCGATGATCTCAACTACGATCTGCCCGCGGCTCAAATTGCGCAGCAGCCCCTGGAGCGTCGCGATGCCTCGCGTATGCTCGTCTTGTCCCGTTCCACTGGAGGCCTCGAGGACCGTCTTTTTGCAGATCTGCCAGATCTCCTCCGCGGCAACGAGCTCCTTGTTCTGAACAACACGCGCGTCATTCCTGCGCGCCTCTTCGGCCGCCGCGCGGGAGTGTACTCGCAGCAGCCCTCGCGCGCTACGCGCTCGGAGCACCTGACTGGCAAAGTCGAGGTTTTCCTGACGCGCCGGCTCGATCCGCAAACTTGGGAGGCTCTAGTCCGCCCGGGCCGCAAGTTACCCCCGGGGGAGCGTGTTTTGTTTGGGAAGGGCGAACTCGAAGCGGAAGTCATCTCGCGCGCAGAGTTGGGTCTTCGCACTCTGCGTTTCGTTTCACGTGACACACGGGGCATTTCCGAGCATCTCGAGCGGCTTGGTCACATACCCCTTCCACCTTACATCCATCGCGCGGACGAATCTGCCGACCGCGAGCGCTATCAGACGGTTTTTGCAATGCGTCCCGGCGCCATCGCCGCTCCCACCGCCGGCCTTCACTTCACTCCGGAAATCCTGCAAACAATTCGCGCCCGCGGCCCGGAGATCTGCGAGCTCACTCTCGAAGTGGGTCTCGGAACCTTTCAGCCCATTCACAGCGAAACCTTGGAAGGCCACGTCATGCACGCGGAGTCTTACGAAATCTCGCCTGAAACCGCTGAACGCATCCTCGAGGCCCGTGCCGCCGGCCGCACCATCTTGGCCATCGGCACCACCGTCGTCCGTGCTCTCGAAGACGCAGCCAGCCGTGCGGCGGATTCCGGCTCGCGTAGTTTGCTCCTCGCCGGCAAAGCCGAGGCCCGCCTCTTCATTCATCCGGGATTTCAATTTCGCGTTGTGGATTTGCTGCTGACCAATTTCCATTTGCCGCGGTCAACGCTTCTTGCTCTCGTGTGCGCCTTCGCGGGCCGCGAGGGCGTTCTCGCCGCCTATCGTCACGCTGTCGAGGCAGGCTACCGCTTTTACAGTTACGGCGACTGCATGTTGATTCGTTAGAGTTTCGCGCGGGATGTTTGAGGATCAACTGAGAATTGCCTGCAGCTCCGAACGAGCCGCTCAATCTCCTCTCCGGCCTCCTCCACGTGAATCTGTTTCTTCATGAGCTGCGCGGCGAAATGGACGAGCAGGGAGGCCGCCGCATTGGGCCGCCTCCCTCCCGCCGATTGGAAAGGAGTCACGAAAGCTCCTTACTTATTCGCTGAAAATAAACACGCGCTTCTGCCCCGCAAAACGCACTTCCTTGATTTCCCCGTTCGCGCCGAGGAGTACGGAGTCATAGGTTGATTTGGCATCTCGGTCTTCCCATCGGCCTTCGACTTCGGCCATGACCTTGTTGTCTTTCTGGACCGTCGCTTTGTTGCCGTCGATCAGAAGGCGGTACTCACCCGCCTTTAGATCGGCCTTGCCGATCTTGGCGCCCTGCGTGATGTTAATGGTCTTGCTGAAAGGCTTTGCGAATACGGGCACTGCGAGCGCAAAAGCGGCCAACAGCGCGGCACTGCGGAGAAGCGATTTGGATTTCATGCGTGTCAGTTTCCTTTCGGTCGGGATCGAGTCAGCCGTACCTCGGGCTGCCGCAGGCCGAACAGAGTTGACACGCGCGCTTTGGGCGAGTAGTCTCACCCGCAAGACACCTCGTTCTTCCTGGACTAACGGCCGGAAAGACTGCGTGTCATCGCCCCGCGGCTGCCACCGCGGGGTTTTGTTTCAGATCCTCTGTCGTGCTTGGGCAGCTCTGCCTGGCTGCAATCGTATAGACGAGTCGTCCCCGCTGAATGTTTCGCGTCCCGCTAAAAATTCCTTTTCTTTTGCGCGAAAATTGTTTCCATCTGTGCGCGTGAGGTCTCTTTCCTGCAGTCACCGGGCCCGGACATATCAATTCTCCGTAAATTACCGTTCTATTTAACCAAACCTTTTTCCTCCCCTCGCGTTGATTCCCTCGATCTTCTTCCACGCTCCGCTCGTGCATCGTTTCTCGGCTTCATCTATACTCGTTAGCATTTTCTAGGGACAGGGATGCGGATTCTCGTTCTCAGCGACCTTCACGCCAACGCCACGGCCCTCGATGCAGCCCTTGAATCCGTCCGGGGCCGCTGGGACAATGCGGTTTGTCTTGGTGACATCGTCGGCTACGGTCCCGATCCCCACGAAGTCACCGCGCGCCTCCGCCAACTGGGTGCGCTCACCATCCGCGGCAATCACGACAAAGCCGTCTCCGGACTCATGGACACGTCCGATTTCAATCCCGTCGCCAAAGCCGCCGTTGACTGGACGCGCTCGCAACTTCAACCCGAAGATCTCACCTGGCTTACCGCTCTCCCCCAGGGACCTCTCGCCACCGACGGCATTGTTCTTGTCCATGGGGCGTTTCAAGATGAAGACGAATATGTCTTTACGCCCGCGCAAGCCCTCGACGGCCTTCTTGATTCCACCGCCGAAGTCACTTTCTTCGGCCATACCCACCATCAGGGGGGCTTCTCCTACCAGGATTCCAATCTCGAGGTTCTGCAGATTCGCCCGCGCTCTTCCGAATCCTTCTCCGCTCTGCGCATTGAGCCGCCGCGCCGGTACTTGCTTAATCCCGGTTCTATCGGTCAGCCGCGCGACGGCGATCCACGCGCCGGCTTCGCCATCGCCGATCTCGAACACCACACCGTCGAGTTTTGGCGCGTCCCCTACGATATTGCCGCCGTGCAGGCGCGCATGCGCGCGGCGCGGCTTCCGGAGCCGCTGGTGCAGCGGCTCGCCGTCGGCCGCTAGCCGCGCGGTTGCCAGAGCGCCTTTTCCGCCGCGCCCCTATCGCCGGACGAAGCGCAGGCTGTATATTTCCTTTGCTCGCTCCGATTTCATGGAAAATGAACCTCACATCGCGCCGCCCGATCAGCCGCCGTTGGAACGCGGACGGTTCAACTTTGCCCGCCTGGGTTCCGCGCTCGCGGTTGTTTTGGCCGTCGTCGCTCTTTATTTTTGGACTTTTTCTTCTTCCACGCCGACCGCCAGGAAACCCGATCGCTTTCTCTCTTTCACCGCCGAAGAGATGGCCTACGCCCAGAAAATCCAGATTGAGGGTGTATCTCTCAGCCGCGCCGAGAATTTTCTTCATCAGGAAGTCACCACGATTTCTGGCCGTTGTCTGAATCGCGGCGACCGCACGGTTGATTTCCTCCGACTCACGATTGAATTCTCCGACGAGCTCAATCAAGTTGTTCTTCGCGAAACCCGCCCCGTTTTGGGTTTGTCCGCGCCGCACCTGGCTCCTGCCCAGTCACGGGAATTTGAAATCTCTTTTGACCACCTGCCTTCCTCCTGGAACAGGCAACCGCCGTCCCTCCGCGTGGAAGGGTTGCACTTCGCCCCGAAGTTGCAGTAGTTACAGAGGCACGTAGTTCATCTATACTGTGCGGCGTGGAACTCGCCGCCGAACTCGAAGCTTGCCTGAAAGAATTCATGGCCAGCGGCGCCGTCGAAATCCGCGAGGGTGGCGGCCGCGTCAGCCCCTCCAACGGACTCTCCTGGGAAGTCCGCGGCGCAGCCGAAAAGCCCCTTCTCCATCTTTGGTCGGAGCAATGCAACCTCACCCGCCGCGTCCTCGCTATCACCGATCATTCCGAGCAGCGGCTTGTCTTGGCCGTCGAGCGCTTTGGTCGCGCTAAACCCGATCGCCTGGAATTCATTCGCGTGGAGTTCGAACCGTCAGCCCGCGACCTTTCCCGTCAAGCCTTTTGTGAGCGCCTCGGCAGGATCCTCGCCGAGCAGTTTCCAGACGAGTCCCTCGAATCCTTGACGGTTTCGCCGGACCTCGAACACTCTCTCTCAGGAAACTATGCTCGCGGCCTTCTCCGCTGTGGCTCCTCGCATACCGCGGTCCTCGGAGTGCCCGATGGGGAACCTGCCGGCGTGGTCGAGAACAGTCTTACCTTTGCGCTTTTGTGGTTCGATCGCTCGCGCCATTCTTGCCGTCGCGGCCACGTCGCCGGGCTCCGGATCATCTCGCCCAGGAACACAAGTCGCAGCATTGCTTCCCGCATCCTCGCGCTCGATTCGCGGATTCCCATCGAGCTGTTCGAAAGCGACCCCATCCGCGAAACTCTCGTGAAGGTCGACGCGCGCAGCGCGGGGAATATAGACACTTGGTTGGTTCCGCACCGCGAAGCTGAGGCGCTTCTCGACCGGGCTCGTTCCGCTTTCCTTCCCATTCTCGCACTGGCCCCAAAAGCTGTCACCGTGCATCCTGTTCCGCAGTCCCGCGAGGTCTCGTTGCATTTCCGCGGACTCCCCTTCGCCCGCTGGGACGATGGGCGCGTTTTTTTTGGAACGACTGATGCCCGCGACGAGCTCACTTCCGCCACTTGGCCCGCTCTAAAACGCCTTGTCCATGAACTTGAAGTCTATCGCCATCGTGTCGCTAGCGATTCGCGGCACGCGCTCTATCGCGTTCAAGCCGAGCGCTGGCTCGAGTCCCTCGTTCGCGAGGATGTGACTCGCATTGACCCGGCGCTCGATCCGCGCTTTGTCTATTCGCAGGTCTTCGCCAACGCCGGCTGCGAACACGGCATTCTCGATCTCCTCGCCGTCACTCGCTCCGGCCGCCTCGCGATTCTCGAATTGAAGGCCGGCGAACATATTCATCTTCCCCTCCAGGCCGCTGGCTACTGGCTTCAGATCCATCGCCATCTCCAACAGGGCAATTTTTCCCGCTTTGGTTACTTCCCCGGAGTCGATTTGCAGCCTGCTCCCCCTCTCGTCTATTTGATTGCACCCGCGCTCCGGTTTCATCCTTCCACCGGCACGCTCCTCCGATACCTCTCCCCTGAAATCGAAGTGACGCGCGTCGGTCTTGCGGAAAGCTGGCGCCGCGGTCTCCGCGTCGTGATGCGGCAGTAGTCCAAGCCGCAAACCTCGGCTCGCTCCCCGATTTTCCTTCGGTCATCGCCCGTTCGAATCGCGAATTGGTCTGTCGCTATTGGTTGCGCCGAAGGTACAATGTTGCGCCCAGCTCCCCCCAGGGGTGGAGAGATTGGAATTCTCGGCGACGATTCGGCACTCAAGTCAAGCTTCGCTCGTAACCGCTGAGGGCAGGCTCACGTTTTTGGAGGTTGGCGTTCTTCGCGACAGCATCAGCCGCCTCCTCAAAGAAGGGCATCGCAACATTGTCCTCAACTTGAGTGGCTTGCAGTATCTCGACAGCTCCGGCATCGGCGAGCTGGCGAGAACCTACGCCGCAGTGATCAAGCGTGGTGGCGAGATGAAAGTCGTTGGCCTGACATCGAAAGTCGAGGACGTCCTCAAAATCACGCAGCTTTACCAAGTCTTTCCAGAGTTTCCCGACGAGCAATCGGCGCTGCAAAGCTTCCCCGCCGATCCCGCCCGCAAATCCTCTCGTAAAAGTTAGCGCGAAAAAGGACCCTAAAAGGAGAGAAGCAGCTAGGGCCTTCGCCCTAGCTGCCTCCCGGGGTGTGTCCTCGAAGTGGTAGTTAAAATGTTAGATGCACCGGAGCAAAAATAGTTTCCCTATCCCTAAAAAAATCTTTTTGGCTCCCCGATGCTGGAAAATGATTAATAAAACAGGTACTTACGCCACCGCTCGTCGCGGTGTCCGATCAGCCGCATCAATTGCCGCGAGGTATGCAGCGTAAATGGCCGCGGCCGCCGCGCCAGTTTCAGCCCAGCCTCTTCCGGCGTGCGGTCGCCCTTATTGTTGTTGCAACGGTAGCAGCACGCCACCAGGTTTTCCCACGAAGAGCGCCCGCCGCGAGACCTCGGCACAACGTGGTCCAGGGTCAGTTCCGAACTGGGGAAGACCCGCCCGCAAAACTGGCACGTATTTCTGTCGCGCAGCAGAATATTTTTCCGCGAAAGCGCCCGGCTCTGTTGTGGAATATGCCGGTAGGCCAGCAGGCGAATCACCGACGGCACCCTGTGCGCGTGCGCCGCGGAATGCACTTCCGCGCTATGCAGTTCTTCTGCCTGTGCCACACCTTTCAGCATCAGCACCATCGCGCGCCGCACCGCAGTCACATTGATCGGCTCGTATGTCGCATTCAGCACGAGCACAGGCTCTTGCATCAGCGATACACGCCTCGGGAATACCGGGTTGTGGCTTCTACTACCTGGGGGACCATCGGAGCCGGACGCAGCCGCGCCAGCCACTTCGGAGACCTGTCGTCCCCGGAAATCGACCGTGTCTAGCCGCCTTACGCTCATCGCGCTTTCCTCGGGTTAGGGCCCACTGGCGTCCGCCAGCAGGTTCCTCGCTGCCCGGGCTACCGTCAGCCCGATCACTGACTTGGCCCCCGCCTCGCGCAACGCCCTCGCACACGCATCAAGCGTCGCTCCAGTGGTCAATACATCATCTACCAGCAAAACGCGCTTGTTGTCAACCTGGCTGCCCGGACGTGTTGCAAAAGCGCCACGCACAGACTCCCAACGTTCTTCAAAACTAAGGACTTGCTTGTCTGGCCGGGGCCGCGTCCTCACTAACAAGACTGCCTTGTGCGGCAGCCTCAGCTTCTTCGCCAAGGGCTTCGCGATCACGTCGGCCTGGTTATACCCGCGCTCCCGCTCGCGATCCCGGTGTAGCGGTACTGGAACGACCACGTCCGCCTCCAGGATTTGGATTTCGCGCTGCACCACCTCGGCGAGCCTTGCCGCAAACCACGTTCCCAGCGGCTCGATCCTTTCAAATTTCAGCAAAATAATTGCCCTGACCAGCGCCCCCTCATATATCGCGTAACTCCTCGCGCGGTCGAAGGCGTATGTCCTGTTCCCGCAAACTCGGCAAATGAGCCTCTCGCCCTCCCTGGCCGCGAACCCGGGCATGGGCTGCCCGCAAATCTCGCACGCTTTCTCCGGAATGCGCTGGAAGGAATCGAGACACTCTTCGCAGATGGGCACGCGGCTCGCCCGCGTTAACAGCCTCTCGCAAATGCGGCAGCCTGCTGGGAAGAGCACGCTGACCACTGCGTCGCTGACTTCCGCGAACCAGCCGCCCACGCGGTGCCGTGAGCGTCCGTCCTGCCGCCGGGATGGAGTTGCTTCTGCCAAGCAGGCAG
>Ga0137392_10001084_pt1 | contig 15333 bp, 13 predicted proteins | sample 15con2h34AmetaG_FD_101394 | JGI IMG/M metagenome (GOLD analysis project Ga0137392, IMG submission 101394) | Vadose zone soil microbial communities from Angelo Coast Range Reserve, California, USA - 15con2h3.4A metaG | ecosystem: Environmental > Terrestrial > Soil > Vadose zone > Saprolite... | reverse complement strand
GTGCGATGGCGCGCAATGCGTCAATGAGCTTGTCTCGAACGTCCGCGGCGACGTAGGCGCCCCCGGCCTCCACGAAGCTCGCCATGCCGTTGGGCACAGTGCGCCGGTCCACAGCCGGGTTGCCCTCATGCGTGAGCCCTGCAGGAAACGCCGCTTCGTTGAGTGCGCGAAACAGCGCCCGCGCCTCAGCCAAGGCGAATGTCGGCGTGGGCCGCTGCGCTTCGGCCCAGAACGCGGGCAGCTCGCGCGAGAGGAACAGGTAGAGGTCGAGCAGCAGGTACCACGACGAGATCTGCATCCCGCTGCGCTCGGCGCGCAGCGCATCGGCATCGGCAAAGTTGCTGTTGAACGTATCGCCGTCCTTCGCAAACACGCGGTCGTGCCGGGCGCCTTTCAGCGTTACCGGATCGTCCAGATTCGCGCCAGCCCCCGTGGGCCCATTGCCCATCGCAACATTGACGAGCGCCTTCCACGGCGCCAGTACCTGCGTGTGGAACAGCACGACGCGGGGATCGAGCACGCCCGGGCGAGGCGCACGCGCCTGGCCCGTGTCGGCTTCGTCGATCGGATTCGGGTCGGCGGCCGCGCCCTGGTAGGCCTCGCGCTTGCCGACCGGCACGCTCCCCACGAACAGACGGCGGCGATGGGCATCGTCCTGGGAATAGAAGGCCGGAAACATCGGCATGCGTTCCTCCGCACGCACAAGCTGCGCGGCCGCGGCCTCATCGTCGGCGGCGGCCACCTTGCGCCACTCGGCGGCCTTGCCGCGCAGCACGTAGGCGTACTCGTCCCAGGACGCCGTCTGCCCCGCGTCGGGCAACGGCTGTCCGGCAGGCACGGGCGTCTTGGGGAACAGGCGGCGCAGCACGAACGACACCTTATGGCGAGCCGGATCCACTACGCGATCGGGCAGACCCGGCAATTGGCACACCAGCGAGCCGCTGACCAGGTAGTGGCGCAGGTGCGCGGGCTGGTAGAGCTTGAGGCGGGTGCGCGGCGCAGTGACTGTAGTCGCCGTCACCGTCGCTGGAACAGACGACGAAGCCGCCTGGATGGCGCGCGCCTTCAGGAGCGACTTGCGCTGCAAGCCCAGCACCTTGGCCGGCGGCCGCTCGAGCCAGCGCGACGGGCGCGGCTCCGGCGCGGCACCGGGGCCGCGCCATGTTTCCTCCATCACCGCGTACTGCGCCAGACTGGCCGGATCATGCTGCAGCGTGCCCAACAGTTCGTTCATAAACTCGTCGCTGACGAAGCGCAGGATCTGCGGCCGCGACAGCACGGCGTGCGACGCTGTCGCGCCGCGCGCGCCGGCCCAGAACGGCTGCGGCGCGGTCCAGAGGAGCGGATGGTTGATCATCGCCGCCTCACCAGATGTTGCCCGCGCCGGGCGTGTAGGACGCGCTGATGATGCTGTTGCACATCACCGTGTCGGCCTGCACCGTGCCGGAGAACTTGGACATGCCGGAATCCACCTGCACCATGCTGGCCGTCACGCTGACCTGACTCGCCTGCAGCGTGACCTTGGCCGTTGTGGTGATCGTGATGCCGGCCGATTCGAGCTTCACCGTATTGCCGTTGCTATCGATGATCTCGACTTCGCCTGGTCCGTCCTTGAGGGTAATCTTCTGACCGCCCGGCGTCTCCAGCACCAGGTTTTCGTGTCCGTCCTCGTCGTCGAGGGTGACCTTCACGCCGTTGCGCGAGCGCAGCAGCTTCTTGTGGTTTTTGCCGTCGGGGTCCATGGTTTCCGGCGGCGCATCGCTGCCGTTCCACAGCGCGCCGACGACGTACGGGCGACGGGCGTCGCCAGCTTCGAAGGCGACCAGCACCTCGTCGTTGACCTCCGGGACGAACCAGCTGCCGCGATTGCCGCCGCCCATCAGGGTGGCGAGCCGCGCCCAGGCCTCGTAGCGCGCGCTGCTCGTGTCCGGCGACCAGGGCAGCGTCACCTTCACCCGTCCCTGCCCGTCCGGGTCCTTGATGTCGGAGACGAGCGCCGGGTAGACGCCGTACCAGCGTCCGCCCAGACCGGCGGGCACACGGCCGTTGACCAGCGCCTCGACTGACAGCCCATCCTGCATGTTCATCGCCCGCGCCTCGTCACGGTTTGCCCAGGGAAGGACGCTCTGCGCTGAACTCGCTGCGCAGTCCGGCCGCGCCGTCGAACATGTGGCGCACCTCCGACAGGTAGTACTTGCCGCTGAACAGCGGCCCGAGGCCCTTGAGATCGAGAAAAGCGCCGACGCGCAGCCGCTCGTCGGTCTGGGCCTTCCCCCGTCCCACGACGAAACGGCGCGCGATCAGGCGAAACGCGGCGTCGGCTTGCGCCTGGGCCTCCGCGCTGGACAAGGGCACGCCGTGCACGAGCGCTTCCTTTCTCGAGCCGAGGCTCGCGGAGAGGATGCTCGCGCCGCTATCCCCGCCTTCCAATTCGCCGCTGATGAGCGAATCGGTGGCCTGGGCGGTTTGCGCCGCTTTCGCAGCTACGTCCCAGCCGCCGACGGTGACGCTGTCGCGCTGCCCGGCGAGATCCGCGGCCACCGAGAATTCGCGCAATCGGCCGCCCAGCGCGAGCTCCACCGGCTGGCCGGAGGCGCGGCTGCCGCGCTCCGCGGCATGCAAGTTGTTCCCGTCGATCCACACTTCCGCGCCCAGGGCGCGCGCGCGATCGCGCAGGAACGCGAGGTCGCTCTGGTTCACTTGCGCAAGCACCTTGTGCGTCGGCCCCTGGAGGCTCGCCTGGGTCTGCAGGCCGTGATCGGACGCGATCTGGCTGAACACCGCGCTGTCGTCCATGTTGGCAAAGGTGCGTGTGCGCCGCGTCATCCGCAGGTCCTGCAGGCGGTCCTCGGCGAGCACGTTGATCTGCGGCGGCGCGCCCTCGGGGTAGCGTCCCTCGATTGCCGTGATGCGTCCGTCGAAAAGGAGGCTAGTTCCGAGCTTCACCTGGAAGGTCTTGCCGAAATCGAGCGTCAGCCGGTCGAAGTAGCGATAGCCGGTGCCGCCGCCGGAGGAGCCCCAGTTGCCGAACAGCGCCTCGCAGCGATACAGGCCACTGACAGTCTCGACGATGAGAAGCGAGAGCAGCCCGGCGGCGAGGTCGGCATTGTCCTGGCCGCCGACGCCGAAGCTCGGACGCGCGGAGACGACGCCGCTGCTTCCGTTAGACATGTCTCAGTGCGCCCATACGCGCAACGCGCGCTCTTCTTCATGCCGCAGCAGGCGCTCGACTTCCTGCGCGGCGAGCATCGGCTTCGGCAGCGGGGTGTCGCCACCCGGCTGGGCCGAGGCCGGCGAGCTCGGCGGCGGCTCGGCAATCACTTCGAATTCGTTGATCACGACTGGCATCGGCGTTGCTCCCTTCAGCGCGCAAAGCGCGCCACGTTGAGATCGATGAGTTGCCCGGGCGCCAGCAGGCGCGGGTTCTCGATGCCGTTCGCACGCGCGATGCTTTGCCAGTCCGCGCCCGCGCCGGCGGCCGCGGCGAGGCCCTGCAGCGAGCTTCCCGCGGCGGCGGGCGTAAGCGGGCGGGTCCCGGGAAGCGACGGCAGGCCCGGCAGCCGGCCCGCGCCATCAAACGCGACCTTCAAGATCTGCTGCTGCGAAAGGCCCAGCGCCATGTTGGCGCGCAGCGGCCTGCCTTCGCTCGAGAAGAACTCGAGCGACTCCTCGATCGAGTCGACCAGGCCGTCGAACTTGAACGCGCCCCACAGGAACCGCACTCCGGGCGGCGCGAACTGCTTCGGATCGGTCAGCGCTTCCTTGGGGGTCATGAAGTAGATGACCTCTTGCGTGAGCCGGCGCACGTCGTCCACGCGGTGTTTCTCGTCGGTGGCCGCGGAGACGTCGAACCACAGCGTGAGAGAGAGCTTGGTCGTTCCGGCGCCGACGTACTGGCGCTGCGCCGAGCCCGCCGCGTTGTCGTTGGAGCTGGTCGGCGTCTGCAGCTGGTTCGCAAAGCTGACCTTGAGCGTCTCGGGATTGAACTGCACCTCGACCTGCTGGCCCTGCCCCGCCGGCAGCTCCTGGGCGACGCCCTTGTCGTCGAAGCGCATTTCGATCAGCTTTGCCTTTTCCATGGCGTCCCTTCCCCTTTGCCGCGCTAGGCCGCTGGTTTCATTTCGAGCGCTTCGTACGACAGCTGCAGCTCCTCCACCGCGACCAGCCCGTCCTTGGCGTTCAGCGGGGGCGCCTTCAGCTTCACCGGCAGGCAGCGCGTCAGGATGAAGCGCGCGCGCTCCGTGCTGCCGTCGGGGGCGAGCAGCACCACTTCCGCGTTGGCGCGCAAGCCCGGATTTGCCAGCGTGTCCCTGAACCACTTCCACAGGTCCGAGTTCTGCGTCATGCCGCGCTTAAGTGAAAGCTGCCCGTAGGCGTAGGGCCCGGTGAGCCGGATCTGGCGCCCGTTGTTGCCGCCCTCGCGGATGGTCTTGACTTCCATCGTCATCTCGAGACCGTCGCATTCGGAGAAGGCCGCATTGCACAAGGCCTTCGAGTCGCCTTCGCGCGTGATCTCCACCGAGAAATTGAAAGCGGTGAAGGGGTAGACCGCGGTAGCGGGAGCCGCCTCGGCCATGGTTCAGCGTCCTTCCGTCGCGGCGAGGCGCTCGCCGGCCTGCACCAGCCGCACGGAAAGGAACCGCATGGGAATGGAGGGCGCGACCCTGAGCTCGACCACGAAGCGTCCCTGATCCAGTGCCGGCGCCGTGTTGACGCCCGCCCCCACCACGACCTGGTAGGACTCGGCCGGGGTTTTTCCTGCGAACGCCCCGCGCCGGAAGAGCTCCGACAGCGCCTCATCGAAGCCGCGCTCGATCATGCGCCGGAAGGCATCGCTCAGAGGCTCGAACACGTAGGTGGCGCCGCGCCGCAGTGCAAGCCTGCGCAGCAGGATGAGCAGGCGGCGCACGTTGATCGGACGCAGGTCGGGGTCCCGGCTCAGCGTGTCCTCGGCCAGCAGGAGGAACCCGCGCGGGTTCTGCCTCACGACGTTGACCTGCGCATCCTGCAACCCCTGCCATCCCTCCGGTGCGGCGCCGGGCGCCACGCCAACGACGCCTTGCAGCGGCTCGTTTGCGGCGGCGATCCACGCGCCGCGCAGGGTCGCGCGCAGAGCGAGGATCCCGCATGCGGCGCCCTCCGGCGGCGTGCGCTCGAGACGCCCGTCCGTGCGCACTCCCAGGAGCCACGGGTGGTAGAGCGCGCCGTAGCTCAACGCATGCTCCTCGGTACGGTCCAGCGGTCGCGCGGTCTCGAATCCGGTGGCCGCTTCCGCGAGGGCAGTCAGGCGCGCCGCATGCGCCAGGGCGTCGTCCTCGCGGTAGTGGACCGGCAGGGACAGGAGCGCCAACAGGTCCGCGCGCCCCGCGCTCATGCGCAACAAGGCCCGATGCACCGCGACCAGCGTGTCGTCACGGTAGCGCTTCAAGGGCTCGACCTCCCAGGTCGTGTCCGCGCCGACGCGCATGGCGACTACGTTCGACCAGTCGCTCGTGTTGCGGCCGACCTGCACGCGCACGCTGTAGAAGTAATCGCCCGGGCTGCGGCTGTAGAGCGTGCAGCGCTGATCCAGGCCCGCATACACGGCGTGGGCATCGCCGAATCCCGGCGAGCTCGCTTCCTCGAGCAGATAGCGACCGCGCTCGCGAGAGAACCAGGTCAGCGTGAAGGTGCCGGTGGCGTCCGGCGCCTTCGGGCCGCCAAGGGTGGGCGGCTCCACCGGCCGCAAGTCGCAGTCGAGGAAGCGCTCGCGCTTGAGCGGCGCGGCCGGCGGCAGTACGACCTGCGCCAGGGCCGGCGCGGATCCCGTCTTGCGCCAGGCCCTGTGCACCGCATCGGGCACGGCGATGAGCGTCACCTCTTCGATGAGGGTGGAAGCGCCGAAGCCGAGGATGGCGTGGATTCCCTTGAGCGGCCGGGTAGCCGGCTCGGCCTGGGGCTCGCTCGGTCCCCGCTTGAGGTAGCGAATGAAATCGGCTTGCGCCATGAACTCATCGACGCTCGTCTCGGCGAGCTCCGGGTCGAGAAACAGCGCCGGACTGAACTCGCTAAGGCCGTCGCGCTCGAGCGGCGTGCGGGTCTGGACCACCGGCGGCAGCGACGCGTCGAAGCGGCTCGTCAGCCCGAGCGGCACGAACATCGCGTCGCGCGCCTCCGCACCCGCAAGCGGGAATGGCATAGTGCGCGGAGCGTTCTGCGTCTGCGAGAAGAACGCTTCGTCAGCGTCGAGCTTGTTCCAGTAGCGGGCATGATCGGGCGCGAATCCGAGCTCCCGAAACGTCGCGGCAGCTCGCTCGCCTTGCTGCACGCGCAGATCGAAGCTCACCACCGCCGCCTGCTTCAGGCTGAGCTCTTCGGCCGGGCGCCCGGGTAACTGCCGCCATAGCTGTCCGCGGGCGTTTACCGCAGGCTGCGGCGGCGAGCGCTGCGCTTCCACGAGCTCCAGCCGCTCCACTACGAGCCAGGCTGGCTCGCCGTCGAGCGAGAGGGAGATCAGCGAACCAGGCCGGGGCGCCTCGCCCGGCGCCGTCGATAGTTCCAGCACTGCTTCTCCGGACACATCGTCCTGCGCCGCCTCCGCGGCGAAACGCAACCACGCAGGAACGGTCCGCTCGAACGGGTGCGGCGCATCCTGGCTGTCGTCCGGATTGCCCGGCGCGATAACCTCGGCAGCTCTAGGCGCGCTCGCAAACCGGTCGTAAAGCCTCGCCTCCGTGAATATTTCGCCGGTCGGCGGACTCTGCGGGGCGATGCGCTCGAACCATGCGGCCTGCAAAAGGGGCACTGCGGCGCCTCCCGGTCCCGGCGGCGATCCGTCGACCGGCCCCGCAACACCGGCGAGCGCGAAGAGCTGGTAGCGATCGCCCGTGAACAGCAAGCGCAGCAGCTCGCCCTTCGCGGGCTTTGGACTCCCGGCTGACAGGATCAGATCGCCGCCACCGTCATAGCCCGAACGGGTCTCGAGCGGCTGCAGCAGGATGCCGGTGGCCACCTTGAACCCGTCCGACCAGCTGCCGCGCGAGCGGGCGCGAGCGAAGGCGGGAAAGAGCTTGCGGTGGCTCCTCGGCCGGACCACCGCGATGCCAGGGAGGGCAAAGTAGTTGAATGCCGCTTCGTCGCCGGCCACTCGCACGACCCAGCAACGCCGCCCGCCATTGGCGAAGAAGCCCTGCACCGCGGCGGCGAGCTGCGCCTGCACGACCTCGCCGCGCTCCGCATCCCAGGCGAGCGCGGCGGCGTCGCCGAAGATGGCCTGGAACTGCGTGGGATCCTCGATCGCGACCGGCGTATGCAGGGGACCACTCGCGGCGAAGCCGACGAACGCGGCCACGTCCATGCGCGGTAGCGCCTCGGCGAGCGGCGCCGGGCGCGGCTCGAAGCGGATGCCGGGCAGGCGCCGGGCCGCCGACTTCAGCATGTCACTCCATCTCCAGCCGCTCGTAGGCGAGGACCAGTTCCTCCATGGCCACGTCGGTGCCCTTTGCGTTGAGCGGTCCGCTGGTGTGCTTGATGATGCGCGCGCGCATCAGCTTCCAGGTGGTGACCGGCTCGGCGGAGTGGTCCTCCGACTGCAGCTGGATGACGACGGGGCGCAGTGCATCCTGATTTCCGTTGCGGATGTCGTCCAGCCATTTGTACAGCGTCAGAGAGCCGATGACGCCGCGCTTGAGCGTGACGTCCGTCGCCTTGTTCAAGCCGGTGACCTTCATCACGCTGTTCTCTTTGTGGTTGCCGTTGCGGTACTCGGCCACCGTGACTTCCATCCCGATGCCGCTCACCTCCTGGAAGCCGGCGTCGGGCCCATCGGTTCCTGCGCCGAGGTCGACCAGGAAATTGAATTGGACGTAGGGGCGTTCGCGTAGCACAGCCATGGGTATCCCTCCGGGTCACATCTTGCGATCGGCGGTCCACTGCCCGATCCTGAAGATCACGAATTCCGCCGGCTTGAGCGCCGCCACCCCGATGAGGCAGACCATGCGTCCGTTGTCGAGGTCGTTCTGGCTGATCGTGGACCGGTCGCACTTCACGAAGAAGGCCTTGTCGGGCTTGTCCCCGAGCAGCGCGCCGTTCTGCCATTCGTTCAGCAGGAAATCCTCCACCGTGCGGCGCACGTTCGCCCACAGCCGCTCGCCGTTGGGCTCGAACACCGCCCACTGCGTGCCCTTGTCGATCGACCTCTCGAGGTAGATGAAATAGCGGCGGACGTTGACGTACTTCCAGTCCGGGTCCGAGCTGATGGTGCGCGCGCCCCAGAGCCGAAAACCGCGTCCCTCGAAGAAGCGGAAGCAGTTGATGCCCTCCGGGTTGAGCACCTCCTGCTGGCCCTTGCTGAGCATCAGCTCGAAACCGATGGCGTTGCGCACCACCTCATTGGCCGGCGCCTTGTACACCGCACGCTCGACATCGTTGCGCGCGTAGATCCCCGCGACGAAGCCCGAAGGCGGCAGGCCGATCTGAACCCGCGTGATGGGGTCGAGCACGGTGACCCAGGGGTAGTACAGCGCTGCATACTTCGAGTCCAGCTTGCCTCGCATGTTGCGCACGTCGGCGATCGTCTGCCCCTCGGCGCTGTCGAGCACGGCGATGCGGTAGCGCATGCGCTCGGCGTGACCGATGAGCTGGCCCATCGTGCTGTTCGCCTGGTCGCGGAACGGGGCGTACTGCCATGTGATCCCCGGCGCGGCCACGATCGAGATGTCCTCGATGCCCTCGAATTGCTTCAGGCCGGTGGAATAACCTTTGTCCGGATCGGCCTCGCCCTCGTATTCCTTCGCGCCCGGACGCCCGCCGTCGTTGCCGCCATCGAGCACGAAGCTCTTGCTCACGCCGCGCGAAAGCTTGTCCGCGGGGGTGACTTTGCGGGCAATCTCGTCGGCGTCGGGCTGCAGCAGGTTGATTGCATCGGCGCCGAACAGCTGATCGGCCACGTCGAAGGCGTCGGTCACGGTTTTGTCCGGGGCGGCGATGACCAGCGGCAGGTTGCGGGCATCGCTGGTGCTTCCCGGGCTCGGCGCAAAGCGCGCGAATACCGAGTCCTTCGCGCCTGCGAACAGGTGCTCCGGATCCAGCGGCAGGTTGGCCCACGTCGCGATCTCCCTGGACCCACTCCTGTTCAGGACGGTCACGGACAGCGTCACGACGCGGATCGAATCGCCCGCGCCGGGTTCGGCGTTCGCGAACAGGTCGTCCACCGTCAGTTTCGGATCCGTGGCCGAGGCGCTGGCCGATTCGAATTCCCAGCGCGCGAGGTCTTCGTTCCAATGCGCAAGAAAGAAGGCCCCGAGCGACCAGCGGTCGACCGGGCTCGCCAGGTCGCGGATCCAGACCAGGTCCCGATCCGCAAGCGTGCCCAGCGTGGTGATCTTGCGTCCGGTAATCGGGTCGACGGTCGAGCCGAGGAGATTCTGCCGGCCGGTGAGCGTGAAGCGCACGCGCCAATTGCCCACAGCGCCCGGGAAACGCGCGCGCACGCGGATGGTACCGGTGTCGGTGCCTTTCGCGCGGGCATGCCCGTCGCTATATTCCTGCCCTTTCTTCAGCGGCGTTACGAATTCCTCGCTGATCGGCGCGTAGTCGCCCTCCAGCGGCCGGAACACGCGCGAGACGTAGAGCCGCTTGCCGCCTTCCGTGAAGAAGGCGCGGGCGGCATGCCAGAGGAAATTCGGCGCATCGTGGTAGTCCGCGAACTGCAGCAGGCTGCCGTCGCCATAGGTGCGCTCGAACTCGCTCAGGCTGACCACGATATCGGGCTCAAGATTCACCGGGCCGTAACGCGCCGGTCCGATGAAGCCCGTCGTGGTGGTGCTGACCCCTTCGATGGACTTGGGACGGTACGAGGTCTCCTCGACGTATACGCCGGGGGCCAGATACTCAGGCATGGCTGCTCTCCTTCAAGAGGGGACGGGTATTCATGCGGGCGCGACGAAGAGGCGCGGCTTCTCCGCGGACGGGTAGACGAATTCGCGCCCGAGGATTAGCGTCGTCGTGTCGAGCTCCAGCGGCGGCGAGCGTTCCTCGAGCAGCCGCGCTTCCCGTTGCGCGAGCAGCGCGCAGTAGTCGGGGATGGCCTCCGAGGCAAGTCGCGGCTCGTAGAACGCGCGCAGCCTGATCTGCCAGCTCATCAGGCTGCCTTCCAGCTCCGCTGCGGCGGCATCGGGCGGCGAAGGATGCGGGCGGCGCTCGGGCTCGGGATAGGGAAACGCGAGCAGCAGGCGGCCGTTCCGGTCCGCCACGCCGCTGCCGAGCTCGCTGCCGCGATAATGCGCGGCCACCAGCGCCCATGCGGCGGGCGCGCCGGTGATCGCGTCGACGAGCTCGGCACGCACGACTGCCAGCGTGGCGGACAGCGGCCGCGTCGGCGCGCAGAAAAGGCTTACGCCTTGCACTTTGGAGGGCGGCGAATGCGGGGCGCAGTCGGGTGCGAAGAGCCCGCGGAACGGCAGCCGTACGCGAAACGATACGGGCTGGAAGCGCGCCTGCAGGTCGGTCACCTCGCAGCGGTACTCGCGCGACTCCGGGGGAGCGAGCCAGTACGCATCATCGCCGGTGCCGCGCGTCGCGCGCCCGAGTCCCGGCCCTTCGTGCAGCACGTAGACCGCGCTTGGATTGGGATGCGCAAGCACGCGCCGCCAGGGCTGGCCGACCGGATACAGCGCGACCTGCAAGCCCTCGCGCACGAACGACGCGCTGAGCGGATCGCGAAACTGCACGCCGAAGGGCGCCACCCGCAGCAGCCGCTCCGATACGCGCACGCTCACCGTCATGGCGCGACCAGCGTTCCCGCCGCGAATTCCCGCGTCTGCACGAGCCCGTAGCCGGGCGACTCGATGCTCGAGTCGAGCATCACCATGCGCAGCGCGTAGGTGATGGAGGTCTGCATCTTCGGCTTGAGCTTGTCCCACAGGTTCACGTAGTCCTGCAGAGGGAGCGGATCGCAGACAATCTCCACCGCCTCCTCCGGCCGGAAGCTGTCGGTCTCCTGCACGTAATGGTTGAGCAGTCCGGCCGGCAGCGTGCCGAGGTCTTCGAGAAAGCGCATGCCCCAGCCCAGCATGCGCTGCTGGCGCTCGCCGTCGCCGGCCCAGGGCGTGAGCAGGTAATGCAGGTCGAGCGGGAGCGACGGCCGGTAGCGGCGGCCGTCGGCGGTGCGGCGCGGAGGGAGATTGCGCACTGATGCGTTGATCGACACGCGATACAGGAAGAGCGAGAAGCCCTCGCTCATCGGCCGCTCGAAGTCCGCCGCGTGATAGAGCTTGAACTCCGGGCTTATCAGCAGCGCCCGCGGGCAATGCTCCTCGATAAGGCCGAGCATCGCACGGCTCACCGCGGCAACGGCGTTGTAAGTTGCCATCCCCGTTCAGTGTTTCCAATTGCGCGCAGCCGCCTTCTTGCTGTAAATGACTTCACCGCCTTCGCGCGTTGTTTTGTTCACAACTCCGCGCGCCTCGAGCACATCCAGCGCTCCGACGATGGTCGGCAGCGGCTCCGCACGCAGATGCTCCGGCAGCCACCAGCTACGGATGCCATTCGCGGTGTCCGCCGCTGCGGGGTTGTGACTTAGATATCGCTCTATTGCGCCGACCACGGCCTCGACCCTCCCTTTGCTAGACATGTATGTGGGCCGTCCTTCCATGAAGGTTCGGTGTCACGTCGTGTCTACGCAAGCCGCATGCCACAGGGCTGGCTGCGCACAACCGGCTGACTCGACGAAGGAAAGATAGCGTCCCAGGATCCGGGCGAGGCGGGGATGCCACACCTCGCCGAAGATGATCCGCGCCTCCAAGAGGCTCCTGTACCTCGGTCGCGCCCGAGACATCGAGGGGTGGGGCGGAATTGCCACTAACTGAGTTATGAACGACTCAGCTAGAGATGTCTTTCGACGTAATCGGCAGCAAACGGAGATACGTCAAGCTAACGATGCGGTGAGCCGAGCAGCGCCGAGACGAACAGCGAACTCGGCACGCGCGTTGAGGACGCTAGAAGACTTTCAGGCTCACCGCCCGAAGCTGTGCCGCTCTAGACCGTACTTCTTCACCAGCTTGGCAAGACGGCTACGCTCCTTTCCTGCGATCCGAGCGGCAAGGCTAATGTTGCCTCGACTGCGAGTAAGGAGTTCGGTGATATAGGCGCGCTCGAACTGCGCGATGGTTCGCGCCTTCGCGTCCTGAAATCGAGAGGTGGTGAGTCCTTTAGGCGAAGCGTCGGCTGCTGACAGGGAGTGATGCTCCAAGCCGGCAGGCGATATGCAGATGACGGGATCGTCCATGAGGAGGAACGCACCGTGAACGAGATTCTCGAGCTGCCGAACGTTTCCCGGCCAGTGGAAGCGATTGAATTGGGCGGCGGTATCGGGATGAAGCGACTTCGGGGGCCTGCCGTACTGAACGCTTAGACGGCGCAGGAATGCTTCTGCCAAGAAAGGCGCGTCATCGATGCGCTCGCGCAAAGGCGGCACTCGGATGTTGAGCACACTGAGGCGATACAGCAGATCTAACCGATACAAACCTTGTTCTGCAAGCCGCTCCAAGTCGGCATTGCTGGCGGCGATTACCCGTACGTTGGCGGTGTAAGACAGATTTGCCCCCAGGGGCCGGTATTCGTGGTCCTGCAGGAACCGCAGCAGGATGACCTGCCCGCGTGAACTCATGGCTTCGATCTCGTCGAGAAATAAAGTGCCGCCATCTGCCTGGGCAATCAAGCCCTGACAGGACTCGCGGGCGTCGGTGTAAGCACCGCGCGTGTGACCAAACAGCTCGTTCTCGACTAACGCGTCCGGAATGGCGCCGCAGTTGACGGGTATGAATGGCGCGTTTCTTCGCGAGCCAAGGTAGTGGATCGCGCGCGCAATCACTTCTTTCCCAGAACCCGTTTCGCCATAGATCAGAACCGCGGCGTCGCACGAGGAGATGCGCTCGACCAAGCGAAGCAGCTCAAAAAACGCGGGGGACTGACCGAGGAGGTTCAGCTGCGCGAGATCTGAGCGGGGACAATTTGCCAACCTATTGTTGGAAGGGTTTTCTATGCGATTCATTCACTCCCCTCCGTAGAAGAATCACTGAGCACGTTTGGAGAGGCTCATGGCTACCATGCATCGAGATAGTCAGGGGTTTCCGAGCTCGGCAGCAAAGTGATGAAACATAAGCGTCCGGCGGCACAGGCGATAGGTCCGGACTTCAAAACCGGCCCGGCAGCTTGAAAATGGATCAGGACGTATGTCCCACAGGCGCCGGCGTTCGGACGCCTCCGGAAACGCGAAGTTGACGCTGAACGTGAGGCGCCGCGCGAAGGCGTCGTCGAGGTTCTGCTTCATGTTCGTGGCGAGGATCGCGAGGCCGTCGAACTGCTCCATCTTCTGCAGCAGGTACGCGATCTCGATGTTGGCGTAGCGGTCGTGCGCGTCCTTCACCTCGGAGCGCTTGCCGAACAGAGCGTCGGCCTCGTCGAAGAACAGCACCGCGTTAGCGTACTCGGCGGCCGCGAACACGCGGTCGAGGTTCTTCTCGGTCTCGCCGATGTACTTGCTCACGATGGCTGACAGATCGATGCGGAACAGGTCATAGCCGAGCTCGCGGGCGATGACTTCGGCGGCGAGCGTCTTGCCCGTTCCCGAGGGCCCGGCGAACAGCGCGGTCACGCCCGTATTGCGCGCGTGCACGCAATCCCGCGTCCATTCGCGCCGCACTGCTTCGCGCGTCGCAACCCGCGCGCAGATCTCGCGCAACTGCGTCTCGGCTTCCGGCATGGCGATCAGCTCGCCGAACGTGGCTTGCGGAGTGATGCGTTGCGCGAGCCGGGCGAGCTCATCGCCGCACAGCGCGCGTGCCGCAGCGGAGAGTTGCTCACCGGTGACGCGCCCTGCTTCGCCGCCGGAAAGCGCTACGCGGGTATCCGATACGGCCTGCTCGATCTGAGCCGCGCTAAGGCGAAAGCGCGTGGCGATGCGCTCGACATCCTCGCCATCGGCTTCCACGCCGTTTCTGGAGAGCGATGAACGCCAGGCCGCGAGCCGCATCGCTTGCGACGGGAACCCCATCGATACTTGCCGCGCGCGCAGCGACGCGGAGTGCATCTGGCCGAGTGGCGCGTTCAGGGAGACAACGAACCACGAGCGTGCGGCGGCAAGCGTCTCGGCCATCGCCCGAGGCAGCTGCGGGTCGCGCTGCCCGAGATGCGCGATCCCATGGATGTAGAGAAGCGCTTCCAGCAGCCCACTGGCCATCCGCGCACGGTCGAGCGTGTCACGGACTTCCACTGGGTTGGCCGTCTCGCGCAAGTCGACGATGAGCATGCGCAGGCCAAGGTCATGCGCCAGGCCCGCAGCGAGCGCGAGCTTGCCCGAGCCGTTGGGTCCCGCCAGCACCAGGCGGAGGCTGCCTTTACCGGCGACGGCGCCGCGCGCCATATTCTTCACGACATCGACAATCGATGGCTCGATACACATCTCGTCGATCCCGCGACCTCCCGCGGAGACGAGCCGCGCAAAGCGCGCGAGCTGGGGGTCGAGCCCGTCCCGGCCCAAAATGAAATTGCACCACAGGCCATCGAGCGCCAGCCCACGCGCGAGCATCGGCGCTTCGGAGGGCGCACGCCACTCGAGGACGTTGAACCTCATCAGCGGCGATTGCGGATTGAATCGCGCGAGCAACGCGGCGCGTTGCGCCACGTCGGCGCACAGCAGGCCCGCGACCAGATCCATGCTCGGTCTCTTGCGCGTTATGTCGTCCTGCAGATAGCCGTAGATTCGCTCGTAGCGCAGGTCCACGTCGGGCGCGAGGGCCAGTACAACGATCGTGAGGTCGGTGTCGTTGAGACGCAGCCACTTGGCCATGTGCGCGAGCTTCGGCGACATGCGCGCGAGGGCGCCAATCAGCTCAGCAGCGCCCGCACCATCATCGCCCAACGACAAGTGTGGTGATTGCGACAGAACCGCCCTGACGTCGTCGACGCCGAGATGCATGCCGCGCCACGGATCGAGCAGCGAAGCCGGCCCGAGCCGCTGCGCCTGCCGCTCCACGGCGAGCGCAAGCAACCGGTCGAGCGCCACGAACACGTCGTCCATTAATGTCTCGTCATCCGGTTGCGGCGATCGACCGTCTGGAGCCGGGCCTCGGATGCGATGCACCGGAAACGCAGCCGTCCATCGGCGGCCACCGTGGATTCCACGAGGCCGTTGTGCTGCATCCAGTCGAGAGCCTTCATCAATTTATCCAACGATGTCGGTTGCTTGAGCAGCCACCATCGGCTGATCCCTTCGGGCGCATCACACGCGAGCGGATTTGCTTGGAGGTATTTCGCCAGCGCGCAAACCAGCGCGACTACTTCGGGGTCGTCGTT
>Ga0137392_10001078_pt1 | contig 15367 bp, 10 predicted proteins | sample 15con2h34AmetaG_FD_101394 | JGI IMG/M metagenome (GOLD analysis project Ga0137392, IMG submission 101394) | Vadose zone soil microbial communities from Angelo Coast Range Reserve, California, USA - 15con2h3.4A metaG | ecosystem: Environmental > Terrestrial > Soil > Vadose zone > Saprolite... | reverse complement strand
TTCCGAATGAAGTCGGCGGTGTGGAACCGATGATCCCGAAGGTCTTGCTTGCCAATCAGATCGTAAATCTTGCGTGAGGTGAGCTTGAAGACGTAGGTCTTATGACCGTACTGGGTTGCTTGCGCATGATGCTGAGTCAGCAGTTTGGTCGTAAACCGATGAACAACACAGCCCTTGGTTTGGTGGGTGAAGCTGAGGAATTGGTGGCGTGTGAAGTATCCTGAATGGATAGCGGCCAGGTAAAGAAAATGAGCCTCTTGCTCGTTGTAGCCAAATTCTTGCAACCTGTCGAGGTGATCCTGATGTGGGTCGAGGCCAGGTTTGGCGTCCATCCGCTACCTCCTCGGTACGCTTAAATTGCTCGATGCGTCCTGCCATAGATATATATGTGTTTGGAGCAGCATATTGTGCGGACCCGTTCCAGCCGAGGAGATTGAAAAATTCCTTCACATGGAAAGGCCGCATCTTCAACAAGGAAGAGCACCAACGGTAGTCAAAACCTCAATTTATTTTTACCCTTTGTTTACCCCTTGCTGCAAAGTTGCAAAATTCCTGTCCGTGCTCCATGGGAGGGGCGATGGGGAGACGTGTGAAGCATACTGCAATTCAGTTTCTGACCGTCTTAGACACTCAAAGGGTTGCGGTAATCATGGTTGGTGGCGGCATCTTGCGTACTTGGCATGACGTATTTCTCCTTTCTATTTCTATTTTGGCTCCAGAAATTCAGTAAATGCGGTCAGCACCCACTTGGTGTGTGGGTGCTGAAGGAGGTCGCGATGGTTTTGGGATTATGCAGCCGCGGCCACTGCAACAGGCTCAGGGGCAATAGCCCCCCGCGAATCACGGCAGCGGTTTGCTGGACGGCTTCCAAGCTCTCGCGGTTGGCGTCGCCATTCCAGAGAGCGATGTAGTCGGAAAAGGCGCTGCCGGTTTTGAGGCCAATGGCTTGGCAGTGCAATCGCATTATCACCAACAACCGGATAATCTCCGAGTTGCCGACCACACGGGAGTCATGTCGTTGCGACTCGAATTTAGATGCGGAATCCCGGTAGTTACGCGGATGCCCGGGTTAAAGGGGGAATGCCTGCTGAGTTACAACTATAATGACTTACGCGGAATGCTGTCACCTCTGGCACTAACCTCGCCCCTATGAAATTCAATCCTCTTGGCGCAGGCGAAATAGTTTGCGGAGCGCGCCACCAAAGATCTGCAGGACTAGTGTTTCTGAACTCGATCGAGTTCGGCCACCAACGACTCTAGCTCGTGCTTCTCATAAGGATCGGCATCTTTCCGGTTAAAGATCAGGGTCACAGTCTGAAGGTATTTGCGCGCACTGGCGTAATCCTTCCGCCGATATGCGATTTCCGCCTGCAGCAATGTCACGCCAGCCCCCCAATCCTGATCGCCGGCAAGCTGGGCTACGGCCGGAATATCAATTTGTTCCAGCAGCTTGCTGGCTTCGTCCACCTGCCCTAGGCCAATCAGGCAGGTTGCCAGGGTGGAGGCGACTCCGCCGGTGAGGCCTGCGCGCGGCCCGAATGCTTTGGTGGATGCTTCATACGCTTTACGTGAGTTTGATTCGCCTACGCCATAGTGGCCCGAACGGCACATTGCTAGCGAGGCATCGGAGAGTGTGGCGACTGCAAAGAACGAAAGTGGGCCCTGCTTGCGGATAGCGAGGTCATGGATCGCCAGGTCGTCACGGATCGCATCATTCCACATGCCGAGACTGCCTTCGGACTGCGCGCGCGTGGTCAGAAGCTGCATAGTGAGTTCGTGGTCGGGTCCCAAGCGAGAGACAAACTCCGGATAGATGGTATTGGCTTCTTTAACCGCTTCCGCATGCTTGTTCTGAATCATGTAGGCTTGCGCCAGGTTGAGGCGGACGCGCAGTACGTTGGGGCTCTCAGGCCCAGTCACGCGCGTGAAGTCGCCGATGAGCTCCCTAAACGACCGCTCCGCCTTGGCTCCTTCACCCAAGCGAATGTACGAGAATCCAAGCCGCTGCTTGAATGTGAGGCGAGCACTCTCATCGAATGCAGGAAGCATCTCCGCGCGTTCGACTGCAGCCTGGAAATTCTCCGCTGCCGACTTAGCATTGTTGTCAATCAGGGCGATCATTCCTCGCGCTGAAGACAACCACACCGGCAAATCCGGTCGCGGCCTGGGAAGTTTGGCTATCAGTGCCTCCTGCTGGGCGAGGATGGACTTCGCGAGTGACAGCGAATCCTTTTCATAACTTCGCGATTCAAGCGTAGCGCGCTGCAGGTTGACGATGATCGCGTCCTGGGACATCTCGCCATCCACTTGTTTGAAGAGTGTGGCGGCATGGTCATATTCCTGGCGCGCGTCAGAATAATTGGTGCGGTTATCGAGTGCCCGCGCGATGGTCTGATGCAGACGCGCAGCGACCAGCGGTTCGTCTTTAAACTGGCGATCGATGCTGGGCGAAGCTTGCTTGATTGCCTCTATAAGCGACTCACTGGATTTGCCGCTTAAGAACGGGTTGCTGCGTCCGAGAAGATCATCGGAGAGAAACTGGTTGATGGAGCTGGCGATTGCAGTCTGGCGATTGGCATGATCACGTTCCCGAGCCGCCTTCCGGTACAGTGTGAGGCTTAAGCCCAGTCCGACTACCAAGGCAATAACTGCGAACACGACCCAGGGACGGCGAGCGCGAGCTTCGGCCAGCTTGCGTTCCGCAATTTGGGCACGCTGCGTGGCATTCTCTAATTCGTCACGCTTGACCCGACGCCTATCCAGGGTAAGCAGGCGTTCTGCCAATTCTGCCGCGCTGCTCAATCGTTTAGCAGGATCGCCACAAGCGGCATCGGCTATATCCTCCCGAAGCAGCGGGTCTTGGATTTCGGCTTCCCACCCCGGCGCGAGCGGCTTGCGGCAATCACCGACAATTAACTGGTAGAGCATCACCCCGAGCGCGTACACGTCAGCGGATGCGCTGGGAGATTGGCCCGCCAAAACTTCTGGAGCCAGATACATCAAGGTCCCGCTCAGCGACCCGGTTTCAAGTGCCGCGGTCTGAGTAAATCCTAGATTGGTGATACCCAGGGCATGAAGGCGCGAGGGATCGAAAAGTGAAGCGCTGCCAAAGTCCGCGATTTTGATTTGCCAGCCGCCGCTTGCGCCGGGCACGACCAGGATGTTCGCCGGTTTCAGATCTTTGTGCAGCACGCCAATGCTGTGCGCGGCGGAAAGAGCCTGGGCGACATCGATAAGAAGATGCAGCCGCGCATCAAGCGAGACCTTGATTAAACCACCCTGCGCCTCCGCCCATTCCGCGAGGTTCGGGCCGGCGTATTCGCTTTCCAGGAAAAATGGGGAGGTCTTGAAATTCCATTCCAGGATGCGGACAAATTCTGGCCGATCACCGAGTGATTCTCTCAGGAAGCGAGAAATTGTGATCTCGCGCTTCAGTCCTTTTAGGCGCACGCCATCGGCCGCGAACTTGAACACGCGTTGTTCGCGAGTCTTGGGGTTTTCGCCTAGCCACACTTCGCTCGATCCGGAGACTTCCAGCGCGCGAGAAAGCCGCCACTGTTCCCTTCCCGGGACCGGGTCACCGGCTCTAAATCCAAGCTCGGGTCCTGCGGCGGCTGCGACCGTCTTGCAATAGACCGGCACGGCCAGCCGGTAACCCACGCGCGGGACAGTGACGATGGCGGGGTGGTCTTCGTCCCCCATTGCTTTGCGAAGTTTCGAAACTGCCGTCGCTAGGGAGCCGTCCACTACCATCACGTCCGGCCAGACGGTTTCGAGCAATTCTTCCTTGGTCACTACCTCGCCGGCGTGCAAAAGAAGCTGAAGAAGTATGTCGAGCGGCTTCGATTCCAGGTCTGCGGCCTTGCCCCTGACCCGCAATTCCCTGCGCAGTTCGTCAAATTCATAATCTGCAAAACGCCAGAGGCGGCCCGATGTCTCTTCCACCTCTCCCAATGATCCTTTGTAATTCACAACTTAGCCCCTCTTTAGAGTTCTTAAGAAATCCGTCAGGACAAAATGCAGGCGGGTCGTGCAGGCTTGCCCCATCGCGCCTGCTTCAAATAGCGCCAACATTCTGACACAACTGGCGCGCCAGGGATAGAGATGGCTTCATTCGTGACATTTGCCGTTATTCGGGGTACAGACCCACAGAAACAACCCCGGCTTCACCAGGGAGAAACTCCCACTGGAGGAAACATGACAAAGCGAGGCAAAGTGCTCCGCGACACAAGTGCGGGACCAGGGCTGATCTCAATCGACGGCCAGCACCACCAGTTTTCTCTGGAAGGTGTGTGGAGGTCGGATGCGCCCCCGGTTCCAGGAATGGCGGTACAGGTTGAATTCGCGAAGGACGGCAGTATCGCCGCGATCACAGCGGTCTCGGATTCGCAGATTGCTAAGGAGCAAGCTGAAGCGGTGGTGCAGGCAGCGCGAGAGAAGGGCAAGGTGTTGGCTTCAAATGCGGTAGCCAAGTTCGGGCTACCGACATTAGTAGCGACCGGGTTGCTGATTATCGGGTGGTTCTTCTTGAGCGCTGCCTCCGTTCAGAGCTTGTTGGGAAAGATGGATTTTACTTTCTGGCAACTGCTGGGCTATCTGAACTCCAGCAGCGCGTTCGACACAGCGATGCAAGGACGCAGCGGCCCCAGCGCCGGCTTCTATGGCTTCCTTGCCATCGTCGCGCTGGCCGGGCCGTTCATTCCTTACTTCTGGAAAGACAAACGCGCGGGCTTGGGCGGACTGCTTCCCCTGCTGTTCATGTTGATGGTTTGGATCATGTTGCGCGGCAGTATCAACAGCAGTCTGGGAGGCGACGTCAACGGGCCTCTTGGTGACATGGCGAGGCAGATGCGCGAAGAGGCGATGAAGGCGGTCTCGATTGGCTTGGGCAGTTACGTGTCCGGACTGATGAGCCTTTATTTCGCAGGCGTGGGCGTGAAGAAGTTTCTGCTGGCGCGCGGGCTTGAAGTCGAAGCGCCAGAAAGGTCGAAGCACGCAGTGGCTTGAACTCTCTGCTAGAGACGCAGCTTGCGGCGTCTTGCAAATGAGGAAGAAAAATCGCGTTGGACATCTGGTTGAACATCTGGCGGTATGGCCTTAACGGGACGCCGTCACAAATGGAGGATTGAAATGCGCCACTCAAATCTAAGAAGTATTCTCTGGCTCGCGGTTCTGGCAGCTCTGATCGCAACCCTCTCTCAAACCACTCTGGCACAAATAATGGACTCTTCAACCGCGGCCCAGGCTCCAGCGACCGCTCAGGCTGCAGCAAACGCCCAGGCTCCATCGGCTGCTGAGCCGCCACAGATTTGCGGAAATCAGCAACTCTGTCAGGAGACGGCCGATTTCGCTGCCACGATCACTGCCTTTCGCACTAGCACGAACGCTAGTAACTACAAGATCGTCGATACGACGGTCCGATTCCAAAATAAGACAAATCAGCAACTGGTGCTGGGTTATGTGAACCAGTCCGGACTTGCAACCGATGATCGTGGCAACCGGTCGGTGCCCTGGGGCCCGAACGCCTACCGCGGGATTGGTTTGGTCGCGGGCACTAACTTTGATCCGAAGTTTACAGTTCGTCCAGGGGGCTGGGCGGACGCGCAGTTCGAGCTGGTGCTGCAGGGTTGGCCTCCTGTCATTGGCTTCAACTACATCCTCGATTTAACGGTGGCGGAGATTAATACATTTGAAGGCAATCAGCACACCCTGGGTAGCGAGTTCCCGCTTCACTTTCAGGGACTGGCTAATGGAGTGGGAGCGGCTTCGCCGATGTTCGCACCGGGATCTGCCGCAGGATCAGGATCTGCGGCGGCATTCGGTTCTCCCGGAGGGATGGGCTCGGCGACGAGTGCGATGTCCAATCCGTGCGCCGCAGTCGGAGCTCTCGGACAGGGCGGAGGGCAAGCGGCTAATACAGTCGCCAATGCTGCCAATGCGATTTCCAGTCTGGGATCGATGTTCCATCACAAGAAGACGCAGAATGCCGGGCAAACGGCAGCGAACACAGCGGGATGCGATCCGAACGCGGCTGCTGCGATGCCGGGATCGGCAACCTCCTCGGCACTACCAATTCCAGTCGCAGTGCAGGAGGCCGTACCAGCGGCAGTTGCGGCGAAGGCGACTCAGGTCCAGGCGTTGAAGCCAGTCACGAATGTGGCGGCTCCGGCTACTACTCCTGCAGCAGGCACTACGCCGGTTCAAGGTGGGATCGTAAATGCAGCGACCAAGAACGCAGTGACGGCTCCGCCGGCGGCATCGGCACACTGGGCGACTAGCACAACTCAAAAACCAAATCCCACGCCGGCTGTGAAGCCCGCAGCGCCTGCGACTACGGCGAAACCGGCTCCGGCAAGACCAAACGCGAAAACGCAAGCTCCGAAACAGAACACAGCAGTCGACCAAAAGTGATCAATGAGTTATCAGGCCGGCGCTCGAGATAAAGCCACGGGCGCCGTCCAGAAATTTAGGCATGCTGATGAAGCCAAGGCGGGATACAATCGCTGACAATTTCGCGACAAGATCCAGCGGCGTAGTTCGCGCCAAACGCCGCTGCGATTGGGGGTTGAAATGCGCCACTCAGATGTAAGAAGCATCCTCTCGTTCGCCGTTCTGGCAATCGCGATTGGAACCGTTGCAGGAACGGCATCTGCCCAGAGCACTCCGAAGAAGCCGAGCATCTGGCAGCAAATGAAAGATGCTGCCAAGCAGGCGGGGCAGCAGGGGCAGACTCAACAACAACCGCAGCAGCCAGGGCAAACTCCGGCTCAGCAGCGTCCCAGACCTGGGCAGCAACCGGCTTCAGGCCGCAGTGAGGGCGGAAGTCAGATTAATGACTCTGGCCCATTCAAGCCGCCTGCCGGAACCAAGATCGAAGAGAAGATGCTTGCGCCCCTGCAGGAACGCGCGCAGTTTGAAGTCAGCCCGCATGGGGTCCACGTGGCAACAACCGAGAATGCTGGCAGCCGGGCAGTGGTCTATTACGACGGTGAGGTCGGACCGAAATTCGACGAGATCATCACGCAGTCGACGGGGACGGGAACGCACGTTTCTTTTAGTCCGGATGGAGAGCATTACGCGTACTGCGCTCGCGCCGGTGATCAGTACGTTGTGATGGTGGACGGAAAGGAACTGGCACGGAGCTCAGAAGCGAACTCGGGCCGCTTTGACGGCGAAAGCTGTCATCTCGGTTTTACGTCCAATAGCAAGCACGTGTTCTGGACCAGCAGGGTGCTGATAGATACTCAGCGCGGAAAAAACTTCACGCGATTCTGGTTCGATGGCAAGCCCAGTCCCACCGGAAGTGCCGGTGGAGTTTCTTTTAGCCCCGACGGCGAGCACTACGCATACATCCTCACGATCAGCGATCCTCATCAAGACCGATTTGCGCTCGTGATAGATGGAAAGATCGCGCCATACCTCGCAGGCACTCCGCAATGGACCGGCGACAGCAAGCACTTGTACACGCAGCAGCAGCAACACGTTGCAACGGAAAACGGCACGGCCACCGACCTGCTGCTGGACGGCAGGCCAATCGCTAGAGCCTTTAACTTTCAGCTCCACACGGCTCCAACCGGAGAGATGACCGTTGCCATCGTGAGCGGCGGGTCACGGTCCGCCCCAATAACTTTCCTGGCCGTCAACGGAAAACGCGTTCCGGGTACCGAGATTGGTGCACCGGGAGGATTTGATGAAGTTGTGTTTAGTCCCGACGGCAAGCACTACGCTGCGCTGTGCCGTCGCACCCAGACCAAGCTGCTCATCGTGGATGGCAAGAAGCAAACCGAATATCAGGAGATCAAGCATGTAACGTTCACGGCTGACTCCTCGAAAGTTGTGTATGTAGCCGCGGCCAACAATAAGAGCTTCGTGGTACTTGGAGATCAGGAGTCGGATGCGTATGGCTTCACAAGTCTCGCGACTGAACTCTTAATCGCGCCTGTAGGCAATCGTGTAGGCGCTCTTGTTTCGGACGACAACTACTCGCGGCTGTTGTATCTGGATGGCAAAACCATACGGACGGGGCTCAAAGGCATCTCGCAATTGCAGTTCACCTCCGACGGAACCCACTATGCCTATGTCGCGCTCGACTCCGGAAATGGCACTCGTCTGGCGATCGATGGCGTGGCGCAGCCGGCGTCGAACTTTGGTGCAACATCTCAGGCGATTTACGCTAAATACACCCTCAGCCCGGATGGCAGACACGTCGCCCACTTTGGCTATCCGCCACAGCCTACGGGAAACGACGAGCACGGCCTGTTTTTGGATGGTAAGTATAGGCCGATCAATCATGGGATGAATACCACTTTCCTGACGTTCTCTCCAGACAACAAGCACCTGGTGTGGTTTCAAGCGGTGCCCTCAAAGAATGAATTCCGCGTAATGGTAGATGGCAAGCCAGTCGCGCAGACGGAACCCGTGGCAACCCTGGGAATCAACAACGATGTAATAAAGTGGTTCGACTTTCTGCCCGATGGGACGTTGCTTGTGCTCGGACAAGATGAAAACTCGCTGAAGCGGATCAGCATTACGCCGCCACCGGAATCGAGTTTCGCGACGATGCTCGGCGGGGGAACGACAGTGGCGCGCGGAAGCAACTAGAACATAGGGGCGGGTGTCCTCACCCGCCTGGTCGCGGTCGCGCGGCAATTGCGAGCGTAGCCGCAACGGAAGAGGCCGCCTGACCGTACGTGAGTCTTTTGACGAAAACTACAACATCTCTAATAGAAAGAGAAACTCATGAAAAACAAATTCACGTATCGAATGCACTCGCGATTGCAATTCTTGGCACACTGGCTACAGCCCTAGGCTGCAGCGGCAAAGTCGCAGGCAACACCTACGAAGACAACGGTGGCGTGGTGAAGATTGAGTTCAAGTCTGGCGGCAAGGCGTATGTTTCGACCGGGCCGGTAACCAACACTTGCAGCTACGAAGAAAGCGGAAAGACCGTGACCTTACTGTGTGAGGGAGACAAAAGTGTTTTTACGGTTGATGACGATGGAGATCTGAACGGCCCTCCGGGTGGATTTCTGACGCGATTGACGAAGAAGAAATAGAGCAACCGGAGGCATCGGGCTTTTGCCAGGTACGGTCACAAAGCTTTTAACCACAAAGGTCGCAGAGATCAATTGGCGTCAGGCTTCAGGATTCAGGCCTCCGGCTCAAGGCTTCGAACAGGACGCAACCGGTTTTCTTTGCGCGCTTTGCGAATCCTTGGCGAACTTTGCGGTTAAGAGCTTTTGAAGGGGACTCGATATGAAGATCCATTTCACGCCTGTTTTGCTCTTGGGTATCGTTAGTGCAGCTCTTGCCGCCAGCGCACAGCAGGCACCTCCATTGCGGCTCAACGTGCCTTACAACTGTCCCGGGAACATGATCGTTGTAGTGAAGCACTGCGAAAAGAGGGGCGAGGCCGAAGTCTGTTCCCTCGTCAAAGGTGCACCGAACGGGCCGATGGGCGATGAGATTTCTATGCCCAAGGCGCAGGCAGCGGCTCTGGGATTGATATGCACGCAGGGCGGTCCAGCTCAGGCGGGGACCACACCGGCGGCCAGTTCCGACTACACCAACGATCTGCCCTCAGTCGAGCGCGTGAAGGCGGAGATCAAGGGCTCGGATCCGACGGACGCGCTCGCGCGCCAAGTCGCGGTCTTCACCTATCTGGTGTCGTATATCGACCGCATCAAGTACAACCGCACCGTGGACGGCGCTTTCACGCCCGGCGAGCAGAAAATGATGGGGGCCTACAGGTTGGCCGCCTACCAGATGTCGCAGGATTACGCGAAGACTCACAGTCCAACCGAAGCGCAGGCCTTTGAGCGTCTTCATGGCCAGTACGAGATGAACAGCGCTTTCTACAAGGACTGGACGAAGCGACTGATCGGCCCGCAGTCCGCGGCTGCCTACAAAGGCGCGGAGGGTGACTTGGCCGCCTCCGGGCAGAGACACTACGAAAAAGAAATGGCTGATTACAAGCGGGACAGTGCGGCGCAGCAGGCAGCCGACAAGCAGATATCGGGAACTCAAGGACTCTCAAACGACCCGACCGCCGTTGCCACACGTCGTTGTCTGGAACTTGGCGGCTCCAACGCCGGGTGCATGGGCAAAGGCCTGACCTCCGGCTTCATGGACTTAATCGGCTTTGGAGCCAAAGCCCAGGAAGAATTCATAGGACCGGGCAGGGCCGGCGTAGTCCTCAGCGGGGTCTACAAAAACCCCGCCGTTGTTACTACACTCGGCTTTGGCGAAAATGGAGTTTTCATTAATAGCTGCGGCAAGCTCGTCGACGACCACCACAGCTACACCATCGACAAGCGGCCGGGCTCGACCAGGGTCACGATCGATAACACACCTAGCCCGATCGTGTTGACGATGCGCCCAGACGGCGAATTGATTGGTCCCGGCTTGGTCGACGTAAAAGGCCTCATCATCACTGGTTATCACACCGTCACCACTACCCAGATGATCAACGGCTTTCGCGCCGCACCGGACCAATGCAACGGCCCGTGCCAGACCGTCAGTCAAGTGCCCGATTATTCACCCGCCGTGGCGCGCTGTGCCATTGGATCGCTCGCCATGCCTCCTGCTCCCAAACCCGCGCCCGCTGGGGCAAAGCCTGCCGACAACTCGGGCCTGACTAGCTTAATTACCGGTGTGGCTGACATGATGGCTCCCGGCGGTGGCGCCGCCCTCGGCGCCGGCGTTGGCCTGCGCATGACCGGAAAGTACAGTGACGGCAGACTTCTGCTCGACTTCGGCGGAAACTCGCTCGTCATCGATTGTGGCCAGGCCCACGTCCGCCAGCCTTACACAGTAGATAACACGCCGGACGCGCTGCTTGTTCACGTTCAGAACTCCGGCGGCCCTTTCACCCTCGCGCTGCAGCCGGACAACTCTTTGCGCGGTGGTGGAAGTACCACGGTCAACGGGCGACTGGTCACCGGAATGAACGGCGACGATGTCGCGTTCGCGCAACACAGCGAAACTTGCGATGTGGGCACCTTCCGGCCGAATACCGGCGCAACACCCGCAACCTCCGTCGCCACCTCCGCGGCCACGCCCGCGCCGGCTGTGCCTGCGTCTGGTGCAGCGGCTACGGGTGGCGCGAGCATGAGGCTCGCGATCAGTTCGTCGTTTCCCGGCGGCGCTAACCCGCTTGCCGGGAAAGGGGTCACCCTGATGACTGAGCGATTTGATACGGTGCTCCGCAAGATCGGAGCGCCAATAGCAGCCAACCAAACCCCTGGGAGGGCCGCTATAGAATACGCAGCCAACTGCCTTCCTCCCAAGAGCTGCCCGAGTTATGCATCTGCGATGCACCCGTACTATGTGGGCAAGGGCACCTTCGACAGCTCGGGCAAAATCGTTCTTACCGTGCCAGTCCCGGAGGGCACTTATTTCGTATTCTGCTCTGCCGTGGGTCCCGACGGTCCGCTCATCTGGGATGTTCCAACAACGCTGAAAGCCGGGGACAATACTGTTACGCTCAGCGCCGGAAATGCCGAACTGATCCACTAACTCGCGAACTGGGAAATGCGGCCAAAACTAAGCAGATGCCCCGTCCTGCCCTCGCCCAGCATATTTTTCGACGGAACCGAACTTTAACTACCTTAAACCGCTCTTTCAAACATGCACGCCCCATCGCATCCGAAGGACCTTTCGCCCTCCGACCAGACTCTTCTTGTCCTCCTCTCCCAGGCCGGCGACCGGGCTGCCCTGGAACAGCTCCTCCGTAACAGCCATGCGCCGCTGCGCCGCTACATCACCCGCTTGGCTGGCGCCGATCTCGCCGACGACATTCTCCAGGAGACTTCAATCCAAATTTTCCGTAAGCTCCCTTTCTTGCGCGAGCCCGCTGTCAGCCACCTCAAACGCGCCCACCGCTGGCAACCCCTCGACGATTCTCCACTCGGAGCCTTCACTCCCAATCCCGACCTTGGCGGGCCACCCGATGCCGCCTTCTTCTCTCTTCTCGACCACGTCTCGCCCGCCAGCCGAGCAGTCCTCCTTCTTCACTAGCAGCACGATCTTTCGCTCGAGGAAACCGCAGCTATTCTCGACATTCCTGTCGGCACCGCCAAGTCACGTCTCCACTATGGAGTCGCGACACTTCGCAAACACCTCACTCTCGAAAGGAAACCAGTATGAGTCCCGAATTCCAACAGCCCAACTCCGAAAATACGAACGCCGAAATCACCTTCGTCCAACAGGCCCTTGCAGCCGCAGACAGGTCGGAACGCCTCTCTCGAATCATCGTCGTCGTGCTTGGCATTCTCGCCGTCGTCGCCTTCATCTGGATGCACATCCACATGTTCCCGCCAGAAACTCTGGGTGGGCTATTGCATTCGTTGCTTCGCGTCGATCTCTTCTTCCTTGTCGTTATTTTCGCCCTCACTATGTATCTTCGGCATGCCATCAATGAAAACACCCGCATCATCCTTCGGGCGCTTGCCAACACGCGCAACCTGTCAATTTCCTTCAGGATTTCGTCGGCCCATCCAATCTGCAGAAATTGGGAAGAAGTCATCGGCAGAACTCGCAGAGGAAATAGCAAAGAGGCTTTCCAAGCATCACGTTGCCTACGAAACGGCGTTTGGACGCGCCAGCTAAACGCGCTACGAAGCCGTAACGAGACCGTCTAGCCGGTCCTGAATCTGCGCTCTATCTGCGCTCTGTTTGTTGGATTATCACTGCTTTTCATGGCCTTAGGTGTCATCCGCTGGCCTGCATAGTGTTGAAACTACGTTTAAGTGTTGATTCAAATCCTACAGCGCCCACCACTTAAATTACGGAGACAACTGCGATTCCTGGCGGCGTTCATCGAGGATGGGAAGTCGTTACACTGCCTGCCTTCTCTTCGAGTTCCGCCCAGCGTGCGTACAGGGCTTCCAGATTTTTTTGCGCCGCTTCCATCTCGGCATGGGCAGCAACTAGCCTGGCACCGTCACTGGCAATCGCCGGATTTTCCAGTTCTGCCCGTTTGCTTTGCAACACCTGCTCGGCGTCGGCAATGCGTTGCTCGATGCCGGCATATTCCCGTGCTTCCAGGTACGAGAGCTTCTTCTTCGCCAGCAGTGAAGAATCGGGGGAACTGGGAACCAGCGGGGTCGAGCCCTGCGTTGTGATTGCCTTTGGCCCCGGCTTGCGCTCGGCCTGCCAGGATTCCCACTGTGCGTAGTCGGCAAAGCTTTCCGCGCTGCCCTGACCATCGAGGCCCAACACGATGTTCGACACGCGATCCAGCATGTAACGATCATGCGTCACCAGCACCAGGGAACCGCGAAACTCCAGCAGTCCCTGCTCCAGAATTTCCAGCGTTGGAATGTCGAGGTCGTTGGTGGGCTCATCCAGCAACAGAACATCGGCAGGCTGCAGCATGAGCTGAGCGATCAGTACGCGGGCGCGTTCGCCTCCGGAAAGCCGCTCGACGGGTTGGCTGAGCTGTTCGCCAGTGAACAGGAATTTCGCCGCCCACAACGCCACGTGAATCACGCGATCCTGATAGACGACTGAATCTCCATCCGGAGCCAGCGCACGGCGCAGAGTCATGTTCGTATCCAGCCGCCGGCTCTGGTCAAAATACACAATGCGCAACCAGTCGGCACGATGAATTTCTCCGCCCGTGGGTGTCCATTCTCCGCGCAACAGTCGCAGCAGACTGGTCTTGCCGCTACCGTTCGGTCCCACTAACCCGACCCGCATGCCGGCGGTGATGATGAAGTTAAGCCGCTCGAATAACGTCCGATTCCCGATTTCACAGGTGACGTTCTGAAGTTCGATCAGGCGCTTGGTCTTGCGATCGCTCGCCGAGAAATCAATTTGCGCAGTGTCGCTGCGGGTCCTGGCGTTCAAGTCGGCAAGTTCGCTCATGTGCTCGCCGGCTTTATCAATGCGCGCCTTGGACTTTCTGGTGCGGGCTTTCGCTCCTCGGCGCAGCCACTCGATTTCGGAATGCACCAGATTTTCCAAAGCTTCCTGACGCTTCGACTGGGCATGGAGGAATTCTTCTTTCTTTTCTAGGAATGCGCTGTATTTTCCACGCACCCGCAGCAACCCATCGGGATACACGCGGCTGAGTTCCGCCACCTCTGTGGCGACATTTTCCAGAAAATAGCGGTCGTGACTTACCACCACGCAGGCGAAGGCTGCGTCCTCCAGCAGAGCTTCGAGCCATTCAATGCCGGCAAGATCCAGATGATTGGTAGGTTCGTCGAGCAGCAGGACATCCGGTGCCTGAACCAGCGCCTCCACAATGGCAAGGCGTTTCTGCCAGCCTCCAGACAACGCAGAGGCTTCCGCTTCCAGGTCCTCGAACCCAGCGCGGCCAAGCGTCTCGGCAAAGTGAGCGCCATGTTCCGAGGCGATGTTCTTGGAGCGAACGAGTGCCTTCTCCACTACCGACTGCACGGTTTCCCTGGCCTTGAACTGGGAGTCCTGTTCCACGTAGCTGAGGCGCAAACGCTTGCGGATCGCGACGTTCCCGTCGTCGGGCTTTTCGGTCCCGGCTAGAATCCGCAGCAACGTGGATTTCCCCGAACCATTCGGCCCGATTAAACCAATCCGGCTTGCTTCCGAAACCGTGAAGGACACGTCCTGAAAGAGCGGCTGAGCTCCAAAGGCTTTCGAGATTTTCTGTGCATTGATGATCGGAGGCAACGGCTGCGGGCTCCCAGTTCTTTCCTAAAGGGTACCAGCAAACGCTCGTGGGGCGGCTGCGGACGCAATGAGTCACAGCGCACCTTCCGCAACATGAGTGCCGTCGATGCGATACCCTGCGACCAACCTGCACAGCGCAACCCCAAAACTCTGCCCATCCTGGCGCCTGAATGCCCAAACAGATTATGTCGAGTTCGTTCCAGAACTGACAAAACGTTCAATACGAACCGCTGACTCTTGCCCTATATACGACTTGCGACTAAATGCATTGGCATGGGTCCCCGAGGCAAACTATGCGAAAACTCACTCTCCTGTTTCTGGGAACGCTGATGGCGGCAATTGTGTGGGTGACCCCGGCGGTCATCGCTGGACCCACATCGTCATCAAACGTCGAAAACAGGGCCTCTGGCGGCGGTCACTATCTCGTCGCAGGTTCGCTCGACGTTCAGTTCGCTTTTTCAGCGGTTCAGAATAACGACGGCCACGTTTCAGGAGCGTTTCACGATCGTACTAATGACGGGCTCGGCTTGGTCGATTTCGATGCCGATGTGACCTGTCTTGCGGTGGACCGCGACCTCGGCAGGGCTTGGATCGGTGGACTCATTACTGCCAACCGCTCAACCAGTCCCGACTTCACCGATGCGGTTCATCAACCTGGCCATGACATTTGGTTCCGCGTCCTGGATTCGGGCCAGGAGGCGGACCAGCAAGA
>Ga0137392_10001077_pt1 | contig 15373 bp, 14 predicted proteins | sample 15con2h34AmetaG_FD_101394 | JGI IMG/M metagenome (GOLD analysis project Ga0137392, IMG submission 101394) | Vadose zone soil microbial communities from Angelo Coast Range Reserve, California, USA - 15con2h3.4A metaG | ecosystem: Environmental > Terrestrial > Soil > Vadose zone > Saprolite... | reverse complement strand
GAAGGGGGTTCCGCTTTGAAGTCATGAACTAACCCCTCCACAATACTGGTACGACCTTGGCTTAGTGCGGTGCGGTATTTCAGAAACTCGAGGGTACCGCAGCCGGTCACCATGATTGCCCATATGATTGAAAGTGCCAGGCCAGCCCACGCCAATTTGCGCCATCCGCGCCATTCTGGCCTTCTGTGCTTGAGCCAAAGAAGCCAGGATAGGGTTGACGCTAGGAATAGGAATGAGGGTACCACAAGTTCTAGCCATGGGAACGGCGCAAGCCTGATGTCGTAGACGGTTACGAGTCCTGGAGGCACGCTGACCTCACGAACCTAGGCCAAGCCCGAGAACTGGCAGTCGAAGAACATTGCCCTTCTTACCAAAGACACGATTTCAAGCCTCACATCTGTTCTCGCCGGATTGCCACGGTTAACGCAACTCTCGAATCCTGTTCATTGGATTACTCGGGCAGGAGATCGAGCCTCTCCATGTAGACGTCGACCGCCGCACTCATCGCGGTGATCATCGCGCCAGTCGCTTCAGCGAGAGGCTTCAGTGCCGCCCGATACGCCTCCAACCGTCCCTGCGGCGGCGCGTCCTTCGTCAGAGCCGCGAGCAGGATCGAGGAAGCCAGATGAGGACGCATAAAGTCCTCGGAGTGGATCTCGAATGCGGCCGTCTCACCAGGCACGAAGGCATCGATCGCATCCCCGAGATCCTGCTCGACGTGTGCGCCGATCGTATTGCGCACGTGATCGAACGCCTCCCTGTGCCGATCGAAGCTTCCCTTGGCCGCGAAGAATGCCTGCGCGCGCGGCTTGTCCTCGCGCAACCAGCCCGAGAACGTGGGATCGACTACTAGGCGTTCAAGGAGATACTTCGCGCTGTTTAGCGTGCGGCTGTTCCCGCGCAGGAAATAGAGCCGACGGGGCGCGTCGCCCATCTTTTCGTCCAGCGCCTCGAAACCGTCATCCTTGAGGATGCCGGCTTCTTCATAAATCAGGTCCTGCCAGAGCACGATCAACCTCGCCATCAAGCGGGCGAGCGGCAGATCCTTCGGGAAGAACTTGCTCAGATCTCGGTAGAAGGTGAGCGACCGGGCCACGGATCCTGCCATTAGCACTTCACGGTGGTCGCTTGAAACTGCGCGCGAGCCTGCCAATTTCAATTCCCAAGGGCGGCTGAATTGCGCCATCGCCTGTACGGCTGTTAATGGTAAAACGCCGGCATCGCGCCGGTGAAGGAGGAGCCCGTGTCGTTCTCAAATGGGTTCTTATTAGCCGGGCAAATCCGAATGCGATCGTCGGACCATGGCCGCCCGGGTCGGCGCGCAGGCGCTCAAGCGGTTTTGCACTAACGTGCCATGGAATTTTCTGATTGGTTGAGGAGTGGGACGTAAATAATAAACAGTCCCCCGAACCGACCTGCGACCGGAGGGGGGCTGTACGTCTTTCAATGCCGACTCTGGATGGACCGCGAGACGCGGTTAGTCAATTGCTGTCACCAGCGTCGGGTCCATGCACGCCCAAACATCTCCTCACCGAGCGTCGTGAGGTCTCGCAGTCGCTTAATGAATTCGGAGACTGAGTGTCCGGGAGAGGTAGCACGTACACGTCTCTCAACTTCGACGTAGAACGCCTCGCGATGTTGCCGGCTAGCGAGAAAGAGGAGCGCCACTAGGGCGAACCCTGCTTCGATTTCCTTTTCGCGGGTAAGCGCGACAACGGCATTCACGATTGCTTGAACATCCCATCGCCACGTTAGCGTGGCAGCGACCAACCACCACTGCGCAGCGCTCTTCGGCTCCGTCTGCACACGGTGGGTCGTGTAATTGAACCATGCGAATTCGCAGAGTGGATCGAGACGTAGCGCTTCAGCCAGGCCTTCGTACTGACGATCGAGATTAGTCTGATTGTGCGCATCAACGGCCACCTGGAAGGCATTGCGGATTTCGCGTGGTCCGCTCCCGAACTCTCGAGCAAGAACGGGCGCGATGATGTGCTTGAGCAGCAGTTCCGCATCGAGTTCGCTGTTGATCTTGAACCACTCCGCAAACAGCTCCGACGCCCGCTCAAAGTCGCGCAGGCTAAAATAGACGTCGGCGAGGAGGCCTTTGGGAAGTCGGTCATCCGTCATCTCGGCCGCGTGCTGATAACATGCCCGCGAGAGGCGCGGACAGTTGCGTATGAATAGCGCGCCGCCCATCCCTGACCACCAGCTCGCTTTTTCCAGGTAAACCGAATTGGCCATTGCTGCCTCGCGGTAGTGGTCGACCGCTTCTACTCCCAAACCGGAGTAACGAAGACTCGTAGCTGCATTGTAGTGGAGAAATGCTCGGACCGAGCCGTTCGAGGCTCGCTTGAGTAATCCGTACAGAATCGCACGGTATCGCTGTTCTCCCGCGTAGTGATCGCTGGTCGACTGCGAATGCAGTGCAGCACTACCAGCCTGCGCGGCCATGAACGCCTGTGGGTCGAGGCCACGCTCAAGCAGCACGTCGGCGAGATCGAAGGCAGTATTGTATGCTCCAGCGCGGACGAGAACCCGCCACGGCTCATCGAGGTTCAGCAGGTGCTGCAGCGCGCCGTCTGCTTTACCGTAAGCCTGAATTGTACTTTGGAGCATCCGCTCTGCATCGAAGGCGAGACCGCCGAGCGACACTGCTATCGCAGACACCAGCTGGACAACTGCAGTTGCGTCATCCACCTTCGGCGAACCCGGAAGAAGCGTCGAAAGCTCTACGTCGAGAGACTGGTACCGAAGACGGACCTTCGACCAATCGCCGTTGACCACAATCTGAACCTCGGCCTTGGGATCCCCCAAAAGGACGCGTCCTCCGGTTACGGCGAGGAGAGCTGCCATTGCGTCAGCCACCGCCATGCTCAATGCTGATGTCGGCGATGGCAGCTCAACCCGCAAACGGAGCACCGGCGATCGGGCAGGGCCCCCTCGCATCCGATAAAACTGCCGAACACCCTCCAAAACTATTGCCGCGGAACCTTCGCTTAGAGGCGTTGGCAACTCTACTGTCACCGTCTTTTGAAACCGCCACCAAGAATTCTTTGCGGTGAGTCTTGCGGTGATTCGGTGCGCCCATTCACAGCGGAGCGACCGATTGTTTGATTGGTACAGAACGACGAGGACCGGATGGGGCGCCTCCTGGTAGTGAATTAACCGCGCCGTCTGCAGCTGCACGTTGACGACGTCGGAATCCGTAGCCTTGAGCTGAGCGTAGAATGGAGTGTTTAGTCCCCTTTCGTCCTCAAATGGTTCTACTTGAAAGTCGAGCCCATAGTCGGGGACTTGGTCACGCACGACCCAAGCCGGTGAAAATGCGGCTTTGAACGCCCGGCGCGATTCCTCCTCAACAATGTGCTCACGAGTCCTCATGACTCAGACGTCCCTTCGTCAACCAGCCCACTAAATTGGCGCCTCTTGCCTCCAAATGATCCCACAACCCTGATCCTGCCCGGTCGAATCCGGTAACCCGGGAGGACAGCCGAAGTCGATAACGGCTCGCGCTCTCGCGGGACAGTAGGGGCCAAGAAGGGACACACCCAGATCATTGCTACTTGCGTCGCTTCAGGGCCTCCTGAAGCTGCATCCGGAGCTGCTTGCTTTCATTTTGCGCGTCGTCTCGCTCGCGCGAGACTCGGTCTTTTTCGCGGAGTGCCCGATCCAGTTCGTGCCTGGTGTCCTCGAGCTTAGTTCTAGCCTCCTGGAGTTCAGTTCTGGCTGCCGCCGCGTCCTTGCGACCCGAGATCCAGTCGGGGAACATGAACCCAAGAAAGACACCCGTCAGCGCTAGCACGGTCACGAAAACCTGAAAAATTAGCAACAGCATCGAGGCGAACGCCTGTTTCCGCGCGGTCGAAGCTTCCAGGAGCCGGGCACCCGTCTCGCGGACCTCTTTGCGCCACCCATCAATATTCTCCTGGATCGCCCCAGCTACCCGCGCAGCCTCGTCCAGAATCGCGTCGAACGGGAAGGCGATGGCGTCAATCTGTGGTGGAAGGCCAACGACGATCCCACCGGTTTTCGGGTCGCGTTGCGTAGTGAAGCTCCGCAGTTTCATCCAGAATAATATCGTTCGGTTCCGAGTGATGGAGGAGCAGAACTTCTGGACGCCAGAGAACCATGTCGCGAGGGAAAGTACGTCCGGATTCGGCACGTTCGGATTGGGCGGACGTGAGGTTAAGAGTGCTGCTAGCGGGTCGAGGAACTCTCTCTGACACTGAGTGGTAACACCAGCTAAGTACTGGCGGGCGTCTTCGTCGGGGTCTCGCGGGCGTGCCGGCGGAGGAGGGTCCGGCAACAACGAAGCGAGTACGTGGGCGATCTCGTGTGCGGTTCGCGGATCCTGCGCCTTGGCCATCACGTCGCGGAAGCATTCTCCGATGAACTGGAGCTGCCCAACGATCAAAGGAATGAACCCCTCAATCTCGTACGGGGTCAGCTCTCTCCTCTGGGTAGTTCGATAGGCGCGCAGGTGTCTCTCGGCTTCACGACGCTCCCACCAACTCAGGTCGGGCATGGCGCAGCATTCTTGAGAGGTGCTCTGACAGCTTTCTTCGTCGGTGTACGATCTGAGCAGCGAGGCAGGTTGGATGAATGCCGCAACGTGAGAGGACATTCACCGGACGGGCTTTCCTACGTCAGAACAGAATCGAGCTTCGGCTCACGACGCTGAAGAAGTCCTCCGCCCAAAGCGGCTGCTGCACAAGACTGTACCCAATAGAGCCCCCTGTCCCTCGTGGCTTGCGGACGCCAGCCATCGCGTGCTCCAGGAGCCCCTTGAGCCGCCGCGAGTCATCGGAGGACGTGTTCGGGCCGAGGACGGTGTGGATGGGCAGGTGCGGCTGGTCTTTGTTCTCGTGAATGGCCCCGAGAAGTTTCTCGCGCGCCTCCGCATCGGTGGGCGGGAACCTGTAGCCAACGAACACGATCGCAGCCGCCTTCTCCAGGGCAGCAACGGCTTCGGTCCAACACCACTCGAATGAGCCTGAAGAGAACCTTTGCTTGCTGGGGCCGGGGCCGGCAATCGCAAGCGCGCGATCATCGCAGGTCAGCGCGGCTCGGTCACCCGCGTTGGTGTCAACTTCGGTTAGTTGGCCCGATTCCGTGTACCGCAGAGCCCAGTTGACGCTCCCGTGCAGCTTGAGCAGCAACGCGCAACCTGGTTCCTTGTTGCGATATTGGAAGGACTCTCGCTGCTGCTGCGATGCCGCAAGCATCTCTGGCACGAGGTCGTAGTTGAACGTCACCACGGTATCTTCGTCCCACTTGAACAGGGTGCGGAGCCAGCGCCGGTACGGAGACCAGCGCTCTGAGTCGGGATCTACTCCTTCGAGGAACGAGCAGCACTCTGCGGCGAGGAGGCGGCGCGCGGCGGCGGCCATCAGTTTCAGGAAGTCGGGGCGCCCAGGCTGAAGACCAAAGCGGGTCTGGAGAATCTGAAGAAGACGGTCACATGCCGGGGAGTTGGCACCTTTCTCGGCCGCAGTATCGAGGTAATCGAGGTACTCCTCCGCGTCTTCCCACAGGTGCTCTCCCTCTCCGTCGATGAACTCCGGGACATTGTTCTGGCTGCGGTTCAGCGGCTTTTTCGATTGCCCATAATAGTAGAGCGACCGAGCAGCGTCGGCTTGGGGACTCCACAGCTTCGGCATCTGGGAATAGCGAATGCGGAGATCTTGCTTGGACTCGGGAGAGAGCATCCTCCCGAGCAGCGGGCCGCCGAGAGGCTTGCTGAACCCAGCGCCGAGGATCCACACGATGCCCATTGGACTCTCCTACCACCGCTTCCTGCCCTCTTAATCCTCTACCTCCCCTGATCAACCGCTTCAGGACTACCCGAAGCTTGACACACCAGCCCCGAGTCCCCGCTGTGCTCCGATAGCCCCGAAGGCGGGGCCGTTGGCGATGATCCAGCCCCTGGACCACGGGGGAATCTGGTACCAATAGCCGCCCATACGCACCCAAATTAGAGCTAAACGTCCTTCTGCTGATCAGCGCACGTCAAAAGACCACCTCGCGCCGTCCCAGGCGAGCGGTACCGAGAGAGCGATCTCGAGCCGATCGGCCTCACGCCACCTACGGCCGAAAGATGGCTAGGGGGAAGAGATCTCATGATGGAATGGAGGCTCTTTGAGCCCTGTCGCGAAGACCTCAAGTGTTGAGCCAGGATGTGCATGCAAAATCCAACCGGACGCATAGACCGAAGCAACTTCATCCCGGAGTGGGAAACGAGTGCTCGGCCTCTATTACTTATCGATGAGATACGAGTCGATGGACCGCCGACCGTCAGGCAGTTCGTATTCTTTATCGTGCTTCGGACTAATACGACGACCGCCGTAGAATGGATGCGTAGCGCCTTGCATGTTCGCGGTGCGATGCCTGTGCAATCGCGGAACGCACGGCTCAAAGGTGCTCGGCGACAATGGGTTCTCCCGACCAGCGACAATTACTTTTCCCGATCTTGAGTGACGCCGTAGCAAGAAGCTGCCCAGACCAGGAGGGTTTGGGTGGCCGCGACGGACGCACAAGTGAGGAAGCTGATGGAGGAGTTGAGCAAGCACGGCAAGCTCGGCATGGCGGCCGCCCGCGCCGGGATGGATCCGAAGACTGCTGCCAAGTACCGAGACGTTGGGAAATTTCCCTCGGAGCTGAAGCAGCCACGCTCGTGGCGTACGCGGGAGGATCCTTTCGAGGAGGACTGGCCAGCGATCGCGGCCAGGTTGGCTGAGGCACCGGAGCTTGAAGCGAAGACGTTGTTCGAGCTGCTACTCGAGGCTCAGCCGGAGAAGTACGAGCCCGGCCAGGTACGTACGTTGCAGCGGCGCGTTCGCCAGTGGCGTGCGACCGCCGGCCCGGACAAGGAAGTCTTCTTCGCCCAGGTGCATCGGCCGGGCGAAGCGATGCAGACCGACTTCACCTGGGGCAATGAGCTGGACATCACCATCGCCGGCGCGCCATTCCGACACCTTCTGTGCCATCCGGTGTTGCCTTTCTCAAATTGGGAGTGGGTGACCGTGTGTCGCTCGGAGTCGATGGCCGCGATCAAACGCGGCGTCCAAGCGGCGCTGTTTCGCCTAGGACGAGTGCCTCAATTTCATCAGACCGACAACTCAACCGCGGCGACGCATGACATTCCGACTGGCAAGCGCGACTTCAACCGGGACTACCGCGACTTCGTCGCGCATTTTGGGATGAAGCCTCGAACCATCGAGCCAGGGCAGTGCCATCAGAATGGCGATGTTGAGGCGCTCAATGGTGCCTTCAAGCGCCGCGCTGAGCAGCACCTTCTGGTGCGTGGCAGCCGCGATTTCGAAAGCATCGACGTCTATGAGACTTGGTTGCAGGCCGTGGCGGAGAAAGCGAACCGCCTTCGATTGTCGAAAATCGCTGAGGAGCTCGCAGCGATGCGACCGCTCTCAGTGGAACGGCTGATCGAGTACAGCGAGCTGGAGGTGCCGGTCACTTCGTGGAGCACCATCCGGGTCTGCCACAACACGTACTCAGTACCATCGCGCCTTCGGGGCGAGCGGGTCCGCGTCCGGCTCTACGAAGACAGGCTGGAGATTTACTACGGCAGTCGGCAGCAGCTGTCCATCGAACGGCTGCGCGGGCGCCACGGCCACCGAATCAATTACCGGCACATCATCTGGTCGCTGGTGCAAAAGCCAGGTGCCTTCGCGCAGTACCGCTACCGCGAAGAGCTCTTCCCGACGCTCACCTTTCGACGTGCGTATGATGCGCTTGCCGCGAAGCGTCCGGCGCGGGGCGCAGACCTCGAATACTTGCGCATCCTGCACCTGGCAGCGTCGACGATGGAATCGATTGTCGAGGCTGCATTGCAGCGCTTGCTCGAGGAGGGTCAGCTCACCAGCGGAGAGCAGGTGAAAGCACTCGTATTGCCGGCGAAGCCGGAGGTGCCGGAGCTCGCCGTGCCATCGGTGGATTTGCGCAGCTACGACGCGCTTCTCGAAACGCGCGAGGAGGTGGCGTCATGAACGGCGAAACCACCGTCACCGCCGCAGTCGAACCCCAAACGCTGCCGATGCTGCTTCGCGCCTTGAAGTTACCCTCCTTCGCCATTCACCACGAAGATGTAGCGAGGAAAGCTGAAGCAGAGGGCTGGACCTTCAACCATCACCTGCGTCACCTGGCCGAGCTTGAGCTGGCAGATCGCCGCACCCGTCGCATCGAGCGATTGCTGAAGACGTCGAGCCTGCCTGCTGAGAAGACGCTTTCCGCGCTGAAGTTGGAGAAGCTGCCCACCAAGGTGAGGCGGCAGTTGCCCGCGCTTTGCGAGGGTGGGTTTGTCGATCGCGCGGAGAACGTGCTCGCTTTCGGCCTGCCTGGTCGCGGCAAGACGCACCTGGTCTGCGCCATCGGCCACGAGCTGGTGCAACGCGGCTACGCGGTGCTCTTTGCTTCGGCAGTGCTACTCGTGCAGCGATTACTTGCTGCGAAGAAGGAGCTCGCTCTTGAGCGTGAGCTCAAACGGCTCGATGTCTATGCCGCGATCATTCTCGATGACATTGGGTACATCCAGCAGGATCGCAACGAGATGGAGGTGCTCTTCACCTTCCTCGCCGAGCGGTATGAGCGGCGAAGCGTACTTATTACCAGCAATCTCGTCTTCTCTCAGTGGGATCGAATTTTCAAAGATCCAATGACAACCGCTGCGGCGATCGACCGGGTCGTCCACCACTCAGTCATTCTGGAGATGAACGGCCCCAGCATTCGCGACGAACACGCGAAGAACAGAGTCGACGACGAGAAGAAGAAGCCAAAGCGAGAAAACGCCCAAAATCGATGCCAGTACATTGGACCGGAAGAAACGAGGCCCCTGGCTGCCCTCAGGAACGACGATCGGCAGTCCCCCCTGGCCTCGGATACCCCCCACCCGCGCACTCAAGAAACCATCCACAACTTTTAAGTCTCCCCCCATGCCCCCCTCAATCCACAGGTGCAACGACCGCAAAGGAGATCACCAACGAAGACATCTTCGAGACCCAAACACTACGACGACGAAATGAATGAACTTAGATCAACGAATCGGGAATAATAATTGTCATCCACTCGAAGAAGTAGTTGACGCCAAGGACAAAGGCCGGCGACTGTTTGGAGAGCGCCGAAGTAGACGGCATGAAGGACTACGTCAATACGTTTGCGAATGCATTCGCTCAAGTCTTGGTCTAGACGTGCTCGGGACGAGTAGCGTCACACTGACTAATCTTGCTGCAAACACCCGTGGTGGAATGCGCACGGTGGCCGCGGCCGATGAAGCGCGCACAGAAGGTTTTGTCTTTGGACGCGAACTCGTGCCGTTGCTGAATCTGCTGAAGCGCGTGGCGAACGACGCCGGCATACAAGGACGGGTGGACATCATTCTGGATCGCTCGCATCAACTCGGCCTTGATCCCAGTGATCGTGGCCTCGCTGCTGACGAGTTCGAGACATTCGGTCCCGGCGATCTAAACGCACTCGCAAGCGGTGCGGCTGCCAACATTCAAAGCAACTGCAGCTTTCGGATCGTTTCTGTGAGCGACGAAGGCTCCTTCCGCAACCTCGTGCTGCTCCCTGATGCTGTGGGGTATATTGGGGCCTTCTGCGGCGATGCCTTCGATGGAGTCAAGGCAAGGGTGCTAGGTGGAGAAGCGTTTTGGCATCAGAGAGTCTCCCCTGAAACGTTCCCCTGTTCTTGAACAGACTTACAAACACGCCGCGCCGGCCTCGCGAAGTGAACGGATGCTATCAACGCAACGGAGCGTGGATGTAGAGTTCGGCCTGCCATATGGGTTCAGGGTAAGTGACCGCGGCATGGCAACCGAGCATCCTTAGCTTTATCGCAGAGAGTACATGGCACTGCTCGCCGCCTTCGAGATTCGCGATGTCAGTGGTTGGCCGGAGATCGCCCAAGAGAGTCGAGGAAAGCGAGCGAAGGCCTGGGTGGAGGGGCCGGACCGTCTGCGATGGCTTCGCAAGGAGTGCCACGCCGCCCGTCCGGCTGAGCCAGCGATCGAAACCTCCATGTTACGCCTGGCCGCGGCAGTCGGGCTCCGTGTTCCCGAGGGGCATTGCGCTTATTGGACGAGAGGTGGTGAACCGGTGCGCGGCGTGATCGTTCGAACGTTCATCGAGAGTGAGGCCGTCGAATTCTCTGAGGGGGCGGAGGTTCTTGGGGGCGCAGATTCGACTTATGACTCCGACAAACATGAGGCACATACTCCCGTGCGTGTCCGAGAGGCTCTGGAACGCGAGCAGCACCCGGAAGAACTCCGTAGGGAGCTTCTAGACATTCTCATGTTCGATGCTTGGGTGGGCAATGGCGATCGACACCCTGGCAATTGGGGGATCCTGCGGGCTACCGGCCAGTTCCCAAGAATCGCACCAATGTACGATACGGCTGCTTGCCTTGGCACTGAACTTCAGAATGACCATGCACTGCTAAACCCCTTGCAGCGGGGCATGCGAATCGACAACTACATTGAGCGATGCCCGAGTGGATTTGGCGACGAAAAGGAGCTGATTGGTCAGTTTGAATTGCTAGAAGAGCTAAGACACTGGCCGGAGTGGAAGAACCGGTTCAACTTCTGGATTAAGAAGTTTGAGGAGATAATCCCGCACGCGCTTCATTACTTTGAAGGTATTCCGAACCAATGGTTGGGACCTGAACGGAAATGGTTGGCCCAGGAACTACTACAGAGGCGTCTTCAATGGCTTTGCCAAAGGGGCTGAGGGACGGCCGGGATCGGCTATTCGTTCTGTGGACTATCCCAACGGTCCGTCGATACGTGATTGGACAGTTGTGGCGTTCCGAGGGGTACTACTTTTTCGGTTACCGTCGCGAGCTGGTGCGGGAAGCCATCGACGCGGGCTTTCAGCTGTTACCCGAGTTTCCCGAGTACAAAGGACTCGAGGATCCGTACCGGGCTCCCTACCTGTTTCGAACTTTCCAGCAACGCATTCCACCGCCGTCCCGAAGCGACTACGGGCAGATCCTCGAATCTTGGGGCCTATCGCAGTCGGACGATCCCTTTGAGATCCTCGCAAGAAGCGGTGGGATCCTTCTCACCGACCGAATCGAATTATCTGAGTATCGGGCGGTCGACGACAATCTTGAGCGCCCGCTCACCTTTAGGTTGGCTGGAGAGTCTCATTACCAGCACGCGTCGAACGACTTGGCGGTCGGCACACGGCTCAGCCTTCGCCGCCAACCCGATAACATCCTCGATCCGTTTGCGACCGTAGTTTTGATCGCCCAAGACGGTAGGCAGGTAGGCTGGGTTCCCCGAGAGTACAGCCAACTCGTCGCGTGGCATTTGGACAAGGGCAGGGAGTTCGAGGCTCACGTCGAGCGTCGACTTGTCCTTCCCCAAGAGCGCGGGCGCTGGGTCGTGCGCATTTCACGAAAGATTCGACCCGACAAGCTACTCTCCCGCTCCAGTATCAAGGGACCCACCCAGAAATAGAAGATCGAAGCGTGAACTGGGGCGTAATAGGCAAGATCGCTGATTCAATGCGCGAGTTTGGGTGGGAAGGGCCCCCGCTGCTTGTCCACCATCGTGGGGACGGATTCTATGAAGCCTGGATGGGGACACACAGGCTCAAGGGTGCTGAGCTTGCGGACCTGGACAAGATACCCATTGTTGAGATGGGCCCGCCAGGCGGACTTGATTGCTGCGGGTTTCACCAGATTGGAGATCCAGAATCATCCCTGGACAGCGCAAGAAAAACTCGTGAACCTAGCTGATCCGCGTCCGAATCAACTCATGGCATCGGAACGCGCTTGGCATAGGATCCGCGGATACTAATTCGGGCCTTCCGCACAACTTTATCAGGCGTCTGTTGACCGGTTCTTTCGTAACGTTGATTGAGAAAACGAAAGTCCCCTCAACATCATTCGATCGTGGAGCAGGAAATCAGCTCTCTTAGGCGAACAGCCAGCGGCGTGTGTTGAAAGTTTAACCAGCGAAACTTTCTGCGGGCACGTAGACGAATTCCGGTTCCTGTACTTGGGCAACGTCGGCGAGGGATGCAGCCTCATCAAAGCTCGTACCGGCTGCCCGAATCTCGCCGTTTGCATCAACCGCGACCCACTTTCCAAAGAAATGTCGGAGTTTCTCGGGGCCGCCCTTAAACGACCAGGCCTGGGACCAATTTTTTCGTTCGCGTCCTTCTTTGATCGCATGGCAACCGGTAGCATCTACCGCAGTCGCCATAGACTCGTCGTAGCGTTGAAGCAGTCAACGCTGATTTAGCCCTTCGGGAATTGTTTCCTGATGAATGACGAAGCCGTTTGCCCGAATCGAAGAAGTGTTCGGATTTTCGGGCGAAGGGGTTTGCGTAGGGATCGTCCCAACCAAACCCTTCCTTTGATTGGCCCTGGCCCTTGATCGGCCTCATTGGTTGGATGGCGGTGTGGAGGCCGTCGCGATTTCTGACCCCTCCCTCCCAACGACGAGTGGAGGAAGGGGTCAGAAATCGCTCCTGAAAATTTGCACCTAGGAAGCTTCAATTGCGGGCCAGGGCCAGGTTGACTGGTAATCTACTTTAGTCTAGTTTGTAGTCTAAGATAGTGATGGCAGATTCGGAACAGAAAGAGAACGCACGGCGGGCGGTGGAGCACTGCCGAGGGCTGCGCGTGACGTTGCGGGACCGAGAGCTGCTGGCGATGGCGGCGACGGTCCGGTACTTGTCGTCCGAACAGATTCGCCGGTTGTTCTTTTCGGGTCGGACAGAAGCAGCGTGCAGGATTCGGCTGTTCCATCTTGCTGGGTTCCGAAAGAATCCACAGCCGACCCCCTACATTCGACGACTGCGCTTCCGGTCCTTTGAAGGCAAATGGTTTTCCGCCTGGACACCGACCCCGCTGGGCTATGTCGTCACACGCTCGCTCTTGGGCACCGAGCCCAAACTCCCGACTGGCGATGTGAGCGCCGCCTTTCTGGAGCATTGCGTCCGACTCAACGACCTATTCGTTGGTCTGGTCGCCGCCGGAAACACGAAGCTCCCCTCTATCCGCAACCTCCCGTTTCGATGGATTCCCTCGGACTCGGTGCGCCTGCCCTGGCGCGACTATGACCACCGGAGCGGCGCGACTCGCACGCGCATCATTCAGCCGGACGCCACACTCGAGGTTCCACGGCTGCAGAAGCGATATTTTCTGGAGTGCGAGATGGGTACGCAGCCGTTGATCAGCGACGACCCTACTCGACACGGTGCCACAACCAACAAGCTCCACCGGTACTCGACCTTCATGGGCACTTATGTGGACGTTGAGGCCAAAACGACGGTTTACGAAGCGGTCTTTCCCGATCGATGGCCGGCCACTCTGGTGTTTTTGCTCAACTCTCCAAAGCGCCGGGACCATGTCCGCCAGCTTCTGAAGGAATCGCATGAACGGGGCACCCGCTTATTCTCGGTCCAGGCGTTCACGTTTGACGAGGCCCCGACCCACTTCCGAGGTATCCTCGGCTACGGCGCGCCTCAGGCCCAGACCAAAACCAGCGAGACCATTTCCCTCACGCGAGCTGAGTTCTCGGAGATCGATCACTTCTTCCATTCTGCCAGCCGACGACTGCACCGAGCTCGGGATCAGGCCAAGCAACTGAAGCATCCGCAACTCGAGATCCCAGATTATCCGTCGAACACGAACGAAGTCTTCAGACTCCTGCGGCACCTCGCGGACAGATTTCGCCGAGAGGAACCCCACCCTTCCCCATAGGAGAAACCCCATGCCTAAAACTCCAGCCCGCGACGACTACTTCGCCCAGTCTTTCCGCTTCACGCCCGAGCAGGCTGCAGTGCTCAAGGAGGAGGCCAAGCGCGTGGGCAGCACTACCACTTTCGTCCGGCAGCTCCTCGATGATTACCGGACGATGTATGGACTCCCAGCCGTCCTGGCCGAGCAGCTGGATGCGGAAGCCACAGCCCTGAGTAAGGACCGCCGCGACTACATCATCCACGTTCTCTCCCTGCGCGCGGCTGAGCTTCTCAAGGGCGAAATCGAGGTTCCGTCCAAAGCCCCGAGCAAGTCAAAGCGCTGAAAGTACCGCAGCGGGTGCAAATGCGGAGGCCAAATGAGTGACAACGTCGGCACGTCGAAAATCCAGAAGCTCGCGGGACGGGTACGGTCTTCAGAAGAGCTGAGTCTGCCCACGGACCGTCTATGGGACGTGCACCAGGCCGCTGCATTCCTTAAGCGCTCCGTATCGTGGGTCTACAAAGCAGCGGAGCGCGGTGAGCTCCCACGAGCCCGTGGCTTCGGTTGGGGGCTGCGCTTTGTCCCCGCCGAGCTGTACGCTTACGTTAAGGGAATCGAGACGCCGGCGGCCTCAGTGCTGCCGATCTCCCGAAGGGATGGAGGGACGTAGCCGATGGCCAGCATCTTCAAGCGCGACGGTACCTGGTACGTGCGCTGGCGCAGCGTCTCCAGGTGGACCCAGCGAGCCACTGAGGCGAAAAGCTGGCAGGAGGCGAAGAGGATCGCCGCAGAGCTCGAGCTGGAGGAGCGCACCCGCAGGCGTTTCGACTTCCGCGAACAGGCTGGCCTTGCCGCCGTTCAAGAGGATTTGCCCGGCACGCTCGCCAACCTATGCCAGTGGTGGCTAGCGGAACGGTGTTCTGACGCGAGTCGCGACGTTGAGGCTCGTCGTCTGAGGAAGCACGTCATCGACGAACCCGCTGGCGCGCTCGTCCTTGCATCGGTGCGTCCCGCCGTCATTGAGAATCTGCTCTGTCACATGGAACGCCGAGGCTCGGCGCCAGGATCCGTCAATAAGCTGCGTTCCGTCCTTCACACCGTTTTCAGCCGCGCCCGACGCGCAGGCCGCTGGGTTGGCGAAAATCCCGTTGCCGTGACGCAGCCCCGAAAAGTACCCAAACGAGTCTACGTGACTCTCACACCAGAGCAGATCGGGCGAATGCTGGAACAGGTTCCAGAGGAATGGCGCCCACTCTTTGCTTGCGGCCCAGCACTGGGGCTGCGCAAAGGCGAACTCTTCGCGTTGCGCAAAGCAGATGTGGATCTCGCACGAGGAACGATCTCCGTGTGCCGCTCCCACGAGCGCGACACTACTAAGACCGCGACCGCGGCGGTGCTGCCCATACCAACTGCGCTAAGGCCCTGGCTCGAGCGCCAGCTGCGGGAAGCTCCTGGCACCCTACTCTTCCCTGCTCCGGACGGCTCACAGCGAAGTCGCGAGGCCGACCCGCAGAAAATTCTTCGCTCCGCGCTCTCGCGTGCGGGCATCGTCGAAGCATGGGAGCACCGCTGCCGCTGGTGTGGATATACCGAACGCGCCTCGGACAACGAGCGCCGGCTCTGCCCGAAGTGCCTCAAGCGGACGAATGGAAGCGGTAAGCCTCTGGT